>Ga0316196_10000469_pt1 | contig 15797 bp, 14 predicted proteins | sample Eddsed2cm_MG_FD_204938 | JGI IMG/M metagenome (GOLD analysis project Ga0316196, IMG submission 204938) | Coastal sediment microbial communities from Maine, United States - Eddy sediment 2 cm | ecosystem: Environmental > Aquatic > Marine > Coastal > Sediment | place: USA: Maine | collected... | reverse complement strand
ATCACCGCCACCACGAGAAAAGCCAGGAAACTCATCGCCAGAATCCATCGGAATTCCCTGGACTCGCGACGCGATGTCGAGGTCGCGTAACCGGCTTGAACTTGACTCGCCATACTGTGCTCTCCGCCTAGCGAATGGAGCCCGGTTAGGGCCCATCCGACGTTTGTCCAATCAGGCTGCCATCGACCGTATTCACCATGGCGGCCGGCGTATCCAACCCGGATACATTCATGCCCGGGGCCGCTGCGGGGGCGGCCAGCCCGGGTGTGCATCGAATGCCGGGAACGCTCATGCGGCCCGTCCTTCCCGCAAATCCTCGTGTGCTCTCAAGACCTGGTCGGTTGTTACCCGCCCGACGCTGGCCTCACGGGCAACGCGCTCGGCTGTATCCCGCAGGCGTTTGGCCAAGGAAATTCGAACCAACACAGGCTGGGAATCCAACAGCTCGTCGAGCATGGCCATGGCTTCCTCATCCCAGGGCAGCTCGCGGCGGTTCCGAGTCGGCGTCGCATCGACCCGGTCCAGATCAGTACCGAGGGGAAGAATATGAAACAGCGCATCGAACAGCGCGTTGCACACTTCCTGCACCAGATAGGTCGCTCCGGAATAGCCCATGAAGGGCGTGCCGGTATGGCGTCTGATGAGGGCCCCCGGGAAAGAGGCGGGGATGTACATGGCTCGCGACCCGATTTCCGCCAGGTACATGCGCTCGTTGTAACTGCCGAACAGAATCAGCGGTGTCTTGTCACGGACTGCGGCGCGGACGACCTCGTTGTCGGGCTTGACCCCCGGGCGACGCGCGAAGGAAAAGGTGCAGGGCAAACCCAGCTCGGTTTCCAGGAAATTGCGGACTCCGCGGCTGTAGGTTTCATTGGCGACCACGGCAAAGCTGGCGGTACCGAAGAAATCCTGGGTAACCGACCGCCACAAATCCCACAAAGGCTTGATGGTTGTGTGTTTCTCGCGCTCGATAAAGGGCTCGGGATCCAGACCCAGCAACTCGCCCAGGGCGCGCAAGAACTTGGTGGTACTGTGCAGTCCGATGGGCGCTTGCAGATAGGGCCGCTCCAGCGCTTCGCACAGCATGCGCCCGAACTCGCGGTACATGCAGATGTTCACGTCGGCATCCACCAGGCGGGGCAGGTCAGCCAGGTGCGTGCCCAGCGGGAACACCATGTTGATCTCCGCGCCGATACCTTCCACCAGACGGCGGATCTCGGCCAGGTCCGATGCGGTGTTGAAGTAGCCGTAGATCGGACCAATCAGATTGACGCGGGGTTTGTCATCTGGCTTGCGGGGTTTGGCCTTGGGCATTTTGCCGCGCTTGGCGCCGTAGTTGGTCCAAAGCCAGTGCATGGCACGGTTGGCGGACTGCCACTGATCTTCGTCGATGGTGCGGGGCAAAAAGCGCTGGATGCCGGTGCCTTCAGGCGTTACACCTCCGCCGATCATTTCGGCGATGGATCCGGTCACAACCACCGCCGGCAGATGCGGATCGAGCGACTTGTGCGCGCGCTTCATCGCCCCCTCGGTGCCGTTCTGACCGAGTTCCTCCTCGGCCAACCCGGTTACCACAATGGGTAGCTCGTGGGGCGGCAGCGCGTCGGTGTAGTGCAGTACAGAGGTCACCGGAAGGTTCTCGCAACCGACCGGGCCGTCGATGATAACCTGCAGCCCCTTGACCGCCGTGAACACATAAACGGCGCCCCAGTATCCACCCGCACGATCATGGTCCTGAACCAACATCAGATCATGTCCTCGGACTTGGCCGCCTGGCGGGCCAGTTCCCGTGCGCGCCGCTCGCGAAACTCAGGCCGGGCCCGTGGCACGTCTTCCCAGATGCCGGACGCGTCACCGGTGCCGACACCGGCGAAAAACTCGGTCATCTCGTCAAACCGGCCCTTACTCGCCAGCGCCGCGTTCACCACCTGGGCCAGGGAACCGGCGCCAGCGGGGCCCATGAGGGGCCGGGCGGAAATGAGATTGGTGAAGTACAGAGAGGGGATACTGGCTTCCTTGGCCTTCTGCACCACCGGTGTGGTGCCGATCACCAGCTCAGGCTGGTACTCGGCCATGGCCGCAAGATCCTGTTCCAGGGAGGCGCGGTACTGAATCTGCACGCCTTTTTGCTCCAGCCACTCGCGATCCGGGTCAGACCAGCGGGTACGCGGGCATGCGGTCCCCACATATCGTACGTCGGCACCGCTTTCTATCATCAGTCGGGCGACGATGAGTTCCGATCCTTCATACCCCGAGATGGTCATTCGTCCCTTGATGGGGGCCGCCGCCAAGGCGCCCTGGATGGCCGGCAGCACGGCGTTCTTGGCCGCCGCCACCTTGTCCGCGGCAACGCCGCAGGCCTCCCCCACTGACTCCAGCCAAGCTGCGGTTCCGTCGCAACCCACGGGTGCGGAACCCACGACGGTGCGACCGGCCGCCTCGAACTCCCTAACCGAGGCAGTAAAATAGGGATGAATGGCCCCCACCGCGGCGCAATCCAGGGCTGAATACAGTTCCCGCCACTCGCGGGTGGGCACCACCGGCCCCGCCGCCAGCCCCATGGGCTCCAGCATGCGACCGATGCTCACCGGATCGACCGGGAACATTTCCCCCAGCAGGGTCACCGTGGGCACCTCGCTGCGGCCCTCCCGGGGCGCCTGCACCGGACCCTGTTCGACCTCGCCTCGGGCATAGGCCAACATGGCGCCGGCCAGCACGTCCTTGGCCTCGGCGTGGGTCGGCACACCAAAGCCCGGGACATCGATTCCGATGATGCGCACGCCGTCGATCTCTTTGGGCAGCAACCGCAACGGCACACCCGAGGCGGTCGGCACACACAGATTGATGACCACCACCGCGTCGTTGCGCTCGGGATCGGCCAGCTCGAACACCGCCTCGCGGATGTCCTCGAAAAGCTTGCCGGTCACCAGGGTCTCGGAGTTGAAGGGGACGTAACCCACGGATCGGCGGGCGCCGTAGAAATGGGAGGTGAAGGTGAGCCCGTAGACGCAGCAGGCGGAACCGGACAGCACGGTGGCGGTGCGGCGCATGCGCAGGCCGACGCGCAGTGAACCGAATGCCGGGCACATGCTCTGAGGCTGGTCATGGGGTCCCGCGGGATAGTCTTGCGCGTAGCGTTCGAGTATCTCGCTGTTACCCGCCGCCGCAGCCGCACTGCGCATCTGCTGGGCGCCGCCGTGGCATCCAACCCCGTCCACACCGGCTGGCCCCTCGCCTGCAGGGGCAGGGGCAGGCGCCGACGCTGCCATTTCCGGCTCGCCGCCGAGGTCCTGAGATGCCTGCACGTCGTCGTACACCACCTCACCGCCGCCCTGTTGTTGGTTCATCTCAGCACCCATGACTAGACGGCTTCGTAGATCACTTCCAGGGAGGGTTTGTCGACCACGGTCTTGCCGCGCATATCGGCCGGAGTGGCGGGATCCAACACCACCCCGCGACCGACCTCCTCACCGGAGAACAAACTGAGAAGCTGGTCCTGGCTCAGGGTGTTGGGCTGCCTGGGAGGCGCCTCGGCGACGTTGGTCGAGAGCTCCTCGAACAACGGGGCCCACTCGCTCTCGAGTGTGCCGATGATCTGATAGTTGGCGCTCTTGCGGCGGATGTCGTCATGGGCCGGAATCGCAGCCAGAACCTGGATCCCCGCAGCCTCGGCAAAGGCCCGGGCCTCACCCGTGCCATCGTCCTTGTTGATGACCATCCCGGCGACACCGACGTTGCCACCCAGCTTGCGGAAATACTCGACCGCCGAGCATACGTTGTTGGCCACGTACAGGGACTGCAGATCGTTGGAGCCGACCACGATCACCTTCTGGCACATGTCACGTGCGATGGGCAGACCGAAGCCGCCGCAAACCACATCGCCCAGAAAATCCAGCAAAACGTAGTCGAAATCCCACTCGTGGAACCCGAGCTTTTCCATCAGCTCAAACCCGTGGATGATCCCCCGGCCACCGCAGCCGCGGCCAACTTCCGGGCCGCCCAGTTCCATGGCATACACGCCGTCGCGTTTGAAGCAGACATCGCCGATCTCCACTTCTTCACCGGCCAGCTTCTTTTTGGACGAGGTCTCGATGATGGTGGGGCATGCTCGCCCACCGAACAGCAACGACGTGGTGTCGCTTTTCGGGTCGCAGCCGATCAACAGAACTTTCTTGCCCTGCTGAGCCATCATGTAAGACAGATTGGCCAGGGTAAAACTCTTGCCGATGCCGCCCTTGCCGTAGATCGCGATGATCTGCGTGTCTTTGCTGGGCGCACCGGTGGGCACCGGATCGGGTTCTATGGCCGCCTCGGCCCGCAGCCTGGCATCCATATGCAGCGTAACCGGTACCGGGGTGGGGTTGCCCTGGGGAGGAGTCATAGGCTGGGTCTCCAGTCGAGGATCATCTTCAGACAGGCCGAGTCGCCAAACGCGGTGCGATACGCCTCGTCAGCACTGGTAAATGGCTGACGGTGACTGATCAGGCCGCCCAACGAACACTGCCCGGAGTGGAGCAGACGCTGAACTGCCTGCAGATCGTCCGGCCGCCATTCGGCGGCCACCCGCAGCCGCAACTCTTTTGCAAACGCAGTCGGAAAAGCAAAGCTCAGCGGCTCCGAGTAGAACCCGGCCAGAACGATTTCGCCGCCCCGTCCAAGTCGCGCGATAAGGGTGTCGAGCAGGCGGGAATCGCCGCTGACGTCATAGATACTCTGGTAGTCGACACGGGGGTCGTCATCGGGATGGGCGACGGGGTAGCCGTCGTTACCGTCGCGACGGTCCGGGTCCAACTCCCAGACCATAGGCGGCGGCGCGCCTTCGGCCAGGGCGAGCCTGGCCAGCAAACGGCCCAGCACACCGTGCCCGATGATCAGATCCGGCGGGCGCGCATGCTCAGCGGCCAGAGCATGATAAGCGGTAGCGGCAAGGGCGAGCAGCACACCCTGCTCCTCAACCCCCTCTCCCAGCGGAATCACACGCTGGCCCGCGGCGACAAGCCGCGATGCAGCCCCACCAAACAGGCCTCGGGCACCCTTATAGCAACTGGCGCCGGGGACAAACACCCGTTCGCCCACGGTGCGGCCTGACTGACTACCGGCGTAACGCACCACGCCCACCGACTCGTAACCCGGCACCAGGGGATAGCCCATACCTGGAAAGTCTGGCATCCGGCCGGTCCACAACAGGCGCTCGGTGCCGGTGCTGATGCCGCTCCACTCCGTTTCCACAACCACGTCGTCGTCGGATGGCGCACTCAGACCCAGGCGGGTCACGGACAACTGTCCGGGCGCTTCCATTACGACGGCTTCGGCGGTCATGTTCATGGCGCAGGCGATGCTCCGATCATCCAGGGTCCGCAACGGGCAGACATGCAATAGTGTCAGTTTAGTCTGACAGCTTAAGTCGTCAAGATTTATTTACAGCCGATCCGGAATGCATCGACCCCTGACGCGTCAACCCGGTACGCGGGCCGTCAACACACTCACCAACATGGGCATGCGGGTTTTCCAACGCTTGACCCCCTCGAAACCGGCATCGCGCAGCATCCGCGCGAGGGCTGCGGGGGTTCGCAGACGCCCCTGCCCCATGGCCAACAGGTAAAAGCCAAAGTACGCATCACTTATGGCTTCCGGACCACGGGACTCGGACATGGGTTCGGCCAGAATAACCACACCCCCCTTGGGCAGGGCCTGCTTAACCGAACGGAGGATCCCCTCAACAGCCGCATCATCGTGATCGTGTATCACCCGAACCAGGGATATGACGTCCGCCCCGCCGGGCAACGCATCCCGATACAGGTCGCCCCCAACGGCACGTGCCCGCTGCTGAAGCCCCTGTCCAGCAAAGCGCTGCTCGGCGAGCGCCGCCACCGGTGGAAGATCGAACAAACACAGTTCGAGCTGCGGCGCCCGCGCCGCGGCGGCAACCAGAAAACTGCCGTCACCGCCAGCCACATCCATCAGGCTGCGGTGTTTGCCCAGGGGGTAGCCGGCCAGAATCTCGTTGGCGATCATGGACTGGGATGCGGCCATCAGGCGGGTATACTCCGCCACTTGAGCGTCTTGCAGTTCCGCCGGCTGGTCCGAGCTCGCATATGACCAGTAGTCGCCAAGACCGGTGGCCCGGGCCTCGCCCCGCAACAGCGCCACCGGGTCGGCCAAGTCCCGGTACAGGATGGCGTGATGCTCGACCATGGCGACCACGCCCGGATTGGCCAGTACGGCAGCGCCCAGTTCACCCAGCCCGTAGCCATCGGCGCCGCGGCGCGAAACAAGCTTGAGGGAGATCGCCGAATTCAGCAGGCGCTCGGTCGCGTCCACCGTCAGGCCGGCCCGCTGTGCCACCTGCTGCGAAGATAACGGACCCTGAGCCAGTGCTTCGAACACGCCCAAGCGAACGCAAGCCGACAACACCTGCGAGTACACAAAGCCGGCGCAGATGTCGAACAGGGCCCGCGCCCGTCTGCGGGCGATGGGCCGGGTGAGCGGAAAGGCCGCCGCCCATTCCTGAAAGCGGCGACTGATGAGCAAGCGGTCCCGCAGTTTCAGCAGGTTGCCCATTCGGGATGCAAAACCCAATGCCTGGGCTGGCGCGGTATCGAACATTGGACGTGTCCCGAAAGACGCCGTGGACTCAGGCCGCGAACAATGAGAAGTCTTTGGGCAGGAAGCGCTGCGCCTCATCCAGAATCAACGCGCGCAGTTGATCTGCGTGATCGCAGTCCGGCACCGCGTCCACCGCACCCGTGACCAGGTTTCTCAACCTCTGGGTGGCGCCGGCAAGCCCGAGTTCTGACACCGCACTGGGTCGGCCAAGCGCGGCGTCGCGCCCCTGAGGCTTACCCGAATCTTTGGATTCCCGGATCACGTCCTGAATATCATCGGCAACCTGGTAGGCTTCACCCAGACGCTCGCCCAGCACCCGCCAGGGCGCGGGATCGACGCCCGCCGATGCGGCGCCAGCCATGCTGGCCGCGGCAAACAGTTCCCCGGTCTTGGCCATGTGATAATTCTCCAGCACGACCCGCGACTCACATTCCCAGGCCTGGCCAGCCACGATACCGGTGGGCATACCCACCGCCCGAGTGACAATCATCAACAACTGACTGAGCCGGTGGGGCGCTGACGCCGCGCCGCGGGCAAGAACCTGAAACGCCATTACAATGAGTGCGTCTCCGCTCAGCACGGCCAGTCGCTCGCCGTAGGCCGCATGAACCGACGGCTTACCTCGCCGTATCGGCGCATCGTCGAAACAGGGCAGGTCGTCGTGCACCAGCGAAGCACAATGCAACAACTCGATCGCTGACGCCGCGGCGTCAGCGACGGACGTATCGTCCTCACCGCAGGCCAGGGCAACGGAAAGACACAGCCGCGGCCGAACCCGCGCGCCGCCCGGAAATACAGCGTGACGAACGGCGGCGGCAAGCTGCGGGGGACACGTTGGGTTATCGAATTCGTTTATGGCCGACGTCAGTGACTGTTCCACGGCGACTGAGAGGGCCCGGTCGATTCGCCTCATCGCGTTCATTCCGTTCTCCTGATTCGGTAGTGTAAACTTTCGTTGTCACTTCCTTATGTCATGTAAGATAGACATTGCTCAACCGGTCGTCAATTGCATTCCAATGAAATTCCTGTCATCCCTGAATCGAGCCGAGCCGAACTGAGCGAAACAAGGTCCGCTGTGCCGACACCGGCGCTCACAATGAGGACGAAATATGTCGTTGAATCGCCAGTTGTCGCCGGCTCACTCTGGAGATACCCAAGACGCATCGTTTCCGACGTTTGACCTGGATGTGGCACCTGGGGGTTACGCCTGGTGGTACCTGGATGCACTCAGTGACGACGGCAACCATGGTCTGACGCTGATCGCGTTTCTGGGCAGCGTGTTTTCCCCCTACTACGCATGGGCGCGTCGCCGGAATAAACCGGAACCCCTCAACCACTGCGCCGTCAACATTGCGCTGTATGGTCGCGGGGGCAAGCGCTGGGCGCTCACCGAGCGGGGCCGCTCGGCTGTGCGGCGCACGCCTGAATCTCTGGTCATTGGGCCGAGTGGGCTGAACTGGGATGGCCACCAGCTCATCATCGATTTTGACGAGGTCACGGTACCGTTGCCGGGACGCCTGCGCGGACAGATACGCCTGCAACCATCAACGCGGGTGAGCCAACAGTTTACCCTGGACGCCAATGGCCGCCATGTGTGGTGGCCGGTGGCGCCCGCCGCCCGGGTGGAAGTGGCGCTGGACGCGCCGAACCTGAGTTGGTGTGGCGAAGCTTACCTGGATCACAATAAGGGCACCGAGCCACTGGAAGCATCGTTTCTTGGGTGGGACTGGTCACGGGCCGCAGAGCCGGACGGCACCCGGATCCTCTACGACCTGCGCCGAAGGGACGGCAGCAACCCGTGCCTGGCGCTCCAAATCGAGGAATCCGGTCAGGTGCACACCCTGCCGGAGCCGGCGTTGACCGCTCTGCCCAGCACCGGCTGGCGTGTGAAACGGTGGACCCGAATCGAACCGGGACAGGCGTTCCAGCGGATCGAAACCCTCGAGGACACGCCCTTTTATGCCCGCTCCCTGCTCACCACCTCACGCCATGGTAAAACCCAGATCTCGGTTCACGAGAGTCTCTCGATGGAACGCTTCCAAAGCCCGCTGGTGCAGGCGATGCTGCCATTTCGGATGCCGCGCCGCGCCCATTGGCCGCGGTCCGACGGGAAGGTTCAGTCGTAATCGGCACGCTCATGGTCGGCACGCCCGATTCCAGCGGTGGCGCTTGAGGCCCGCAGGTCGATCAGCCCAAACACCAGTAGCAGTTCAAGCAACACCAAAACGCCGCCGACAACGGTGTCAACACCACGGGGCGGGGGCCGCGTCCCTGACGTGCCGGGAACAAATGCGCCTCAAACTCGCGATAAGGGAACCTTGATGCCGACCCGACCCATCATCTGCAGGTCGAGTGCACGGTCCCGTCGCTCCAGACGTTCCACCAACTCAATCAACCACGCCATACGGCCACCAACGGCAGCGGGGGGGGCCATCTGGTTCCCGCGGGCGGAAACCGAGTCCACCAGAAACCGCGTTTGCGGCAGGGGCGGCCTGGTGCATTCCTGTGTCAACCGGGGGGTCAGGGACCGCATCAGCAGACGTGCCTTGACAGCCGGTGACACCACCGTGCGGCTCGATACGGAGTCCAGTCCCTGCTCCACCAGCTGGTGGCCGATACCCGCGTACAGGTGCCGGGCAGCACGAATTCCAGGTCGGCATTTACCAGGCAACTGGCCGATGCCGGCATCGGCGCGCCGATACAGCACGTCGGCCCGGCGCAGAAGCCGCCGCACAACACGGCCCACGGGCGGGGTGAACTCCGGCTTGGCCAGCCAGGCGTCGGGCTCCACTCCAGCCTGGCGCAGCCAGTCCAAAGGTAGATAGATGCGGCCCGCGCGCGCGTCTTCACCGACGTCCCGGGCGATGTTGGTCAGTTGCATCGCCACACCCAGATCGCAGGCGCGCGCCAGCGCGTCCGCCTCGCGTACGCCCATGAGAATGGTCATCATGGCGCCCACGGTACCGGCGACCCGCGCGGCATAGGCATTCAATTCGGCAAAGGTCTGATAGCGGCGCTCGCAAGCGTCCCATTCAAACCCCTCCAGCAACGCTTCAGGCAACGCCCGGGGAATCTCGTACTGCTCGACCACACGGGCGAAGGCCCGGTCCTCCGAGCGACTCTGGGGCGCACCTCGATAGATCAGGTGCAGACGCTCGCGGAGCTCCGTCAGTGCCGCGTGCTGATCGCGGCTCTCATCAATGGCGTCATCGGCCACCCTGCAGAATGCGTAAAGGGCAGAGGCCGGACCCACAATACGGGATGGCAGCAGCCAGGAAGCGGCGAAAAAACTGCGCGAGCCACCGCAGAGCCGCTTTCGGCAGGCGGCCAGATCGGCTTGTTGGATACGTTGATCAAACCAGAACTGGGACATAAGAGGCTACCGAATCAGGAGTTATGGGGTTGGGGCCAGCCATAGGGCTGAATCCGACCCGGGGTTTTGGTGGTGATTGAAGCCGGTAACAATGGAACAACAGCACCGCCGCGGGCATCGCATACGCGCCCTCGTGGAAGAAAACGCGGTTGGTATCCACTGATCATAGATCCCCTTCGGAAGGTCTGATCATCTGCTGCCGAGTATGGGCAAAACCCAGCAGTAAATCGGCGATCTGGCCCGGGCTTTCCTCGTGCGCCAGGTGACCGAGACCGTCTACTGCCACCAGTTCGGCTTCCGGGATGAGAGCGCGAACCCGCTGAGCATCCTCGGGCGGCACCATGCGGTCGGCAGCGCCCGCGATCAGCAACAGCGGCGAAGTAATCCGGCCCAGTTCCCGGCCCAGCGGCTGCAGATCCCATCGCGCCATCATCTTGAGGGCCGCAGCCACGTGCCGCGGGCTGCCTGCGAGGCGTCGATATTGTTCGACCCCGGTGGGGTCGATGCGCGACCCGGTGTCTGCGAGCATGCGATCGACCAGCGATGATTGCCCGGCCGCCCAGGAAACCAAACGGGGCACCAGCGGGTTGATCGCCAGCAGCTTGGCCATGGGCGAGAACAGATGCCCCTGCACACCCCGCAGGGGCAGCAGGGCGCCGTTTACGCTGGCCAACCTGGCCCTGGGCAGTCCACCGTCGAGGGCAAGACGCGCCAGCACCGCCACACCCGCCGAATGGCCCACCGCCAGCACCGGGTCCGCGTCCATCGTCAGCAACAGCTCACCCAGCGCGTCCGACATACCCGGTAAGGACATGTTGCGCCCGCGGCCAAGACTGGTGCGGCCGTGGCCGGGCAGATCCGGCGCCAGGACGGTGAAATGAGGTGCCAGATACGGAATCAAGCCCCGCCATGAGTGGTTGGACGCGCCGGTGCCGTGGACCAGTAGGGCAATGGGTCCTGCCCCCTGTATCTGCAGGTGCCAGCGCAGCCCCCCAGCGTCCACAAAACGGCCATCATCCGGGTCGACCGGGTTCGACATGGATTCGTCTCTGGGCCGCGCCACACCCACGCCATGGCCGGGCAGCGCCCCGGTTCCGGGTTGTGTTGACAGCTCAACCACGGGCTGTGCCAGCCACCAGGGTCCCGTTGACTGCCTGGCGCAGCAAGCCGGCGTCGGCATGGGGCAGTGGCAGGTAGTGAGCGCCCATGGTGGCGGCCAGATCGCGACCTTCGGGCAGCGGCCTGGGCGAGGTGTCCACCAGCAGGGATGCGGCGCCGGCAGCGGCAAGACGGCGCGCTGCCGACTGCGCGTCGGCCTGTGCTTGCTTACGCCCCCCGGCACCGGCCCTGCCGACGTTGGCCCGGCCATCGGTCAACAGCACCACCACCGGTGTACCGCCACCGCGGCGGACCGTCTCCACCAGCGCGAACGCGGCGTCGATACCCGCGGCCAGCGGAGTGCCACCGCCGCCGGGCAGGCGGGCCAGGCAGCGCTTGGCCCGCACCAGCGAACGCGTCGCTGGCAGCAACAACTCCGCACCACGCCCCCGGAACGCGATCAGTGCAACCCGATCCCTACGCACGTAACACTCACTCAGCAATAGCTCCACCGCACCCTTGACCTCCGCCAGCCGATGCAGCGCCTGGGAGCCGGACGCATCGACCGCGAACACGGTGGTGGTCTCGGCCCTATGCCGGTAACGGTTGACACGAAAGTCCTGATGCCGAATTTGAACCCGGGTACGGCCACCACCAGGCAGCACTGCGCCGGGCTCACGGCCGCGCAACCTTTGCCAGGGTGCCGCGGCGCGCAGCGTTTCCATCACGTTGAGCCGCGCCCCGCCGCGGGGCTCGCCTGGTCGGACCCCACTGGGACGACCGCGCTGCTGCGAGTAGCGCTCCGCACCGGCCTTGCCTTCGCGGGACGCCCGGGGCAGCCGACCGCCGTGCAAAACCAATTGGGCCAACAAATCACTGGGTAATGCCGCACGGGCCGCGTCCAGCACCTGATCGGTGCATTGCTCGGATTCATCGCCATCCTCCGGGCCGGGGTCGTCGTGGACATCCGAGGTCGGCGAGTCGCTTGATTCCCCCTCATCGTCCCCTTGATCGTCCTGCACCTCTGGTTCCACCGGAAGGGTGCGCGCGCGGGGAGCCAGCACCAACCTGGCCGCGGCGATCAGGTCAGATTCCTCGACCTCCAGTCGGCCGGCCAGTGCGGCCGACGCCCGGGCCACCCTCAGCGCCGCCAGCGGCGCCCGCAGTGAGGGGATGCCAAGCCCCATGGCTGCGCCGCACAATCCCTCGATCAGCGCCGGCTTGACAGAGACCTGTGGCAACCGCTGTGCAGCTGACTCGATATCGTCGGAATCGGCCGACCAGCACAAGGTGTCGGCCACTGCCACCTCACTCAGATCGATGTGGATGGCGAGCCGATCCAGCAGGCCCGCCGGGGGGCTTTCCTCGTGACTCATGCTTTCGTCCAGCGCAACAACCCCGATCCGGGCAGGCGAAGTGGCGGTGAATCCGTCCCGCTCCAGCACCACCTGGCCGGTATCCAATGCAGCGCCGATGTGGGCGGCGCTACCCGAGGTCAGGCGTTCGGCCATGACCAACACCACTGCGCCCCCGTCGGCTTCCGCCAGCAGGCCACGCTGAAACACCGGCCGACCGGTGCTGAGTGTCGCGGACAAATCCAGACCGCCGAGCAGACGATCGTCGGTGATGTGCGCCGGTACCCGTCGCAGGCAACGCCCGGGGGGCATCAGCTCAGCCAGCAATTCCAACCAACCCTCCCTGACCGGGCCGGGCAAGGCTCGCAACACGATGCCACCGCCAGCGGCAGGGTCCAGGGCAAACACCGCCGCGGCCAGCTCGGCGTCGGCCGCCGACGGCGATGGCAGCGGCTCACGTGGATTCATGGGTCCAGAACTTCTGCAACGGCGCGGCCCACCCGGGCACTGGAACCAGACTCATCCAGCGGATCGCGGCGCAATCGATGGCGCAGGGCACTGGGCGCGAGGCGTCGCAGATGACTGCCCGTGACCTTGGGATCACCCTCCACCGCCGCCAGGGCCCGGGACGCCCGGATCAGAGTCAACTCCCCCCTCAGACCGTCGGTGCCCAGGGTCATACACAGACGGGCCGCCTGTTCAAGCGCCGCGTCGCCCACTTCGACATCGGGCAGTCGCGCACGGCCCGCCTCGATCTTGCGGCGCACTAAGCCATCCTTGCGCTTCCAGCGCTTGATGAAGGCGCTAGGGTCGCGCTCGAAGTCATCCCGCCGGCGTACGATCTCGACCCGGGCGGGCAGCTCCTCAGGAGTGGATACCTCCACCGACAGGCCGAATCGATCGAGCAACTGGGGCCGCAGCTCACCCTCTTCAGGATTGCCGCTGCCGATCAGCACAAAACGCGCGGGATGGCGCACGCTGAGGCCCTCGCGCTCAACCAGATTGACACCGGATCCAGCCACGTCCAGCAACAGATCGACCAGATGATCCTCCAGCAGATTGACCTCATCGATGTACAAGAACCCGCGATTCGCGCGGGCCAGCAGTCCGGGTTCGAACGCTTTCTCGCCCTGGCTCAGGGCACGCTCAAGATCAAGTGCACCCACCACGCGATCTTCGGTGGCACCTAGGGGCAGGTCCACAACGGGCACCGGCATCAAATGACTCTTAATGCGGGCCGCGGGATCGCGGGTCCGACATTCCGGGCACAGGCTCTCCGTCGCCGCCGCCGGGTCGCAGTGATATCGACAACCCTGGACAACGCGCATTCTGGGCAGCAGTGAGGCAAGCGCCCGCACCGCTGTGGATTTGCCCGTGCCCCGATCCCCAAACACCAGGACTCCGCCGACGGACGGATCCACCGCCCCGATCAGCAAAGCCTGTTTCATTTCCTCCTGACCGACGATGGCGGAGAAAGGGAAAGCCGCGCCCATTGTATAGAGACCTCTCCATGCTCGCTTTTCAAACAACCGGCGCAGGCGGGCCATGCCCGCCCCGGGCCGTGATACCCGGCTCCGATCTCAGCGCCTGGGCATGGAGATCAGAGACTTAGACCGGCGCGGCGGCCGGGTCGACCTTCCCCAGACGCCGGTGCCCACCGTGCCGCTCCCCGGATTCTGAGCCCGCCCCCGCACCGCCGCAAGCGGCCACCGATTGGGCTGAGACCTTGCGGGACTTCATCCCCCAACTCCACAGCGCCTCGCTTGGCAGGGGCACCACCAGAAACCAGTGCTCCAGTATCGCCAGCACCATCAGGGTTGTCAGGAGACAGAAAGCGACCCGCTCGTAGCCGTCGGCAGCCGATTGCGCCGAATCCACCAACATTGTTGCAATGACGGTGGCGACCGTCACCGATACTGGGAACAGCAGATTCATGGGCCGACGGCCGAAGTACGTCTGCATGAATCTGAGGTGCTTCGGCAACCAGTCCTCGTTCAAGTTGCGGACGCCGAGGAAGACATTCAGCTTGGTGCTCCAGCGCATGCTCCACAGGATTAGAAAGGTCCAGGCACCCACCCGATTGGGCGAACCCGAACTCAACACCAGCCAGGCGCTGCCGGTCACGACAATGGCAAGTTCATGATAGAGGCTGGTGCCAATCGCAAGCCGGAACCGGGTCCATAGAGAGCAATCCGGCGGGCACGGGGCTTTGCGGGGACCGGTCAACAGACCCGTGAAATAGGCCATCTCCAGCCAGCCCCAAACCAGAATTGCGCAGGTAAACGCAATATAGGCGCCAGCAACGGTTGCCTCGGTGCCACTCATAAGCAGACCCAGCACCGAGCCCAGCAAGAGGGTGCTGGCGCCAGCCATGCTCCAACGAAAGGTGCGCGCTGGAAGACCGTCCAGAAACAGCACCAAACCGGTGGTGAACCACCATATGAACAAGGTGTAAGCGACCGCCAGCCCAAGTTCCAACATACCCAGCCCCTTGGTTACCCAGCACTCACCAAGCCGGGGAGAGGCGAATCCGGCTGGGCAATTCGCTGCGTTTGACCGGCATCAGGTACAAACCGGCGAAGGTGGCAGCGCCGGCGACTGCCAGCCCTGCCCGCTTCAACCCACCAATAACGCCGCCCTGTGCCTTGGCCGCGTCGCTCGCAACCTGTATCCGACGCAGGCGCTCAAGCCCGTTGCGAAACCGCGGGTTTCCCAGATCCAGGCTGATGGGGAAGGTCTGCTGTGCAATCTCCGAGGTGATCGCAAACACTTCCATTCCGTAGTCGCCCGGATCCATGCCCATGGCTTTGAACATCTCAGGGCGGGTGTGATCACGCACATACATCGTGGCGAACACCGCCAGTACGAAAAACCGTATCCACAGCCGGTTGTGGCCTCGCAGAAGATGCGGATTGGCTCTGAGAATCAATGCAAAGGCTTCACCGTGGCGAAATTCGTCGTTACACCACTGCTCGAACCAGCGAAACATGGGATGAAAACGCAACTCGGGGTGCCGCTCGAACTGACGGAAGATGGTGATGTAGCGAGCGTAGCCGATCTTCTCCGACAGGTAGGTGGCGTAGAAAATAAACTTGGGGCGGAAGTAAGTGTATTCCTTGGCCTTGCGCAGAAACCCCAGATCAACCTTGAGGCCAAAATCGTTCAGGCATTGATTGATAAACCCGGCGTGACGCGATTCGTCCCGGGACATGTATCCCATCAACTCCTTGATGTCAGGATTATTGACCTGTTTCTTGATGTCCGCGTAGAGCACGCAGCCGGAGAACTCCGATGTGACCGAGCTGGTGAGAAAATCCACAAACTCAGCGTACAAGGCCGGCGGCAACTCCTGGATTTCGCCCTCG
>Ga0316196_10000464_pt1 | contig 15891 bp, 16 predicted proteins | sample Eddsed2cm_MG_FD_204938 | JGI IMG/M metagenome (GOLD analysis project Ga0316196, IMG submission 204938) | Coastal sediment microbial communities from Maine, United States - Eddy sediment 2 cm | ecosystem: Environmental > Aquatic > Marine > Coastal > Sediment | place: USA: Maine | collected... | reverse complement strand
AAAAGGAACTTCAAATGATATTTTGGTGGCTGTTGACGGGTCGGAAAATTCCTTAAAAGCCGTTGACCATCTGGCGTTTATGACTACAAAAAGTACCGATGTAAATATAACATTCTTTCATGTGACGCCGAAGCTGAAAGATTTTTGTGCGGTTGACTTCGAGGAAATTCAGACCGAAGCGCTCGAGGAAATTATTCGAAAAGGAGACAAAGAATGTATCGACCAGTTTTTCTCCCACGCCAAAAAAAGACTCAATGAGGCCGGAATCCAGGAAAGTCAAATTAACTTCAAGGTCAGCGAGGGATTGTTCAGGGTCGGCAAAGCGGTGCTGGATGAATATCGGCAGGGAAATTTCGGCACCCTGGTTGTTGGCAGTCGGGGAATGAACAAAAAGTATTTTACCGGAAGTGTCAGCCGGTATCTCATCAACGAGTTCTCCGAAGGTGCCCTGTGGATTGTCCCTTGAGAGTCCCTGAGGGGTGCTTCTGACCAACCGGCTCATTTAAACAGACTCAACAGTTCATTTCTACCTGTGCACTATAAATTAGATTTTTTTATTCAAGGCTAATGCAAGACAATAAAGCAAAGTTGATTTTAGAAATCGATTGGATGAGAAGTGCCGGATAGATCAAGAGGTTTACGTTCGGCTTTTAGAGGGCCTGGGGGTGAAATTCCCCCGGGCTACTCGACTCACAGGCTTCGAGGAACTTCATTTTCGTATTATAACCGTGATTCATCTCAGGGACGGATAATAATGGTCGGGAACAATCCTTCCAACTCTCCTTCTGGGTATGGTTGAATTAAGTTGAATGAGATATTCTGGTTCTTCTGAGCATGCCCTTTGTCCTTGTTACCATTGTAAAAGGCTCCATTGGCTTCAAGGATGTGATGGATGCGTTCGCGAAAGGCTGCTACAAAGCTTGCCCCGTTGCCTTCAAAGAACATGCCTCCTCGCGAAAAACCCTGTTTGATTTTGGTTAGCTCTTTGAGAGAGATGCTGTTGATCTCGAGATCCGCCGGACAGGTTACCAAACCCCAGACCAGGTGTGCGGGTGGTATGGTTAAGGGTTTTTTAATATCGATGATGGTGTGGGGCATGATGATGCATTCCTTGCCGATGGATAAACGGCTTTTGGGGCGTCCCCGCAGGAAACTATTAAACCCGACGAATATATTCTGACCCAGGTCCGTTTCGATGATTTTGGCACCATGGGCGGTCACATTAAAGCCTTCCAGGCGTGAGTTGATAATGTAGCAATTTTCCTGGGCATTGGCGCCAACACCCAACCATGCATTTTGCAGGAAGGCCCTTTGCGCCACTAAGACGTTGTCGCTGATGAGGGTTTTGGGTTTTATCACAGCATACCGATCAAGTGAGGCGTTTCGGGGTACGGTCACGGAGGGGTCGATGTTCACCGTTTCGAAAACGCGCTCAAACGCCTTTTTATGTTTTTCCACAAAGTCCATGAATAACCCCTGGGGAGGTTTTCCTGCCGTAAAGTGGATGTAATGGCTCAATTTATCAAGGGGATACTGGTACCAAAAGTTGAAATTGTCTAAGTTTCGCACCCAGACGGTTCCGGGCTCGATTTGGAGATGGTTGATCTCAGCAGCCTGAACGTAAGAAAACGCCCCGATGACGCAATCGTTCATGGTGGTCAGGTCTACCGTGGCAAAAGGCCCCAGGAAGCTGCCGTCAGTGGGTGAGCCGTGGATATTGGCGTAATGGGCGGATAGCGTGTTGCTGATGAAAAACTTTTCAAGAGTCTCCGGATCGTGGGAGCAGTTGTGGACCAGGGTTTTGATTAGGAAACTGTCTTCGATCCGGATTTCTTCATCTCTGGAAATCAGGATTTGGAAATCCTGATATTGGAATACATCCCCCTTTTTCTTGAGCTCGTCTCCCCGGATGTCGCTCTTGTAAAGAATCGAGTTGGTTGTGCGGCATTTTCCTAAAAAGTAGCTGCCCGCCAGATTGGAATGCAGGAACTGAAAGTCCAGCGGATGGTGAGGCGTGATGCCGTAAAAGCCATAAAATTTTACCAGCTGGTCGAGTGGGACTATATTTTTGACAAACGGATGAACGTCATAATCGAGTTCCCGCAGATTAATGTTGACGCATCGTACGATCCGGTCGAAAAGTTCTTTCAGTGCCTTCATAATATTCGTTGTTAAATACTGCATTCCGCCATGGTGTGATATACAGCAGCGAAAACGTCTGCCGGACGCAAAATTCCGATGGTGTTGTCATCCTTTGTGACCATTAGCGATAGAAGCTTTTCCTGCACCAATTGGTCGATTGCCATATCCAGAGTCGCTTCATGATCAATAAATTCGTCCTCGGCGGAGATGTGCATAAAATCCCCTACTTTCAACTCCGCTGCCTTTTTGCAGAGATCTTCCAATGGTGCCGCCCGCTGTCGCCGCTGTTTGCGTAACTGCCGAATTAAATTAGAGCTGAAGCCGAATTGATCGAGCTCTTGAAAGCTGTTTGCTTTGTCCTGCTTGGGCTCAAGCGCGCTAAGCGCATGCAGATGGCTCAATTGTCGACAACACGCTTTTTGGAGTCCAAGATTAATACCCCACGGTGCTTGTATTTGGTGCGATCAAACTCTTCCTGGGCTTTTTCCAGGGCCAGCACCGCCTCAAACAAGGTTGATCCCATGGGTACCGTCGCATACTCCGACAGAGGTACCATCAAGTCCTTGACGAGATAGTTTTTCAATGAAATCCTCCCTGTGCCGTCTTGGAAATACCATTGGCAGATAACGTGTTGCTTTTAAAAGAATAAAATATAAAAAGACGACAATCATATGTCAAGATGATAATTCCTGCTCCATATTTAATTATTAGCGTTAATTTCGGATTCTTTGCCGCGATGAGTGTTTAATCACGAAATCAAAATGTCATTTTTCACCTTTTCACTCTAATACTTTTGCGGAAAATTTCAAAGGAGACGCCGAGAGTCTGTTTTATGTAGTCTTTATTATCATCAATAATCTTTTTCTGGCCTCCCACAATACAACATTTGAAAAAAATGACCAGAAGATATCGGCCAAAACGATAGAGCGTCTGTTAATAAATAAACCTTTTTTGATTCCATCCTCGAAGATGCCGGCAATCGTGTACGTTGATTTTTTTGACAGTATGTTAATTTCCATCAGTAATTGGGAGGACAAGTTCTTCAAGTTTTTGCTTGATTGCAGGTGAAATATTTTAATGATATTTATGGGGTCGAAGTCATAGATACCCATGACCAAACCGATCACCTCTTAAGCGATCACTACAACAGCACCACCGGTCTTTATCTTCTCATTGATCTGTCGGAGAATCGTGATTATAGCAAATTTCTTTATTCCATTTCTTCCAGCCAATCAATTTTACTCTTGATATTATTATGAATCCATGAAGTGTCCCACCATTCAAGCGGATCGACAAATGTACCGCTCACTAGTATACTGAAGTACAAATGATCTCCCCCCGAAAGCCCCGAATTTCCGGTATGGCCAATAATATCGCCTTTTTTAACCATCTGCCCGTAGTGAACACTGAAACCGCTGAGTTGGGCGTACATTGTAAAAAGACCATAACCATGGTCAATGACAAGAGTGCGCCCGTAAATTCCAAGTTTTTCGGCATAGATCACCTTGCCTGAATTCGCAGCCGGAACCGGTGACATTGCCACCGATGCTAGGTCAATTCCCAGATGGGTCTGTTGATCGATGTTTATACCGCGATACTCATATGTGCGCTGATCCCCGAAACCGGATCGCGTAGCTAATTTCGGCAGTCGCAAAAAGGTGCCATCCCAATGCATCTCAGGATCGCTTCGCTGCATCAGCTCATTGATTAAGGCCTTATTTTGTGCTCTCAGCTCCCTGTTTATGTATAGAAATTTATCCTCTGGAGATTCCAGCTGACGTCCGGACAGAACATTCTTGAATTCAGGCGTTTTGCTCAAAATGAACTTGTCGTTTATACGAATGGTATCCTTTTTTAATACATTTCTTTAATCTCTGATTCTACTAAATCCTGTAATTGTTTGTAACCAAAGCTGGGAAGAGACTTCCCATTGACAAAAAACCCAGGTGTTTTCCTTACATTGAGAGCTTTAGCATCTGCAAGATCTTGTTGGATAATTTTTGTAATTTCAGGGTCGTTCATATCGTTTTTAATTTTATCTAAATTGAGCCCCGCACTTGGAAGAAATTGCCATATCCGTTGAGGCTGCGGATTGTGATGACTCGCCCAGTAGCGTTGGGTTTTATACATAATATCCAATGTTTCCCAATATTTTCCCTGTCTTTTTGCTGCTTCAAGAATTTTAACAAAATAATCTGCACCATCATGAAAAGGGGCATATCTGATGACTAATTTGATTTTGCCCTGGTTAGCCGCCATCAATTTCTTAACGAATGGGTGAAAGGCACTGCAGGTTTCACAAGCCGGATCTGAAAATTTTACAAGGTAGACCTTGGCATCATCACTGCCAAGCGTTTGTGAATAATCTCTTACAAATGTTGAAGCGTTTTCCTGAGCCATAAATTCATATTTCTTTGCTCGTTGGCTTTTGTAGAGATTAACTCCAAGTACAAACAAAAGAATAAGACAAACAAGGGAAATTAATACTATAACTTGTTTTTTCATTTAGAAAGTCTCCTCTTTAATATAAATAGTAATACTATAATAGTCGAAAATGATATCAGTGAAAGCATTGGAATTGTCAAAAAACCAAACAAGTCCAGGTAGGTCTCCGAGCATGAAACGCCCTGGCTGCAGGGTTGTATGCTTTCGGGAATGAATCCGGAGTATAGAAGGTAATGATAAAACGCGAAACCCCATCCAGCTATAGCTAAAGGAAGGGCATACTTGATAATGCTTTTATCAAAAGGAAAGAGCCCGACTAATAAAATAATAACCAGGGGGAACATGAATATTCTTTGATACCAGCACAAGGCACAGGGAGGAAAATCCATTACCTCACTGAAAAACAAGCTCCCCAGTGTTGAGACACTGGCTATAATCCAGCATATAAAAACTATAGTCCAGTTTGAATTGGACGCTTTATCTAAATTCGTCATATTTGTTATTGTCCTGAAATAAGCAATAAATTTTGCCCTCAGTTTCGCGGATACATCCTGTCTTATGAGTGGTCGCTAATTTTTCTGAATCAAATTTCGAAAAGAACGAATAGCCCCCGGGCTAGCCCAGTTCCTTGGACCGATAACTTTTTCTACAATAATCCCGTCCTTATCGATGACAAAGCTCTCAGGGACACCGGTTGTCTGATAAAGACTTTTTAAGGCTCCCTTAGTGTCGGTGAGGGCAGGAAAACTCAGCTTGTGTTTTTTCATAAAAGGGAGCACTGCCTGGGCCCCCGATTCGTCCATACTGACTGCTAAGATCTCAAAAGCCTCCCCTTTAAGTGTTTGATAAAGCTTTTCCATGGCCGGCATCTCTTCCACACAAGGGGGACACCAGGTGGCCCAGATGTTGAGAAATACCACTTTGCCCTTGTAATCAGCCAAGTTGATCATATTCCCGTCAAGATCAGGCAGGGCGAAATCTGGCGCAGGCACACCTTTACCAAGCCGCGGCTTTCCTGGTAGGTTGAGAAAAGAATCTTTGGTCTGAAGCAGGACTAGGACGCCAACACCGACAATGATCAGAACAATTAACATAATGGATTGAAGATTTATCCTTCGGACATTTTGGGTTTCTTTTTTCATTTATTTAGGCTCGCATACATAAGGCCGAATCAGCGTTACTTAGATTCAGTTCAAGAGATTTCTCATAGGCGGCAATAGCTTGGTCGTATTTGTTTGTATCAAAGTAGACGTGCCCCAGTTGTATCCATGCTTCATTATTATCTGGATTATTAATCACTTCGGTCTCAAGAGCCTTGACCTTTTGCTCATAATCAATTGCTGTGTTCGAATTTGAAGCAACGCCTGGAGTCGAATTTGATTTATAAACTGCAAAACCAACGCCTGAAAAAATCCAAGAACAAAAGTCACCGCAGCCATGATCATTGCAGTCCGTTTCCCAATTGCTTTAGTATTTTTTGTGTTTTTCTTATTAATAGCATTTCCTTGTAATTAAGCTTTTCCATATAAACCTTGAAACTAGAGGATATGCCTCAACTTCTATATGGAAGCTGTCTTATCAACTATTGGCTGTTTAAAAATTGGTAAATTAGAAAGACAATCGCTGGGGGTGCATACAATTACCGGTAAAAAGAGGTAAAAGAGACATGCAGTATCGGTTTATCACAGGGGGTTGGGAATCAACAGATAATGGATTCTTTCAGGATATAAATTAGTACAGTTTTGTGGGGTGTTAATAAATTATATGATTCAAATCTAGCTTGCGCACCGGCACCGGCGTCAAAGGAGTTTACGTTTTTTTGAAGCGGAAAAAAGTCTTGGATTACTGAGAGGATGAATTCCGTCACTTGGTTGTAGCCATCACAGCGATTGGTTTCACAGCAGGTATTACCTGAACCAAAATCTGCAATAATGTTTTTAGAACAAAGAGTTGGCTGCTGCTGGTTGTTCCGGTTGTGTGACGGGGAGATTCTACAAGAGTTATCGATGTTATAACCGACTGAAATTCTATTGGATGTTGAGATACAGGTGTCTACAATGGTGCTGCAGCATACCTGTTGCGCATAGACGATCCCGAACACAACGATACAAGATATAAGTATCGCTGTGCTGGTTTGGATGATTTTAGTTACCAAGTCTTTCATTGTTTTTTCAATCTCATGTTATATGTTGCCCTGATCAATCATTGCATTAGACACGCGGTTGAAATCTGCAATGTTCGCGCCGATAACGTAATTGCCGGAATCACCATACACTTCAGCCGTATCCATTTTTGACTTTTTCGAGTTCATCAAGAGTGGATCAAATCAAAAGCATCTGTGCTATTTTTTCACAGAAAACCCATTTTCCAGATCATCCGCTAAAGTAATGATAATAATTCGTTCTCCGGTTTTGGTGCTGATGTCCGTATGAAAACTGATGACCGCGTGACCGGTTATGCCTTTGAGGACATCAGCCAGAATCTCGTTAGAGTTTTCCAGCAGTTTGGCCCGTACCTGTTTAATAAGATGAATTCCCTCATCATCCTTGGCCAGATGACGCTCGGCTGGGGTCAATACACCCTTCAGGCGGATCAGCACCATGTCCTGAATGATATGGGTTCTGACATCCACCGGTCCGCGTCCCATGTGATCTTTTTCAAAGGCAATCAGCGCATTGCTGACTTCGGCTTCCATTTGCCCCTTGGTCATAGGTTGCGTTTTTATGATTTTCTTTTTTCCCATATTAGGTTGATTGACTAAGAAGTTGAGTTCTGCTGACAATCCTTATTTTTAAGATGATACTTCCATTTCGAACATCTCTTCGGAGATGGTGCAAAAGTTCTCTACTGTTCTTAGTGGATTTAAATGGATATCGCAAGATCATAATAATAAAATTTTACATTCGCTTCATCGGACGCGTTTTTAACATGAATGTTGTGCAGATTGGGATCGTGAATCTTTAGACCATGAATTTCTTAAATTTTTAAGGCTTATGTAGTTGACTCATAAATAAAATTTTTAACCTGCTGATATTGATATAAATATTATCATTGTTCCAAAACTATAAATAGGTTAGTAATGTGCTAAAATTAATAAAATTTATGTCAATATTTTGATCAAAATGCATAGGCATTTAATTTTTTTATATCCATTAGCAGCGATGGCCTAATGCTGAGCGCACAGATTCATCAAACAAGCTACCGAATAACTGCATATCTGTAATTTTGATCCCATCTTCACTGGCCGATCATGCAAGTGTAATCTGCGCACCCGCACTACGGCTTGTCTTTCCATATCAAAGATCCGTTGCGCTCCCCATTATACTCTAGTGTCTCTGCGTGCATATGCGCCTCTCCTGTCAAACGGATTGCCGATTTGAAGAAGATGGGACCGATGATCTGGTTAAATATAATGACTGAAACGATCATGGTGGCAAAGTCGGCTCCCCACCCGGGAAATTCCACCGCCACCTGTTTTGCCAGACCCAAGCCGACGCCGGCCTGAGTAACATACGCCATCCACCCGATCTTATTGCGGCGCATTGGATCTCCAGCCAGCACACCGCCGCAAAACGAACCGATGAATATTCCCAAGAGCCGGACCAGAAATAAAATCAATGTAATCGGCCAGATAACGGCCAACATATCCAATGCCAAAGATGCGCCAGTGAGGCTGAAAAACACGACATAGACCGGCGGTCCTATATCGTCCAATATTTTATTGAACTCATTGCGATAACCGCTGAAATTTGCGGTAAGAAAACCGCCGACCATGCAAATCAGCAACGGTTCCAGGAACACCTCAAAAGTCATTAGATCATGGCTTATACGACGAATCTCGGTCGTTAAAATAAAAACCCCATAACCTGTCATCAACACCAGACCTGTCTTAATAATACAGCCTGTGCGGCGGGAAAGGATAAAACGTAACGCCTGCCAAAGCACGCAAGAAAGTCCAAGTGAAATCAACAGTTCGGCGCACACCAAGGCTGTGGAATTCAGAGAGATCCCAAGACCGGTTAACAAGGCATCGGCAATTGAAGAGTTTACTGCAAACAGCACAATTACCACGACATCCATAATCATTGTTACACCCAATGCGGTTTGGGTAAAGGGACCCGTAGCACGCAACTCATTGACAACCGCAATGGCCGAGGAAGGAGATCTCGCGACGAGAATTGTGCCGGCCAGGATGGCGACCGCAATTCGTCCCGTAGCCGGTATGCTCTGCATAAAAGGGATATGATCAGCCAGTATGACAACGGATAAGCTGCCCAAGGTGAAGGTGGCCGCAACAAGTCCGGTCGTTATCCATTTGATACTTTTTAAGCGGCTTTTCAACTCTTTTACGTATAGCTCGCCTCCGGCGGCAAATGCAATAGCGGCTAGTGATATTTGGTCGATAAAGAGGAGTTTCTTCGCAGCTTCTTTCGGAATTAGATTTAGAACATGTGGGCCAGCAATCATTCCGGTAAACAGAAATCCGCTAATCAAAGGTAATCGCACTTTGGCAAAATATTGTCCAATCTGCTTGGAGGCAAGCGCAATGATTGAAAAACTTACGATAATCAGGAATGAATTCATGCTGTAATCCAAGGCAAGTAAAACATCAGCGGTAGTCCAAGGACAAGAACCGCATCACCAGCCTGCAGTTGAGAGTATCAGGATAGATTTGACGATTAATTTCATGAGCCTCAACTCCCACACTTTTTGGCTCTTGTAATAATCATTACGCGACCGTTGGTCCCATCCACACGTATAACATCACCATCGTTAATGAACTCCGTTGCCGCTAATGTTCCCAAGACCGCCGGAATTCCGTATTCTCTAGCGATAGTGGCGGCCGAAGCCAGCATGCCACCTGTATCGGTAACAAATCCCTTAATCTTAGACAATACAGGCGACAATACCGGTGAGGCATGGGGGTACACTAAAATGGTGTCGGGTACTATTGTTAGAAGGTCCTCGTGATTGGCGATAACTGTGGCCACTCCTTCTGTTACCCCAGGTGCTTCAGGAAACCCTTCAATGGCCCAGTCCATTGCTCGTTTCTTACAGGCCATCTGCTTGCGTTGCTTTGCCAGCTCAAAGATAATCGATTTAAAGATACTTCCGGCCCCTAACTCAACCGGTTTCTTAACAGGTCCATTAAAATCATTTGACGTTTCTTTCATTAATTCCTCTTTTTTTTGAATAGTATTGACCTACTGGCACAACAGTTCAAGCACTTCTCCAGCCACCTCACTGACACTTTCAAGCACCCGATAAGCCCCTGAAAAATCGTTGCCCAGGGTTAATGCGTTCGGTACAACAATACACCTGATACCGGCGGCCTTTGCAGCCGCCAGCCCACGCTCCGAGTCCTCCACGATAATACAGTGTTCCGGCTGGAGTCCCTTTCGAATGATGGCGGCCTGAAAGGGATCGGGATTTGGTTTCGGTTTTCCATAGTCCTCACGTGTCAACACAAAATTGAAAAAATGCAACAGCCCTGTGCCGGAATGAATAATCTCAAAGTGCTCTCTACGGGAACTCGTTACGACTCCCATTAAAACTTTGCCGTGCAGCCGTCGAAGAGTTTCTTCAACTCCGTCCAGTACGCGAACCCCGTTTCGCAGCAAGTCGCTGTACCGCCGGTTCCTGTCGGAACGTAGCCGGGCGATGACCTCCGCCTTCAATCCATGCGCGGCCGCAAGATAGAATGTGCTTCGGCCCTGCATTAAAGAAATTTGGTCAAAAAGTTCGGGGGTCAAATCCACCCCGATCTCTGAAAGCACTTCACGTGTGACTTTGAAATATAGCTCTTCAGTGTCAACCAAAACCCCGTCGTTATCCCATATAACAGTCTTAACCATAATGTACTCTATGTGTCCGTTTCAAACCGACGTTCTCGCAGGGCGGCATGCGCGGCGGCCAGGCGTGCCACCGGCACCCGAAAAGGTGAACACGAGACATACGTCAGCCCAAGCTCGTGGCATATCGAAATGGATTGCGGATCGCCGCCATGTTCTCCGCAGATGCCGCATTCCAGCTCAGGGTTGACGGCGCGTCCCTTTTTGACCGCTATGTCCATCAGCTCCCCCACGCCGTCGCGATCAATCGTGGCAAACGGGTTGTCCGGCAGGATTTCATTTTCCATGTATTCGATTAAAAATCCGGTTTCGGCATCGTCTCGGGAGATGCCGAAGGTTGTCTGGGTTAAATCGTTGGTCCCAAACGATATGAAGTCGGCATATTTGGCAATCTTGTCTGCGGTCAGCGCCGCCCGGGGAAGTTCAATCATGGTACCGAACTTGTAATCGATCTCGATGTCCTGCTCCGTCATCACCTTCTTCGCCTCGGCTTCAAGCACCTCACGCTGCACTTTCAGTTCATTAACATGACTGGTCAACGGGATCATCACTTCCGGACGGACGTCCACGCCCTCTTCTTTGACCGCGCAGGATGCCTCAAAAATTGCGCGCACTTGCATGATGGTCAGTTCCGGAATCAGTATTCCTAGCCTTACGCCGCGAGTGCCGAGCATCGGATTGTCTTCCCGCAGACTTTCAACCCTTTTTAGGACGCGATCCTTCTCCTTAATTTGCTCCAGCAATTCATTTATTTCACCGAGGGTTCCGGCGTGCTTCAGCCTGATTTTAAGATCGGTCAGCTCGCTTATGAGATCCACATGGTTGGGCAAAAACTCATGCAGCGGCGGGTCAATCAATCGGATGATCACCGGCAGACCGTCCATGACCCGGAACAGGCCGGCAAAATCATCCCGCTGGAAGGGAAGCAATGCATCCAGGGCCTCGTTTCGTTCAACCGGCAAATCGGTCATAATCATCCTGTGTACCAGGGGCAAACGCTCGGTTTCGAAAAACATGTGCTCCGTGCGGCATAGACCGATCCCCTCGGCGCCGTAATTGCGTCCACGCTGGGCGTCTTCCGGTCGATCCGCATTGGCCCAGACGCCCAGGCGTCGGTAATCGTCGGCCCAGGCAAGCAGTTTCACCAGCCACGGGTCCTCGACTTCAGGCACGATTGTGTCCAGCTTGCCGGCATAAACCTCACCAATGGTTCCGTCGATTGATATCCAGTCGCCTTCCTTGATAATTTGATCGTTGACCCTTATCTGTCTGGTACCCAGGTCGATTTTGAGTGCCGCAACGCCCACCACGGCCGGCTTGCCGAACTGACGGGCGACCAACGCCGCATGGCTGGTGCGCCCCCCACGGCTGGTCAGAATACCTTCGGCCGCCAGCATGCCGTGCACATCATCCGGCTTGGTTTCGGGGCGCACCATGATGACCGGCTTGCCGTCTTTGGCAGCCCATCTTTCAGCCATATCGGCATCCAGAGCCACCACGCCGACCGCCGCACCCGGCGACACATTGAGGCCGTCGGCCAGCAGGTTACCCGCGGATCTGGCCGTGTCCTTGGCCTGGTGGTCAAACTGCGGGTGCAGGAAAAAATCCACCTGCTCCGGGGTGACGCGTCCAATTGCTTCTTCCCGGGCAATCAAGCCCTCTTCGGCCATCTCAACGGCGATGTGCACGGCCGCCTGGGCGGTGCGCTTGCCGTCCCGGGTCTGCAGCATCCACAGCTTTCCCTTTTCAATGGTAAACTCAACATCCTGCATCTCGCGATAGTGCTGTTCCAAGCGTTCGGCGATTTGTTCGAATTCAGAATAGACCGCCGGCATCTCCTGTCTCATATGCGCAAGGTCGTTGGTAATGCGAATACCGGCAACCACGTCTTCGCCCTGGGCGTTGATCAGGAAATCGCCTTCGATTTGTTTTTCACCGGTGGTCCCACTGCGTGTCAGGGCAACACCGCTGGCGCTATCCGATCCCAGGTTGCCGAAGACCATGGCCTGGATGTTGACCGCCGTACCCAGATCGTGGGCAATACCCGCGGCGTTGCGGTAATCAACTGCTCTTTTGCCGTTCCAGCTTTTAAAAACAGCTTCGGTCGCGAGATTCAGCTGCTGGTAGGGATCGTCGGGAAAATTGCGGTGAGTACGGCGCCTGAAAATGATCTTGAATTCTTGGGTTACCGCCTTCCAGACATCAGCCGTCAACTCGGCGTCGGTATTAACATTCGCCTTGCTGCGCGCCGCGGAAATTACATCCTCAAACATCTCATCCGGAATTCCCATCACTACACTGCCGAACATTTGCACCAGGCGGCGGTAGCAGTCGAAAACAAAACGCTCGTCCCCGGTCAATTCCACCAGGCCCTGAGCCGTCTCGTTGTTCAGGCCGATATTGAGCACGGTGTCCATCATTCCGGGCATGGAAAATTTGGCACCGGAGCGGCATGAAACCAGCAACGGGTTTTTCGGATCGCCTAATTTTTTACCGGTAGCCTCTTCGATGGCCTTCAGCGCCGCCTGCTCCTGTTCCCACAACCCTTCAGGTTTGCTTCCGCCGGCTGCAAGACAGGCATTGCACGCTTCGGTGGTCACGATATAGCCGGGGGGCACCGGTATGCCCAGACGAACCATTTCCGCCAGATTCGCCCCTTTGCCGCCGAGCACGCCGCGAACAGCTTCCCACTCACCCCCCACATACGATAAAGCCTGGTCCATTTCATTAAAAAGATACACCCATTTTTTTTCCATTTTCACACCTCCTGAATACAGCCCTAATTTTCAGAGGGCAGACTGTCTTTTGGTTAATTTGGCGGGATTTCAAAATTACCGGTTCAGTCGATCTGTTTAATAGAGCCGATTCAATTTTCAACCATAAAAAACCCTAAACCGGTCATATTATAAAAGAAAGCCCATCTTTTCTTCCCATTATGTGGTCTTCAATATCGCCTGAACGGCAGGGCTGCCGTATTCGGCACCGCCGGTTTTTACATTCAGGTTCGGTAGAATTTGTACACTACCACCGCTATGAGTGTGACCGCACAAGACGGTGACATCGCAGTCCGGATAAGGACGCACGCACTCAACAAGCGCTTCTCCAAGGGCCTGGCAGCTGAAATGCGGAAGCCAGTGGTCAATGGAAATACTACCATCATGCCAACAAGCTTCTTTGAATGGGGGTACATGTGTAAGCAGCAGCACATACGGGAAACGGACCAAAGCCCTGGGCAAAACATCTCTCAGATCAGCAGCCGCTCTGTCACCCAGCTCATTGAGTTTAAAGAGGCGGGCTTTTTGATCCAGACCGGTAAGCTCCTTAATAAGGAGGTAATCGTTGAGCAGAACCATTGAATCCTGGTGGTTTCCCAATCGGCCATCAGCCCACGAATCGATCCCGATGAGCCCCGTTTCTTCAGTAAGTTCGACAACCTCGGCGGCCGGCAGCCAGTGCAGCCAATCAGAGCGATCACAAAGTTTCTTAATCTCGGTTCGCATGCCAGCAATGGAACCATGATAGTAGTCATGGTTTCCGAGAACGAAATAGATCGGCCTGTAGAGTATATCCTCGAGAATCCGTAGATATACTTTGATGTTTCTGGCATCTGCAATATCACCTCCGATCAGCACCGCCTCGGGGTTATGCTCAACAACACCGCGGCAAAATGCATTAACCCTTTGGGGGGATAGGAAGTTGAGGTGAATATCGGTTAGCCAGGCAATCCGTTCCATTAGCATAATCTCCGGAGGCTGCTATTTCGCTTAAAAGTCAAACAGCTCGTCCAGTAAGGATTTGGTCTTTTTCTTTTTGTAGTAATGACCGCCTTGGGGAGGCTCGTATGGCCTTCGAGGACGGTCTCCATAGCCCTGGCCGGGCTGAACCATAGTGAACCGCTCGATTATTTTATCCAGCTCTCCGCGATCCAGCCAAACCCCCCGGCACTTGGGGCAATAATCAATTCCAACCCCGGATCTTTCCGCAATTTCTAGATCTGTTTTACACATTGGACAATTCACGGGTTTGCCTCCTTTTAAACCACTTATGACCATATATTTTTGGGTTTATCAGACAGCTGCCGTATTCATTTTTGAAGCACGCGTTTTAACGCTCTTTAAAAAATATCCAAATGAGGGCTGCCAGAGATACTACCAGGCAGACTGCCATAAAAACATCTTCCTTCATTTTATCTCCATTTAAAAATCATCGTTTGGGACTTTGTCTTTAACAATATTATACTTGCTAAATAAGGTTGTTAGATCACGCCCTGCCGGTCAGCGTTTTTGGTATCCTTCCGGTATGGACGCACTCGGAACGAAGCCGCCGGCCGATGATTCGTTCGAACATCTGCCCGATCGCCAGGAGCTTGTCCAGGTCCACCCCCGTATCGATCCTCATCTCATCCATCATCACCACCATGTCCTCGGTGGAAACCAGGCCGACGATGCCCGGATCCGAATAGTAATAGTCGCCGGTGCCGGCCACCGGCACGCCGTCCACGAAATTGGCCGGCTGTCCGCCTAGGCCGCCTAATGTCGATTCAAAGTGGGTGATGCCGGCCTGGAGCGCGGCCAGCACATTGGCCAGCCCCCAGCCCCTGGTGGTGTGGAAATGAGCAATATGCAGGGAAGGCTCCGGCAGGGCGTCCAGAATCATGGAAAAATATTCGTATACCTTGTCCGGCGGAGCGGACCCGTCATGATCAGCGTGTTCGATGTCGTCCGCCCCAATGTCGAGCCAGCGCCGGGTAAAATCCACCGCCGCTTTCAGTTCCGTGGGGCCTGCAATGGGGCAGCCCCAGATGGTGCTCACCGTCCCGCACACTTTCATCCCCGCATCATGGGCCCTGGGGATGTATGCTTCACACATCTTCCAGTATTCCTCAAGCGAAAGGCCGGAGTTTTTCTTATGATGCGCTTCGCTGGTGGACACCATAAAGAGAATCCGGTCCGGTCCCCACCCTTCTTCCCTGGCCTGGATGGCACGTTCCACGGCTCTTTCCCGAATGGTAACCGTTGTGATCTCGACATCTTCGAGAAGATTTCCAATCTTTTTACTGCCCCGGATACGTTTCATCAACTCGTCGGCGTCTTTGAATTGCGGCATGCCCTGGGGATTGCCGAAATTGGTCACCTCGATGCGTTTGAAGCCGGCCAGGACCAGCTGCTCGGCCAACCACAGTTTGGCATCCGTGGGTATGAATTTTTCCTCATGCTGAAGACCGTCACGGACGGTAATATCACCCAACACTACCTTTTTAGAGTAATCCAATAATGTCATCACAACCTCCTTGTTAAAATTAATTATAGCTGCTCATAAGCGCAACTTTATCGGCATTCCTCTTGATTCACAGGTATTCACAATAAAAATCAATCCTCCTCCCCGACCCTGTGAATCTTTACCAGGTTGGTTGAACCGGTGGTAAATGCAAGACCGATTACAATAACAACAA
>Ga0316196_10000460_pt1 | contig 15908 bp, 15 predicted proteins | sample Eddsed2cm_MG_FD_204938 | JGI IMG/M metagenome (GOLD analysis project Ga0316196, IMG submission 204938) | Coastal sediment microbial communities from Maine, United States - Eddy sediment 2 cm | ecosystem: Environmental > Aquatic > Marine > Coastal > Sediment | place: USA: Maine | collected... | reverse complement strand
TTTTTAAAGATTGCTGTTTTTAAGCTGTCTTTACGGAGGATCTAACCGCCTTGAGGTGTTAGTTTTTCCATCACCTGGTCGAGGCTGAAGCTGGCCGCTTTCTGTCGAGGCGGGAACTCCTGGAAAGTGCTAAGGAAATTACCGACATAGGTCTGTGCTGGCACCAGCAGGTAAGCACGGTCGAGCAGCCAGTCATAATAGGTATTGGAGGTTATTGGTCCGCGCTCATAAGGGTCACGTCGCAGGTTGAGGATCAGGGGGATGCGAAGAGGTACGAAGGGCTCCATCCAGGCCTGTAATGTTGCCTCGACGCGTTGCTCCAGGAAGATCAGTTTCCAGTCTTCATAACGGAGAGCCGTCAGGTCGCCATCATCAGAAAAGTAGAAGATCTCTTTACGAGGACTTTTTTTGGTCTTGCCGGTAAGCATCGGTAAGATGTTATAACCATCGAGGTGGACTTTATAAGAACGGCCGATGGCTTCGACACCGCCTTTTTTTAGCTTCTCTTTGATCTCGGGTTCACCGGCAGCGGCGACAAACGTTGGCAGCCAGTCCATGTGGTGCACGATCTCGGTATTCCAGGTGCCAGCTTCGATCTTGCCTGGCCAGCGCACGAATGCTGGAACGCGCCAGCCGCCTTCCCAGTTGGTATTTTTCTCACCGCGGAACGGCGTCATCGCGGCATCGGGCCAGGTGTTCATGTGCGGGCCGTTATCGGTGGAATACATGACGATGGTGTTGTCGGCGATCTTGAGTTCATCTAGCAGCTTGAGGAACTTACCGATATGCATATCATGTTCGACCATACCGTCAGAGTATTCGTCCTGCCCGGAGATACCGCGCATTTCGTCTTTTACGTGAGTGCGGAAATGCATGCGGGTGCCGCTCCACCAGACGAACCATGGCTTACCGGCTTTTTCCTGCTCCTTGATAAATGCGATGGCACGGTCAGAGGTTTCATCATCGACTGTCTCCATGCGCTTCTTGGTTAGTGGGCCGGTATCTTCGATCTTCTGAGTGCCGTCAGGCTTCGCCCAGGAATGGATCACGCCGCGAGGACCAAACTGTTCACGGAAGGTTTTACCGTTCGCTAGTTTCATATCTCCGGGGTAATCTTCATTTTCCGGCTCTTCTTCCGCATTCAGGTGGTACAGGTTGCCGAAGAACTCATCAAAGCCATGGTTGGTCGGCAGGTGCTGATCCTGGTCACCGAGGTGGTTCTTGCCGAACTGGCCGGTTGCATAACCCTGGGCTTTTAACAGGCCGGCGATAGTGGGCTCTTCTTCCCGCATACCCAGTTCAGCACCGGGCAGACCGACTTTGGACAGGCCGGTTCGGAATACGCTCTGACCCATGATGAAAGATGAACGGCCTGCGGTACAACTCTGCTCACCGTAGTAATCGGTGAAGGCCATGCCTTCTTCAGCGATACGGTCGATATTGGGGGTTTTGTAGCCCATCATCCCATGAGTGAAATGTGAGATGTTTGAACGCCCTATGTCATCGCCCCAGACAACCAGGATGTTAGGTTGCTTTTTCCCCTCAGCATCTGCGCAGGCGATCATGCCGAATGTGCTGACGAGAATCAGTATTGCTCTAAGTGTTTTCTTCATAGTTTTTACCTGACTTTTTTATGCAATATATCTTTATTCAGTCGAAAGGGTATTGCGTGGTGTGATTTAGATTACTTCAAATAAATGGTAATTGCTAGCGTCTGGTTTATTTCTGTTTTTCATACAGTAAACGCTTTGTTTAGATAACACATGGATAGAGTGGGGTGATAATGTGGTCTGATGGAGTTATATTTTATTAATACTATGAGGGGGAGTCGGCAATGAGTAATGAAAAAACGAAATACGATGGGGAAAAAATCAACGTGGAATGGGATGGCAGGCTCTGTATCCATATCGGTGAGTGCGGTTATTCAAAAGGTGAATTGTTTGTCGGTGGCCGTGACCCGTGGTGTAAGCCTGACCTGGCATCCGTCGAGGATGTGGTCGATATTGTAAAACGCTGCCCGACGGGTGCGATTACCTTTGAATCCAACGATAATTCTGTAACAGAAACAGCTGACGCAGAAAACACTGTTACCGTAAGTTACCAGGGGCCTTATTTTATCCGCGGTGACCTGGAGATCGATGCTGCCAGCGATGATATGCCAGGTGTAAGTTTCCGTGCTGCCCTGTGTCGTTGCGGGGCATCAAAGAACAAGCCGTTTTGCGACAATAGCCACGAAGAGATCGGCTTTAATGATTACGGTGCCATCGGCGAAACAGGCGAGGCGCTTGTATCATCGGGTGGGAAATTAATAATTACCCAGATCAAAGACGGACCGATCATGCTGAATGGCAACGTCGTTCTGAGCGCCGGCAGTGGACGTGTTGCCTGGTCTGGAAAAAAAGTCGCCTTATGCCGTTGCGGTGCCTCAAAGAATAAACCGTTCTGTGATGGCAGCCATATAGCTGCTGGCTTTAAAACTGAAGAGTAAACCAGGCAAATAAACCAGGCAAATAAACCAGGCAAATGAATCGGTCGAATAAATCAGACGACTAAGGTACTGCTGCTGATCCGCTCATATTGTTGATTGATATCAATAAAGTTTTCTGCCCGAGAGTATATGATTTGGCGTACAGAATGATTTGTTATCTGCATAGAGTTGCGAAATATGGTTGCTAATGAGAGTATTCATGGTCTGAGATAATAAAAATAATCAATATTGAATTGTGATAGAAAATTTCGAGGTTAATATGATGCCTAGTAATGATTTTATAAAAACAGTATCTGCATCAACAGTCGCAACCATTCTAGCTCTTGGTATGGTGACGTCTAATGCTGTCGCAGCTGAAGCTGAAAAGGATGCTGCGGTATACGCATTTCCCGATAAATATATGTTGCGTGTGGGCACTTACATTGTTGATGGCGCAGATACCCAGTTCAGTGTCTCTTCGGATGTGGGTGGTCTGGGCACGGTTATCGATTATAGTCGTGATCTTGGTGGTGACAGCCGAGATACTATTCCCAGGATCGATGCTTATTACCGCTTCAATGAGCGTCACCGCATCGATTTCACTAGCTTTTCTGTCGATCGAAAAGGTACTAGAACAACAACCTTTGACCCGCCGATAATTATTGGTGATCAAGAGTATACAGGTGGAACATTATACTCTGATATCAAGTACACCTTGTACAAGCTGGGTTACGGCTATTCTTTCTATCACTCTGATAAGGTTGAATTAACTATAACTGCCGGTCTTAATTTGACCAGTTATGATTTAAAGTTCTCAGATGAAACAGGGGCACGGGCCGAGACGGCCGACGTCACCGCGCCATTGCCAATGTTCGGCCTGCGTATGGGTTATGCGATCACGCCGAAATGGTCTGTTAACTATGTAGCGGAATCATTTTTCATAGAAATTGATGATACATTCAGGGGCGCCTTGATTAATTATGAACTGAGTACCGAGTACAAACTGTTCAAGCATTTCGCCATCGGTGCTGGTCTGGCAAGAATTGGTTCATCTCTTCAGGTCAATGACCCTGGATGGAAAGGTAGTGTTTCTGACTCTTATCGTGGTTATACCCTATTTGGCACATTCTATTTTTAAGTGATCCTGGATTTGGCTAGATGTATATTGATAGGATGATTAGACATATTGTATTGATCTGCCTTGTATCGTTATTTCTACAGGCTTGCTCAGGTATAACGGTCAGCCAGGATTTTGAAAAAGAATATAATTTTGCAGGGCTGAAAACTTTTGCATGGAAGCCGAATGACAATAAAAGCTATGGTGTTAAAGATAATGACCTGCTCGACAAGCGCATACGAACGGCGATAGAAAATACCCTGCAGGAAAAATCTTACCAGAGGGTTGATTCATTCAATCCGGATTTCTTTATCAGTTATCACTATAACGTCGAGCAGAAGATCACCAGCAGCGGACTCAGTGGCGGCGTTTCGGTCGGGCGCTCCAGTTATGGTGGTTTTGGTGGGGTAGGGCTGAGTAGCGGTTCAGATGTCCGTGCTTATGACCAGGGAACATTATTGATCGATATCACGATACCCCTGGGCGACAAACTCGTCTGGCGGGGTGTCGCCACACAGTCAGTTTCCGATCATTCCAGTCCGGAAGAATCGACAGCAAATATTAATGAAACCGTAGAAAAAATCCTGGCGCAGTTTCCACCGCGATAGTTATTCGATGTATACGCCGAGCCTTGATTAGTATATTCAGTAAAGGCGTAGTCAGCCGAGATGTATCTGTAGGCTACTCGGTAATGTCATAACACGCTGAGTAACCATCTTCGTGGGAATTGCACTGGTAGGTTTTACCGTTACATTCAGCTATCCAGTTGCGAGTCGAGTTCAGATCTTCTATTTCCTTTGTAATGGTTATATCCTTCAAATCATCACAGTCCGTATTCAGTATTGTCATCTGTTTTGACATGTTCGAGTGAGTCAGGCAGCCGCTTGCACTTACACTAAATAAAGAGATAAAAATCAAGCTTCTTACGATGTTCTTCATCTTGGCTATGGTATCTGATTACGGCGCAGAAATCTTTAGCTATTGGGTTCCATCATATCGTCAACTATTTTTCAGCAGCGAATTTGAATGTAATAATATCGGCGAGTGCCTGCTGCATCTCAGCGACGGTAAAGTTTCTATCTGTCTGGCTGCCATATTCCTGGCATACCATCTTTATGATATCGGTGCCTTTATCTGAGCTCAGGTAAACCTCTGTATAAAATCGAAGGATAGATGGATATGAAATCCAGTTTGTTCCATCTTCCGTACGCGTTACTTTAAATTCTTCCGGTTCGATCGATCGAGGCCCAAATTTTTTGACATCCAGACGACAGTTGATAGCGTATTCATTTTTTTCACTACTCTTGATTTCTTTACCGCCTTGAATGACTGCATGGGTGTCGCTGGCCGGGATGGCCACCTGTTTGTTGAGTGATAATGTTGAACCTTGCGGAATCTGGAAATACATCGAGTCCGGGTTATTCGATTGCATGGATGAACAAGCACCGAGTATGGCAGCGATTAACAGCAATAGATATTTTTTCATTTTCTGAGGCCCTCTGACGTCAGGTAATATTCCCACATTTTGACCTGAGGTATTTACAGTGTTGCACTATTTGTGGAACTAAAGATATTGTACAGACAATTTACATGACACGATTATATCACCTTCGATTATCATGATTAACATGTCCGATAGTACGTTGACGATCATCAAAAACTTCATTGTTCGGTATCTGAATGGTATAGTCATTGACGGTTATAGACTTGGTGGATAGATATGAAAACAGTAAGTTTTATCTTGTTTGGTCTGTTATTAGTGACTGGTTGTTCGAGTATGACGACCTCGGAAAAAGAGACAAAGCGTAACGAACTCGATACGATGGCTGCAAAAGCGATTGCCGGGCTGGTCGATAAGGATGCTTCGATACAGGCAGAAATTGATGATTCACTGGGCTACGCGGTTGCCAATATGAAGCTGACAAAGGTACCGATCGTTGGTGCGGGCGGCGGTGAAGGTGTGTTTGTGCATAACAAGACTAACCAGCGTAGTTATTTTACGGTCAGCCGGTTTGATATCGGTGGCGGCTGGGGTGCACGTTCTTATAAAGTGCTGATGGTGATCGATTCGCAGGAGATATTGGACAGGCTGGAAAATGGCACCTGGGAGTTCCAGGCGGGTGTCGAAGCATCAGCAGGTACTGCTGCAGCGGAAGGTTCGTCAGGCGCATTGAACGAGGGCTTCCAGTTACACGTGTTATCTGACGGCGGCGCTTCTGCAACGGCAACTGCACGTATGATACGGATCAAAGTAAACAGTGAATTAACAGGGGGAATATAATCTTGTTTCCCGATATCAATAAATAGACTACAACGTCACCGAAGGCAGTCCTCCAAATCTCTAGCAGTCATCGCCAGCATATGTCACCAGTAAAAATATTTAGATATAGTCATTTAACTCCAGGTTTCGCTATCTTCGCGCTCGTCCTCTGCCTGTCGCCTATACAGCTGCAAGCGGCTGCAGAATATGTCGGGCGCGAAACATGTGAGCAGTGTCATGCTGAGCAGGTAAAACTATGGCAGGGCTCGCATCATGATCTGGCCATGCAGCATGTGGATGAAAACACGGTGCTGGGTGATTTTTCAGATGCAGAGTTCAGCTATGCTGGTATCACCAGTAAGTTCTATAAAAAGAATAATAAATTTATGGTGCGAACTGATGGGCCTGACGGTGCGCTGCAGGATTACGAGATCAAATACACTTTTGGTGTTGTTCCGTTACAGCAATACCTGATCGAGCTGGAAGGCGGACGATTACAGGCGCTTTTGATCGCCTGGGATAGTCGAGATAAATCTGCAGGTGGTCAGCGCTGGTTTCATCTATATCCAGATGAAAAGGTAACGTATACGGATGAGCTGCACTGGACGCGCGTTTCGTTCAACTGGAACGGTATGTGTGCGGAATGTCACTCGACGAACCTGAAAAAAAACTACGACAGTAAAACGGATACTTTCAAGACCAGCTGGTCTGAGATCAATGTCTCCTGCGAAGCCTGTCACGGCCCGGCATCGAACCATATTAGCTGGGCGAATAAGAAGCCAGAAGCCCGATCTGAAGCTGACAAAGGATTAGCGTTACTGTTTGATGAGCGTGATGGTGTGGTATGGCAGATGGATGCGAAAAAAGGCTCCGCAGACCGTAGTCAGAAACGGCAGACCGAAAAAGAGATCGAAGTCTGTGCTCAATGTCACTCACGCCGTGGTTCGATATCCGATGATTACTCACCGGGTAAACCTTTTCTTGATCATTACATGCCGAGATTGCTCGATGAGGGTATGTATTTTGCAGATGGTCAGATACAGGACGAGGTCTATGTATACGGTTCATTCCTGCAGAGCAAGATGTACCACCAGGGCGTGACCTGTAGTGACTGTCACGAACCGCATAGTCTGCAGTTGCGACAGGAGGGCAATGGTGTCTGCCTGCAATGCCATGCAGCTGAAAAATTCGATAGTAAAAAGCACCATTTCCATGAAAGCGACACAGGCGGTGCGTCCTGTGCAGAATGTCATATGCCGCCAACAGATTACATGGTGGTCGATCCGCGGCATGATCACAGCATGCGAATCCCGCGTCCTGATCTCTCGGTTACAACAGGTGTGCCTAACGCCTGTAACAATTGCCATGAAGATAAAGATGCCAGCTGGGCTTTGAATAGAACCAGTGAGTGGTATGGTGATTCGGCAGCAGGATTTCAGAAATATACTGAAGCCATTCATGCTGCCAGAACGGGCGATAGAAATGCTGGTAAGTCGCTGGCAGCGCAGATTAGAGATACTAATACACCTGATATAGCCAGGGCGGCATCACTGTTATTATTAGCGCCTTACATGGATCAGTCTAATGCTGTTGTTCTACAGCAAGGGTTAAAAGATGAAAGTGCTCTAGTGAGGCTGGCATCTGTCAGTGCCCTGGAGAACCTGCCAGCACAGATAAAAGTACAGTGGGTCTATCCCTTATTGTCAGATGAGGTCAGGATGGTACGAATCGAGGCAGCGCGGATACTGGCATCGATACCCCTGGGTGAGCTGCCTGAGCAGCAACGAAAGGTCGTTGATTCTGCAACAGAAGAGTATATCTACTCGCAGACGGTAAATGCTGATCGTCCGGAAGCCCAGCTTAATCTCGGCAACTTCTATGTTGCCAGACAGCAGTTCGACAAGGCGAGAGCCGCTTATCAAAAATCGATCGAGCTGGATTCAAGTTTTATCGCTGCATATATCAATATGGCAGACCTGTATCGGTTACAGGAGAATGATAAGGATGCCAATGCTATCCTCGAAAAAGCAAAACAGGCTTCGCCAGATAACGCAGACGTTTATTATTCTCTGGGGTTATTGTTAATTCGGCAGCGTAAGAATGATGAAGCCGTCAGTGAGTTGAAAGCGGCAGCCGAAATGGCACAGGATAATGCACGATATGTTTATGTCTATGCGGTAGCATTGAACTCGACCGGTGATTCAGCCGGGGCGATTAAACAGCTGCAGGCGGCGCATCAGCGTTTTCCCTCAGACGTAGATATATTGTCCGCGCTGGTCTCGTTTCACCGCGACGCCGGTAATAAGTTTGCAGCAGAGACTTATATGAAAAAACTGCAGAAGCTGGACAGGTAGCCGGAGATGTTTTCTTAGTAGTCGTATCTAAGACCGACAAGTATCTTGAAATCATCCTGTTCAGGGACGATGCCGTCTGCATTTTCTACTGGCCGCCTGGTCCTGTCCCATGCGAAAGACACATCGAGGTAAAGCTCGTCCTGCAACTCGGTTTTGACCGTGAACATCGAGTGGTGAGTATAGTTTCCTATCGATGAGTCACCCAGCGTAGCGATATAAAAGCCTTCCAGGTCAACTTTGCTATTTAACTTGGAATTGAACCGGGTAGAAAGCACTAATGTTAGCGTATTCTTTTCAGGCGATTGACCTGGCTGTACACTATCGAACATTGTTGACTGGTATGCCGGGCCGCCACTGATATCCCACTCAGTATAGATGTTCTTGATAAGCCAGTAGCCTAAACCTGCACCGGCGTAGATCCGGCGAGCTATGTTTTGAAAGGGGTCGCGGTACATCTCAGCGACTATGGGTGATACGAACAGGTGACGTCCGAAAAATATATCGTAAGCACCATTTAGTCGATGGTTATTTATGGCCTCGGTCTCCCGAACCTCGGTAAAGTTTCCCAGGTAGTCAATGGTTACTCTTGAGAATGCGGTTTGACGTTTGGTGTTGATCCTGGAGGTAAAATCTGTCTGGTCAGTATTGCCGCGTCGCAGGTTGATACTTGCCGTGATATTAAAAGTCCAGAGGCTTAACCCTGTATCTTTACCTGAAGCGATAGTCAGGAGTGTGCCGCGATCGAATGTCTGCTCATCATAGTCTGTGATAACGTGGACTTTATCTGGTGTGATCTCGATCGCACCTATCGTTATGGTCTGGTCTTCAAATCGTAGTCTATATACTGCAGAGCTTTTGATGTATTTTACATTTCGCCACTTGATGGTAAGTTTTTTTAGTTCATCGCTGTAGAATTCCAGTTTGAAGTCCTGCATGGCGATGATACGCCCCCTCAGCCATTCGCCTGATTTGAGCTGCACCCAGTCAGCTTCTACCTGGTAGGGGCGTAAATCCGACCAACTGGTCGCGGGCTCTTCTTTACCTGTTTCTGCCTCGGCCTCCCGTTCGGCATCATCCTCAGCCATATCACCAGAGCCTGTAACTGTTCGCTGTTCTGCTTCTGCCTCCGGGTTCTTCTCAGGTTCCTGGCTTGTTGCTTGTTGTGCATCTATCAGCGGTGGCTGCGGTGTCTGTTGTACTGTTTCGTCGCTGACCTGTTCAATTTTATTGTCTGATTTATCTATAGTTGTATTATCAGTCTTTATCGGTTCATAACTCGGTTTTGCTTGCGTATCGATCAATGGTGGTCGCGGGGTCGGTGTAACCGTTTGTTCCACCTGCTTGACTATTGGCTGCTCGCTTTGTTGTTCAGCAGTCAGCTCAGTCTGTTCTGCACGTACCGTATTTGAATTGCTGCTGCATATAAATGCTGCGGTAAATATTAAAAAATTTAATTGAGATCTTAGTTTTTTCACCAGAACATTAAATGAAATGCTGGCTGAGTAAACGAGCTCGCTGCTGTATGTCATCTGCAGCGAAAAGGCTGCTGATGACCGCAGCCATATCGGTATGGTGTTTTACCAGTTGATGGATGTTACTTTCGTCTATGCCACCGATAGCACATATCGGTATGTTGAGTTGCTTCCTGGCCTGAGTAATCATATCAGGGCCGGCACTCACGGCATCAGGTTTTGTCGGGGAAGAAAACATGGTGCCGAAGGCAACGTAGTCGGCTGAGTTCTGTTCTGCAGTAACAGCGAGTCCGATATCGTTGTAGCATGAGATGCCGATGATGGCATCTTCACCGAGCTCTTGTCTTGCGCTTGAAAGTGCAGTGTCATCTCTGCCCAGGTGAACACCGTCAGCAGCCACTGCTTTTGCCAGGTCGATATCGTCATTGATGATAAAGATTGCAGCATATCTCGTGCATAGCTCACGCAGCGTGCGTGCCTGTTGTAATCTCTTGTGCTGGTTATCAGACTTGTCTCGGTACTGGATGATACTGGCGCCGCCCATCAGCGCGGCTTCGATCGCATCGCTAAAATCTTCTTCAGCGATCAATCTTTCATCCGTTATCGCATAGAGGCCTTTGAGTCTGTCTTTCGTGGCGCCGGGTACTGCGGTCACTTCTCATCCCAGAAGAAACGGTTAGGGTGGTATTGTCCCATGCCTATTCGATTGGCATGGACCAGTGTCTTGTGGGTGTATTCCAGTCCCTGTCTGACAGCGCCGAGCACGTCCTGCCCGAGGGCAATCTGCGAGGCGATGGCGGCTGCCAGTGTGCAGCCAGAACCGTGGTATTTGTGTGGCAGACGGTCATTATGAAAGGTCTCCAGTTCACGGTTATTACTGAACAGGGTATGCACCACGTCCGGTGTTTTACCATGGGTGCCGGTCAGTAATATATATTCCACATCTGTCTCCAGCAGTCCCATTGCCGCAGCGGTGGGTGTATCAGAGCCTGGTGACAGGGCGTGTACCTCGTGTATGTTCGGGGTAAGGATCCTGGTCAACGGTAGTAATAGAGTCCGTACTGTATCGACCAGGTCTTCGGTGCTCAACGCACCGTCAGTTTCGGTACTGAATACCGGGTCATAGATTACCGGGATCTCAGGGTAGTCGGTCAGGATAGAGTGAATCGCCATCGCTATTTCAGCGCTGCCGACCATGCCGATCTTGATGGCTGATACCGGCATATCTTCCAGGATGGCCCTGGCCTGCTCGATGACGATCTCGGACGGCATGGGAGCAAATGAGATGACATCAACGGTATCCTGAACGGTAGCTGCGGTGATGATTGATGCTGCGACACAGCCGTGGCTGCTCACGGTTTCGATATCTGCCTGGATACCGGCACCACCTGTCGGGTCAGCACCAGAAAAACATAGGACTACAGGGGGATTTTTTAATGTCATCGTTTACCTTGTTAGCTTATCCAGCCATCTTGATTTTTATTCCGGGGACCACATAATGATTCCTGGTAATTTTATTTTATGTTTTTTTTGCAGTACTATTCTAACGTAATCAAGTGTGTGTACAATAGCTGCATTATTTCTGGAGGTAAGTATGTCATATAAAGTTTTGACCTGCATCGTGTGCGGTTATGTCTACAATGAAGAGCTGGGTGATGAGGAGCATGGTCTAGCTCCGGGCACACGTTGGGAAGATGTTCCTGATGACTGGGAATGTCCTGACTGTGGTGCCGGTAAATCAGACTTTGAGATGACCGAGGCCTGAGCCTGTACTGGTGCATCTGGTGAAACACGAGAAAGGCTGTCGCAGTGACGGCCTTTTTTATATCCATGGATGGATGGTATGTCTCAATGAGCCAGGGATGGCGGTGAGATGCAGCTGGGTTATATATGACTATAAAAAAACCATCAGCCCTTTTTCTGGATAAAGCTTCGTTATATCCGGATGATCTTGATTTTTCGGCGCTGGAAGCAGTGGCCTCCTGGCAGTGGTTCGATAACGTTGATCCGGCAGACATAAGGCATAGCCTGGAAAGTGCAGACATCCTGGTGTCTAATAAGGTGGTGATCAATAGTGAAGTTATCGAACACAGCCCGCGTTTAAAATTGATCTGTGTCGCGGCAACCGGGGTGAATAATGTCGATCTTTCTGCTGCAGAACAGGCTGGTATACAGGTCTGTAACGTTCGTGCTTACGCAACATCATCAGTAGTGCAGCATGTTTTTTCGCTTATCCTGGCGCTCAATCGAAAGCTGTTCACTTATAAGACGTCAGCGTCTAATGGTGACTGGTCGCATAGTGATTATTTCTGTTACTTCGGCGAACCGATAAGTGAGCTGGAAGGTAAAACCATAGGAATAATAGGTTATGGTGAACTCGGCCAGGCTGTGGCAAAAGTTGCCCGCTGCTTCGGTATGAAGGTAGTGCTCGCCAAAAAGCATAACACGGGTGAAGGTGCAGACCAGGGAGAAGGTCGTGTCGATTTAGAGACCTTGTTATCGCTGTCAGATGTGGTGACATTGCATTGCCCGTTAACACCGGATAATCATCACCTGATAAGTAGTGAAGCGTTTTCCATGATGAAACCCGATGCGATACTGGTCAATACCGCGCGAGGTGGGTTAGTGGATGAGCAGGCATTGCTGCAGGCACTGGAAGAAAATCATATCGCCGGTGCCGGCCTCGACGTGCTGGAAGAAGAGCCACCATCTATGCATAACGCACTGCTCAGTTACCAGTCAGAAAAACTTATCGTAACACCGCATATCGCCTGGGCAAGTCGGCAGTCGCGGCAGAGACTGGTCAATGAGATCGCTGAAAATATACGGGCCTACCAGCAGGGCAGGCCACGTAACCTCGTGAGAAGTTAGCTCTAATATATAATTTTAAATATCCGGAACCTTGTCAAGATAACCTTATGCGCGTATAACATGATTCATATCAATACTGATTCTAAGTAACAGATTTAACCCCGGTATTGCAAGTGGGCCATGGCTATTATCGTTCAGCGAAGCTTCTATCCTGAAGCAAATGGTCTGGTTCAGTTTTCAAAATGGATTAAAAGAATGAGGTCTTATTATGAATATTAAAAACAAGATAATCTTCAACGGACTGCTTGGTCTGCTGTCAGCAAGTGCATTGCTGGCAGGTTGTGCCGAGACCGAAACCCGTGAAGATAGCGAAGCGGCCGAACCGCAAGTCGTCGAACAGGCGGTAGTTGAGCAACCAGCCGTTGCTGCTCCGGTCGAGGTGATCCGAGGTGAAGGTACGGGTGTCTTTACCTCCATCGCTATTTCTGCTGCATCGATGTATGAATTTGGCCAGGTAGAACTGAATGATGAAGGTAAAGCCACCATCGAAGAGTATAGAAAAAACCTCGGTCCTGAACTTACAGATGCATACATGGTACTGGTTGTGGGACATACGGATAGTTCGGGTCCTGCCAGTTTTAACGATGCATTGTCGCTAAAACGCGCTCAGAGTGTCGCGGATTACCTGGTGTCTACCGGAGCCAACGAAGATGCGATACGCGTTATCGGACGAGGTTCAAGGGAGCCGAGGGCTTCAAATGAGACACGGGAAGGGCGGATTCAGAACCGTCGGGTAGATATCCTGGTGGTCGCTGAAATACGTGACCTGGATACGATGTTATTTCCAAGCGCTGCATTATTTGAACGCAGGAGCGCTGAGTTAAGTGACAAGGGCATGGCCACACTCGAGCAGCATCGTATGGATGCCGTAGACCTGTTGAAAAGTGCTGCTTATATCGAAATTGTCGGGCATACAGATAATGTGGGCGACGAGAAAGACAATTTGGAACTGTCGAAGCAACGTGCGGCATCAGTACGTGACTACCTGATCAGTAAAGGTCATGATGCCAGCAAAATGGTAACAGTCGGCAAGGGTGACACTATGCCTGTCGCCAGTAACGATACCGAGGAAGGCCGTGCCAGTAACCGTCGGGTTCAGATCGTTGTATTAGGACGTATACAGGATCATCCGCAAGCGGGTGAAGGGGTTGAGCTGGGTGATGCTGTTGTTATCACTGCCGAAGTGCTGGCAATAGACAAGGCTGAACGCGTGGTAACACTTCTCGGACCTGATAACCATGAGGTCGATATCGAGGTGGGTGAAGAGGCCAGGAATTTTGACCAGATAAAGGTTGGTGATCAGGTGACAATCAAATATTTCGAATCCGTGGCTATTTACCTGGGTGATGCTGGTGCCCCACCAGAAGCAGATGCGTCAGTGGTTATGGCCAGGGCTGCAGAGGGTGATAAACCCGGTGCTTTTGCTGTAAGCGCAATGAATATGAGTGCATCGATTGTCGCGATTGACAGGGCTGAACGTACGCTGACACTGAAACTTGCTGATGGTGATATAGTGACTACCGAAGTCGATCCAGCAGTAGAGTTATTCGATACCCTGAGAGTGGGTGATACGATCCATGCGAGGTTTACAGAAGCGTTCGCAATTTCAGTGGAAACACCGTAATTATAGATCTTCCAGAGATGCTGGATAAAGAACCAGAGATACGGCAGCCTTTATGGCTGCCGTTTTTCTTTGAGTAAAAAAACTGTTAATTAAGTCCTTGTATGGCCGAAAATTCGCTGGCAATCTTGAAGACTATGGTTGATTGTTTGCAGACATGAGGCTGACTTATACTTCTACTGAAAACATTCGTTGGCCATCACGGACATACTGTAGTTTCGAGTATGGAAAGTTTTATCTTTCTATTCACCGACGATAGTGATAGTCAGTTTTCTGTGCGTCGGCCGAGACATCTTCTCCCAGAGGTAGATGCCTTGCCAGGTGCCTAACAGAGGTTTGCCGTTTTTTACCGGGAAAGAGACGCTGGTTTGCGTGATAGCTGCACTCATCGCTTCCGGAATGGCATCCATACTGTTATCGATAATACTGGTTGTCTCGTCACTGCTGGGGGCGAGCTGCGCGAGGAAATCGGCAGTCTGATTTTTTGTGGATTCGTCTGCTGTATCACTGATCAACAGGCTGCTCAGGCTATTGTGCACGAAAAGCTGGCAGGTGCCGGTTTTTATATCTGCATCCTGAACGATGCTGCTGATCAGCTCGGTGATATCGGTGGCACCTTTTTCCTGCGGTGCGAGTTTGATTGTGTCCTGGAAAACCATATCGAAATTCGTTCTTTGGCGGCCTTATTCGCCCATTATGGTGACAGCGATGTTGCGTTTATGTGAATTCGTCCGGTGTTCCCATAAGAAGACTCCCTGCCAGAGGCCAAGGTCACATTTTCCTTTATGTATAGGGATAGATAGAGAACTTTGAGTCAATATCGTCCTGATATGGGCAGCCATGTCATCCGGGCCTTCGTCTTTGTGCTTGAATATGCTGTCGCCATCCTTGACCAGTCTTGCCATGTATGCGTTCAGGTCTTCACGAACAGTTACGTCAGCGTTCTCGCATAATATCAGTGAGGCGCTGGTGTGCTGGATGAATATATGGCAGATGCCATTTTTTATTCCTGATTTTTCAACCACTTCGGCTATCTGCTTGGTGACATTATAGGTGCCACGTCCGGTCGTGGAAAATCGGAGTTTCTGTTGGTGTAGCATTGATTGATCCTTGTACGAATTATTTATCTGGGACTAAAACTGTAAGTAAAGTCTAGCCCAAAATTGATATTTAACGTGAAACTGAAGTGATTGTTTTGATCAGTCTGTCAGTGTGCCAGGCATTGCTTGAAAGTTGCAGCGGTGGTTAGCATTATTTGAAACCAGGCCTCTTTCCCATCATCCAGGTCCAGTCCCAGAGGGTCCAGGGCAAAGGCTGCGACCTGCGAATTTTCGCTCAGAGTATCGACGATGTCCGGCCTCGGTGGTTGGTATAACAGGCAGCGGACTTCGTTTTTTTCGATGCTGTCCTTGATGTGGTGCAGATGTTTCAGGCTGATGCCTGCTTCTTCGTCGAAGCTTATCGAATCGATATGGTTGAGCCGGTGTTCATCCTCGAAATACTGGTAGGCATCATGGTAGGTGATGAATGGCTGTCTGTTGTCGTGCAGATCGGCATCAATCTTCGTCGATAGCCGTGTGATCCTGTCAGTCAGCCGTTGCAGGTTGGCCTGGTATCGAGCCGTGTTTTCGGGGGCACTGGCAACCAGTTGCTGGAATATATGTCTGCTGATCGCGATCGCATTTCCTGTGGATAGCCATATGTGCGGGTCAGTGCTCATCTCTTCAGAGTGAGTGTCGTTCACTG
>Ga0316196_10000456_pt1 | contig 15953 bp, 9 predicted proteins | sample Eddsed2cm_MG_FD_204938 | JGI IMG/M metagenome (GOLD analysis project Ga0316196, IMG submission 204938) | Coastal sediment microbial communities from Maine, United States - Eddy sediment 2 cm | ecosystem: Environmental > Aquatic > Marine > Coastal > Sediment | place: USA: Maine | collected... | reverse complement strand
GCCGGCGGCCGGGGTGCGTGCGTTGCGGGGCGCTGGGCAAGCGAATACAGTACAAAGCTGTCGGCACCGCCGGGATACAGGGAACTCAATATGTGTGGCTTCGTCGGCGGGACGGACCCTTCCTGGGATTTCACCGCCGCGCTCGCATCCATCGAACACCGCGGCCCCGACGACGGCCGCCTGAACCTCGACGGGCCGGTGCGGGTGGGCTTTCGGCGGCTTTCGATCATCGACCTCGATGCTGCCGCGATGCAGCCGATGTTCGCCGACGACAGCGAGACCTGGATCGTATTCAACGGCGAGATCTATGGATTCATCGCGCTGAGGAACGAGCTCGAGAAGCTGGGCCATGCTTTCCGGACGCACTCCGACACGGAAGTGTTGCTTAAAGCCTACCTCGAGTGGGGCGAGAACTTCATCGACCACGTCGACGGCATGTTCGCGATCGCGCTGTGGGATGCGCGCGACCGCAAGCTGCGCCTGTTTCGCGACCGGCCGGGAATCAAGCCACTCTATTATTTCTACGACGGCCAGCGGCTTGCATTCGCCTCCGAGCTGAAAGCGATCGAAGCGGCGCTCGATGCGAGAGACCTCCAGGTCGACGAGACGGCGCTTTACGACTTCCTCGGCTACCGCTACGTGCCGGCTCCCAAGACGCTTTACCGGAATTGCTTCAAGCTGCCCCCGGCGCATCGGTTGGTCTACGATCCCGCAACCGGCAAGGCGACCAACCCGGAACCCTACTGGTCCGTCCCGGTGCCCGATACGCCCCGCGATATTTCGGCCGACCAGGCTGCGGAAGAGCTTCGAGGCCTTATCGATGAGTCCGTGCGGGACCAGATGATCTCGGACGTGCCGCTCGGCTTCTTTCTGTCCGGGGGCGTGGACTCCAGCGCCATCGTCGCGTCGGCGTCGGGTCTCGGAGCCGACGTATCGACGTTTTCGATCGGCTTCGACTCCGACGAGAAATCCGAGACGCCTTACGCGCGTGAGGTTGCGAAACTCTTCGGCACAAAGCATCACGAACGCATGCTTTCCCAGGCGGCAGCCGGTAACCTGCTGCCGAATCTGAAAAAATGGTTCGACGAGCCGTTTGGCGACGAGTCGGCGATGCCGACCTACCTCGTATCGAAAGTCGCGCGGGAAAACGTAACCGTCGTGCTGACGGGCGACGGCGGCGACGAGGTGTTCGGCGGCTACCGCACCTACCCGCGATTCGAACGTTATGAACGGCTGCCGTCTTGGCCGGCCGCGATGGACCGGGCCGTTCACCGCATTCGCAAACCATTCAGCCGCCGCAGCCCGGTTACCCGAATGACCAGGGTACTCGAGATCGCATTCGCGCACGGTCCTGCGTTGTGGGCGAAGATCATGCACGGCATGCCGGAGGCGGCCAAGGCCGAATACCGCGACCGTTTCGGCATCCCGCGTGACTACGACGATTGGTGGCACTATCGCGAACACTGGCGCGACGACCTGCCGGTTCGCACGCGCCTGCAGCTCGTCGACTTTCATACCTTCATGCCGGGGATGGTGCTCACCAAGGTCGATCGCACCAGCATGGCGGTTTCACTCGAAGCCCGGGTACCCTTCCTCGCCCGCAAGATCATCGAGTTTTCGTTCTCCCTGCCGGAAGACGTGCGCTATCACGACGGCGAGCTCAAGGGGATCCTGAAGTACGCCTACAAGGACATCCTGCCGCAGGATATCCTGCACCGGCGCAAGAAAGGCTTCGGCATCCCCCGCTACTACCTGCAGGACCTGGACGGCGGCAAGCCGATCCAGGAGCACCTGTTGCAAAGCCTGTTCCTTTGACGGGACGACGGTACGGGTTGGATTCGGCGCACAAACCGCAATATCCTGACTGTTCGGCTTGATCCGCAACGCGCCGGTCATTCGATATGCAGCGTCGGCTCCTCGCAGCGATTACGTTGGCGGTCCTCGTCACCGCCCAGGCAGGCTGCGCTTCCACCAGCCCGTCCGCGAATTCATTGAAGGAAGACGGGCGTCCGCCGTTCCTCGCACTGAGCTTCGCTCGGCAGCCGGCGGCGGATTTTTCCGGCTCGCCAGCCCCCGCTTCTGTAAAGACCAAGGAAAACCAGGTATTCGCAGGCTTTCACCGGTTTAATGCAGGCAAAGGCACGCTCGACTTCGGACTCGACTACCAGTACACGCGTTACGTCTACGACGGCATCGACGGCCGCAACCGCGACCTGCACCGCTTTCAGTTCCCGTTGCGGTACCAGGGACGTTTAAGCGGATGGAAGATCGACGGCAACATTGCGCCGGGCATATCGACCTCGTCCAACGTCCTCAAGGAGTTCTTCGACGAGGTAAGCGGCGACGACCTGTTCGCAACCGCTCGCCTGGAAGGCAGTCGTGAGTCGGGTTCGCACAACTGGGTAGCCGGCCTGGCTTACGATCGTACGTTCGGGAAACCGCTGGTGTATCCGATTGCGGGTATCGAGCTGTCGCCGACCGACGAACTCGCCATCCGGCTCGCTTTTCCCGACCCCGGATTCCGATACCGGTGGTCGGACAGGCAATCGCTATCCGGCAGGTTGTTTCCGGCCGGGCACCAGTGGCACGTGATGACCGACGACTTCAGCGCCGAGTTCGACTACCGCGTCGAGGGCTTTCGCGCGCAGCTCGGCTGGAGTATCAGGCTATGGAAAGCAATCACGCTGGATATCTCGGGCGGCTACGAGTTCGGTCGCAAGCACTACCTCACCGACGACGTCGGCGTGCGGATCGAATCCCCCGTGGATGACCAGTGGCTGTTCCTGTTCGGCTTGCGTACCGGATCGGCGCCGCTTCCGTACACGCATGGCAGCCAGCTGTGATACCCGGGCAATTCGTCTACAATCGCTGAGGCTTTTTTTGACAACTTGGAAAGTTACTTCAAACAGGGCAAAATGCGAGCCGGCCGTGCCCGCTTTTTGATCGTCAAATAGATACAAATGTCTGATAAATATATTAAATTTAAAGGTATCACGGTCCTTGCAGGCGTGCTCCTGGCAGGCGCAGTATCGGCCGGACCCGTCTACCAGCCACCGGGAGCCAACCTGACTCTCGGTGACGTCACGCACGGCAATCGCCTGCAGTCGGCATCCAGCAATCCCGCGGCTGCAGCGGCAGACCGGGCGCGCGCAGGCGGCAAGCCTGTTCGTGGCACGGTGGTCTCTGGCGCGGCCGGCATCGAGTACGGAAACGTACAAAACCTGTTCGATCTGTACAACGAACTGACGCAGGCCTATGCGCCCAGCGATCCCGGCACGGGCGGAGGGCCGGGCCAGGACCCGGACGACAAGCCCGATGATGGGATAAACATCGGCGATATTCTCGATACCCTGGATCCGCAGATCCAGGAGGCGGTGGATGCGCTCGCCAGGGAGATCGCCACGCAGACGGTGCTTCTGCTGCTTCTCAAGGAAGAGGGCTACGCCAAGGCCTGGCTGGCGGCCGATGCACCCTTCGTATTCGACAAGCAGGTGCTCGGCGGCACCTGGACGTTCGGCGTCAACTGGTCTGGCAGCTCCAAGGCATACGGTATTACCGAGCCCATCGAATTCGACCGGGGCGCTGCGCGACAGGCGATCGAGGACTGGATCAACACGCTGCCGATCGACCGGCCCGGTCAATTCGAAATCAGCAACGACATTGTCGTGACTCCCACGCCCGGACAGAATGCCGTTTTTCTTGCCATCACCAACGACAGCTCACTCGTCAGCAAATCGTCGCAAACCACGGAATTCAGCTTCAGTTACAGTCGTGAGGCAATGTCCCGCGAAAGCGGCGCCCTGTACTTCGGAGCGCAGGCGAATATCTACCTGAAACAGCTCTCGCGGCTGAGCGTTCGCTTCGGGGACATCACCAATTCCGAAGAACTGTTCGAGGCCATCCGGGACGCGGATTTCACGACGGACGAAGGCGCCGGCATCGACATGGGCGTCTTGTGGGTAGCCGACAACTACCAGCTCGGCGCACAGGTAACGAACATCAACGAACCCAAGTTCGTATTCCCGGATGTAAACCTGGCGCCCTATAGAAGCGAAACGATCATCAGGGCCCTCGAATCCGACAAGACCTACGTGATGGATCGCCAGTTGAAGCTGGAGGCTTCACTGTTTTCGCAAGACCGCCGCTGGTCGGCTCACCTCGGCTACGATGCAGATCCTGCGACCGATGCGTTGGGCGACCGGTTCCAGTGGCTGACGCTCAGCGGCGGCTTCACGACTGACAGCTGGTGGATTCCTTCGGCCCGCATCGGCTACCGGCAAAACCTCGCCGGGACCGAACTCGGTTACGTCAGCGTCGGCGCCACGCTGTTCAAGTACGTGAATATCGACGTCGCGTCAGCGCTAGACACCGTCAAGATCGACGGAACCACTCTGCCGCAGGGCCTGATGGGCAGTATCGGGTTCGAGATCAGCTGGTAGTCGTTTGCGACTTACTCGGCCGGTGTCTCGCCGTGCTCGTAATGATGCAGGTCCGGCTCGACGTGCGGCAGATGATGCTCGAACTCTTCCGTCAGGTGTTCCGCATTTCGGATCCAGCTGCAGGTCTCGCAGGTGCACGTCGTCTCGTCGTGCCGCAATTCTCTGTGCAGTGCCTCGACGAGTTTTATGCCTTCGCGCAATGAGTCGGCCAACTCTTCGTCGGATTTGTCGCCGCGGTGGACAAAGTCTTCCAGGCACTTGTCCCAGCCGCAGTCGCCGGATCCGTCACAGGTATGGCAGCGCTCACCGGTGGCCTCGAAGAAACTCGTGTACGGATAGTTTCCCCCCTCGATGAGTTGCCTGACCAGAATGCCGGGATAAGTGAGCGCTTCTATTAGTTGTCGTCGCATGACCCTCTCCTATCAGCCCACCTCCATACTAGGCGGAACACCAGGTGCACTCAAGCGCGCCCGCCAGCCAGATCGTAGGTAATTGCCGCAGTTGAATATTTTGTACCGGCACGACCGCGTCAGTAGCGCCAGCTGAACTCCAGCCCCACCTGCCGCGGCGCACTGGGCCAGGCGATATCGGCCGGCAGGCCGATGAACCGGGCCGCGAAAAACCACTCGATGTAGTCTTCGTCGAAGAGGTTGTTCACGAACAGGCGCGCCGACCAGTTATCCCGTTCCAGCGAGACGCTCAGGTTGACGAGATCGTAGGGCTCCTGCGTGTCCAGGTTATCGAGCGTCCAGTAGGTCGTGTCGCGGTGCTCGTAATCGATGCGGCTTACCAGGTCCAGGTTGTCTGACAGTCTCGCCGTGTGCTGCAGCCCGAGATTGAGCGTCCACACCGGCGCGCCGGGTACCTTGCTTCCGATTATGGCCTCGGCGGGCACCAGGACGCCCTGGACTTCCTCGTATTCCTTTATTTCGCTGTCCGTGTAGCCGAACGCGAGGTCGAGCTGAATGGAATCGGTGGGCAATGCCGTTATCTCGAGCTCACCGCCCCAGAGTTCGCTCTTCGGAATGTTGATGTTGGCCTGCGTACCCGTCTGGTCGAACAGGAAGAACTGCTGGTCCGTGTAATCCGTAAAGAACAGCGACATGGCGCCGCGCAGCCTGCCCTCGTACGCGGACCATTTGAGGCCCGTTTCATAGCTTACCAGCGACTCCTGGTCGAAGCCCGGGGCGAAATTACTGCCTTCGGAGAGGTTATTGAAGCCGCCGGCGCGGAATCCTTTGCCCACGGTGACGTAGCCGAGCAGGCCCTCGCGGAAGTTGTAGGCGAGGCTTGCCTTGGGCTGCAGCTCCGTGAACGACTCGCTGCGCCCCTGCGTCAGGTCTTCCGGTGTTTCCTCGTCGTATCGGAACGCAAGCGTCAGCTCGAGGTTACTGGTCAGGTCGTAGCTCATGTTGCCGAATGCGGCGTAGTTCCTGAGCTCGAGGTCCTGTGCCGCGGGCGGCACGGGGAAGCCGAGGAACGTGGTGGCAAGCGAGCGAAAGCGCTCCTGGTCGAAGACGTAGACACCCGCCACCCAGCGCAGCGACTGGTCGGCGCGTGACGTCAGGCGAAACTCCTGCGAAAACGTCTCCGAGTTGTCGATCACGATGATGTTGATCGCGTCGACGAAAGTCTGGTCGAGATCCTGGTCATTGCCCGACTCGACGTCGGTGTAGGACGTGATCGATGTAAATGTACCCCAGCCGAATTCGTAGTCGATCTTGGCCGAGAACTCCGAGAAATTCACGAACGACTCGCCGATGCGGTTCGACTGGATCTCGTACGTCGGGTTACCGAAGAAAATGGGCTCCGCCGGCGGCGGCAGCGGCAGCACGCCTTCGCTGCCCGGCATGAAATAGCCCGAGCCGCCGTCCTGGTCGGAATACTGCCCCCTGAGGTCGATCGAGAGCGCGTCCGTGGGGCTGTATAACAGCCGGCCGCGGAACGACTGTGACTCCTTGAAATCCACTTTCTGGTTGTCGAGGTAGGCGTTTTCCAGCTGGCCGTCGCGATCCTGGAGGCGCATCGCGGCACGATAAAGGAGTTTGTCACTCCCGAGCGGCCCGGATGCGTTTGCGGCGACGATATAGTCGTTACCCTCGGCCGCCGAAAGCCGAAGGCCGTACGCGGGTTGCCTCGTCGGCTGGCGCGTCGAGACGAGGACCGCGCCGCCGATCGCATTCCGGCCGTAGAGCGCTCCCTGCGGTCCCCGCAGGACGTCGACACTCTCGATGTCGAACAGCTCCTGGGTCGTCAGCAGGTTGTTCGTCGCGCTGACACCGTCGATACGAAACGACACGGGCGGCTGGCCGGTGCCGCGATTCTGCCGAACTCCGCGTATCACCAGCGTGCTGATCCCGACTTCCTGATCGTCGGAGAAGCGCAGGTTGGGCGTGAGCGCGGCAACGCCATTAATGCGCTCTATGCGGTGACGCTCGATGTCCGCCTCGGTGAACGCGGTGATGGAATCCGGTATCGCGGAGAGTTTCTCGGCGCGGTACCGCGACGTTACGACGATCTCCTCGATGCGCGCATCAGCATCGTCGGCGGCATCTGCCAGGCCAGGCTGGGAAAGAGAGACAAGCACCACCGGCAGCACGGACAAAGAAAGGCGTCGCACCGGGTAATCAGTGTCTCGCAAAGGAATTTTCCTGGTTGTCAGCGGCTGAAAGAGCGCCTCACGCGACGCAGGCCGAACACTATCACAAGCGCAATGACGAACAACGGCGCCAGGCGCCCGCCGCCACCGCCACCGGTTCCCTCGTTGACCCCGACGACTACGGTGCGAGTAGCGCTCGCCACGTTGCCGGCACGGTCGGACACGCTGTAGCTGATAGTCTGCGTCCCAACCACGGTCGAATTGACGTTGCCCGAAACCTCGATTTTGTCGGTGATGTCGCCGTCGATATCGTCAACCGCCATCGCACCCGGATCCACGTACTCCTGTCCCGCGGGAATATTCACGCGGGCTTCGCCGATCAGCTCTATCTCCGGACCCCTGCGATCGCCGAGACCCAGCCGGCCGATACCGTTGTTCGCGTGAATCTCGAGTACGCCGGCGTTGCTGCCCACGAGGAGCAGGTCGAGCGACTCGTCGCTGTTGAAGTCGGTGAGTACGCCACGCTGCATGCCGGCACTCACGATCTGCTCGGAGGCCAGCGAGAAACTGCCGTCCTGCGAACCGAGATACAGCTGGTGCACGCCCGCCGCGTTGACCGCGACGATATCCGGCCAGCCATCGGCATCGATATCGCCGGGCACGAGTGCCGCAATCGGCGAGGCGCCGAAAACCTGGCCCGTTGAAAACTCGCCGCTGGCCTGTTGATAAAGGACCCTGTTTTGCGGCGCGATCATGTCGTCGCCGTCGATACCCAGCAACAGGTCGACGGCGCCATCGCCGTTGAGATCGCTCGCGCTGACGTTGGCGACGCTGCCCAGCTCGAGCGACGTGACGCCGGCGGCGGATCCGTCACCGGCGTTGTAGACAAGTTCGACCCTGCGGTTGGCGGCGGCCACGACGATGAAGTCCTGGTCGCCATCCTGGTCGAGATCCGCGATGGCGAGGTCGCGTCCGGCCCCCGTCGTCAGCGGCGCGACATCGATCCCGCCCTCCACGGTGCGCGCCAGCAACGCCGTGCCGCCGGAGCCCGTGACGAGAAGTTCGGAGATACCATTACCGTCGGCGTCCACTGCCAGCAGATCGTTTACGTTTGCTGTGCCACCGTCCTGCAGGCTGGCGGCGCTGCTGAAGCCGCCGCTGCCATCGTTGACGAAGATTTCGATGGAGCGCCCGTTGAGGCCGCCTACCGCGATGTCCGGCGACCCATCACCGTTCCACTCGAGCACCGCGAGGGCGGACCCGCCACTGTCCGGACCGAGGCTGATGCCCGGCGTTGTCACGGCACGGTTGCCATTGTTGAGGAACACGATGGTCTCGGCGCCTGTAGTAACTATGTCGATCGCGCCGTCACCGTCGAGATCGCCCGCCTGCAGTGCGGCGCTTGCTACGTTCACGATCTGCGTGGGACCTTCGCTGAACTCGGCAACGACCGCCGCGCTCGCGAGGGCCTCGTTGTCCTCGGGATTCGGATCATCGGCGGTGACAAAACCGAGCAGCGAATTGTCACCATCGCCGCCCTGCACGCCCTGCACGCTCAGCGTCATGGACGTGCCGGCTGCAACGAGACCGAGCGTGCAATCCATGGCCGGTGCACTCGTGCCGTTATCCGTAACCACGCAGCCCTGCGGAGCCGTGACCGTCAGTGGCGGCCCGCTCGTGATCCAGGCTGCAAACAACAGGCCATCCTGCAGGTCGCCGGGACCCTTGTTCCGGATGTCGATATTCCACTGCGCATCTTCACCGACAGTCACCGGGTTTACAGCGAGCGCTATGCCGAGAACGACATCGCTACGGTTGTCGCGCAATACCAGCAGTTGAAACGTCAGTGTGGCGGTTGCGCCCGCGCGGTCCCGCGCCTGCACTTCGACCGTATAAGCTTCGTCGCGCGCATCCGCGCGTACCGGCGTGCCCGACAGCAGGCCGGTACTCTCGTCGAGCTGTAGCGTCCCGCTCGCCGGCAATCCGCTGGCACTGAAGCGCAGCACGTCACCCTCATCGGGATCGGCGAAATTCGCTGCGAGATTCAGGCTGTAGGCAATACCTTCTATCGCTTCCTGCCCCGGAACCGGTGCAACGACGACCGGCGGTAAATTACGCCGCACTATGAGCAATTTGAATTTGAGGGTTGCCGAAGCACCGGCACGATCCTCCGCCCTGATCTCGATCGAGTAAGGTTTGTCCGCAACGTCGGCTGCCACGGGCGTACCCGAAATTACGGCACTCTGCGGATCGAACTGCAACGATCCGCTCTTCGGAAGGCCCTTGGCGCTGTATTGCAGGACATCGCCTTCATCCGGGTCGGAGAAATTTGCGCCGAGCGCCAGACGATAAGCATCGCCCTCCATGACCGTCTGGTCCGGCACGTCGCTTACGACGAAAGGCGGCGAATTAGGCACGTCCTCGATGCTGATCGTGACCGTCGTTTCTCGCGAGAACCCGGTGCCGTCGAATGCCCGGTACTTGAACTCGTCGTCCTTTGATTTGCCGCCATCGTGCTGGTAGAGGAACGTGCCGTCAGAACGCAGTTGCAGGATGCCGTGCTTGACGTCCTTTGAGAGCACCGCGGTCAGCGGATCGCGCTCGAGATCGAAATCGTTGTCGAGCACGCTCTTTGCGCCGGACGTCAGTTCGTCGGCGGCACCGCCGCGCGCAACCTCGATGGAATCGCGTACGGCGAATGGCGGCCAGCCGCTCGCCCACGCGGCCGTCGAAATGCCCAGCAGCCACACGAGTACGGCGAGCCCCGCAATGGCGGAACCCGACTTCAGTCGTGCCCGGAATGTCTTCACAACGCGATCCCCCACTCTGTAGTTATTTTCGTGGACTGCGTTCTTCCCAGTGTAGCCAAAGTCCAGCAAAGGTAAAGACATAATGCTTCGAATAATTATGGTAAATTGTTGAATTATCAAAAGATATCCTCGGCGCATACGTAGAAGTCTCTATGCCGGGTAACCTGAAAGAGCCCCGCATTGGCCAATATTCGCAAACACATCAACAACCTGAGACAACGGAAGAAGACCGTGATCGTAAGCCTCGTCCTGATTTTCGAAGTGCTCGGCATCCTGTCGGCGATGCACGCCGTGATGAACGTCCGCACGCCGCAGGGTTCCATTGCCTGGGCAGTATCGCTCGTCATCGTGCCCGTCGTCAGCGTACCGGCATACTGGGTATTCGGCCGCGACCGTTTCAAGGGCTACGTCGTCGCGAGGCGCGCGGACGACGAGCGCCTCGACGACCTGTGGCGCCGCGCGAGGCAGGGGGTCGAGCAGCTCGTCGCCACGACGGACTGGCAGAACGCGGCGATCCGCGGCACCGAAAATCTCGCGCGCCTGCCGTTCACGGGCGGCAACGAGGTGGAATTGCTCGTCGACGGCGAGGCTACGTTCGAGAGCATTTTCGCCGGTATCGACGGCGCAGAGGACTATGTGCTCGTACAGTTCTATATCGTGCACGGCGACGACATCGGCAACGAGCTGAAGTCGCGGCTCGTCGCTGCAGCCAAACGCGGCGTGCAGGTCTACTTTCTCTACGACGAAGTCGGCAGCCTCCGCCTGGAGAAGTCGTACATCGATGAACTAAGGCGCAACGGGGTGGCCATGCTGCCGTTTCACAGCCGCAAGGGCTCCGGCAATCGCTTCCAGCTGAATTTTCGCAATCACCGCAAGACCGTCGTTGTCGACGGCCACGAGGCATGGATCGGGGGTCACAATGTCGGCGACGAATACCTGGGCAGGGACGCGACGGTCGGCCGCTGGCGGGATACGCACATGCGCCTCGCGGGGCCGGCGGCTCTGGGCGCGCAGATCGCGTTCGTCGAAGACTGGCGCTGGGCCGCCGACGAAACGCTGTACGACCTCAACTGGGAACCCGCGCCTGCTCCCGGCGGCAACGCCCAGTCGCTGGTCATCGCCAGCGGGCCTGCCGACGAGGTCGAGACCGCGTCCCTGATGTACACGCAGGCGATCAATGCGGCGGCACGGCGCATCTGGATCTCAAGCCCGTATTTCGTTCCGGACGAGGGCATCGTGAAGTCGCTGCAGCTCGCCGCGCTTCGCGGCGTCGACGTTCGAATCCTCATCCCGGAAAAATCGGACAGCGCTCTCGTCACACTCGCCGCCTACTCGTTCTTCGACGAGGTCAGCTCGACCGGTGTCAGCTTCTATCGCTACCAGGACGGTTTCCTGCACGGCAAGGTAATGCTGATCGACGACTCCGTCGCGACCGTCGGTACCGCCAATTTCGACAACCGTTCGTTCCGGCTCAATTTCGAGATCACGGCGGTGGTCGTCGAACAGGAGTTTGCCGGGGCCGTACAGGCGATGTTCGAAGACGACTTCAGCAGGTCCCGGCGCATGGAAGCCGGCGAGTTCGACGACAAGAACTACCTGTTCAGGGTCGCAGCCAGACTCGCGAGACTGGCGTCGCCGGTGCTCTGATCAGCGGCCGGCCGCCGGCGCGTTCTTGACGGCAACGGACTTGATCTGCGCCAGCACACGGTCGCCCGGCTCGAGTTTCAGTGCAGTGCGCGACCGGCGCGTGATACGGGCAAGAATATGCCCCGAGCCGATCGCCAGCTGCACGAGCGCGCAGGACTCGCCGTCGTCCCGAATGGACTCGATGGATGCCGGGAGCACGTTGAGAACCGTCGAGGCGCCACTATCTTCGCGGCAGAGGCTGACGTCGTTCGCGCGAATGCGCAGCCGCAGCGGCGCTCCGGTCTCGTAGGCTCCGGGCACCCACATCTCGATGCCGTCGAACGCGATTTTGGTCAGGCCGTCGCCGGCATCGCGCGCGACGGCCCTGGCATGGATGATCGCACCCGCTTCGTCGCCGCCGAGCAGCGGCAGGTCGGCGCGCAGCAGCACCTCCTGGATGTCCCCGGCAGCAATGATCCGGCCGCGCTCCATGACGAGCAGGTAGTCGCAAAGGCGAATCACCTCCTCGATGCTGTGGCTGACGTAGATCACCGGGATGGAAAGCGCCGAATGAAGCCTGTCGAGAAACGGCAGTATTTCATCGCGCCTTGCGCGATCGAGCGCCGCAATCGGTTCGTCCATGAGCACGACGCGGGGCGATCGCAACAGCGCCCTGGCAATTGCCACGCGCTGCGCTTCGCCGCCCGACAGGGTGTCCACGCGCCGGTCCAGCAGGTAGCGGAGACCCAGCAGTTCCACGGCTTCGTCGAAACCGACGTCTCCGCGGCGCCCGCGGCGCTGACCGTACTCGATGTTCTGCCGCACGTTCAGGTGCGCGAACAGCCGCGGCTCCTGGAAGACGTAGCCGATCTCGCGGTCGTGGACCGACCGCGACACCGAGTCGTCCTGCCACACCTCGCCCGCGATGACGAGACGGCCCGATGCCCCTCGTTCCAGCCCGGCGATGCAGCGCAATAGAGCGGTCTTGCCCGCGCCCGACTCGCCGAAGACGCCGGTGATTCCCCGCATCGGAATGTCGGCGTCTACGTCCAGCGCAAAGTCGCTGCGCTGCAGCCGGTAACGCACCGAGATGTTGCTGCTCATCGCGAGCGTCTCTCGAGACGGCGGTTGACCAGGAACATCGACAGGAGCACTGCGAACGCGAATACGATGAGAATGATCGACATCTGGTGCGCGCTTGCATAGTCGAGCGATTCGACGTGATCGTAGATCGCGATGGAGACGACGCGCGTTTCGCCGGGGATGTTGCCGCCGACCATCAGCACGACACCGAACTCCCCGAGCGTGTGGGCAAAGCTCAGCACCGTCGCGGTAAGAAACCCGGGCGCGGACAGGGGCACTGCAATCGTGAAGAACGCATCGAGCTCGGAAGCACCCAGCGTCCGGGCCGCCTCGACCTCCTGCGTGCCAAGGGCATCGAACGCGCTCTGCAACGGCTGGATCGCGAACGGCAGGCTGTAGAAGCAGGAGGCAATGACCAGCCCCGTGAACGAGAACGTGAGCGCTTCGCCGGTGACCTCGACCCACCAGCGGCCGATCGCGCCGTAGGGGCCGAGGACGATAAGCAGGTAAAAACCCATGACCGTTGGCGGCAGCACGATCGGCAGGGCCACGACGGCCTGGATCGCCGGTTTGAGGCGCGAGCGCGTGCGCGACAGCCACCACGCGAGCGGCGTCCCGAGCACCACCAGGATCACGGTGGTCAGTGCGGCCAGCTGCAGCGAAAGCAGCAGGGGCCCCAGTGTCGATGCCATTACTCCTTCACCTCGGGCAGGCCGTATCCATGGCGCCGGATAATGGCACGTACGGCGCCGCTGCGCAGGAACGCGAGAAACGACTTCGCGCCTTCGGAGGCCGCTCCCCGTCGCAGCAGCAGCGCCTGCTGGTCGATCGGGGCATGCATCGATTCCGGTACCGGCCAGCTGCAGGATGCCTGGGGCAGCGACGGCGCCCGCAACTGCGAACGAGCGATGAAGCCCAGCTGCGCGTTGCCCGATGCGGCGAACTGCAGCGTCTGCGCGATATTCTCGCCGACGACCAGGCGGCCGCGCGCCGACTCCCATAATCCCGAGCGCTGCAGGAACGACCTGGCGGCCGCGCCGTACGGTGCCGTCTCGGGGTTCGCGATCGCTATGCGCCCGCCGTCGCGGCTTTGCAGCGCCGCCCGGCAGTCGTCCACCTGTCGGGACCAGAGCACGAGCGCACCGAACGCATAGGTGAAACGTGTGCCGGGGACGCCCGCGCCGCCGGTTTCCAGGCGCTGCGGCCGCTCTGCGTCGGCCGCCAGCAACACGTCGAAGGGTGCGCCATTGACGATCTGGGCGTAGAGCTTGCCTGTAGAAGCCGAGGTGATGCGAACGTCGTAGTCCGATTGCTCGGCAAACCGGGCGGCAATATAGCGCGCGGTCGCGGCAAAGTTGCTCGCCACGGCGACGGTGACGTAATCCTCCCCGGTCGCTGTGACCGGTATCAGGATCAACGCGACGAGGAGAAGTCGTGGTGCGATGGGATTACCCCGAACGGCTGGCCTTCAGCTTCTGACGGTAGTCATGCAGCAAAGGTTCAGTATAACCATTCGGCTGCTCGCATCCCTTGTAGACGAGGTCGCAGGCGGCGCGGAACGCAATGCTGCCATCGTAGTCGTCGCTCATCCGGATGTAGTTGGGATCGCCCGCATTCTGCTCGTCGACCACCGCCGCCATGCGCTCGAAGGTTTCGCGAACCTGCGCTTCACTGGTTACGCCGTGGAGCAGCCAGTTGGCCATGTGCTGGCTCGAGATACGCAGCGTCGCGCGGTCCTCCATCAGGCCCACGTCGTTGATGTCCGGCACCTTGGAACAGCCGACGCCCTGGTCGATCCAGCGCACGACGTATCCCAGTATGCCCTGGGCGTTGTTGTCGAGTTCGTTCTGGATCGTTTCGGCATCCAGCGTCGCCGGGTCGCAGAGCGGCGGCGTCAGGATGTCGTCGAGACTGGCAAGGGGCCGCGACGCGAGTTCGCGCTGGCGTTCCGCCACGTCGACGAAGTGATAATGCATCACGTGCAGCGTTGCCGCCGTCGGCGACGGCACCCAGGCGCAATTGGCGCCCGCTTCCGGGTGCGCCTGCTTGGTGTCCATCATCTGTTTCATTTCGTCGGGTTTCGGCCACATGCCCTTGCCGATCTGCGCCCGGCCGGGCAGCCCGCAACGGATGCCGATGTCGACGTTCCAGTCCTCGTAGGCGTTGATCCAGGGTTCCTGCTTGATCGCCTCCTTGGGCTTCATCGGTCCGGCGCGCATGCTCGTGTGAATTTCGTCGCCCGTCCGGTCGAGGAACCCGGTGTTGATGAAGACAAGGCGATCCTTCACGGCGCGGATGCATTCCATGAGGTTGACCGTCGTGCGCCGTTCTTCGTCCATCACCCCGACTTTGAGCGTATTGCGCTCGAGTCCGAACAGGTCCTCGACGCCCGAAAACAGGGTGTCGGTAAAACGCGCTTCGTCCGGGCCATGCATCTTGGGCTTGACGATGTAGACGCTGCCGTGACGACTGTTCGGCAGGCTGTCGCCCGCCTTGCGGTTCGCCAGCGCGCACGCTGTCGTCATAGCGGCATCCATGATGCCCTCGAACACTTCGTCGCCGTTTCGATCGAGGATCGTGCTGTTGGTCATCAGGTGCCCGACATTGCGCACCAGCATCAGGCTGCGGCCGGACAGGACGATGGGTTCACCGTCGACACCCTTGTATTCGCGATCCGGGTTCAGGCGCCGCGTCAGCGATTCGCCGCCCTTGGCAAACGTCACGTCCAACGTTCCCTGCATGAGCCCGAGCCAGTTGCGATAAACGCCGACCTTGTCCTGCGCGTCCACCGCGGCGACGGAGTCTTCGCAATCCTGGATCGTCGTGATCGCCGACTCCAGCACGACGTCGGCAACGTTTGCGGCGGCTTCGCGGCCGATCGGGTGTTGCGGATTCGTATGTATCTCGATGTGCAGCCCATTGTGCGCGAACAGGTAGGTCACGGCATCGCCGTCTCGCGTGTGGCCCCGGAAAGCGGCGGGATCGGCGAGGCTGACCGTCTTGCCGTCGGCCACCGCGACGAACTCGTCGCCGGCCATGCCGTAATCGGAAACGTCCGCGTGGCTCGCCCCGTCGAGCGGGACAGCCCGGTCGAGAAAACCCCGTGCATAGCGAATGACCGCGCAACCGCGGGTCGGGTTATAGGGTCCGTCGCGCTCCTGGCCGTCTTCTTCGCTGATGACGTCGGTGCCGTACAGCGCATCGTACAGGCTGCCCCAGCGCGCATTCGCCGCGTTCAGGGCGAAGCGCGCGTTGCTGACGGGGACGACCAGCTGCGGCCCGGCGACCTCGGCGATTTCCGCGTCGACGTTCGAGGTTCCGATCGTGAAATTCTCGCCCGCCTCCAGCAGGTAGCCGATGGACTTGAGGAAGGCGACGTACTCGGCGTGGTCGAAG
>Ga0316196_10000454_pt1 | contig 15974 bp, 18 predicted proteins | sample Eddsed2cm_MG_FD_204938 | JGI IMG/M metagenome (GOLD analysis project Ga0316196, IMG submission 204938) | Coastal sediment microbial communities from Maine, United States - Eddy sediment 2 cm | ecosystem: Environmental > Aquatic > Marine > Coastal > Sediment | place: USA: Maine | collected... | reverse complement strand
AGACAAGATGACGAACGCCGTTGGCAAGGTGGAAGAAGAACGCGAAGCTCCAGCCAATCAGGAGAAGTCTTCCAACGAGCGTCGACATCAACGTCACAAATCGATCGTAATCGCCCGAGCCGGAGGCCGCGCTAACCAGCCAGGCAGCCAGAACGACGAGCCCAATTGCCATCGCCACACCGGTGGCCCGGTGCAGGATCGAAAGCGTCATCGTTATAGGCCAGCGATAGATCGAGAGATGAGGTGATAAAGGCCTTTCAGTATTGCTCATAAATTGTTGTAATTCTTAATATTTACCAACTAAAAATCGATGCAACGACCGGCCTTTTCCCAGTCCCCGTAGCGCGTCGGATCGGGGCCTTCACGGCCACCAATTTCCTTGGGCTTCTCGGGCTCAGGTTCCTGCTCGAGGTCCGTTTTTTCTGTATCCTCGTCTGGCATGGCAGAAGTATGCCAGACACAGGATTGAGATGTCAGAGTTAGCGTACAAAACGGTTACCGTAAACGGGTCGGATGCGTTCGAGTTCCTGCAGAACCAATTGACCAACGACATGCGGCTTCTCGAATCCGAGGCGGAGATATTCGCAGCCTGGTGTAATCCGAAAGGCAGGGTAATCTGGTTCGGGACCGTGTACCCGACCGAGTCCGGGTACGCCATGTCGGTCGCGACCGATCTGGTGGAAGAGGTTGTGCGCCGGCTGACGATGTTTCGGTTTCGCTCCAAGGTTGAGTTCGCGATTGGAGAAGGCAGTACTGTTAATACGGAATCTCTCATCGCGAACGGCTATCCAGCCATCAGCCGCCTACAGTCGGAAAAATTCACTCCGCACATGCTCAACCTCGATTTGCTAGGTGCCGTCAGCGTCGACAAAGGGTGCTACCCGGGTCAGGAGGTCGTTGCACGGACGCATTTCCGCGGCGCGACCAAGCGCCGTCTGATGCGTTTCAAAACTACGGAACCCGTCTCGCCAGGGGATAAGGTCTCAGATGGAGAACGTGACATTGGCGAGGTCCTCAATGCGGCTGGCACGGAGCTTCTCGCTGTTATCCCGACAGAAAAAGCGGACCAGGAGCTAAAGGTGAATGGGATTCCGCTGGTACACTTAGCTCTGCCCTACCTTTAGAAAAACAACAATCAAATTGGGGAACGCACATGATTCGATTCATCAAGATACTCATGGCCGCATCGGTTGCACTGTTCTGCCTTTTCTATGCACTGCAGAACATCTGGAATCTCGACGCAGCAGCCTGGTTTGTTTCCTACACGACCGGTATGGAAGGCCATGAAAAGTACCCTGGCCATTTCGGCCCGGCAGTCACATCGTCTGCCATGCACGGCATCATGCTGTGGATCATCATCGCGCTGGAAATAACGGCCGGTCTGCTGGCAGCGAAAGGAGCGTTCGATCTTTTCAAAGCCCGAAACGGCTCAGCTGACGAATTCAACGCCGCCAAGACTTATGCAATTGCTGGCTGCGGCGTTGGTATTCTGATCTGGTTCGGCCTGTTTTCCGCCATTGGCGGCACCTACTTCCAGATGTGGCAGACAGAAGCCGGCGGTGGAGCTTTGGGTAATGCATCCATCTTTTCGGTTCAGCTTGGCGTTATCTGGCTGTTAATCAGCCAGAAAGATGCGTAGGAACGGCGCTCCTAGTCGAACACCTCAGGCCGCATATGCGGGAACAGCAATACGTCGCGAATCGACGGCGAATCCGTCAGCAGCATAACCAGCCTGTCGACGCCGATACCAATACCCGTCGTTGGTGGCATGCCGTACTCAAGCGCTCGAATATAGTCATGGTCAAATGACATCGCCTCGTCGTCGCCTGCCGCGGCCTGCTCCACTTGCTGGCGGAAACGTTCGGCCTGGTCTTCCGGGTCATTGAGCTCGGAAAAACCGTTGGCAATCTCGCGCCCCGCGATGAACAGTTCGAAACGATCGGTGACGAACGGATCCGCATCGTTCTTGCGTGCCAGTGGCGAAACTTCTGCGGGATACTGGGTGATATACGTCGGCGCGCGCAATTTGGCCTCGCCCGTCTCTTCGAAAATCTCAACCTGCAGCTTGCCAGGACCGAAGGCATCCTTGACGTGCACGCCGATTTTCTCGCAATACGCGGCCAGGTAATCGCGATTGCGAACGTCAGACATGTCGAAGTCCGGGTTGAACTTCGCGATGGCCTCTTCGACCGTCAAGCGCGTGAACCTTTCGCCGAAATTGTAGGTTTCGCCCTGGTACTCGACGATCGTCGTGCCGTTTATGGCCTCGGCCATGCCATGCAACATCGCCTCGGTCGTGTCCATCCAGGCGCTGTAATCGGTGTAGGCCCGGTACGCTTCGAGCATCGTGAACTCGGGATTGTGCTGCGTCGATACGCCCTCATTGCGGAAATTCCGGTTGATCTCGTAGACGCGATCGAAGCCGCCAACGATGAGTCGCTTCAGGTTAAGCTCCGGCGCGATGCGCAGATACAGCGGCATGTCGAGCGCGTTGTGGTGCGTCGTAAACGGGCGAGCGATGGCGCCACCGGGCGTCACCTGCATCATCGGCGTTTCGACCTCAAGAAAATCGAGCGACTCGAGGAAGCCACGCATGTAGGTAATAATTTCCGAGCGCTTGCGGAATACTTCCCGGCTCTTCTCATTGATGATCAGGTCAACGTAGCGCTGGCGGTAGCGTGTCTCCTGATCGGAAAGTCCAGCCCACTTTTCCGGCAAGGGCCGCAGCGACTTCGTCAGCAAACGCACTTCATCGGCGAGTACCGTGAGTTCACCGGTTTTCGTCCGCATCAGGACGCCTTGCGCGCCGACGATATCGCCGACATCCCATTTCTTGAACGCCTGATACACACCGTCAGGCAGCCGATCGCGCTCGAGGCGCAGCTGAATCTGGCCTGAGCGATCCTGTAGTTTCACGAAACTCGCCTTACCCATGACGCGCTTGGCCATCATGCGCCCCGCCACCCTGACCTCGATTGGTTCTTCGGCGAGTGCGTCAATGTCGTGCGAATGAAATGTCTGGTGGAGCTCTCCCGCTGTGGCGTTGCGACGGAAATCATTCGGGAACGGGTTCCCTTGCTCTCTCAGGGCATCCAGCTTGCCGCGCCGTTCGGCGATAAGCTTGTTTTCGTCCGGCTTGTTTTTATCTTCAGTCACGACTTGTCTGTTCCCTACAGTCCCTGTTTCAGGCTGGCTTCGATGAAATTGTCGAGTGCACCATCAAGTACAGCCTGAGTGTTACCGGTTTCGACACCGGTACGCAAATCCTTGATTCGGCTCTGGTCAAGTACGTAGTTGCGAATCTGACTGCCCCAACCGACATCGGCCTTGCCTTCCTCGACCACGGATGCCTCGGCACGACGTTTCTGCAGCTCGAACTCATACAACTTGGCTTTGAGCTGTTTCATCGCCTGCGCCTTGTTCTTGTGTTGTGAACGGTCATTCTGGCACTGCACCACGATGTTCGTCGGCAGGTGCGTGATTCGCACGGCCGACTCGGTCCGGTTGACGTGCTGTCCGCCCGCACCGCTCGCACGATAGACGTCAATGCGCAAATCCGAAGGATCAATTTCGATGTCGATGTTGTCGTCCACTTCCGGCGACACAAATACTGACGCAAATGACGTGTGGCGGCGATTGCCCGAATCAAAAGGTGACTTACGCACGAGGCGATGAACGCCTGTCTCCGTGCGCAACCAGCCGTATGCATACTCACCGGTCATATGCACCGTCGAACTCTTGATACCGGCCACCTCGCCGGCAGAGGCTTCGATGACCTCGGCTTTGAAGCCGTGCGCTTCTGCCCAGCGCAGATACATGCGCAGTATCATTTCTGCCCAGTCCTGTGCCTCGGTACCGCCGGCACCTGACTGAATATCGACGTAGGCGTTGTTGGCGTCCATTTCGCCCGAGAACATGCGACGAAACTCGAGTGCAGCCAGTTTTTGTTCGAAGCGACCGATGTCCTGCTCGACCTCCGCCACCGTGGCGGCGTCGTCTTCTTCGACGGCCATGGACAACAACTCCCCGGCGTCGTTGAGACCGGTAGAGAGTTCATCGAGAACGATGACGACCTGCTCGAGCTGTGCACGCTCCTGACCCAACGCCTGGGCGCGCTCCGGTTCGTTCCACACGTCGGGTTGTTCGAGCTCGCGCTGGACCTCGGTCAGGCGTTCAGCCCTGCCTTCGTAGTCAAAGGTACCTCCTCAACGCATCGGTGCGTTCAGTGAGGTCGGCTATGGTCAGTTTTGTTTGACTCGTTTCCATCATGTCGTCCAGCGGTGCAGCGCGCGATCTTATCAACCCCCGGCCTGCAACGCAGCAATTTGTTCAACGATGAGTTGCGGCGACTCCACACCGCGCCACTCGTTGACGTCGAGACGGTAGGCCAACTGCACAACACCGCGAAAAGCAGGTCCGGCCTGGTTGAACGCGATCGCATCGATGACGTCATTGCCGCCGACGGCTTTTAGTCGCATTTTCAGGTGACTCTCACCAACCGTGCGCTGCTCGATCAGTTCGAAGTCGCCGTTCCAGGTCGGCTCAGGGAAACCGGATCCCCACGGTCCGGCGTCTCTCAATCCCTGCGCAAGCTGTAGGAGCCCGCCCCAGCGGGCGATATCAGAATCCGAAATCACGCCATCCGATGTTATCGCTCCGGAAAAGTCTGCATCCGGATAGAGCCGGTCCAGTTGCGCGGCCACAGCATCGGCAAAAGCTGCGTAGTTTGTTTCCGCAATCGTTAGTCCTGCAGCCATTGCATGCCCACCGAACTTTTCGATCATTCCTGGATGCGTACTCGATACAGCCTCGAGCAGATCGCGTGCGTGTACCCCGGCAATGGATCTCGCCGAGCCTTTCAGATGGCTGTCACTTTCCCTGGCAAATGCGATCACCGGGCGGTGGCATTTTTCCTTTACGCGAGACGCTATTAGCCCTACCACTCCCTGGTGCCACGACTTGTCGTAAACACACACACACGACGGCCACTTTTTCGCATCAAGAGAGTCGACGTAAGTAAATGCCTGTTCCCGCATGGTCGACTCGATATCACGACGCTCCTTGTTGATATCATCAAGCAGGGTGGCGAGTTGCGTGGCAGTCGCATCATCATCGGTCAGCAGACACTCTATGCCAACGGACATATCCTCGAGACGACCCGCCGCATTGAGGCGTGGTCCGGCCGCAAAGCCGAGATCTGCACTCACTGTGCGAGATAACTGACGACCGGCTTGCGTAAGCAGCGCCTTGATACCTGTCACTGTGCGACCCGCACGAATTCGACTCAGTCCCTGTTGCACGAGAATGCGATTGTTGTGATCAAGCGGCACAACATCTGCAACCGTACCCAGAGCGACAAGGTCGAGAAACTTCGCCGGAACCCGTGCACATCCCTTCTCTCCCTGTTCCTCCAATACTTTGCCGAGTGCAGCCATGACATAAAACGCGACCCCAACCCCTGCCAGATTGCGGCTCGCAAACGTGCTGCCGACCAGGTTCGGATTGACGATCACGTCAGCCTCGGGAAGTTCTTCAGCGGGCAGGTGATGATCGGTTACGAGTACAGCGATGCCCGCCGCTTTCGCGGCGCTTACGCCAGCGAGACTCGAAATACCGTTGTCGACCGTGACAATTAGTTGCGGCGATCGCTCGGCAGCCACCTGCACGATCTCGGGTGAGAGTCCGTAACCGAATTCGAAGCGGTTTGGGACAAGGTAACTCACGTTCGAGAACCCGAAGGCACTCAGACATCGCAGCATCAACGCCGTGCTGGTCGCGCCATCGACGTCGAAGTCGCCAATGACAACAATGCAATCGTGTTTGTGTTTCAGCAGCAGCTCGACCGCGGCGTCTGTGCCCTCGAGTGACCCGACAGGCGCAAGACCCGCTAATCCATAGTCAAGCTGATCAGGCGATGTCACACCGCGCACGGCAAACAGACGGGCCAGCACAGGATCCAGCGAATCCAGATTGTTCGCCTGGCTGGACCGAGGTGCTCTGCGCGCAGTGATAGGCCGCTGTGATTTCATCCAGCCTGATCCAGTAATGCTGAGCTGCGGCGCCAGAACCGCCTGCGATGCGCTGCTAAGACGGACGCCTCAAATCCGTCGCGGAACATCAGCGTCAGTTGGGAGACGCGCCCGGAGCGAAGCAAATCCCGCAGGTCATTGAGACATCGTTCCAACAGTTTGGGATCATCCTGTTCCGGAATCACGGCGACAAATCCCGCAACGGACGCTTCGACGCACGATGGGATGTCTCCGGGCCAATTGGCAACAACACCGGTCTTACTCAGCCAGTGCCCTATGAGCAGTGGATCGTTGCTGAACAGCGGCGGATGCGGAACCGTTTCCTGCTCAGGCGCAACACCGCCTCCCCAAAACCACAGGCAGTTGATCGGCTGCTTGCCCTGCTCTTGTCGCCACAGATTGATCTCGTGATCGTGTAGCGCCATCTCGACCTCCGAAACCAGGCTTCGATACTCGCCAGCGCCCTCACCGGCTGGCATGTACTCGTTCGGCATATCTCGATGAACGACGTAGGAAGGCACTGCTGCCGTTGCAATCGGTACGCTGGACCGTAAATAGCCACACGTACCGAGCCTTGCGAATCCATAATTGTCGGTGTCAACGAGCGTCGCCTGCAGATGATCAATCAGCGGCCGCATATCGGACACCGGCGCGGCAGCAGCGTCCTGCGCATGCAGGCACAAATGATCCAGGCGTGGTTCCAGGTAGACCGGGTCGGCAGCGGCAATCCAGACCGTTGGACGGTCGCCGGTCTGGCCCCACATGCGCAGCGCACCCAGCCCGGCTTCCGGGCATGGCATGCCCAGCTTTGCAAGAATGCTGGCAAGTAACTCCCGGGGCTCATGCAACTGGACAAGGTCGGACCTGGCGAGCCAACGCTGCAGCGATGGGCCCTTCAGCCGGCCCCCGCCCACGGCGGGCAGCACAACGACGGCGGCATTCTTGTCGTAGGAGTTAGTCAAGATTTGCTCAACGATGGGGGCTTTGTATGATGGCGTTTCTGAACCTCCATGGTAACGGAAAGACCGAGTGAAATTCACACGCGAAATGCCAGGCACGCTGACTATTCACAGCGTGTCCGATGACCACATCCGGATCGGTGACCAGGTTTTCAGCCATACGATTGCGCTGACGGCTGAGGCACTCCTCGATGATTGGCCCGCAAAAGCCGTCGACGACCTCAGCGAGAGCGATTTCGCCGTGTTGCTGGACACACATCCAGAGGTCATCATTCTGGGAACGGGCATCAACAACGTGTTTCCGCCGCGCGAACTCGTCTTTGCCATGGCGCGCCGCGGTGTCGGATTCGAAGTAATGAACACGCGCGCAGCGGCGAGTACGTTTAACGTACTTGCAGGCGAAGGCCGCCAGGTTGCAGCCATACTTCACCTGTAGGAGCGCTGCTTGCAGCGCGACAATATTGGGAGAATATAGATGACTGATCGTTCGCGTCGACGGTTCCTTGGCGTCGCAGGGAGCGGTGCAATTGCCGCAGCTTTAGGCAGCACTTTTCTTACAAATTCCAGAATCGCAGGAGCACAATCCGTGAAAACAATTCGTTGGGGTATTGTAGGTACCGGTGGAATCGCAAATTCGATGGCGCGCATGATCAAGCTCGCGGACGCGTCCGAAATCGGCGCAGTATCGAGCCGCCGCATGGAATCGGCGCAGGAATTTGCCGATGAACACAGTGTTCCCAACGCCTACGACTCGTGGCAAAGGATGATCGCATCAGATGATGTCGATGCGATCTACGTCGCGACGCCAACCAGCGTACGCGAAGAAATCTGTATTGCGGCGGCTGATGGCGGGAAACATGTTCTGGGTGAAAAACCATTCGCAAGTCTGCCCTCGGTCAAGCGCATCATCGCAGCCTGTCGCGACAACGATGTCGCGTTCATGGATGGTACACACTTTGTCCACCACCCTCGGACGCTCAACATCAAGAATGGCCGCGATGATCGACTGGGGTTTGTATGGTCGGTCGCATCGGCATTTCAATTTAATCTCACCGATCGCGGCAACATTCGGTTTAACCCGGCTCTCGAGCCAATGGGCGCGATCGGCGATGCAGGCTGGTACAACATGCGTGCCGCGGTAGAATACCTGGCGCCTGATGCGCAACTGGACACCGTCAGTGCGCACTTGCGGCGGGACGGACAAACCGAGGCCGCCATCAGTGGCAGCGGCGTCCTGGAGTTCACCGACGGCTCGACGTCCACATGGAATTGTGGCTTTGACTCCGGTGGCGTTGTCATGGATCTCCGGATAACGGGAACGTCTGGTGTCATCAATATCGATAACTTCCTGAGTCAGAATCGGGACAGTTCAGCGGACTTTCTCTATCGCAAAGGTGGCTGGGGCCCTGGGGCCGTTTCGGAGACCCTAAACATTGCGTCAGACAAACCCGGCGCCGCACTGATGTTCGAGGACATGGCCGCAGCCGCTCAGAATCCGGCGCTGCGAGAACAATGGATGACCGCAACCGAGCGTACGCAAGCCTTGCTCGACGCAATCTGGCTTGCCGCACGGCAGAACGAGAACTAGACAGAACCACATGCACTTCACCTGCCGCATACCAGGTTCGCTGGTTGTCCTGATTCTCGTGCTAGTGCCACTACCACAGGCATTCGGACAAGATCTGGAGCCCAGGCGCTGGACGCCATTGCCCCCGGGTCTGAATGTCGTCGGTGCCGGATACGTACGCACCGACGGCGACGTCGCTTTTGACCCGGTGCTGCTGATCGAAGATGCCGAGGTTGGAGGCCACACTGCAGGCATCTCCTATGTGCGCTCATTTTCCATCGCCGGGAAATTGGCGCGCCTGGACCTGGCCGTCCCCTGGCAGAATCTGAAATGGACAGGATTGCTCGATGGTGCCCCGGCAGAGGCAAAGCGAGTCGGCCTGGCCGATCCAACTGTTCGCCTCTCAATGATACTTGCGGGTGGTCCGCCTGATCCCGCTGCATCATCCAACACGGTATTCGGTGCCGCGGTGGCAATAAGCGTCCCGCTGGGCGAATACCTCGACGATAAACTGCTCAACCTCGGCCAGAATCGTGTGGTCATTCGGCCACAAATCGGCGTCCTGCATACGCGACGTAAGTGGTCGTACGAGTTAACAGGGTCTACCTTCCTGTTTGGAGATAACGATGAGTTCTTTGGCGGCTCGACGCTGAAACAAGATCCGCTTTATGCGCTGCAGACCCACCTGATACGCACCTTCAACAAGCCGGGATACTGGGCAGCACTGAGCGCTGGATATGCCTGGAACGGGGAGTCCACGGTCAACGGTGACCGCAAGGACGACAGCAGACGACTCTTCCTGTCTGCACTGTCGATTGGTATGCCAGTTGGAAACCGACAGGGCATTAAGTTTGCCTATGTCCGCAGCCGCACGAATACCGACAAGGGCGCGGATACGGATTCGCTGGCGATCGCCTGGTCGCACAGGTTCTAGATCAGTCCAGAATGACATCCCCAGAGATGCCCTGGCTCTCCATCGTGGCACGAAGGTTCTTTAGAGCATCCAGCTGAATCTGGCGAACGCGCTCACGAGTAACGCCGATCTCCTCACCAATTTGTTCGAGCGTCGCACGCCGATGGCCGTGCAGGCCGAAGCGACGTTCAACAACCGCTCGTTGTATCTCACTCAGCTCCGAGACCCAGCTGTCAACCAAGCCCTGCACGCAATCCTTTTGCGCACAACGAGATGGCTCAGCGCTACGTTGTGCCTTGAGACGATCGACGGGCCCGCCCTCGTCGTCCTTGCCACTCCCACGGATTGTCACGCGATTGTGCAATGACAACAGACGTTCGACATCCTCGACATCGCGCCCTGAGTGTTCTGCAATTTCGGCGGCCGTTGGTTCGGTATCCTGACGCTGCCGGATTGTTCGCGCGGCGCGCAGACATGAATTGATGTCTTTGATGATGTGTATTGGCAAGCGCACGGTGCCGGACTGGTTCATGATCGCGCGCTCTATCGTTTGGCGTATCCACCAGGTTGCATAAGTCGAGAAGCGAAAGCCACGCTCAGGATCAAACTTCTTTACTGCGTGAATCAGGCCAAGGTTACCCTCCTCGATCAGGTCGAGAAGCGGCAAACCGCGATTGAGATAACGCCGCGCAATTTTTACCACGAGTCGCAAATTGCTTTCGATCATACGCTGCCGCGCAGACTCATCGCCCTTCAGCGCGCGCCTCGCGAAGTCCTTTTCTTCATCCGCAGTCAGGAGTGGCGAGATGCCAATCTCGCTAAGATACAGTCGCGTTGGATCGTTCGAATGCGACCCAAGCTTGTTGTTGTGACTCTGCCCCACAGTACCCCCCTGTGACGCAAGGAGCGCCGCATTGAGTTCAGGCTATAAGTCGCGTTATCTCGCGGGTAAATACTGTCGCGGGTTAACCGGCTTGCCGTTGCGCCTGATCTCAAAATGCAGTCGCGCCTTGCGTTCCGGCCCCTCACCCATGGTCGCTATGCGCTGGCCTTTCTTTATTGTTGCGCCTTCTTTTACCAGCAACGACGCGTTGTACCCGTAGGCACTAAGGTAAGTGTCGTTATGCTTCAGAATAATAAGCTGACCGTATCCGATCAGTCCACTGCCCGCATACACGACGCGCCCGGATGCCGCGGCAGTAATGGCCTGACCTACCTTGCCGTTGATCAGCACACCCGTACCAGTACCCGGTTTTCCGCCAAATTCGACACTGATCTTGCCGCCTGTGGGCCAGGCCCACGGCGGTGCCGGCTGGGTCGGGACCTTCGGCAATGGTTTCGGGGCCGGTCGGTTGCTGCTCGATGATGACCTCGCCGCCGATCCCGACGACGGTGACAGGCGGATCACATCACCCGGATGAATCAGGGAGCCGTCGCCGAGCCGGTTCCAGCGTGCAACATCAGCGGGATCCTTGCCATATCGCCAGGCAATGGAAAACAGGGTCTCGCCACGGCGGACAATGTGGGTGTCAGGATCGGGGACGTAGCGCGGAATACCGCAGGCAGAGAGTGCGAGTAAGACACACGCGATGACGATACCCTTCGCACGCATCAGGCACGAACCATTAACCAGCCTATGACCGCCACAACAACACCAACGGTTATCCAGCCTATCCGCTCCACATATTTGCGCAGGGATTCTTCGAACTGCACTCCGCCCCAGACCAGTAATCCAGCGACCAGGAAAAAACGCGCACCACGTCCCAGGGCCGAGGCCACGATGAAAACCGGAAAATTGAGTGCTGCGGCACCGGCGGCGATAGTAAACACTTTGTAGGGGATCGGTGAGAATCCGGCCACGAAGATGACCCAGATGCCATAACGGTCGAGCCAATCGCGGCTCGTCTCGTAATGTGCCCAATAACTCGAGTCGGCAAGCCATGGCTTGATCGATTCGAATGCGCCATAGCCGATGAAGTAACCCGCGACACCGCCGATGACAGAGAACACCGTCGCGATGAGCGCGAAGCGCCAGGCTTTACCCAGATTGGCGAGACACATCGGCGCAAGCATTACGTCGACCGGTATCGGGAAGAACGACGATTCAGAAAAACTGAGCACAGCCAGGTAACGCTCGGCGTGCCGATGTTTCGACCACTGAATAACGCGGTCATACAGTGGTCCGAAGATCTTCATTTGCCGTGCACGAGCGGAACAAAGCTGACCGCGCCGAGCGACACTTCCTCGAAGTGGTCATCTTTGCGTGTAACTTGTAGCAGGTCCTGACACCCCGATGGCCCCACGGGAATGATCATGCGACCGCCCGGCGCCAGCTGCTGCAAGAGTTTCTCCGGCATTTCGGTTGCGGCGGCTGTGACGATAATGCCGTCATACGGTGCGTACTTGGGCCAGCCCTCCCAACCATCACCCGGCTTGAGCTGGACGTTGTAAATATCGAGATCAAGCAGCAGCTGGCGAGTCTTGAGTTGCAGCTCACGGATACGCTCAACCGAGTAAATTTTCTTGACCAGCGGTGCGAGGACCGCTGTCTGGTAACCGCAACCTGTGCCGATTTCCAGGACCGTCTCGCCCGTAAACCCGTCGAGCAGCGCCTCGGTCATGCGTGCAACAACCCACGGCTGGCTGATGGTCTGGCCGAGGCCGATTGGCAGCGCCGTGTCTTCATAGGCTCGGCTGGCCAGGGCCTCGTCCACAAACAGGTGACGTGGCACATTGCGAATCTGGTTCAGGACGTCTTCGTTGCGAATACCATTGTCGATCAGGCGCTGCACAAGACGATCGCGCGTTCGCCGCGACGTCATGCCGATACCCTGTATGTTTCCGCGCGGTTTAGTCACGTCGCAGCCATTCCTCGACTTGCGGCAGGGCTTCGTGACGCGTCAGGTCAATTTTCAGCGGTGTAATCGACGCGGCGCCCTGTTCCAGCGCATGGAAATCTGTGCCCTCGCCCTCCTCCTGGTTATCACCGGCCGGGCCTACCCAGAAGATCGTCCTGCCATGCGGGTCCTGGTCCCTTATGACAGGCTCGGACTTATGGCGGAACCCTAGCCGACAGACACGAATTCCGGCCATCTCTTCGTACGGCACGTCAGGCACATTTACGTTGAAAATGAACTCTTTCGGTAGCGGGTCTTTTTCAAGCCTCTGCACGAGCTCGGTCGCCACACGCGCGGCAGTGTCGAAGTGCTTATGCCCAACCAGTGACACCGCGATCGTCGGCAGGCCGAGAAAACGGCCTTCCATCGCGGCCGCGACGGTGCCGGAGTAGATCACGTCATCACCGAGGTTGGCGCCGTGATTGATGCCGGATACCACCAGGTCAGGCTCTTCTTCGAGAAACCCTGTCAGAGCAAGATGCACGCAATCAGACGGCGTACCGTTCACCTTGTAGCGGTTTTTCGCCACTTTTGAGACCCGCAATGGATCGTTGAGCGTCAGCGAATTGCTGGCCGCCGAGCGATTACGGTCCGGTGCGACAACAATGACATCAGCAATCTCCGCCAATGCATTGGTCAGGACATTGATGCCGGTTGCCAGGTAACCGTCGTCGTTGCTCACGAGGATTTTCATAGATGGAGTCGCTGCGATTTGCGCCTTGAGACGCGCTCACTATACTCGAAGCTATCGTTGCACCATAGCCTGAGTACACCGCCTTGAGCGATGACGAAAACGACCTGTTCCGACGCTCGATTTCCGGCGCCAAGCCGCTGCGATCGGGCGACCGCGTGCCGGAACCAAAAAAGAAGCCGGCCCCGAAAGCACGCTTTACAAGGGCTGACGAGCGAAAAGCGCTCCGGGAAAGCCTGGAGGACGATATTGATACGATTGAAAGTGCCAATGCCGAGAACATGCGCTTTCATCGTTCGCATGTCGGCGCCCGGACAATGCGCAAACTCGCGCGCGGAAAGTACGCCGTCCAGGCGGAAATCGACCTGCATGGAATGACGGTTGCCGAGGCCCGGCCGCGATTGGCAGATTTCATCGACTACAGCGTGAAACAGAACTTGCTGTGCGTGCGGATCGTCCATGGCAAAGGACTTGGTTCCGGACAGCGAGGACCCGTGCTCAAGAACAGCGTCAATCGTTGGCTGCGCAAGTGGGGTTCGGTGCTGGCGTTTGTCTCTGCCCGCCAGGTCGATGGGGGCACCGGTGCCGTGTACGTATTGCTGCAACAGGTCTGAAATGCGGCCAACCTAACCAAGTCGGAAGTTCCTGCATCTAATGACAACTGCAGAATACCTGGCATTGGAAAGACTTCTATGCGGCTTGTTGGAAAGGGAACCAGATGAAGAAGTACCTGGCGTTCGTTATCCTTCTGATTCTGGCGTCCTGCCAACAGAATGATTCAGATAGTGCGCAAATTGATGTGGAAACGGAGATTCTTGTTTCCAGGCAACTGGCAGACATGATCTCGGTACGAGAGAAGGCGATGATCGAGAAAGACATTGAAACCGCAATGTCTCAATTCGACGAAGACGCAACCTGGATCAATTCGCAAGGCTACTTTTTTGAGGGCAAGAGGAACGTGCTTGAGTTTCACCAGATGCTTGCCGGTAATGACTCCCTGGATTACATCTACGAAGCCGGCGTTCCCAGAATTCGAATTCTCGATTCATCGAACGCGATAGCGTACTACTCGTGGAAAATGTTTTGGCACGAGAAAGGAACACCACAGCACATCGTGAACAGAGAAATCGGGCTCATGACGTTGTCAGCGCAGAAACGTGACGGTCGCTGGTACTGGATTGCCGTCACGAATCAACATACCCCGTCGTTCTACGACGCGATCGAATCCGTTACGATTGAAGAAGATGAACAGTAGTTTGGTTTTTCAAAGATTCAGGATGCATTTTTTGCTCTGACCAAATGGTCAGCCAAACGAATTAAAAAGCTCCCTGTGCTCCTGCACTATTCGCTCTGTCTCACGGGCCTCGACGTTGCGACTGCTGTCGCCGAGTTTGAATATGCCACCAAGTACAATCACGTCGCGGCGCGGGAACATGTGTAGAAATCCGTTTTCGCCACTGTCTCCACCACCGAAGGTCATGTAGTCCACACCGGGATCTGGCGGCAGGTAGACCAGCTGACCCTTGGCCGGCACAAGATCCTGATCGTCAAACAATGCAGCAGCACCAAGGCCGGTGCAGTTGAAAACGACGTTCTCGCGCAAAGCCAACACTTCGGCCTTGTCGGTAAAGTTGCGCATAACGAATTTACCGCCAGCGAGTTGGAAGTCAGCCGTCAGTTGGCGCAGCAGGGTGCCCGGATCAATCTGCATCGTTACCATGCGCCTCGCATAGCGATTGCCGAACGGGTGCTCACCGGGAACGAGATCGCCCTTGTACGTGAACAGGTCGTCGAACGACCCGTGGGCAGGTTCGCCAGGTGGCGCATCATAGAGGTCGTAGGTTTCCATCCAGCGAATGCCATACTTGGTGCCGGTGAGGTTCGTGTACGCGTGATGCGATACTCTGGCCGCCCAGTCGAGCCGCGCCAGAAACGCTGCATCCACCTCGCGGTCATCGTGCGTCGAGAACGGCCCCCACTCGCCCGCAGCGACATTCGACGTTGTGTGTCGGTAGACGTCGCGCGTGTATATCGTGACGGACCAGCCAGCGTCCTGTAAGAGCCGCGCGGTGCAGAGTCCCATGATGCCGCTGCCAACGACCGCCACTTCGCCAGGGACAAGATCGGCGGCCTCACGCACGGCAAGGGCCGACGATCCCCAGCCAAGGCTCAGGCCTCCTCCGCCATGGCCGTAATTGTGGATGACAACCTTATCGTCAAACTGCTCGCGCTCCACCCGAAAACCGTTTGGGCGGTAGGGGCGATGGCCAACGATGACACGGATGACTGCATCCATCGAAATATGTGGCGCAACCCATGGCTTGCGCGAGTAGGCACGTGCGTAGCCGGGCTTCAGAACACGAGTCGCGGGCGTGCAACCTACAGTCGCCAATACGGCACCAGCACCCAGCGCATGGATAACGCTGCGCCGGCTTAGGAATTCTTTATCAGTCATTCACTATCTCCAAGCTTTCAGTACGAGTTTAGCTGAATGTCTGCCTGGCAAGGTATTGCGGGTTAGAATCGCCTTAGTTGTTTAGGTGTTGCGTATGGACTCTGGCTTTCTTTACCTGCTGGCAGCCGATGTTCTTCTATTGGGTCACGTGTTGTTCGTCGGGTTCGTGGTTCTGGGCCTGGCACTTGTGCTGATAGGGAATCCCCTTGGTTGGGACTGGGTGCGCAATCCGTGGTTTCGGTTCGCACATCTGGCAGCAATCGGTATTGTCGTTTTGCAGTCCTGGATAGGACATATTTGCCCGCTGACTACCTGGGAGATGGCACTCCGAGAGCGCGCCGGCGACGTCGTGTACTCGGGCACATTCGTGTCACACTGGCTTGAGTCACTGTTGTATTTTCAAGCTCCCGCCTGGGTATTCACGCTTTGTTACACGGTTTTCGGTGCTGCGGTCGCCGCAAGC
>Ga0316196_10000452_pt1 | contig 15980 bp, 12 predicted proteins | sample Eddsed2cm_MG_FD_204938 | JGI IMG/M metagenome (GOLD analysis project Ga0316196, IMG submission 204938) | Coastal sediment microbial communities from Maine, United States - Eddy sediment 2 cm | ecosystem: Environmental > Aquatic > Marine > Coastal > Sediment | place: USA: Maine | collected... | reverse complement strand
TCAATCTCTGTTGCGGCATCTTCCTCGCAATACGAGCACCCAAAAAGCTGCCTGCTATACCGAGGCCGGTGACCAGTAATATGGTTGGCCAGTCGAGTTGCAGGTTTTGCGCATCGAGCACATCAATGTACTTGTAAAAACCACTGTAGGACTTCAGCGCAATGATCACGAGGCTGGTTGCGACGGCGCGATGTATCGCGACGCCGCCCAACAGCACCAGTGCCGGTACGATAAGGAAGCCGCCACCTACACCGACAAGCCCGGTGATGACACCCACGACCAGGCCGTCGAGAGCGATCTTCCAGGACTCGCGCGGCACGTGTTCTGTACCGGTAAGCTTGGCTGGTCGCAGCATCATGTAGGACGCAAGCAGCATCACCAGCGCAAACAATCCCAGCTGCAATACGCCCGGGACATATGCCGCAATCAACGCACCGAGGTAAGTACCCGCCATACCCGGTGCGCCGAACACGAGCACGTTGCGCCAGTCGATCAGCCCTGCCCGAACATATTGCAGACTTCCGGCGAGCGCGATACTGCCAACAATGAACAGCGAGCCCGCTATCGCTACCTTCTCATCCTGACCCAACAGATAGACCAGCACCGGCACGGTGATGATCGAACCACCGGAGCCGAGAAGACCAAGACTTACTCCAATGGCAATGGCGCCGGGCCAGGCTAGTAAGGCAACAGGCATGCTAGGAGCTCACTGAAACGTGTGCGGTTGAATGCGCAGAACTATAGGCGATGCCATTATATTCGGCAAGTCTTTATTAGTCTTTGCTAATTTACTGTCAACGATAACGATCAGGTATCGATGAACGACCATCACACCTTCGTCGCGGCGCGGTGGTGAATGCGGGTGGCGTCCGTTACGATCACGGCGTGAAAAAATTCTTCTCCGAACTCCAGCGCCGCAACGTCGTCAAGGTTGGCGGGGCGTACCTGATACTCGCGTGGCTGATCGCCCAGGTGTCCGAGCTTGCGCTTGACAGCTTTGAAGCGCCGGGCTGGGTCATGAAAACCCTGTTGCTGCTGCTCGCGTTGGGCTTTCCGCTGGCACTGTTGTTTGCCTGGGCATTCGAGCTCACACCGGACGGCATCAAGAAAGATGAAGATGTCGATCGCAGTGAGTCTGCGGCCCGACCGACCGGCGGCAACCTCGGATACGTGATCATTGCTGCCGCTGTCGTTGCAGTCGGCTATTTCCTGTGGGACACCGGCGACACCGATGATGAGACCGCGCCCGCGGACCCCGAATCGTCGGTAGCCGTCCTGCCCTTCGTCAACATGTCTGCAGACCCTGCCCAGGAGTATTTCTCGGACGGCATCACCGAGGAGATCATCAACGCTGTTGTCAAGATTCCCGGCCTGTCGGTACCGGCACGTACCTCAGTGTTCGCGTTTCGGGATCACAGTGTCGATATACGCGAGATCGGCGCCAGTCTCGGCGTCGCCCATGTCCTGGAAGGCAGCGTCCGCTCGCAGGGTGACCAGGTGCGCATCACAGCGCAGCTGATCAAGGTGGACGACGGGTTTCACGTCTGGTCTGAGACATTCGACCGCAAACTGGAAAACATATTTGCAGTGCAGGAAGAAATTGCCGGCGCAATCGCCGCGGCCCTGGTAGGCGAACTCGGCACCGCGGTCAATATGGTGCCGAACCAGACACGCAATATGGCCGCCTACGACACGTACCTGAAAGGCCGGGCGGCATTGCGGCGTCGTGATCGGGAAGCCGTTGCTTTGTTGGAACAGGCAACCGCGGCAGACCCGGAGTTTGCCCCGGCCTGGGCTGCGCTGGCGATTGCGTATCAATCCATCACGGAAGACGACCACAAGGCGATGGAAACGGCACAAAAAGCACTGGCCTTGGATGCGAACAATGTGGACGCGTTAAACGCAATGGGTGGTGCACTACGTCGCACGCGGCGCTGGCTCGAAGCAGAACCCTATTTCGACAAGGCGTTGGCGATCGATCCGAATTCAGCCGAACTCCTGGAAGACTATGCCGAGTTTCTGAGCTATGTCGGCCGCAACGAAGAGGCGCTCGCATTCACCAGCCGCGGTATGGAAATTGATTCCCGGCTGCTGCCTCTTGTGTTCGCACACCTCGATGCACTCGGCAGCAATGGTCTTGTGGAGGACGCCTTCGAACTGGCGCAGCAGGTGCTTGAGGGCGAAGCTGACAACTTGACGTGGCTGTACTGGTACATGCTCCCGACACTGCGGAGTCCCGCGCTGGATCCCGGATTACTCACGCAGGAGGTACCGACCGAAAGTGCGGACGAGCAACCTCAGTGGAGTATCGATCTTATCGAGGCTGCAGCACAGGTTGTTAAAGGATCGTCGGACGAAGCATTGATCGATTATCTCAAAGGATACTACCCACTCCCCGATCGACTGGAGGAGGCTCGTGGCCACTACAGCGCTTTGATTGCCAGGGACGCACTGGTGAATGCCAATCAACTGGATTACATCATTGAGAAAGACATCTGGTGGGCAAAGCAGGCAGACCTCGTTCTGCACGAATACAGCTGGACGCCCTTTTACGCCCGGTTGCGGCAGCACCCGCGCTACGGCGAGTACCTGGAGCACGCCGGAATTGTTGCGTACTGGGACGCCACTGAATGGCCCGATTGGTGTGAGCGCGCCGCGGACAGGGTCGTGCGTTGCCGCTAAGCGAAGCCGCTGCCGGACTTCCGTCGCTCTTCAATGAATGCATTGGCCCGCACTACAAAGACATTCATATCCTGACGCTGTTGTGGCTTCAGCAGTTGCCGGAACGGTCCTGTCAGGAGTACGAATGCGATTAACGGCAGCAGCAGCAACGGTCCGAAGATGCCAAACAGGACGAAGCCCACAAACACGATCACAGCCAGGACCGTTTTCGAGGTCACGAGAATCACTGCCAACAAGCCAGCCCAGTCGAAAGGCACCGTCTCATCCTGGCGGACGGGCCGTGTCTGAGGTTTTGTTTGAGGTATTGCCAAAGGTTTTGCGGTCGGCGCCGTGTGATGCTCACTCGGTGCACTGTGCCGATGCTCTATATTCATTTTTGAAGAATAGGCTTCTTCCCCCAGGCGCCGGAGAATAGCATGGGCCTCAGTCGAGTAAGAGCTGGTCGGGAACTTGCGGATTATTTTCTTGCAAAGAGACGTGGCACGCGCGGCGTTTCGCTTATTGTCAGGCGTCTCGCCATAGCTGACGCGTTGGAACGCATATTGCGCTTCATTGAGGAGTTGCTCGGCGTTTGCCATCGACGATTGGGTTCCGCTGCTTCGCTTGGGACTATTATGATAGCCTAGCATCTGTCCATGTTACGTAAGACCTTCCTACCCGCAATTTTCATACTGCTCGCCTACGGGTTTGCGGTCAGCGAAGAGTTCAAGACCATCACGGCAGGTGTGGCCATCTTCCTGTTCGGAATGCTCGCTCTCGAGGAAGGCTTCAAGACGTTTACGGCAGGTGGACTCGAAAAGATTCTCAGGGCGTCCACCAACAGGCTATGGAAGAGTATGTCGTTTGGTGTGCTGACCACCGCCATCATGCAGTCCAGCTCGCTTGTTTCTGTAATCACGATTACGTTCCTCAGCGCTGGTCTCCTGGATCTTGCCTCTGGCATCGGCATCATTTTCGGTGCCAACCTGGGCACGACGACAGGCGCCTGGCTCGTCGCCGGCTTTGGCCTGAAAGTAAACCTGTCTGCGTATGCCATGCCCATGCTGGTGTTCGGCATCGTGCTGATATTCCAGCAGGCCAAGAGCCTCAAGGGCGCAGGCTATGTGCTGGCCGGGCTCGGCTTCCTCTTCCTCGGCATTCACTACATGAAGGAAGGGTTCGATTCCGTCGGTCAGACCATCGACCTTGCGCGCTACACGATGACAGGCTATCCCGGCGTATTGGTGTTCGCCGGCATCGGCATCGCGGCCACGGTCATCATGCAGTCGAGTCACGCAACGCTTGTACTCATTCTGGCAGCACTGGCCTCGCAACAAATCAGTTATGAAAACGCACTGGCGGTAGCGATTGGCTCCAACGTCGGTACGACCATCACGGCGATTATCGGTTCGCTGGGATCCAGCACTGACGGCAAGCGCCTCGCCGCGGCGCACCTCATTTTTAATTTGGTAACCGGCCTGCTCGCCATTGCTGGCATCTACCAATTGATTGCCGCTGTATCGTGGATCAGCAGTCACCTGGGCATCGCGAGCAACAACTACACCCTGCAGCTCGCCGTCTTCCATACCCTCTTTAACCTTTTGGGCATAGTCGTGATGCTGCCACTCATGAAGCGTCTCGTGATGTTTCTCAAGAAGATCATTATCGAGGAAGAAGTGCAGATTGAGCGACCGATCTACCTCAGCGGTGGCCCGACGGATATTCGTGAAGCAGCGGTTGAGGCCGTCCGGAAAGAAAGCATTCGACTGTACGACCTGGCAGCCGGCGTTATCATGGATGGACTGAGTATCAACCGGGATGTGCTGGAATCTGAGGAAAAGGTAAAACGAGTCGTCAAGAAGTCCACCAACATTGTCGATGAAGATATCGATGACCTGTACGAGAGAAAGCTAAAGGCCCTTTACGGCGCCATAGTCGAATACATCGTCCACAGTCGTGGCGGTTATGCCGAAGGTCGGTTAAAAGAGGAACTGAACACGATTCGACAAGCCGGCCAGCACGTGATCGAGGCCGTGAAAGGCGTCAAACATCTCAGGAAGAACCTGAATCGAACCCTGAGCTCGGATAATCAATTCGCCATAAAGGAATACAATCGCTTGCGGCGTCTGATCATCACGGTACTCAGAGACATTGATGCGGATCGCAAGACGGCAAGTGACTCAAGTTCCACGTTGTCGCTGGACCACCTCAAACTGCAAATCGAAAGAAAAACCAAAGAGTTTGGCAAGGGTCTCGATGACCTTATTCGAAAAGAGCGCATCGACGTGCAAACTGCCACATCGTTAATGAACGACATCACCTATTGCCGGGAAACCTGCTGGGATCTTGTGGAAGCCGGTACGGTGTTGTTCTCGGCATCAGACCTGGAAGAAACAGTAGCAATGCGAGCCCTGGCTTTGAGTGAAGAGGAAATTACCGAGATGCTGGAGCACGGCACCGAGGAGGCAGCGCGATGAAATCCGAAAAGATGCTGGAAAAGTTGAAGGACATTCTCAGCGCAGAACGAACTAAGCAGTTGGAAAAATACCAGTCCCTGAAGAAGGTGCTGAAAGCGCTGCGCGTCGAAAAACGCAGGTACGAAGAAAAACTGTTAAACGAGACGGACGAAGAAGCGCGTCATGAACTGGCATCCAGGCTCAAGGTTATTTCCAAGCAGAGGGACAAAGGCCTAAAGGTGCTCAAAGAGCTAAAAGAGGAACGCAAGCAGTCCGGCAAATAGCTGCTACTATTCGGTCATGAAACCTATGCAATCGCTAAAACAAAACTGTTCTGCCGTCCTGGCAACATTCATTTTCGTGCTGCTGAGCGGCTGCACCGGTGCACCGGATGGCGTGAGTGTGGTGCGTGGATTCGAGATCGACCGATACCTCGGCACGTGGTACGAAATCGCCCGGCTTGATCACCGCTTTGAGCGTGGACTGTCGGGAGTGACCGCTAATTACAGCTTGCGCGACGACGGTGGGGTGCACGTTGTCAATCGAGGCTTGAAGGATGAATCCGGCGAATGGGACGAGGCCACCGGCAAGGCGTACTTCGTGGGCGCAAGCGATGTCGGCCAGCTCAAAGTATCGTTCTTTGGCCCGTTCTACGGTGGCTACAACATTATCGAACTGGACAAGAGCGGCTATCAATACTCGCTGGTCGCCGGACCGGACCGCGATTATCTTTGGATTCTCAGTCGCACGCCGCAAATGGACCCGGGCATTTTGCAGTCACTGGTCGACAAAGCCAGTGAACTCGGCTTTGCGACGGACGAACTTATATTTGTAAGGCACGACTAGCCAGAAAAATACCGCTACTTAGCGCCGCATTTGACCTCAAGCTCGGCAAAATCGTAAAGGTACGCTGGCGCCTCTGACGCTTCGACACCTATATTGCCGTTGCCACTGTTCACACCCGATCTCATCCACGGACCGTATTTGATGTCACCGCCCACGTGGTACGACGGCCGCACAGACCATCGGTAGCTTTGGCACGGCTCCAGTTGTGCGGTGACAGTGTGAACAGGATCCTGAATCTGCTTCGCCGAATAAATCGGTCGGTGCAAATCGTAGATCTCAACGTCGTAGTAGATGTCCTTCTCTTCAATACCGAGAATCCATGCGGGATGCGCATCATCGCCGGGTAAGTTCAGCTCCCAGGCCAGGGTCGGGCTCAGCGACTTGCTACTGCCCCGCCATTTATTCTTCCTGCTAACGCTCACGTCGCCGGACTTTGTCGGGATCAAAGTATGCGCCAGACCAGCCGAGTCGAAGACCTGCGCCGCTATTTCACGCCCGACATAATGTCGCGCGAAGTTCGCATAGTCGCGCCACACGGCATTGTCGTTGTCAGTCCAGTTACTTAAAGTGTCACGATCCTGATATTGAATTATCGTCTCGTAGACGTCGGTTTCGTCTCTCAAACGATGCATCGTTGCGATTACCGTGGCAGTGATGATCGCCTCGTCGCCTTCAACATCGATAATAAGATCTCTGACACCAACATACAGAATCGCATCGGTCTCCTCGGGCACCGGTGTTTCACGTGCAAACACCTGTGGCTCCAGATTCGGCGCTGTTCGGATCTCGAAGTACACGTCCGATGCAATTTTCTCGTTGACGATCTGCTGGCTCGACGCCTCGGCCAGTTCTTCTGTCAGCGTATCCCGAAATTCCTGGATCTCGCGTTGCGTCGCGCCTGCAATGCCACCCGCAATCATGCCGGGGAGCTGCAGAATAGGAATGGGTATGTTGAGGGCTACCGGGCCAGCCTGCGTGTGAATTGTCGTTGCAGCGGATCCGGCGACCATTCCGCCATAAAGACCATGGGAGCCCTTTTCGTAGCTGCCATCGATCTCCTCGTTAGTCGGGCTGCCGCCCGGCTTCAGTACCACCTTTGTGATCGACGCCCGCAGGGCCTCGGACATTGGTACAACCTCACCGAACGCGGGTGTCTCCTGTGCGGCCGGCAACGCTTTTGCGGATTCCGATGGCGGCGGTGGCACACCCTGGGCTTGCACCACCCCGCTTAGTGAGGCTGCCACCACTGCGCCGAGCACAACACGAACATTCATACCACGCCTTTTGCAACAGCAATAAACCAGATACTGGTTGCGATTATGACATGCCGTCCGGGGAATGGTTCCGGATGGCTCGCCCCGGTGCCATAGAAAACCGCCACTTCCCCTATACTCGACATGATGAAACCCTCAACACTGCGCATCGGCCGCCGCTACCGGCCCAATCGACTTGCATCGAACTACGACGCCATCATTATCGGATCCGGCATGGGCGGGCTGACGACGGCGGCCTTCCTGTCCGAACTCGGCTGGAAAGTCTGTGTCCTCGAACAGCACTATACAGCCGGCGGATATACGCATTCATTCGAGCGCAACGGCTACGAATGGGACCCGGGGGTTCATTACATCGGTGATGTCGGCACCAAGACCCGCACCAAGAAGATGTTCGACTTCGTATCCGAGGGTCGGTTGAAATGGGCACCGATGGACCCGGAGTACGATCGCTTTTACGTCGGCGACAAAGTGTTCAGCGCGATCGCAGGTAAGGAAGCGTTTCGTGACAACCTCGTTCAGACCTTTCCGGAAGAAGCAGAAGCGATCGACCAGTACTTGAAACTGCTGGTGAAGGCCGGGTCGGCGAGCGCTGCCTTTGGCATGGAGCGCATACTTCGACCGTGGCAGCGCGTCCTGATGTGGCCGTTCCTGAGCTATGCAAAACCCGCATGGTTGTATCGCAACACCTATGACGTACTCAGCGAGATAACTGACAACCAGGATCTTATCGCGGTGCTGTGTGGCCAGTGGGGTGATATGGGCCTGCCGCCGAAGCGTTCAGTCTTCATGGTGCACGCAATGATCGCCCGGCATTATCTCTACGGCGGTTTTTACCCGATAGGTGGCAGCTGGCAGATCGCCAACTCCATCATCCCGAAGATTCAGAAAGCGGGGGGTGAGGTATTCACCTATGCCAGCGTTGCAGAGATCATTGTCGAGGATGGCCGGGTAAAGGGCGTTGACATGGCTGACGGACATCGTATCGAATGCGACTGCGTAATTTCATCGGCCGGTATCAGCAGCACCCTGGGCAAACTATTGCGCGAAGACGTCGTTAGCAGTGCCGGCTACACGCAACGTCTGCAGAAGGTGCAACCAAGCTTCGCGCACATCGGCGTTTATATCGGCCTCAAGCACACAGCCGAAGAGCTTGGAATTCCGAAGACCAATTTCTGGATATACCCGAGCAACGACTACGACGCGGCCGTGCAGACATTTATCGATGATGAGAACGCGGAGTTTCCGGTCGTATACATCTCGTTCCCGTCAGCAAAGGACCCGGACTATCAGAACCGGCACCCGGGGACTGCGACGATCGAGATCGTGGCGCCCGCTCCGTTCGAGTGGTTCGAAAAATGGCAAGGCAGCACCTGGGGCAAGCGCGGCGAGGAGTATGAAACGTTCAAAGCTGAACTCGGCGAACGCCTGCTGGCACACCTTTACGACAAGTTGCCACAGGTCAAAGGCAAGGTGGACTACTACGAAGTATCCACCCCGCAAACGACGAACTGGTTTTCAGCGTACCAGTACGGTGAGCTGTATGGCCTCGAGCACACGGCCGAGCGACTGAAGCAACACTGGCTCGGCCCCCGAACGCCCATCAACGGCCTGTGGATGACAGGCCAGGATACGCTGACCTGTGGTGTCACCGGCGCGATGATGTCCGGAATGCTCACGACAACTGCGATGGTCGGCGTGCGCAAGATGTGGCCGCTATTAAAGCGGATCAACGCTTAGCGCGGGCCTGTTTTCCTTTATTACCGACTCGCCGCAACGTCTGCATACAAACAAATGCCAAGCCAGTCCGGCATCGTGCGGGCCAGGTGCGTGTTACCGTGAGTTCGAACTGACTTTTCACGCAGCGCTTTCTTTATTGGCACGTCACCGCGCCACACGCTCGCAAGATCGCGCACCGTTGAGTTGATATACAAGTCCACGTCCTTGCCCGGATCCTCCGAACACAAATCGACGTTGCCGTCGCAAGCCACCAACCACCATGTTTTGAAGCGTTCGAGTTCGTCGAACGCAAAACACAGCACGGTCTCGCCGTTCGGCAAACAATCTGTCTGCAGCCGCCGCTGCAGGTCCCACATCAGGAATTCGACATCAAGCTCGGTGTCGGTCATCTGCCCGCGCGCCCAGCGCATGCCCCACACAGCCAGGTGTTCGATCAAAGGCTCAAGCTCACGCCCACAAGCTGTCAGGTGATACTCGTGACTTTTTGCGCCCGGCGGACGCTTGCGAATAACAAGTCCCTTGTCCTCCAGCATCTTCAGGCGTTTGCTCAGCAGCGTTGGTGAGATCCGCGATAAGCCACGCTGCAATTCGTTGTAACGCGTCGTGCCGAGCAGCAATTCACGAAGGATCAACACTGTCCATCGCTCGCCAATGATGTCGCTGGCCTTGGCCACCGGGCAAAACTGTCCGTACTCCGGCATCTGTTCGTACCCCACCTCGTTCGAATCTAACTACATATACTGTAGCTGATTACTACATTCCGCGCAGTAGTTGGCACCACCCCCTTCTCTCTACCCTGCACTGGCGATGACGACATCGCATTTCAAAAACCGATATTTGGAGAAGATGATGACCGCACAAAATATTGCACGTACAGAAGAGCAGACCGTTAACGGCGTCACCGTCAGCACGGTGATGGGTATCGTTGGCGCCATTGAAGAGGATAGCGACAACGCACACTTTCAATTCCGGCTGAACAACCACTGGGTTGATGGCGGGCTTAACCGCAGTCGCATACAGGAGTACTTTGCACTTGGTCAGGAAGACGAGACTCGCACGGAACCGTTTATCGTCGATGCCGATGAACCGTGCGTAAACTCTGGCAGCGACAGTTCACCAAACCCTATGGAGTTCGTGCTGCATTCGTTGGCGAGTTGCCTGACATCAACACTGGTCTACCATGCCGCCGTGCAGGGCATCGAGATTGAGTCGGTTGAGTCCTCGCTCGAAGGCGACATGGATGTCCGTGGCATGCTGGGCATGTCTGAGGAATCGCGCAAGGCATTTAACGCTGTGCGCGTCCGCATGCTGGTGAAGAGCACGGCCGACGCCGACACGCTTAAAGAGCTCGCGTTGTTCTCACCGGTCTACGATATCGTCTCCAACTCGCTTCCGGTTGAGTTCGACCTGACCAAGGTCTGATTCATGACCGCAAAGGGCCGGGCACCGTTGCCAAGAAGGCAACGGTGTTCGGCTTCTTTGGGGCCTGACGAATTATTTCGCCGCTGCAAGTGCCTGGTCGATGTCTTCGAGAATGTCGTCGATGTGCTCGATACCGATCGACAACCTCACGAGGTCGTCGCTGACGCCTGACGCTTCAAGCTCTTCCGGCGACAACTGGCGGTGCGTCGTTGATGCCGGGTGACATGCCAGTGACTTGGCATCGCCGATGTTGACGAGGCGCGTGATCAAATCCAAAGCATCAATGAACTTGGTGCCGGCTTCTATGCCACCCTTGATGCCAAAGCTGAGAATCGCCGATGCACGGCCACCCATGTACTTGTCTGCAAGCGCTTTGAACGGGCTGTCCGGCAATCCCGCATAGCGCACCCACTCAACCTGCTCCTGCTGCTGCAGATGCTCCGCAACGATGAGCGCGTTTTCACACATCCTGTCCATACGAAGCGGCAGCGTCTCGATGCCTTGCAAGGCCATGAAGCTGGTCATCGGTGAGATTGCGGCGCCCATATTGCGCAGCGGCACGACGCGTGCGCGGCCAATATACGCCGCCTCTCCCAACGCCTCGGTGTAAACAACGCCATGGTAAGACACGTCAGGCTCGTTCAGGCGCCGGAAACGTTCTTTGTTCGCCACCCAGTCGAAGGTGCCAGAGTCGACAAGGGCCCCACCGATGATGGTTCCGTGGCCGCCCATGTACTTGGTCAACGAGTGCACGATGATATCGCAGCCCCATTTGAACGGGTTATTCAGGTACGGACTGGGAACCGTGTTGTCGACGATGACCGGTACGCCATGTGCGTGCGCCATCTCGGCTACTGCCTCCAGGTCAACTACGTTGCCAGCCGGGTTGCCGAGGGACTCGAGGTAGACCGCTTTGGTTCGATCGTCGATCAGCGCCGCCATCCCATCGATGTCGTCAGGGGCCGCGAAACGCGCGTTGATGCCGATCTGAGGAAACGTATGAGCAAACAGGTTGTAGGTACCACCGTACAACGTCGACGTCGTGACAAAATTGTCACCGGCCTCAGCGATCGTAAGCAGCGAGTACGTTGTTGCCGCCTGACCGGACGCCAGACACAGCCCGGCGAGGCCGCCCTCCATCGCAGCAACGCGTTGCTCCAATACTGCAGTTGTGGGGTTCATGATGCGCGAGTAAATGTTTCCCTCGACCTTGAGGTCGAACAGGTCCGCGCCATGCTGCGTGTTGTCGAACGCAAATGCGGTCGTCTGGTAGATAGGAACGGCGACGGCTTTCGTCGTCGGATCGGGCTCGTAACCGGCGTGTACTGCGAGTGTTTCAATTTTCATTTTTCTGTTTTCCCCTGGTAGACGACACTAAATGAGACCTTTCTGGCGTGTACGCAGAATACAGGAGGCGACAAATCACGCCAATGCTATGATCGCCGCATCCTCCCGGCTCATGAGGCAGCATGCTCAGCACTCTGGACACCAGCATCATCTTTGCCTACCTGGCGCTCATGATCGCTATCGGTCTCTACGCGAGCCGTAAGCAGGATTCCATAGAGGACTTCTTTGTTGCGGGCGGCAGGCTCGGTACGTTTTCCATCGCCTGCGTGTGGCTAGCCTCCTGGGTTGGCGGCGCCACGGTCGTCGGCGGTGTCGCCAAGGCCTACGAATACGGGATATCGGGCAGCTGGTACACGATCTGCATGGCGATTGGTTGCCTCACATTTGGGCTGTTCTTCGCCGCGCGCGTAAAGCGCTGGGGTAACGAACGCCAGTTGCTCACCTACCCCGACCTGATGGAGTCCGTCTACGATAGCCGCACGCGTATCGTTTCCACTATCACGACGATTTTTGCGTATGTCGGCTTTGCTGCCGGGCAACTCGCCGCGGCCGGTGCGATCCTGAGCACGCTGCTTGGCTGGGACTATTCGACCTCGCTGCTTCTCGCCAGCGCCATCATAGTCGTCTATACCGCGACCGGTGGATTCCTGGCCGTCACCTACACCGACTGGGTGCAGTTTGCCCTGCTGTTCATCGGAATTGTCATCATCGGTATCCCCATCGCGATCGCCAATGGCGGCACCTGGGAGGCACTGTCGACGGAGTTGCCAGCAGAGCATTTCAACCCGACCGGCTGGGGTGTTGCCACGATGCTGGCACTGGGCGTTTCCCTGCCTCTGAGTTTTTTCGTGGCGATGGACAATTACACGAGAATGTTTGCCGCCAGGAACGAACAGGTTGCCAAACGTGGCACGCTACTCGCGACAGTGTTTCTTTTGCCAATAGCGGTGGGCACTGTCTGGATCGGCATGACCGCCGTGCTGACCCATCCGGGCATCGAGAACGGCGACAGCGTCTTGTCGACGTTCGTGATGGATGCATTTCCCGTAGGCCTCAAAGGTCTGATGCTCGTTGGTATTCTTGCCGCGCTCATGTCAACGGCTGATATCTGCATACTCACGGCAGCGGCAAATGGCAGCCGTGACATCTATCAACGCTACATCAATCCGGATGTCTCCCCGAAGAAGATGTTCAGGATCAGCGTGTGGCTTGCGGCGATCGTTGGCTTACTTGCGGCGCTCATGGCCTGGCAAATGCAGGATGTCATAGGCATCCTGATTATTGCGTTCACGATCAATTCTGCCGCACTCGTCGTACCGACGTTTGCTATCGTTGCACAGAATAAAGTCAATGCGGATGCCGCCTTCTGGAGCATCACGCTGTCACTGATCACGGTCATCGGCTGGTATATCGGATCGACACTGGAACTCGCAAGCATTTTCACCATTGACCCGTTATGGCCTGGCCTTCTGGTATCAATTATCGTCTTCGCCGGCATCAGTCTTTTTGCCGGTGTAAGAGAATGATGACAGTCCTGGACGGCGAACATAGCGACGTTCGCAAAACTATTCATCACGCAGGAGCTTGAGCAGACACCGTGGTAACTGAGGTCGTAACGTTTGATGGAGCCCCGCCGCCGGGGACAATTAACTTCGGTGTCGGTCAGCCTTCGGCCGACTTGCTGCCGGTCGATCTTGTGAGAACAGCCAGTGAGTCTTTCCTTGCCAGGGCACAGCCGTTCGATTTGAACTACGGCGTCCCGCGAGGCGATGCTCGCTTTCTTGAGTCGCTGGCAGCGTTTCTAAGTGCGAACTACGGTTCCGCTGCAACGGCGGACGATCTGTTTGTTACGGGTGGCAATTCGCAGGCAATGGATATGGTATCCACGGTCTTTGCGAAACCCGGCGATACCGTGTTTGTCGAGGAACCGAGTTATTTCCTGGCGTTCCAGATTTTTCGTGATCATGGGTTGAACATCGTCGGCATCCCGATGGACGAGGGCGGACCCCGTATCCAGGCGCTTGAGCAGGCATTGACAATGCACTCGCCCGCGCTCCTGTACACGATCCCGAGTTTCCACAATCCTACCGGGCATAGTTCCTCGGCGAGCCGGCGGCAAGACATTGTGAGGCTGGCGCGAAAACACAAATTTCTGATCGTTGCCGACGAGCCGTATCAACTGCTGCATTACTTCGACAAACCGCCACCGGCCTACGGCACGATGACCGATAGTGGCGTTGTGATATCGCTGGGTTCGTTCTCCAAAATTCTCGCGCCGGCCATGCGCCTTGGCTGGATTCAAACATCGAACACACACATTGAAAAACTACTGACGATTGGATTCATACACAGTGGCGGGTGCATTAACCACATCAGCTCGCACATCGCCCGGCATGCCATCGACAAGGGATTGCTCGACACGCACGTCGAGATACTGCGCAAAACGTATCGCGGCCGTGTCGAAGCAATGGATGAAGCCCTTCACAAACATTTCGCTGGCCTCGCCGAGTGGTCACGACCGGACGGCGGTTATTTTTTCTGGTTACGCTTCGACGAGTCCGTCAACACAGGGCCGCTGCGCAACAAGGCACTCGTGCGCAAAACCGGGTTTACGCCCGGCTCCTTGTTCTCGAGTGAACGCAAACTGAGGAATTATGCAAGGCTCAGCTTTGCTCATTACGGCGAAGACGATATCCACGAAGGCATCTCACGATTTCGATCGCTGTTTAATTAGAGCGTCAACCCGGATGACACCGAGTTACACTCGCCCAAGTATTTTAGCGTGGATCCAATATGCAACGACTTACCCCTCGCCGGCTTGCCTTTTTGGCAACCATGCCTGCTCTGCTACTGCTCTGGTCGTGTCAGCAGGATGTGCCAGATGACAGCAGCGCCAATTCAGGAAGAGCCCCGGCTGATGCCCTGGATCGAGACACAGCCGATGCACGCAAGGCGCGGATTTCAATTCTCGAATACGAGGTCTTTATTGATCTCGTCTCGAGCGGGGACGAGTTTTCGGGTGATGTGACGCTGCGTTTCGATCTGTCGGACGCAACCACTGACCTGACAATCGATTTTACGGGTGGCTCGGTAATCGAGATGTCAGTGAACGATGCCCAGGTTGCTGCTAACTACAACGGTTACTTTATCTCCATCCCGGCCGACCAGTTACAGACAGGACCAAACAGTGTCCGGATTTCCTACAGCCACCCCTATGACGGCAACGGCACCGGCCTGCACCGCTTTGTTGATCCGGAGGATGGCCAAACCTACCTGTACACCTACTTGTGGCCCTACTACGCCAATCGACTCTTACCATCGTTCGACCAACCCGGCCTGAAGGCAACATTCGCCTTGAACGTGCTGGCTGCGCAAGACTGGACAGTTGTTTCATCGTCACCGGGATCGTCCGGGCCTGCTGAAAGCGGTTCGAGCCTATGGAACTTCGCCACGACACCAAAGATCTCGACCTACGTGTTCTCACTCCATGCCGGGCCTTATGCGGTCTGGGAAGACAACACGGGTGATGTTCCGCTGCGACTGTTCGCGCGCCAGTCGCTGGCCGAATTTGTCCCTGTCGATGAGTGGTTTGAAATCACACAGAACGGCATGCAGTTTTATGGCCGCTATTTCGATATTCCCTACCCGTTCGAGAAATACGATCAGGTAATCGTGCCGGAATTCAATATTGGCGGTATGGAGAACGTCGCAGCGGTGACCTACGCGGAGTCCTACGTGCAGCGCCAGGAAAGTGACCGCGCTCAGCGAGAAAGACGGGCAGGTGTTGTTCTTCACGAGCTCGCGCACATGTGGTTCGGTGATCTTGTCACGCACGAATGGTGGAACGGGATGTGGCTGAACGAAAGTTTCGCGACGCAAATGGCCGCGCTGGCGAAATTCGAGGTCACAGAATTTGACGATACGTGGCACGGCTTCTTTACCCAGGGCAAAAAGGCTGCATACCAGCGCGACAGCCGCGTCACGACACACCCGGTCGAGCAGCCTGTCAAAGGCACGGATGAGTTCTACAATCTGTTCGATGCGATCACCTATGTAAAAGGGGCGTCCGCACTCAAACAACTGCAACACCTGGTCGGCGCCGAGAACTACAGGCTGGGCGTTTCTGCCTATTTGAAGGAAAACTCCTTTGGCACGACGGAACTGGCCGACTTTATCGGACACCAGGAGAAAAGCGCCGACGTGTACCTCGGCGACTGGTCCGATGAATGGCTTCTAA
>Ga0316196_10000450_pt1 | contig 16018 bp, 18 predicted proteins | sample Eddsed2cm_MG_FD_204938 | JGI IMG/M metagenome (GOLD analysis project Ga0316196, IMG submission 204938) | Coastal sediment microbial communities from Maine, United States - Eddy sediment 2 cm | ecosystem: Environmental > Aquatic > Marine > Coastal > Sediment | place: USA: Maine | collected... | reverse complement strand
CCAAGCGCTAGGCGGGCGGGCGCAGGACTAGCCTGCGCTCATTCAAGCGCGCCCAACACCGCGGATGGGCGCTTATCGCCTTGCCCGTCGAAAGCGCCCCAGATACGCCACGAACTTATGGGACGGGACACTAGTACGCTAAGACGTGTTGCCGTTGTTGCCCAGCCATTCGATCACACGCTGTTCCAGCACCGGGTAAAAGGGGTTATAGCGCATACGGAAGAACCAATCGTCCGGCAGCTTCAACAAACCACGCTCTCCCCGGACCGCGGCACCTCCCAGGAACAGCCTTCGTTCCTCGCCGGGCGATCGCTGACCATACAAGGGGTCGTCGGGCGCGAAAGGCAGGGCCACGTGGGACAGTGAGATAACGCCTGCAGGCCAGCTCAAAGCCAAGTCCATACCGGCGGTGAGCTGAGACGAGAACGGTGGCTTACGGCGCGCGACGACAGCGTTGGTTTCCGGACTCTGGTTGGTGATGAGCATAAGGGAGAACGGTAGCCCATCGTCCTCCAGCAAGCGGTTGGTCAAGGGCCCTGGATCGGATATGAGCAGGGACGACTTGGCGGCGGCCCGATTGATGTCGAACAGCACGAGTTCGTGCCGGTTTGGGGCCAATCTGCCCAGGAATCTGTCCACCACTGCTTCGGTGGAAACCGTTGCGTCAACGGCGGACTTGAACACCAGCGTTGGCGGCAGAACCGACCCCGAACCAGCCCCGAGCTTGGCCGCCAGAGCGCCATCGACGGAACGCGTGAGCCGGTGCACCACGTCCGCCGCGTTGGTCGCGAACGAGTTGTATTTGTAAGGGTCGAACTCAGGCTGGATCTGCAACCACGCCAGCCCGCCCATACCGGGCACTTTGCCCAGGCCATTCTTTAACCCGGCGAGCGCGGCAGTGGGATGCACCTGAATCGAGGGTGAAATCAACACCAGGCTGGACGGCACGGGCTGAACCGCCCCGGTCGTCGACGCGAGCGCGTAGTCGATTGCAAGGGTGGCGCCGTTGGAGTAGCCGATCACGTGTACCGGTTTCCCGGGCAACTGCGCCGCCAAATGCTTCATGGCCACGCGAACCGCCGCGGCCATATCGTCGGGCGCGATGTACTTGAGGCCGGAAGGCGCAGTACCATGACCCGGCAACCTCAGCCCCAGAACCCAGTAACCCTGGCGACGCAGGGCCAGGGCCAATGCCCGCAAACTATACGGCGAGTCCGACATCCCATGCAGCAGCAGCACTGCTCCGGTGGGCGCATCGATCTCCATTTGAAAGCTGCGGTTCCAGTTGGGCTCAACTTGTCGTGGGTCCGCGGCACTGCCAGCGCTGTAGCGAACCAGCGCGTACTCCGGCCCGGTGCCAACGACCGAGTACACCTTGTCTTCCAATTCGGAGAACAACCTGTCCTCCAGCCGCAGATAATCATCGAAGGCAAAAATGTCTTCAGCGTCAGAGGCGGCGAATTCTTGAGTCAGCTTGACCGTTTGCCAGGGCTGCAACTGGGTTCCACTGCACCCATGCAGGCTCGACACCAGCAAAAAAATCGCAGTCCAGCGCAACCATGGATCAAGGCCCACGAGTTAAGACCCAATACTGCGCTCCGCGCGGCGTGATAACCCGATACTGAAGACGGCTGCGGGGGGTTTCTTCGTTTGTGAGCCGCAGGAACAGGTCGTCGAAAAACTCCGGGGTTTCCAAACTGAAGTTGTGGAAATTGCGCGTGCGATTGACAGGTGTCACGTCCACCAGCGTCACCAGACCGCTGTCCTGCTCCACCATTTCGAGAACCTTTTCCGCTTCGTCAGACTGATCCGGATTGCCCGGGTCGACCGTGCTCTCCCCGAGCCGCCGACCACGATTGAGAATGCGGCTCATCAACAAAGCCCGGTCGTTGGAGGAAACATAGACCGTGAGATTGTCGGTCAGGGACCTGATCTCTTCCTTGAACTGTTCACCGAACCGTTGGTGGCTGACATCCGGCGCGGTCAGGACCACATCCTCGATCTCGGTCTCGCGGTCGGCCAGGTCCGGTTCCTGGTACAGCAACGTAAACGCACTGACCACAACCTCTCCGCCCATGCTGTTGGCAACCAACCACATGCGTTCCGGGCGAACGTCATCCAAAATCAATTTGATGGCCTCCGCCAGGTCCGCCCCGGAATCCTGCGCAACTCGCTGGGCCCGCCGATACCCGCGAGCAGTGGAACCCTGGTCGCCGGGCCAGTCGAACACCAGCATCGGCGCGTCAATGTCGAGGACATGCGCCAGGAACGCAGTCTTGCGCAGAGCCGACGGGAAGCGCTCACGGAAACCGTTTACGTTGACCAAAACCGAGCGATATGGGGACGCCTCGACCTGTTTCTTCAATTCTTCGACCAGTGCTTGCCGCGTCAGCGGCTGCACCTTGCGAAGCTGGATCTCCTCATTCTGGACCCAATCCGTAGGATTGATGAGCATGCCAATACCGAGCGACGGTTCGATGTCGGTATCAAAAAAGCCGTAGTTCAAACCGTCTTGGCGAGCATTCCCGAAGCGATCTTCGAGTGCCCCATCGGCTTCGGTTGGTGTTCGATTGGTGACGTAAAAAAACCGGTATGGCCCGTCCTCGCCCTGCCTCGCCACCTGCATGCGTCGGAACTGGAAAACTTCGGCGCGCTCAAGCGCCTGCCTCGTGGACAACTGAACAAATGCGCCAACCGCCGCCGCCACAACCGCGACCACTACCACCACAATCAGCAGGCGTCTTCTTAACCGCTTCATACTGCTCCAGTCTCGAATCCGGCCCACATTCAAAGAGTCTCGATCGCCGGCGCTCAGATCTGCCCACTGTCGCCAGACCCTCGCCTTCGGCGGAACCTGCAGCGCAAGCAATCATGCTTCCGGCACGAGTCGGGGAGGACAGGCGTTACAGGGGTGAATGCGACCACAAAGTCCGCGTTTCCCGGCCCTGGCACACCCATTCCACCACATGCCCGAATGGCCGCTGGCACGACGCAATGATGTCACCATTGCCGGCGGCCAGGGTAAAGGCGTCAGGGCAACACGATCATCGCGCCACCTCATCGGGCGGCCCATCAAGCATCCAACCTGTGCAAATCGTCTCGATTGCCCTGAGCCGCGGGTCGTTGAACGCGGCCTTGAATCCAAAGTGATGCAGGCCCAGCGGTCCGCTGCGGCCTATCAGGAACCGGGGCAAAAAATCGTTCCTCAACCAATTCTGAGCTGAGGTTTCAGCCCTCATCCGTGCACATGTGGCCTTTTTGCCAACTTCAGATTGAAACAGTGTCGCATGAGAGCGAGACTGTTTCCTGATACATGAGGAACCTGGGATCAATATTTATGCGAAGTATCGCAAAGTGGGCGCTTCTGATATGCCTCTCCCTGTTCTTTGGAACTGCCTGGGCTGACAGTTTCGAGGACACGGTAAAGGTGTTCCGCAACGCTGGAGAAAGCAGTGGATTTTTCGATCGAAGCTACGCCTATGCTGTGTTCCCGACAGTCGGACGCGCAGGCATAGGGATTGGTGGCGCACGGGGCAGCGGCAGAGTCTTTGTCGATGGCAAGACGGTAGGCGAAAGCACCATGACTCAGGTGACCGTAGGCCTGCAATTGGGCGCTCAAGCGTACAGCATGATCGTTTTTCTCGAAGACAAACGGGCCTTCGACGAATTCACCAGTGGTAGCTTTGCCTTTAGCGCACAGGCACAGGCCGTCGCCATAACAGCGGGGGCTTCAGCTACCGCATCGACGGCCGGCAGCTCCGCGGGTGCCAGCGGGGGGCGAAACGACGCAACGACGGTCGGCGGATTCAACAGGGGTGTGGCAATCTTTACTGTCGCAAGAGGGGGGTTGATGTACGAAGCAAGCCTTGGTGGCGCCAGATTCAGCTATCGACCGCTGCCCTGAGTATTCGATAACTGTCGAATAGAGAGTCCGCATGAAACGCGAAGAACGGTATAAACAGCCGCCGTCGCTCGAAAGGAGGCGGGTACTTCGATTGGCGGCGGCTTCGGTTTTGGTAGTCGGCGGATGCGCCAACCTGAACCGAACCTCCGATCTCGACGCAAGCCTCCAGGACCTTGACACTTTGCTCGCGCAAAGCGCACCCGAAGGCGCGCAGGATGACGTCAACGCCATCGCCCGTCGTATCGAAAGTCGTGCACGGGACCTGGCCACCGAGCATCGGGAGTTCGTCAACGGCTTTGACCGCATGCTGGCGAAGCACAGTGCCACCGAAGCACAGCTCGATCAGTTGATCGAAATCCATCAGCGGCGTCGCACCTGGCTGCGGAACGACTTGCTTTATCTGCAGGAGGAATTGCGTGCATCCCTGTCACCGCAGGACTGGGCGCAGGTCGCGAAAGTGCTCAATGAAACGGGCACAGGGGTCACCGTTTACACGCTGTCCGAGGTTTAAAAGATGCCCGTACTCGTCACCCTCGCAGCCGCCAGCACCTTGTTTACCCAAGACACAAGCGGGGTGAGCTTTCTCGACCCGAAAGCGATGCGGGAACGATGCATAGACGTGATCGACGATGGCAACGTTCGCAAACGCGCACTTGATCTCACTGAGGCGCTGGAAAAGCTATTAGGTCAATACAGTAAAGCTGTTGTGGCGGCCCTGGATGCCTATCGCGCGGAGACGATCGCGGTGGCGTCGTCGGCGACCGATCTGATCGAGCTGCTTACGGCCCTCGACACCCAACGGACCGAGACCCTGCAAGGCATCATCCGCATACGCCAATCACTGCGCGAGCTGCTTACCGTAAAACAATGGGATCGCTTGTTTCTATAGCCACGACCCGTCACTAGCGAAAGGTTCTTGCAAACCCCCGAACGTCGTTTACCAGCCTGTCCGGCTGTTCCAGAGCGGGGAAGTGACCCCCACGGGGCATCTCGGTCCACCGGGCGATATTGTAGACGCGTTCGACATAGGACCGGGGTGGCCAGGACAGCAGCTCTTTCGGGAACAGGGCCACGGCGGTGGGCACTTCGACACGCCTGCCTTCCGGCGACAAAATTCGACCGCCTTCTTCGCGGCGGCCATAGTAAATCCACGATGCGGTATTGAAGGTGCCGGTCACCAGATAGACCATGATGTTAGTCAGCAGTGAATCTTTGCTGTGCACGCTTTCGATGTCGTCGCCCTCGGTATCGGACCAGGAGTTGAATTTCTCGATGATCCAGGCGGCGACCCCGACCGGGCTGTCCATCATAGCGTAGCTCAAGGTCTGCGGCTTGGTGGCCTGCTGGGTGCGATAACCGTCCTCCATCATCTGTTCGCGGTCGAACTCAGCGGCCCAGGCCTCTTCCGCCGGTCCCTTCGGACCGTCCGGGTGCCGCATGGTCATGATGTTGATGTGGATGGCGCGACACGCGGGTGCGTGCTCAAAACCCAGCCAGCTCGAAATGGCGCCGCCCCAGTCGCCGCCCTGCGCCAGGTATCCACTGTATCCAAGCACGTCGGTCATCAGTGTGTCGAACAGGTCGGCCATTCTGCGGGGCCCGATGGGTCGCGGCGGGCGGCCCGAAAAACCGAACCCCGGCAGGGACGGCGCGATGACGTCAAAGGCGTCGTTGACGTTGCCGCCAAAGCGTTCCGGGTGGGCCAGGGGCTCGATGATGTCGAGGAACTCCACCACCGAGCCGGGCCAGCCGTGGGAGATAATCAGCGGCAGTGGAGCCGGGCCGCTGCCCCGCTCCCGGATGAAGTGCAGGTCGATTCCGTCCACCTCGGCCGTATAGTGCGAGAAGCGGTTGATTCTGGCTTCCTGCTTGCGCCAGTCGAACCCGTCGAGCCAGTAGGCGCACAGCGTCTTCATGTAGTCCATGTTGGTGCCGTAGGCCCAACCGCCATCGTCCGGCATCTCGTGCCATGGGTACTCGGCCACGCGGCGGCGTATCCAATCGAGGGTCTGCTCGGACACATCGAGGCGGAAAGGACGGATCGGTTTCATACGCTGTCCAGGTTCTTGAGGCGCCGCGTCCCGCAGCGCCCTGGGGGAAAAACATTTGTGAGGCGTTTCGACATCTCTCAGTGGCCAGCATACCGAACACGGCGTTGATTGCGACCGGGACGTCCGCCGGCTCCAATCAAGGACTCGGTTCGGCTCTGCCGCTGTGGGCCGGGGCAAAGCGAGATGGCCCGAGCAAGCTCCCTCGGCAACGGTTTGTTAAGCTAACGCAGCGTTCGACCCGCGATATGCCCAAGTGCGCGGAACCGACACTGTTTTGGCTCCCGGCTCAGGAGTTCCATGACTGTTTCCCCTGGATTGATGCGACAAACAAGACAACTTCAGGGCAAGCACCACTCGCCGATTGATCCAGAGGGTTATCCATGAGATCAGCACATCAAGAACAATACGCACTCCGCGACCTGCTTTTGCGTGCGCTGCGCGTGCTGTTACCCGCGTTGCTGCTGGCCGTGGCATTTGCCACCTTCGCCACCGAGTCGGTAGACGCGGACGATGTTTCCCAGTCCCCGGACTGGGTTCAGTTGTTCCTCGGGCTGTTTGGTGGACTGGCTCTGTTCCTGGGCGGCCTGCAACTGTTGTCGGAGGGCATGATCAAGGCCGCCGGCCAGACCATGAAGGTCGTGCTGGGGAAACTGACCACCAATCGTTTCATGGGCGCCCTGACCGGCGCGTTTGTGACCGGCATCCTCAACTCCTCGACCGTGACCACCCTGTTGGTGGTGGGCTTTATCAGTGGCGGCATGATGACGCTGGCGCAGTCGGTCGGCGTGATCATGGGCGCGAACATCGGAAGCACCGTGACGGCCCAGTTGCTGGCTTTCGATCTTTCCGCCTACTCCCTGGGTCCGGTCGCCATCGGCTTTTTCATGATGTACACCGCCAAGCAGGAAAAGGTGAAGTACTACGGCATGATGATCCTGGGCATCGGCCTGGTGTTTTATGGCATGGGTCTGATGAGTACAGGCATGACGCCACTGCGCAGCTACGAGCCGTTTCTCGAGATACTCAAGAGTCTGGAAAACCCATTAGCCGGTATTGTCGCCGGCGCCCTGTTTACCGCCGTGGTGCAATCCTCCGCGGCAACGGTGGGTATCGCCATCGCCATGGCGAGCGAGGGCCTGCTGGCTCTGCCGGCCGGTATCGCCCTGGCGCTGGGGGCGAACATCGGCACGGCGATCACCACCGCAATCATGGGCGTTCTCAGCAGCACCTCCACCGAGGGCGTGCGCGCGTCCGTGGTGCATGTGGTGTTCAACCTGCTGGGCACCTTGATCTGGCTGCCGATGATCTGGCTTCTGGTGGATCTGGCGGTGTGGATCTCTCCAACCAGCCCGGAGCTCGAAGGCATGCGCCAGGCGGCGGCCGAGGTGCCCCGTCAGATCGCCAATGCCAATACCCTGTTCAACGTCATCAACACCGTGCTGTTCATCGGCTTCACAACCTGGTTCGCGAAACTGGCGGAGAAACTGGTGCCGGAACGGGAGACCCCGGTGGGCGTGATCATAGAGCCGGAATTCCTGGACGCGGGGGCACTCAAAGCGCCGACCGCCGCTCTGCAACAGGTTCGTCTGGAAGTGGGCCGGCTCGGAGATATCGCCCTCGGCATGCTCAAGGACCTTGGCTCGGCTTTTCAGACCCGCGACCTGGCAGCGTTCGATGCCATCGCCCGACGTGACGATGAGGTCGATATTCTGGAGGCTGAGATTCTCAGTTACATGGGCAAGATTCGCATGAACATGCTGACGGAGGATGAGAGTGAGGAGTTCCAGGGACTGATGGTCGCGACCGACAACCTGGAAAACCTGGCCGATGTCATCGAGACCGACATCGTCTCGCTGGTGCGCCGGGCGTACAACATCAAGTCCATTACCGGGGAAGAAACCCGCACCATGCTGTGGGGGCTATACGATTCCACCGTGGCCGCGGTGGAGCTGGCGGTCCAGGCGATCCGCGACAACGATCAAGAGGCCGCGGCATCGGTGTTGTTGATGAAGGACGTCTTCCGCGAGCAATCGGAAATGCTGTTGGGTAGAAAGGCGGCGCGACTCTCGGCCGACGATCCGGATTACCTGGAACTGGTCAGGCTGCAGATGGGATTGGTCGATCATTTTCGGCGCATCTACACCCTGGCGAAACGTGTCGCCAAGGTCGCCCTGCCGCCAGCGCTCGCTCAACAGGATTGACGTATTTCCGCCACAGCGTGCGCCGAGAACGGGCGTTGCCGGAATCGACGGCGCATAAGCTGTCTCTTTGCCTACAGCCGGCTCTATCGGGAGGCAATGCGATCGCGCGGCACAGATCCTGACATCGGGCCGCGTTTGCCTCATCTTTTGAGAAGCGCCGAATTTGTTGATATCGACCTCTGCATTCATCAACCGGCGGAAATGTCCGCGGGTGATATCAAGACGCTGGTCGCTCTCACGCTGGACAGCGTGGCCATGCCTGCAATTGAAGCGGGATTGGCGACTTCGGAAGAAGTGAGAAGCTTATCTGATGAGCTTCATGCCCTTGCCAGGGCCGATGACACCGTGATGAGCATGCCACGTATCGTGCAAGCCTGGGGTCGGAAACCCTAGGGCCATGGGGGCAGTTCGGTTATTCACAGAGCGCCGCTGATGAACCAAGGCAAGGCGCACACCGCAGGGAATGGCAGGCCCTTTCCAAAGGGTGCAACCCGGCTTGTGGACTGGCTGTGGGTTACCAAACTTCCCGCATGACCCACTAGCATCACTAGCATCGCTGCGAGGATATCGGGCGCAGTACCGCGACTCTAAGCCCCAGGACACAAGCGATTCGTTGCGCCAACGACGCTCGGTGCGCCTTGTACGAGAGCGCGCAAAGACGCCGGCGCGATCGCAGCAACTGTTCAGACCTTCCCTAGAGTGACGACATCGCTGACTTGGGCGATATGCCTGGAAGAGCCAACGGTCGACCGCATACCGGGCGCCGTCTGCATTTCAATCGTCGACGCCATCCCCTTCTTCATTCTCAGTTCGGAAGTACAGCCAGACCATAAGTCCGATAAAGGCAAAGACCTCGATGTTCATTATGGTATCGGTGAGTGGATCGATTTCCATCACACTGTCTCCTTCTTGAGCGCCTTGAGCAGGCAGACAATCAGCAGCACGACGATGAAGACGAAAGGCAGGGCGCCCAACGCGATGATCTGCTTCACCGCGTCGATGCTACCCGACAGGATCATTACCAGGCCCAGCGCCCCAAGCACAGCGGCCCAGCTCAGTTTCACGCGCACGCTTGGGTTGAGGTCACCCCCGGTGGAGAACATGCCCAGCACGAAGGCGGCGCTGACCACGCTGGTGACCAGGAACAGAAAGGCGGCGATGACGACCCCAGCGATTGTCAGGCTCTGGAGCGGGAACTGCTTCAGGACGAAAAAGGTGGTCTGGCTGACATTGTTCTGGACGACCTCGAGGATCGGAACGTCAGTGTGCAGTTCGGCGTAGAAGCCGATGCCGCCGAACACACCAAACCAGACGATGGAAAAGGCTGTCGGCACCAGCATCACGCCGGCGATGTACTCGCGGATCGTGCGGCCGCGGGAGATGCGGGCGATGAAGACGCCGACGAAGGGCGCCCAGGCGAGCCACCACACCATGTATGTAAGCGTCCAGGACTGGAACCAGTTGCCCACGCTGTCGTCCAGGAAAGTGAGGGTTCGAAAGCCTTGTACGAAGAAGCCGCCGAGATACTCGCCGAAGCTCTGCACGATGCCGCCCATAATGAAATGCGTCGGCCCGAACAGCAGCAGGAAGACCATCAGGAAACCGGCCACCGCCATAGCTGCGTTAGACAGTACCGCCATGCCACGACCAAGATCGACGGTGAGCGGCAGTATGTAACTCAGCACCAGAATGGCCAGGATGCCCAGCGTCAGACCCATGCCGGTGTCAGTCAGGCCGAACAGCGCATCGACGCCGTCCTTTACCTGGAACACCCCCATGGCGACCGAGCCGCCCAGCCCAATGGCGATGGCGACGATGGCCATCAGGTCGGCCAGCCAGCCGACGGCGACGGTTATCCGGTTACTGCCAAATACCTTGACGATCGGGGCGCTCACCAGGCTTGGGCAACCGAGCCGGAAGCCGAAATAGGCGATTACCAGGCCGGTAACACCGTAGATAGCCCAGGCGTGAAAGCCCCAGTGGAAATTGGTCAGGAACAGGGCAACGCTCGCCGCGTCCCGATCAGGTGAGAATGCCTTGATCGCCGCATAGTGCGTGACCGGCTCGGCAGTGCCCCAGAAAAGCAGGCCAACGCCCATACCGGCGGCAAACAACATGGTTAACCAGGAGACGGTGCCGAACTCCGGCTTGTCGTCGTCGCGCCCGAGCTTGATGCTGCCATAGGGCGACAGCGCGAGGCCCATTCCAACGACCAGGATCAGGCTGACCACAAGCATGATAAACCAGGCCCGGCTGATGAACTGCACGCCGACCAGCAAGGCGGCGAAGTCGGCCAGCCCCTGGTTGTCGATGATGCCCCAGAGCGCCACGGCGCCGGTCAGCGCCAGAGCCACCAGTAGCAGCGGATTGCGGAACATAAACCCTTCCCAAGTCGTGTTCGTCCGATGGTGAAGGATCGGCGTGCCCAGGACAAGCGACGCGAGGCTGGCGGTGTTACGGGAAGAGACTGCCCGAGTCAGGAATCCGTCTCGCGAGTCGCTCGATTGTGTCGAGCGCGACGACCATGTCGATGTGCGGCGTGTTCTGCACGGCCAGCTGGATAGCCCATCGTGGATGGTTGCGCAAATTCTCCGAACTGACTCGACTGCCGAATCGGCTCGGTGATGTGGCCGTGCTGTGGCTATACTCGCGCAGAGTCAACGCCAAAGCCGTCCGCTTCTGGCTCAGTCCGCTGGGCAGGTTCACCAACAGCATTCAGGATCATGCAGTCCATGGGCGATCCCGCAAAGAGCAAAAAACCAGCGCCATCGCGGTGCATCGCCTTTCAGGGACAACCCGGCGCCTATTCCCATCTCGCCTGCCGCAACTACTTCCCCGACATGACACCGCTTCCGACCCATGCCTTCGAGGACACCTTCAACGCGGTGCGCAAGGGGCAGGCCAGGCTCGGCATGATCCCGATCGAGAACTCCGTCGCCGGGCGGGTGGCGGACATACACCTGATGATGCCGGAATCGGGTCTGCACATCATCGGCGAACGTTTCCTGCGGGTTAACCATCACCTGTTGGCACCCAAAGGCGCCAGCCTGAAAACCATCCGCCGTGTCCACAGTCATGTTCACGCATTGGGGCAGTGCGGTGACTTCCTGCGCAAAAAGGGCCTGGAGGCGGTGGTTCATGCCGACACCGCCGGCGCCGCGGCGGATATCGCGGCCAAAGGGGATGTGAGCGAGGGGGCAATCGCATCGGAACTTGCGGGCGAGGTCTACGGACTGAAATCGATCCGCGCCAACATAGAGGACGCCGCACACAACACAACCCGATTCATCGTGATGGCGAAAAAGCCGTTACGCCCGAAACGCGGCGAACGGGTCGTGACCAGCTTTGTGTTTCGCGTTCGTAATACGCCTGCCGCCCTGTTCAAGGCGCTGGGTGGGTTCGCCACCAACGGCGTCAACATGACCAAACTGGAGAGCTACATGGTGGGCGGCGATTTTTTTGCAACCCAATTCTATGCCGATGTGGAAGGTGATCCCCGAGATCTCAATGTCAGACTCGCGTTCGAAGAGCTTGGCTTTTACACCCACGAAATCACGATCCTGGGCACCTATCCCGCGGATCCATTCCGGTTTGCGAAAACAAAATCAAACAGCCGATAGCGGAACACTCAATTGATGTAGCGCCAGCTGTACTCGGGCCGACTGACTCGAACCGGAACGCCTGCCCCGAGAATCTGCGCGCGACTGCCTGGTCTGACAAGCGAGCCGTAACAGCTGCGATCAACGCCCTCAACCGGCGTGACGTAGACCAGGCACAAGGACAGCTCCACGGAGCGCCCGCAGATGTTTTGCAGAATGGCGTCCACCTTATAGGGAAGTGCGCCGCCCGCAACCTCCCGCACCCGATAGGTGTCCACCGTGATACAGGGTGTCGAACCCATGCTCGGGTTGTCATAGTCGTCGCCGGCCTGGGCTGTGTAGAGGAAGCCGGCCAACAGAATGCATAGCCCAAATGACAGTATTAAGCGCACGATGTAACTAGACCTCGCCTCGGTTGTTCCATACACGCGGCGGCAATGCCGCACCCGCCCCGGACTAATCGCCCGCGGCCGCAGGGCCCGCCAGCGCCGGATAGTCGGTCAACATGGAGGCGCCGTAAAGGGGTTTGTAGGCGCCCTGATGGCAGGTTCCGCAATTGGCCTTGGGCGCATCCCCCAGCGGGCCAAGCCGGTTCTCCGGATACTGCGGGCCGAGGGGCTCCAGGTAGTTTCCGTTCAACGCACGCACCATCTCGATGCCGTGCCATGCGGTAACCCGCTGCGGCGTACTTTGAGACCAATCGGCGAAGGCGCGGGTGTTGTGACAGAAGGTGCAGTTCACGCCCAGGGCATCGGACATGTGCATCATCAAACCATAGGTCCATTCGGTTTGCTTGGTGGACGCACGGTTACCGGTGGGCAGCGCGGTGTTGGACACGACCCGAATGTTCGCGCTGTCGTCCTTGAAGAACGGCGTAAACGGGTCGAACGGCAGTGACGACATGGCGACGGCGGGCGCCGCCGCGTTCTGATGTTCCCGGCCCCCGCCCTGGTTTGCCGTCCTGGCAGATCCCGGATCGGTGAACCAGACCTCCCCCGGCACCGGTTTGCCGCGATGACAGGTGTAGCAGGTGACCCCGGTCTGGGCTACGTGATTCTGCCATTGGCTGTTGATCTCGGTCGTCATCTGCAACATGCGCCGCGAGACGATTTTTGTGTAGAGCTCGTCGCTGGCAAAGTTGGCGGCCGAATGACAGTAGGTGCAGCCCTCCTCGGGTGATACCCAACTGGTCATGGCAACCATCAATCGGTTGAACTGACCGATTCCGAGATCACCCAGCACCTGAACGTTCTGGTAAATGGAGCCCGCGGTGGGCCCATCGGTACCGGCGGAGGCTGTGGCCGGTGGCGGTACGTTGACCGCGACTTTCTGCTCCAGAATTCGGGGGTTCACCACCTGCTCCATACCGGTCCCGCGATACCCTACCTGAACCGATTCCGGTGGTGGACGCTCGCAGCCCAGCAGGGACAGACCGATGAGTGTCACCAACAGGATTTTTGCATTGCATGTACTGCTGTTCATTGCGATATCCCCGACGCGGCGGCCGGATCGATAACCGGCGGATAAACCGCCGGATAAGCCGGCGCAACCCCATGCTTGACACCCCAGAGGTACCAGTTGTCCACCACCGTCCCGGTAAGCAGAATCCCCAGCCCACCGGTGAGAGGACACAGGACGGCGAACCACCAGGCCCAGCGGTGTATCGACTCCATGGTGGCGTTGAAACCCATGGTCCAGCGCCAGAACAGGGCGGATCGCTCGGACGCGGTGCCCCTGTCCAGTATCTGCTCGACCTCCCGGTCGCCACCGTACTGGCTGACGGCGAGAATGGTTGCACCGTGCATGGCGAACAGCAGTGCCGAGCCATATAGAAAGGCGATGGAAAGCATGTGGAACGGGTTGTAAAACAGGTTTCCATAACGAATGGAGAAAGCAGCGGTCCAGTCCAGGTGGGGGAAGATGCCGAACGGTACCGCCTCACCCCAACTGCCCATGAGCACCGGGCGAATAAAGCCGAGCACCAGGTACAACCAGATGGCGGCCGCGAACGCCCAGGCCACGTGGGTGCCCAGTCCGAGAGCGCGTGCCCTGCGGTAGACACGCACCCACCACAACAGAATGGAGGTGGTTAAGAAGAAACCGGCCATGAGCCACCACCCACCTTCATTCAAAGGCGGAATACTCAGACCGTTGGCCGGGGAGGGGGGCTCAAGCGCCAACCAGGGAAGTTGGCGCACAAACTGAATCGGGTCCCAATTCACCGACGCCCACATATTGAGGCCGATGATCTCGATTGCAATAAAGCCGCAGAGCAGCGATGCGATCCCGAACCAGCCCAGGTAGATCGGCCCGATCTGCGCGTCACCGAACAGGCCGAGCAGATGCGAGTAGCCGGGTTTTCCCTTTCGCGTCGTGTTGCCCGCTGGCAACGGCACACCGGGGTCGGCCGGTCCTTTGACCTGAATCTGGGTGAAGATGTTTAGATACTCGGCCATGCTGGCCCCCTCGTTTCAGTACTTTTGGCGCCCTAAGGAGCCTCGTTCGGCGAGACGCTAGCTCCAGATCGGCAGATCCAGCCACCAGTTCCACCACTCCGGCCAGCCCCGGGTCCAGAACGGGCCGCTGATCACGATACATACGGCGCTCCAGAAGCCGGCGCTGAGGGCCAGAAACAAGCCCAGCCGGTGTACACCGAGGGCGCCGATGGAGTAACCGATCGTGTCCCTGAAAAAGGTGTTCTCGTGCTCACCACCCTTGACCGTCTCACCTTTCTTTGGATTGGTTGCCGAAAGGATCAGTCCGCCGTGCAGAGACAGCGCCAGAGTGGTCGTGAAAAAGAAGCTTACGGCCAGCATGTGCGCGGGGTTGTAATGGAAATGCAGGTACTGGTACCCGACGTTCGAGACCCAGTCCAGGTGGCTTTGAATACCATAGGGAAAACCGTGTCCCCAGGCACCCATGAGCAACGGTCTAATAACCACAAGCGTCACATAGGCGAATATCGCAACGCTGAACGCCACCGGAATGTGGTAACCCATGCCCAGCTTGCGTGCGATCTCAGCCTGGCGCAGTGCCCAGGAGCCGAATGCGCCGATGGCGCAGATGGTGATCAACTGCCAAAGCCCGCCCTCTGCCAGTGGCGCCAGCGCAAGGCCATAACTGAGATCCGGTGGCGCGATGCTGATCTGCCACAGGTTCCAGGTGGGGCCTATGGCCGCACCGTAGAGAATGAGTAACGTTCCGAGAAGGCTAAAAAAGAGGGCCGTGACGCCGAAGAAACCGACGTAGAACGGTCCGACCCAGAAATCGAACAGGTCGCCCCCCACCAGGGTACCGCCGCGAACACGGTACTTACGCTCGAAGCTGAGCATCGACATTGCAAAATCTCCGCACTACCGCCCTGAGACCGGTTTCCCGCAGGATTCCTTGGGCCGACGGACACGTCTGCCCGGACGTGTCCGTCTAACCCTCCAAAGAGTCTGTTGCGACCGTAGTCAGCCGTCCACAGACGAAGGCAACGGTGACATCTGCGCCGTCGCAGCACGCCCGGCTTTGGGACCATCCAGCCAATTGAAACGGTCTGTACTGAGCAGAATGAAGTGAATCACAATTGCCAGGGTGAACAGGAACACAGCCAGCCCGATCATCGCTCTTCGAGGATCGAACAGCGTCCATATTTGCCACATGTTCCTGCCTCCTATGCCAGGTAGGGGATGACTGCGCTGGCTACCGCCGTTGCGCCATCCATCAGTGAAGCGTAACCCTCCTCACCCGGGAGCCAGGGCCGCCATAACCACACGAGAATGTGAGCGATAATCGCGATCCCAGTGAAGATCAGAAAGCTCCTCATGAAGATCTCGTGAAACGCCTGCGCCTCATGCGCTGACAGCCCCGTGAGGGAACCGCCGATTTTTTCTTCATCAGCCATAAGCCTTGGCCCTCCTAACGTGCCTTTCGGCCTCTTGAACGCCGGCCGTGGCCGGCGAGTTACACCACGGCCAGTGTGCCGTGGCGTCCTTAATCGCCCCTGTTCAAGGGCGAATCCGTTTGCGTTTCAGCACATAAAAATGAACGGTGCGTAGGTATTGGCCATGGCCTTGGCCTCCGCGACGACCGAAAGGGCCTCAACACTCTGTTCAGACCATGGACGCCAGCGCTGAGGCAGGCAGCGTGCGATCACCGCCACCACGAGAAAAGCCAGGAAACTCATCGCCAGAATCCATCGGAATTCCCTGGACTCGCGACGCGATGTCGAGGTCGCGTAACCGGCTTGAACTTGACTCGCCATACTGTGCTCTCCGC
>Ga0316196_10000448_pt1 | contig 16046 bp, 15 predicted proteins | sample Eddsed2cm_MG_FD_204938 | JGI IMG/M metagenome (GOLD analysis project Ga0316196, IMG submission 204938) | Coastal sediment microbial communities from Maine, United States - Eddy sediment 2 cm | ecosystem: Environmental > Aquatic > Marine > Coastal > Sediment | place: USA: Maine | collected... | reverse complement strand
CTGGCGGCGGCCTGTGGTCCGCCAAGATAGTGCAGGATCTGCTAGACCCGGCCGATTAGATTTACCGCGTAGCCAGTACCTAAAACACAGTTGCTGCTAGGGGTTATCCCCGCCCGGCAGCTGATCCGTATCGAGCTCCAGAGACAGCGAGTTGATGCAATAGCGCTGCCCCGTGGGCTGCGGACCATCGGGAAACACATGCCCCAGGTGAGACCCGCAGCATCGGCAATGCACCTCGACGCGCTCCATGCCCAGGCTTGTGTCCGTTTCAGTCTCTACCGCATCCTCGACCACCGGTTGCCAGAAGCTCGGCCAACCGGAACCGGAATCGTATTTTTCCCGCGAACTGAACAATGGCTCACCACAGGCCACGCAGCGGTACAGCCCGGGCGTCTTGGTATCCCAATAGGCGCCGGTAAAGGCACGTTCGGTCCCTTTCTCCCGGCAGACGTGGAACTGCTCGGGACTGAGAGACTCGCGCCACTCGCCCTCGGTCTTATCAATTTTGTCGTTCATGCGCAGCCACCTCCCAGGATAATTGTCGGACAGGCTCGACTAATAGATTGATATTACGCTTGATTGCGTTTTCCCCGGGTCACTATACTCCGCGGCCTGTATCAATAATGTTCATTGGATTCTGCTATGACTTTTCGCGCTTTTCACCCACCGCTCCGCACACTCATGGGTCCGGGGCCATCGGATGTGCCGCCAAGGATACTCGAAGCGCTCGGCCGTCCGACTATCGGCCACCTGGACCCCCGGTTCATCGAGCTGATGGACGAGGTGAAGACGCTGCTGCAATACGTCATGCAGACTGAAAACGCGCTGACCATGCCGATTTCGGCCCCGGGGTCGGCCGGCATGGAGGCCTGCTTCGTCAACCTCGTGCAACCCGGTGACAAGGTGATCGTCTGCCAGAACGGGGTGTTTGGCGGACGCATGAAGGAAAACGTCGAGCGTTGCGGGGCCGAACCGGTCATGGTGCAGGACGCCTGGGGCAGTGCGGTCGACCCGCAGAAACTGGAGGATGCCCTGATCGCCCACCCCGAAGCCAATCTGGTGGCCTTCGTGCACGCAGAGACCTCGACCGGAGCCCAGTCAGATGTACAGACACTGGTCGAACTGGCCCACAGACACGATTGCCTGACCATCGTCGATGCGGTCACCTCCCTGGCAGGCAGCCCGCTCAAGGTCGACGAATGGGAGATCGACGCGGTTTATTCCGGCACCCAGAAATGTCTGTCCTGTGTGCCCGGCATCTCACCGGTCAGTTTCAGCGAACGCGCGCAGCACAGGATCAGCAACCGCGAACACAAGGTGCAGAGCTGGTTTCTCGATATGAACCTGATCATGGGTTACTGGGGCCAGGGCACCCGGCGAGCCTACCACCACACGGCGCCAGTCAACGCCATGTACGCCCTGCATGAGGCCCTGAGGATGGTGCATGAGGAAGGCCTGGAGAATGCCTGGGCGCGCCACCAGCGCAACCACGAGGCACTCAAGGCGGGGCTGGAGGCCATGGGCCTGGCGTTCGTCGTCGACAAGGCACACCGCCTGCCTCAACTGAATGCGGTGACCATCCCCGAGGGCGTCGACGACGCCGCCGTGCGCGCCCGCCTGCTGGAGGAACATCACCTCGAGATCGGTGCCGGGCTCGGCGACCTCGCCGGCAAGGTCTGGCGTATCGGCCTGATGGGTTACAGCAGCCGGATTGAGAACGTGACCCAGTGCCTGGGCGCATTGGACGCGGTGCTCGCAGACATGGGCGCCCCGGTTAACCATGGTGTGGCCCTGCCGGCGGCCGAAAAGATCCTGGCAGCCTGACCTAGGGCCTGTTCACACGACGGGAGCTACAGCGTTGTCGCCCCAAAACGGGTCAGGCAAGGCGCGAGAAGAGAAGTTTAGTAACACTAAATGAACGACGAGCAACACAGCATGACCTGTTTTGGGGCACAACCCGGGGGGACCGGGCCATTTTTCCGCCCCGCTTCGTTACTGCTCGCTCATGTGCGGCTTGCACACCGCGCTCGCAGTGCCTCGCCGGCCGAAAAAATGGCCGCCGTCGCTGTGGCTCCCGTCGTGTGAACAGGCCCTAGGATGCCGAAATCAGGCCGGCGCAGTCCGGGGAAACGCTTGATAATCACGCTGGCGGCACTCGCCAGCGTCATTGTCGGATACTACCTCGGGCAGCATTGGCAGCGGCGACCGCTGGCCGACCTTTCCGCGGTCGTCTACCCTGCCGGCCAGCCGGTCGAATATCCCCCCGGCCTGGTTATCGACAGCGACCCCGATATACCACCCCCCTGGCGACTGTTCCTGGCTGCGGATACCAGGGTCGCCGAATGTGTCCGGCTCATGCGGCACTACGCGACCGTGTTCAATCGTCTGGCCGCATGGCCGACGATTCAGGACAATCTGCGCCTGACCGTGCTTGCCTACGACCGGCCCGATGCAGCGGCGGTGACGGCGTTTACCGGTGGGGTCGAATGGGCTGAGATCCTGAGCACCGATCCGCAGCAGCTCGAACCACTCGGCCGTCAGCTGGGCATCCTGCCCGATCCGGATGCCTGGTGCGGCGAAACCGGGGCCAATGCCATTCTGGTCGCGCCAGACCGTAAACGCTGGGCGCTGATTCCTAACGAACAAGCGGCTATGATGGCGCGCAACATCAGCACCATCATCGCCTTTGTGGAGTAAGCCGCGCATGTCGGATCCGGCAAAACCGACCCTTCTCGACCACCTGTCCACCAATCTTTTGCGCATACTGCCCCAGCACCTGCTGGCCGCCGGCATGCACCGACTGGCACGATCCACGACCCCGTGGCTGAAAGACCTGTTGATCAGGCAGATCAGCCGCCGCTATGGCATGAACATGGCAGAGGCCGAACAGTCTGACCTGGCCAGCTACCCGAGTTTCAACGCTTTTTTCACCCGTGCGCTAAAAACGGATGCGCGGCCGCTGGCCGAGGGCATGGTGATATCTCCGGCGGACGGCCGGGTGAGTCAGATCGGAGAAATCAACGGCGAAAGCCTGGTTCAGGCCAAAGGGCATGATTTCGAGCTGCTGGCCCTTCTGGCCGGCGACAAACAGAAGACCGCGCTGTTTCGCGACGGGCTGTTCGCAACCATCTATCTGTCGCCCAAGGACTACCATCGTGTGCATATGCCGCTCGCCGGGACTCTGCAGTCGATGACCTTCGTCCCCGGGGATCTTTTCAGCGTGAGCAACGCGACCACCCAGCTGGTCTCCGGTCTGTTCGCACGCAACGAACGCGTGATCTGCCACTTCGATACGGCTGTCGGTCCCATGGCCGTTATCCTGGTCGGCGCAATCTTCGTCGGCAGCATGGACACCGTCTGGCATGGTGAGGTGCGTGGAGAGCGCGGGCAGCCGACAAAGTGGGTCTACCGCGGCGACGACCGCCGGCAGTTTCAGGCCGGCGAGGAAATGGGGCGATTCAACATGGGCTCGACCGTGATCGTGTTGCTGCCCGAAGGCGCCGCCACCTGGGAAACCGACATCGGCCCGGGCGATGAGGTAACCCTGGGACAGGCCCTCGGCCAACCCCTGCAACGGTAAGTCCTCCAACCCTTAGGGCTGTGCCCACCACCGTCGGGCAAAGCCCGACCCACCCGGACCTGAATCGCCGGGCACCACCCAGCCTCATTCGATGCAGGGGCCTAACAGCGCTGCAGGGAAAAGCTCATTACCCTGTCAATGTCCTTCTCGCCCAGGCGCAACATCAGCAGGCGGTCGAGACCGACCGCCACACCGGAGCAGTCCGGTAGCCCATGCTGCATCGCCCCGAGCAACAGGCGATCGACTCTGATCGGCGGCTGCCCCTGGGCCTTGCGTCGGCAATTGTCGGCCTCAAATCGCTGCGCCTGCTCGTCCGCTTCGACCAGTTCGTGAAACCCGTTGGCGAGTTCGACACCGTCATAGAAGAGCTCGAAGCGCGCCGCGGTACGCCCGTCGGGGTTCACACGTGCCAGCGCCGCCTGGCTGGCCGGATAGTCGGTAACAAAACACAAGCTGCCCTGACCGAGATTGGGTTGAACAAGGTGGCTCATCAACAGGTCCAGCCAGCCGTCGCGATCCAGATTCAACCCCTCGGCACCCAGCACGTGGTGTTCGATCGCCAGGGCCTGCAGCTGCTCAGCCGAGCAGTCAAAAACATCGACGCCAAGCGTAGACCGAAACAGCCCGGCATAGGATTCACAGACCGGTTCCAGTTCCGGGCGCTCCACCGCCAGACGCACCACTTCCGCGAGTTCGTCCATGAGCTGCCCCAGGTCGAACCCTGGCCGATACCACTCCAGAATGGAAAACTCGGGATTGTGCAGCCGCCCGGCCTCACCATCCCTGAACGCCTTGCAGATCTGATAGATCGCCCCGGTGCCGGCGGCCAGCAGGCGTTTCATACCCAGTTCAGGGGAGGTCTGCAGGTAGAGGTCGGTGCCCTGAGGGAAAACCGGACCGGTATATCGGGCCATGACCGGCTGCAGCGCCGGATCCGTGCCCGAGCTGCTGCACGCCAGGGGGGTTTCCACCTCGAGCACGCCGGCTCCGGCGAAATAGCGACGCAGCTCGGCCAGCATGGCGGCACGGGCACGCAGTGCGTGAAGATCCGCACCGGGTCGCCAGTCCTCGATGGGTGGACGTCTACTCGTCTTTGACCCGGCTGACATAGTCGCCCGTGCGGGTATCGACCTTGATTTTCTCACCACTCTGGATGAACAGCGGTACGCGTACGACGGCACCGGTCTCCAGGGTGGCCGGCTTACCCCCCCCGCCCGAGGTATCGCCCTTGAGCCCCGGGTCGGTTTCGGTGATTTCGAGCACCACAAAGTTGGGGGAATCGACCGCGATGGGCGCACCATTCCAGAGCACGACCATGCAGGTATCCTGTTCCTTGATCCACTTCACTGCATCACCCATGGCGGTTGCATCGGCCTGATACTGCTCGAAGGTGTCATTGTCCATGAAGTGCCAGAATTCGCCATCGCTGTAGAGGTACTGCAGGTCGCGATCGATCACATCGGCGGCTTCAACCGACTCGCCGGAACGGAAGGTCTTTTCGAGCACACGCCCGGTCTTCAGGTTACGTATCTTCACGCGGTTGAACGCCTGGCCTTTGCCCGGCTTGACGAATTCGTTTTCAATAATGGTGCACGGATCACCGTCGAGCAGCAGCTTGAGGCCACCCCTGAATTCGTTTGTGCTGTATGTTGCCATTCAATCCTCACCCGAACCTAAAGCGATCAAAGCCTGCAATGATAACCTGTTCCCCCCCGTGCTTGGAATCAGAACCATGGCAGCATGACCTGGCGGCCGCCGTGACCGATCCGGCCGAGTTGCTGCGCTTGCTGGATCTGGACCCCGCATCCCTGCCGAAGCTGCAGATGGCACAGACCGGGTTTCCGCTTCGTGTACCCCGGTATTTCGTGAACCTGATGCGCCCAGGCGACCCCAACGACCCGTTGCTCGCCCAGGTGCTGCCACTGGCGTCCGAAGAAGAGCCTGTTGCCGGTTTCGAGGCCGACCCTGTCAATGAAATGGAGGCATCGCGCGACCACGGCATCCTCAAGAAATATCGCGGACGGGCATTGATGATCACCACAGGGGCCTGCGCGGTGCATTGTAGATACTGTTTTCGCCGGCATTTCCCCTATGCCGAACACTCTGCGCTGCGCCACTGGCGCAATGCACTGAAAACCCTGCGCGATCTGCCAGACGTCGACGAACTGATCCTGAGCGGCGGCGACCCTCTTACCCTCTCGGATGCGAGGCTCGCCCAGCTGCTTGCAGAAGCACAAAGGCTGCCTCAGCTGCAACGCCTGCGCATCCATACGCGTCTGCCGGTGGTACTTCCACACAGGATCACCGGTGCACTCGCACGGCTGCTGTCGGCCAGCCGCCTGCAGACGGTGCTGGTGATTCACGCCAATCACCCGCGGGAGGTCACCCCGGAGCTGGGTGAGGCCCTGCAAAAACTGGCCGCGGGCCGTGTCATCCTGTTGAACCAATCAGTGTTGCTCAAGTCCATCAATGATGATGCCGATACCCTTGCAGTGTTGAGTGATACCTTGCTCAGGATCGGGGTGATGCCTTATTACCTGCATCTGCTTGATCCGGTGGCCGGTGCTGCACGTTTCGAGGTCCGGTTGGCGGATGCGCAGAGACTGCTTGAGGAACTGCGGCTGAGGCTGCCCGGTTACCTGGTGCCGCGAATGGTGCGGGAAGTGCCTGGCGAACCATTCAAAACGCCCGTATCGCGTTTGTGATGAGGTGGTTCGCGTCCGGGAATGCACTTGTCCGGGGTGGGCGGCTAGAATTGCCGGGTACCGACAGGTTACGCCGTTGCCCTATTGAGTGACGTAATTCTGCCGCAAGGACGCTTGGGACATCAGAAAAACAGACCATGAGTGTTGGCGGCTAAATTGACCCATTCAAACGATAATCCGGATACCCCCGCATCGGTCAAAGAGACCGATACAGCGCAACGCCCGCTGCTCGGACTGCACATACCGCAGCTGAAGGCACCGGCAGCCGACAATATGCTGCTCAACCCGAAAGAAACCGGGGCCTGGTTCGAGGCCCTGCCGATGGCCAACGTCGGCGAGACAGCGCGTCAGGTATTCAGCACCCTGGTCGAATTCAATCGCATCGAGTTACCCGACCTGCTGCGCGCAAAAACCGTTGAGAAATTTCGCCCCCCGGTCGAGTACATCACCAACAACCTCCTGAAATACTACGTCGATGTTGGACTGCCCTTTTCAAGCAAGGGCTGGAAGACCGCCGCGCTGGCTCGCGAACTGCAAAACGAAATGGCGATCTCATACAAACTGATCGTCGAACGCATGATTTCCGGCGACAGTGCCAACTTCGACCGGCGCCTTTTGGTTATAGCGCTCCACCGGGCGCTTTATTACCTCGGTCAATGCCTGCTGCAGAATGCGCTTGTATATACCGCCTGGCCAGATGGCATATGGCGTGAGATCAACAGCATTTACGCCTATGCCTCACAAAATAACGTGCATCAGATCCAGGTCAAACCTGACGACGGCAAGGCTGCCCGCGACAGCACAAGCATAGAAGACCTGTTCAAGTCGCTGATGCTGTTCGCCAGCGCGACGCCGCACCGGCTGCGCCAGAACCATGCGCGATTGCTGTTTTCACGGCTCGGGGATTGGTCGAGCTCAACCACCATACTGACCAAGGATGACGGTGGAACCAGCCTCGGGCGCTTCAACGTGGATCTTTGGACCGACTCGGCGCCGATGCACAATTCGCTGCGTACGCCCCTGCCCGGCAAACGCATGGCCATCCTCGACGTCCGCGAACTGTTGAAGCGGCTTCGCGGTGATTTTGAAGAGGCGCCCTGGGACAGCGGGACCGGCTCGCATGCTGGCAAACCGATTATCACAAGGCCCCTGCTGCGCCTGCTGATCATGGCATGGAGCCGTCCACCCGATCGACGCTTTGTGCGAACCCGACTGAATTTCGACCTCAACGTGGTCGCGGGGCTGCATGCCGTTCATGCCAACCTGCAGGCAGAAGAGACGCCCCCTTACGAAACGACCCGGGCGGCATTGTTCGCACTGCAAGAGGCGGACCCCCCGCCACCGGGAGGCCGTCGCAAAATCAAATGGAGTTCGGGCAGCCTGGAAAACGTCTCTCTGGCGCCGCTGGACAGTGAGTTCGTGAGCGATTCGCTGTTCAACGACAGTTTCCTGGTCAGCAGTCACGGACTTGCACCTCTATCCACTACGAGCAAACCGGTCGATGAACCCGAGCCGGCGGCACCAGATGAACGCGACTCAAACCGTCACGCGGTCAAAACGATTAACGAGAGCGCCGGTGGTTATTGCATCCGCTGGCAGGGCAAGGGTATTCCGCGGGTCAAGATCGGAGAACTGATCGGCGTCGAGTCCCCCTCGGATCGCCACACCTACGGCCTGGGTGTGATCCGCTGGATGAAGCAGCTGGGCGACCAGAAGCTCGAGCTCGGTCTCGAGATTATCGCAACGCGCTGCGAAGCCGCCGACGTATCCGAAACGGGCAAGACATCAGCGCGCAACCGCGCACCAAGCTACAAGTGCCTGGTAATCAACGATACAGACCCCTCATCCAATGCCACGGCGAGTCTGGTGATGAGCGCCATGAGCCTGCAGACGGGTATCGACCTCGGGCTGAACATCGGAGGAAAGGAACAATTGATCCGCCTTACCAAACTGGTCGAGTTCAGCAGCGCTTTCGCACGCTACCATTTCGAGTTCGTCAAGTCGGATAAAGACGAATCTGCCGATGAGCCACGCCCTGGTGACGCCTTCGATGATCTTTGGAACAACCTGTAAGATGCTGGGCCCGTAAAAATGAATCTGGCAACGATCTTGGCCGACACAGACCAAAGACAAGGACGAGTGGATTAATGGCCGCCAACCCTGAGTTTGCGCTGCAACATTCCGAACTGAGCGGCAACCCCGTAGAGATGCTGGTGGTCGGCTGCGCGCTCGGGGTTGCCGATGGCTTCGCCAATGCACTGCGCAACCAGGATCAGGCGGCACATCTGAAGGTTGCAGAAACACTCGATTCCCTGGATCAGCAGTTAGCCAACGATCCGTGCAATCTGGCGGTCCTGAATGCCGATGCGGAAGCGGTTCCCTGCCAAGAGGCGATAAAGAAGATACGTGCGGCCGCGCCGGATGCAAGCATACTGCTGGTCGGCAGGAAAATTGGCCAGCACAAATCACTCGCAATCGAGTGCGCGCTGCAAGACCTGATCGATATCAAGGATGAGGAACATCTCGCCCTGGCTGTGAAACGCGAACATCGAACGCAGATGCTGCGTCAGGAAATCGCCCGTCTCGAAAATCAGCTCGAGGAAGCCGAGGCCCGCAGCCATCAGCTGGTAAACAGTTCTCGTGATGCCATCGCATATATTCACGAGGGCATGTACCTGAATGCCAACCAGACCTACCTGGATATGTTCGGGCACGAATCGTCGGACGAGATCGATGGACTGCCCATTATGGACATGATCGAGGCCGAATCACGTAGCGATTTCAAGATGGCCCTGCGCAAGGTCGATCGGGACGGCAAACATTCCGAGGAGATCCGCTGCGTAACCAGTGACGGCCAGTCATTCAGCGCGCGCATCGAATTCTCGCCCGCCATCATCGACGGCGAGCAGTGCACGCAGGTGATGATTCGTGACCAGGGGCAAAACCTCGCCCTGGAGCAACGAATAGAAGAACTGACCAGCAAGGATCCGCAGACCGGCTTTTTCAACCGTCAGGCCTTCATGGAACGGCTGGAGGCCCTGGTTGGAAACCCGGCGAGCGCCGAACAGGGCCATACGGTGGTGCAGATTTCGATCAGCAACTATGCGGATATGCGAGAAAGCTGCGGGTTCGACTGTGCCGACCAGATGCTGACCGAGGTTGCCAGCGTGCTGGCCGCCACCGCTGCGCGCGCGCACACCATCTCACGCTTCGGCGATCATGATTTCGTGTTGCTCTGTGACGACGAGGAGCCGGCGCTCGAGATCGCCGAGCGTTGTCTGCACAATCTGCGCGGACACGCATTCAAAAGTATCCGTGATTCCTTGGTACAACCCGCCTATTCGATCGGTGTTACGCGGGCTGAGAAAGGCGGGGAGATCACCGCCCATGAAATCATCAACCGCTCCTGCCGGGCTACCGGGATCGCGCGCAGTGAGGGTGACAATCGCGTTGTGTTCTACAATGAGCAGATTCCGGGCGATGTCAATCATCTGCCTGAGGCCGATGCCGCGGTCGTCAAGCAGATCGACCACGCTCTGGCGAACGATGGATTCCGTCTGAAATACCAGCCTATCGTCAGCCTCCAGGGTGACACCCGCGAAAATTATTCAGTCTATCTGCGGCTGATCACAGAAGATGGGAAGGAGCTGGTCCCGGATGCGTTTCTGTCACCGACGCGTGACCCCAGCCGCCTCGCAGAGATCGACCGCTGGGTGGTGCGTAACGCAATCCGCGAACTTGCCAGCCACCGGCGAAATGGCAAAAAGGTCATTTTCCATATCATCCTGTCGCGCGCCGGTATCGAGGACGACTCGACGTTGCTGTGGATCTGCGACTGTCTGCGGGAGTTTCGCGCCAAAGGCGCCTGGATGGTGTTCCAGTTCCGCGAAAGCGATGTGAGAAACGCCTGGCAGTCTGCACGCACACTGATCGAGGGGCTGAAAAAGATCAACTGCAGGATCGCAGTCAGCAACTACGTCGAGAGCGAAAACGGCGACGACCTGCTGAAGCACCTCGACATCGACATCGTGAAGCTCTCGCCCGAATTCATGCGCGACCTGGCCACGAATCAATCTCAGCAGGACAAAATGAACAACATCAACGGCAAGCTGCAGAGAGACGGTTACAAGACTGTTGCGAGCAGCGTAGAAGATGCCGGCAGTCTCGCAATTCTCTGGAACATCGGGGTCAACTATATCCAGGGCTACTTCCTGCAGGAGCCCTCGAGCACCATCACGTTCGAAGAAGAGCATTGAGCGACCGGGCCCTGTAGTTTCCCAGGCGTTCGACGCTGAGAACGTGCTGGCGGGCGCTGAGATGGCGAGCTGAGACCTGTGGCTGCCGCTACGCTAAAGGGATCGTTGGACCACGATCTCCTGCCCCCGCTTGTTAGCTCACCAGGGTATGAAGTTGTTCATGAACGACATCGGGCGGCCGATGTTGCGGTTCATACTGGACAGATCCGCCTGCATGTACTGCGTCGAACGCCCCATGTTGTGCGTAGCATGGGTCATGGACTGCATTGCGCCGTCCATGGAATCCAGATTTGCGAGCATGGGCTCGAGGGTTGCGACCTTTTGGTCGATTGAGTCCATGGTAACCGTCATGGCCCGGATATTTGCCGTCAGCTGACTCATGTTCTCGGAGACGTTCTGCATGTTGCCGGCCAGTGTCGTCATGTTGGTGTCGACACTGATCGCCAGGTAATGGACATCCCTGGCCAGGTTGTAGACCAGATAGAAACCGTAAGCGGCAAGAATAATGAATGCGAACAACGAAGGATAAACGATTAATTCCCAACGTCGGGCGCTGGACTCGAAAACCTCTGAGAGTCTCGCGTAGCCGGCATTAGCGTCGGCAACAATCTCGGTGGATTGATCGGCATTGCTCACGGAAAGTCCTCAGTATCTCGTTCATCGGTATTTGATGATTTTATCATAGACCATCAATCGAAGGATACAGATACTGATCTTTGGCGACCGTCAGGCAGTGACCCTGAGCAGGGGACTCGAGAAAGATGCCCCCTGATCAGGGACGCAGCTGATCGGCTCTGGGATCTCCCTCACGCGTGAGCAACTCCATGACTTCTTTGAGTTTATCGGTGTTGCCAGCGGCCTTGAGCCGAACAGCCGCCTCAAAATATGCATCCATGGCACGCTGCGGCTTGCCCATGGACTGATAAAGGTTTCCGAGTTCGCCAAAGGCATCAGCATCCGCAGGATATTGGGAGATAAGGGCCATATAGGCCGCCTCGGCCGCCTCGAATTCACCATTCCAGAACGCACGCCTGGCCTGTTGGACATAGTCTTCACGCGTCATGCCTCCTGCCGCCGGCCCCGGGTCTTCGGTTGGCGGTCGGAAGCCATTGCCGATCGCACCAGGCATCGCTCCGGGCTGCGACTGGGGCGCATCCTGCTGCCCGTAAATCGGCAGGCTGCCGCCGATAAGCCTGGGTGGCAGTCGTCCCGCTTCGCCCTTCACCAGACCCCGACCGGCGTCCACGGGCGCGGTGTCAAGGTTGCCAGCCGATTCCGCTTTCTCCGCAACAGACTGATCCGCCCCCCCTATCGGAGAACTCGACGCGGTACCAGTGGCCGGGAGTGCATCGGGGCGGGACTGGGTGGGGGCAGGAAACGTCTTTTTCTGTTGAACAGACCCGGGGCCGGTCCCATTGATCAGACCGAAGACAAACAGACCGGCGAACAGGAAACCCAGCAGGCTCAGGATCACCAGGTGAGTGGCGAGCCAGGCAAAGGCGGCCGAGATCAGGTTAACAGGCATCAGCAGTGGTCAGGCCAGCAGGTCCGCGTAGAGCACGGCGGCCAATGCATTGCACTCCGCGGCGCCCTTGCCACGCGGCTCCTGTTCAAACACCGCCAGCCCCTCACTGAACGAACGCCTGTAAACCGTGCGTTGCGACAGGCGGGGTTTCAGGTAACGGATTCCGGGCAGTGAAACCAGGGCCGCAGCCGTTTCGTCGGACTCGCGAACTGCGTGATGGGTGTCACCGCGGTTGATGAAACCCAGGACCTCAGGACGGCGTTTTCCGGCGGCCGATTCCACGAAACGCAGGAAACGCTGTGTGGACCAGATGTCGGCCTGGCTGGGCGGGACCGGAACAAGCAGCCGGTCCGCTATCGAGATCGCCTTCTTGAGATTGTCCATGGATGCGGTACCGACGTCGATCAGCACTTCGTCGAGCTCTTCCAACTGGTCACGGTCCTGCAGGCGTTTCGCATCAAGACGATCGACCATCGGCTGGAAACCTTCTTCACGGCGCACCTCGAGCGCATCTGTCAAGGTTGCCTGCGGGTCGGCGTCGATAACCGCAACACTGCATTCCGCCATGACCAACCAGATCGCAAGATTGAAAGTGACGGTGCTCTTTCCCGACCCACCTTTCAGACTTCCGATAACGGTGATCATGGATCGCCGCTGCTAGCTGCCGCTACACCAACCGCAGGAACTCTCATACCCGCTGTCCTGGTAGGTGGTCACCCAACCCGGCAGAGTGTCCCTGGTGAAACCGAGATCCTGGCTCGTGCGCGAGGCCGCTTCCTTCTTGGCTGCCAGACTGCGCCCGTACCCTTGTGGTCGGAACGGCCGACCCGAGTGCCGCGAAGCGGCCGGTGCCGCAGCGTGAGGTCGCCAGTATCCGCCAACAAGCCCGACCGGCACAGGATTCGGGCCGGCGACACGGTTGCCGGGTACCGGAGGGGCCGCGGGTCGCACAGTGCTCCATGCGGGTTGTTGACCCGCAGCATAAACCGGATGCTGCACAACATGACTCTGGTAGGACAATTGCGGGCGGCTTGCCGGCGCCTGCCACACTGGCGGGCGCCAGCTGCCTGCGGGAGGGGCATAAGCCGGGCCGGCGGGCCGGTACCCAACGAATTCCGGGGCCACTCTAACGCGATAGTCATCCCGCGGAGACACCGGCGCGCGTGCCACCCAGGGCTGCGCGGCGGGGCGCCAGGCATACTGGCGAGCGAACAGGGGTACCGGCGGCTGTCTCCATGGCTGAGCCATCCCGGTGAAAGGCATGCCCCAGCCCGGCCCCGGATAAGCTGCCGCAAAATAGCCCGGTTGCGGCAGGTGGAGACCCAGAGAATAGGGATTCGTAGCACGTGGCAGCGGATATCCCTGCCAGCCGGCGAATCGCTGATGCGCCGGTCGATATGAGCGCTGTCGATAGGGTCGCTGCTCAATCTGGCTGTAGGGGTTATGACGCGTTTGACGCGCCAATGTGCCTGGGCGGAAGTTCGGCATGTTTGCTATCCGGTTGTTTGACCCGACCGCTGCCGCCCCGTACCCGGGGGCCGGACGCCACTGCTGCCCGTAGGCCAGGGCATCAGCAGTTCCAAACAGGGTACTGCCGACCAATATCATTCCACCAAAAGCATTGAGCTGCCTTTCAAACGCCATGCTATTCCTCTCGCATTCTTGTATGAAACCTGAAAACCAGGCGCCCTTATCAGGCTGCCAAACCAAGGTAATCCAAATTTTCCCGGGACGGCTTGATCACCAACCCGTCCAATGCCCCCCGTAACCGCGCATGTCTGAAGCCGCGATCACCCAGTGAGGCGTCCCCATGCGTCGGGCCGAAACGACCTCGGACTGCAGCTGTTCGTATGTCTGTTTGCGCCTCGTCTCGGCCGGCCGAAACTGCGAATGCAGTCTCGCCTGGTATCCACCCGCCCGATCACGTTCGCCGATTGCCGGCTGTTGGCCGTACCCAGAACGGCGCTGATCCGGACGAAATCTGGCGCCGAGGCCCGAACGGGCATCAAGCGGGTTGGCGTTGCGGGCTCGGTCTGCGGAGAACACCGGCCGCTTTGCCCTGTGTGCATTCGATCGGCCAGTTATTCTTGAATCTATCAGCGAGCCCGGTGACCTTGTCCCTGTGACGTCTTCCGGTTGTGGCCGCCAGCGCAGCCCGGAAGACTTTCGCGGCGCACGCGACCAGGGCCGAAACTGTGGGCGCTTGGCTTGGGCGGCATACGTGGACCAGACAGGGTGGGCGGCATGGGCGACGGAAAAATGGGAAAGTCCCAGCGAGACCAGAGATGACAGGCTCACCGCCAAACCCAGGGAAAACAACCGCGCGACCAAAATCTCAACCTCCCGGCTGCAACTAAGCTTTCCACAAATCGTATGCTGATTATTAGAAGCACAATATATACGCTACCTAGCAAGTGTCAACCACAATATCTTGTGTGCAGATGCTGTGCGATACGCTCCAAATACGACGCGGCCTCACCGGGGCAGGTGCGTATTCAGTATTTTTCTTCTTATTTTCATGAACTTAAGCACCTTTCGCCGCCCCCTCCGGGCGCACCCGGGGCGCCCTGGAGGACGTCCGGATTACCAGTTGGGCCAGCCCCTGGGGTAAGGAGGTATTGGCGGCGTGGGCAGCATCGGGTAAGGCATCGCCTGTCCCGGCATTCGCTCGCGGGAGGCACTTTCCGCCTGCAACTCTTCGTAGGTCGGTTTGCGCCTGGGCTGTCTCGGGCGGAACTGCGAGTGCAGCTCCGACGCATAGCCCGGTGTTCCAACATTGCCCTGAGGCGCGACCCCCTGACCATAGGGCGATTCACGCTCGTCCGGGCGAAACCGCAGCCCCAGTTCCTGGCCTCGGGTTACAGGCACCGCCTTTCTTGCCCCGGCGCGGTTGCTCGAAAATACCGGCTGCCGCCCCTTTCGATTCAAAGGCGCGGAGGACGCGCGCCTGTTTGTGGATTGCTTTACAGCGCGCGACACGAACGTGCGCGCCTGTGATTGCCGGTGAACCGACAAAGACCGACTGTCGGCACGAGACCAGGGGCGAAACTGCGGATACCTCTGTTGCGCGGCATACGCTGACCACCCGGGAGAAGCAGCCTGGGCCGCCGACAAAGGCGAAAAACCCAACGAGGCCAGAGCTGAAAGCCCCAGCACCACACTCCAGGAAAACATCCGCGCGAACAAATCCAAACCTCCGGGCAATTCGGCACCTCTCCGGAACGCAAACCTGCTCGCAGGCCCGTCCAGAAAAACACCAAATTCTTACACCTACCCCTAGTTTAGACCGTCTCCATCAGATTTTCCCAGACTTTTCAACTGGATACCCCGTCTTCCTGAAGTTTTTTTGCGGGTTGCGGCCATATTGGCCTTGGCGGGAGCGGTTGCCCGGCCCGAAGCGGGCTTGGCCGTCGACTTTTGAACGGGCGCGGTTTTGGGTTTCGGCTTTGCCGCAGGCTCGGAGACTGCTTTGGCCGCGGGCTTGGATACCCGCTTCTTCGCAGGTTTAGCGGCCGCCTTGACCGCTGGCTTAGGCGCGGGCTTGGGAGCCGCCTTGGCCACGGATTTCGGGGCCGCCTTGGCCGCAGACTCAGGCACCGCCTGAGGGGCCGCCGCCATTGCCTCTTTTTCAGGTGTCGCGGCTTTCCTCACAACCACCCGCTTGGTTGACGATTTGCGCGTTGCAGTGGGTTTCTTTGCCGGGACCTTCTTCTTGCCGGCGGCGTTCTTGCGCACGGCTTTTGCCTCACCAGCCGCAGCGGGTGCAACAGGCTTCGGCATTGACTCAATCGGCTTTTCTGCGGATTCCGGCCTGGGCTGACCGCCAGACCGGGCTTCCGACTGCCGCGTCGGAGCCGCTGGCTTGCCGGCAGTCACTTCACTGGATCCCTTTCTTGCCTGTACAGGTGCTTTTTTGGATCGCTTCGATCTGAAAAGTCCCGCAACGACTCCGACGATCGCCGCAACTGCACCGATCACGG
>Ga0316196_10000446_pt1 | contig 16057 bp, 15 predicted proteins | sample Eddsed2cm_MG_FD_204938 | JGI IMG/M metagenome (GOLD analysis project Ga0316196, IMG submission 204938) | Coastal sediment microbial communities from Maine, United States - Eddy sediment 2 cm | ecosystem: Environmental > Aquatic > Marine > Coastal > Sediment | place: USA: Maine | collected... | reverse complement strand
CTTTACTTACTTCAGCAAGCTGAAGCGTTCTCGTGCGACTTGCATGTGTTAAGCACGCCGCCAGCGTTCATTCTGAGCCAGGATCAAACTCTCCAATTGAATTAACAAATGCTGAAAAACGAATCACAGCATTTTAAACTAAGACCCAACTCATTCACTTCCACTATTTAGTTTTCAAAGATCAAATGCCCGCCATCATAAATCATAGCGGTTAACGTCAAACCGTACTGTGAATTTAGATCGCAATAGGCCAGATCTAATATACTCACATCTATTTTTTTGTCAAGCTTTTTTTTACTTCGGGGCAATATATATATGGATTGTCTCAAAGATAAAAGGATTGGCGCAAAGCAGTATATATATATTTATTGGTTGTTGGTGTCAAGGAAAAAGTATCTTTTTTTTAGAAAATATTTAGCTGAAAAAAATCGCTTCCCAACAGACATTTCCAGGTCACAAACAGCGCATGGAAACTACAACGACAGATGTGTTTTGTCAACTCATATTTCATAATTTCGAAGTTTTTTTCAACGAGACTTAATCTTGTGAAAACGCTTCTTTCCGGATCTCAAAAGGATGCTGTTGGCATCGGTCATATCCTGATCTGAGATCATCATATCGAAAGAATCAATGCGTCGCCCATTGACATAAGCGCCGCCTTGTTCAATCAGCCTTCTTGCGGCACCTCCGGAAGAAGCAAGCCCTGCAACCTGGAATAACTTAAAAGCGGGGATCCCTGCTTTTAATTTTTCGGCCTCCACGTATGACTGCGGCACACCCACATCATCTAATTCCGATTCGCTCCTGGGAATTGAGCTTGACGGCAAGATATGCCCGGCAATGTTTCTGCTGCCAAACATGCTGATAGCCGCCTTGTTCGCCTTGAGCGCCTCTTCCCTGCCATGGGCCAGCAAGGTTGTCTCGAAGGCCAGAACGGCTTTGGCGGCGTTAAGATCGGCACCATGAAGTTGTTCAGTTTTCCCGATTTCATCCAGTGGTAAAAACGTGAAGAGCAACAAAAATCTCATGACATCCCTGTCATCGGTATTAATCCAGTACTGATAATATTCGTATGGAGATGTTCTTGCAGCATCCAACCAAACTGCCCCTTTGGCGGTTTTTCCCATTTTCTCACCACTGCTCGTTGAGATCAGGGGAAAAGTTATCCCAAAAGCGGTCTTTTGGTTCATCCTGCGGATCAGTTCAATCCCTGATACAATATTGCCCCACTGGTCGCTTCCACCCATCTGGAGCCTGCAATCGTGACGGTTGCATAGTTCCAGGAAGTCATAGGCCTGTAAGACCATGTAGTTGAATTCAATGAAGCTCAAGCCGTCTTCGGAATCCAATCGCATTTTGCAGCTTTCCGCTTTGATCATGCGGTTAACTGAAAAATGACGGCCGATGTCCCTTAAAAAAGATATATACCCCAGCTTTGTCAGCCAATCGGCGTTGTTGAGCATCAAAGCCTTGCCGTCGCTGAAATCAAGATAGCGGGAAAGCTGTTTTTTAAGACCCGAAGCATTTTCCTCTATAATTTCTGCCGTCAGCATTTTCCTCATTTCGGTTTTACCACTGGGATCTCCTATTAGACCGGTTCCACCGCCAATCAAGGCAATGGGCCGATGCCCATGTCGTTGCATATGTGCCAGGGACATAATCGGAACCAGGCTTCCGATATGCAAGCTGGATGCGGTAGGATCAAAACCGATGTAACAGGTGACATTGCCTTGATCGATATATTCATCCAACTCCCGATCATGGGTTGTCTGCTCAATAAATCCACGCTGTTTTAAGACATCAATCACGTTTGGCATTGAAATATTACCTCGGTCTAGGGATTATGTTAGCTGAGTTTTTACAGGTTTATAGAATCGCTTATCTGGCAAAGTTTGGATAGGTTTCAGGTGTCCGGGCGAAAGAGATTTCAAAAGAATTCTATCAATTTTATCTAAAAAAATAGAGCGCAGCGATTCCACCCTTCGTCATTCGATATTCGCTTTTATAGCTTCTTTTTCGATTAGACCGGCCGTCTTTTTGACCCAAGGCTGGGCTGACACCTGAAACTTACTTATTGGCATACTCCACTGCCCGAGTCTCCCGTATCACCGTAACTTTTATCTGGCCGGGAAACGTCAATGATTCTTCTATCTTCTTCACAACGTCCCGGCTAAGCAGGATGGATTCTTCATCGGATATCTGGTTGCTTTCAACAATCACCCGCAACTCCCGACCGGCCTGAATAGCATAGGTATTGGCAACACCTTTGAAAGAATTCGCTATATTTTCGAGATCTTCCAAACGCTTTATATAATTTTCGAGCAACTCCTTTCGCGCACCGGGTCTTGCACCGGAGAGCCCGTCGGAAGCCTGGACCAGCAATGCGTAAACAGAGCTTGGTGGCACATCTTCATGATGGGCGGCTACGGCATGAACGATTTGGGGGGATTCGCCAAATTTTTTTGCGAGCCGGGAGCCGATGAGAGCATGGGGCCCTTCGACCTCATGATCAACCGCCTTTCCGATATCATGCAACAGCCCCATTCGTCTTGCCAGTTTAACATTTAATCCCAGTTCCGAAGCCATTATGCCAGACAAGAAGCCCACTTCAACGGAATGCTGCAAGACATTTTGGGCATAACTGGTGCGAAACTTTAATTTTCCAACACATTTAATTAATTCATTGTGAATACCGTGGACTCCCAGATCAAAAGCAGCTTGTTCGCCGGCATCTTTTATCGCTGTATCGACCTCTTTGCCTACTTTTTTGACAATGTCCTCTATGCGCGCCGGGTGAATCCTGCCGTCTGATATTAATCGCATCAACGAAATACGTGCCACCTCACGACGAACCGGATTAAATCCCGAAAGAATGACTGCTTCGGGCGTATCATCGATAATTAGATCAATACCTGTGGCGGCTTCAAGTGCTCGGATATTTCGTCCTTCGCGTCCGATAATTCTGCCCTTCATCTCATCACTGGGTAATTGAACCACCGACACAGTTCTTTCTGCCACAAAATCACCTGCATATCGCTGTATCGCAGTGGCAAGTATCTTTTTGGCTTTTTTATCCGCCTGTTCGTTTGTTTCATTCTCTATCCGCTTTATGAGCTTGGCGCCTTCATAGCGGGCTTCATTTTCCATTGCCCGTATCAGAAGTTCCTTGGCTTGGCCAACCGTTAAGCCGGATATCTTTTCGAGCTGCTGCTTTTGCTCCTCAAGCAGTTCATCATACTCCAGTTCCTTGCGTTCAAGCTTCCCTTCTCTTTTTTTCAAATGCTTTTCTTTGCGAACAAATTCGCGATCCCGACGTTCCAACAGTTCGGTTTTTTTATCGATATTTTCTTCTTTGTGCATCAACCGGGTTTCTCTTTTTTTCAGTTCCGCCCGGGTCTCGCTGGTTTCTGCATCAAATTCATTTTTTAATTTGAAATGCCTGTCTTTTACCTCCAAATCGGCTTCCTTTAATAGGGTTGCCGCCTTTTTTTCAGATTCTTTAATGCATCGATCAGCTTCTGCTTCACTCTCCCTTATTTTTCGGGATGCAATTCTGCCCTGTATCAAGTAGGCGATCAGCAAACCGGCAAAAAAGCAGAAAATGCCGATGAATACAACATATTCATTCATTATGTCTCTCCCCGGTTATCAAAGGTATAAAATAACAGCCTTGATCACCAATTGGCTTATCTAGTCAATAACGCGTTAATCGGGGGATAAGGTATCTATGGGCTAACTTTGAGGGTAGCACAGCCGAGTGGACTCAGCCATCCGATGATATCCGGGAAAAGGAGAACCCCCACCACAATGCCGTGTTGTCAGGTCTTTGAACCTGGGGTTCAAAGTGGGCACCGTTTGGCTTCTTTAGGCTTTTCTGAACGAACAGAACATGCACACCGAAACCAGGGAAGGTTCCCGTTGTAATTGCTGTTGGGTCAAAGAATGTCTTCCAATCACGAGCATGGCAGGGGCAACAATATTTTCTGTAATGCAAAGAATAACCTACACCTATAATATTTTTCCCGGAAAGACCGTTAAAATCGTCGGATCGCTTAAGTCGGCAAAGGTCAAAGGAAAAGCGTTGGTTATCAACAGATCATTTAAGTCCGTTTTCGATAACAAAACACACATCGCAATTCACTGCGTACTATCATTTAATATACCAATCAGATTTGTCGTCCTTTGGGCAACATCATGCAACAATTTAGAATGATTCCTTTTCAATTCCATATGTTCATTGGCGATATTCAAGGCAGCTAAAATTAATATTTTTTGTCTCGAAATATTTGATAATGGATCATTTTGCTGACTTTCTACACGAGCCACTGCCTCTGCCAAAAGATCAGCAACCTCCTTCGCTTTGGTAACATCCGAATCCGCTTTAAACGTATGCGGTTGCCCAAAGAGCTCTATGGTTACAATCTGTTCCAACAGCTATTGAATTTTACCTTTCCTAACCTGTACCTTGCCGGCCCCGAATACTAAGAATCTGAAATATCATCGAGTCTGGCCAGCAAACCGTCGATTTTTGATCGGATCAAGGTCTTTTCCTCAGCGTAATTTTTTTCCGCCTCAACCTTACCTTGAATCTCCTCCTCTAACCTTATTAATTTACTCTTAAGTTCTGAATTGGCTGCCACTTGGGCATTACAATTTTCAATTAATCTTTCAACTTTTTGTTCTATCTCCCCAAACTGCTTTAATACAAAATCATTGTCCACTTTGGTTACCTCATTATAATTTTAGTTCAATATAATCTGTAATATATCTAAAAGTCAAGAAATATTCCGCATCCGCTTTTTCATGATCTTGTCCACCGCTTCCAGATCCTGACAGCTGTTGATACCCAAAATTTGGTGATAATCGGCAGCGACCATGACCCCCGTTTTCTTGTTTTCTTTATACCCGATGGCCATGATATCAGTCAGGTATAATTCTTTCTGAACATTGTTTGACTGAATTTTTGGAAGCGCATCCTGCAAAAACGCTTTGTTGATACAGTAAATACCGGTATTAATCAGTCCGATTTTTCTTTGCTCGTCCGTAGCATCTTTTTCTTCAATTATTCCAGATAATTCATAATTATCATCCAGCAGAACCCGACCATATCCATAAGGATTTTTCAATTCCACGGCCAAGAGAGAAATATCACGATAACACGCCAAATGGTCCTCGACAAGACCCGATATGGTTTCAGGTAAAATAAGCGGCACGTCACCGTATAGGATAACAACTTCATCGCAATGATCGGGGATAAGGGGCATAGCGCACATTACCGCATGCGCCGTCCCGAGTTGCTGCTCCTGATAGGCAACATAAATTTGAGCTGTTTCAGATATGATTTCACGTACTTTTTGCGCCTGATGGCCAATCACCACGATGACGTCGTCACCGGCCGCTTTTCGAGCAGCCTCGACCACGTAGAGAATCATGGGTCTCTCAGCAACCTCATGAAGCACCTTGGCCTTATCTGATTTCATGCGGGTTCCCAGTCCGGCGGCGAGAATAACAACAGCAATATTTTTTCTCATCGATTTTACCTGTTTTTATTTCGATAACCTTATTTGGTAATTATTCATCCGTTTCCGTAAACCGCTTCCCAGGAAAAGCGCCTCCCGATTATCAAAACCCCTAATCCCAATCTTCAATGACCCAATTATGACGAAACAAATCATAAGCCGCCGGCATCAATCAGGCTTGCACCCATCAAGCATGCCCTCGCGGTAACGGTAGAACCTTTTAAAGTCTCACAAGCCGGTGGCTTATGAATTGAGTTAACGGTAGATTTAAAAAGGGCAAACCAACTATTTGGTTTACCCTTTTCTATACATTCTCCCCTATTAGTGTAAACGTGGAAAATAAGTTTTACGGAAAAAAAACCAGATATTATCAACGGAGTCCGGCGATATTTATCCGTACCAGCGCCCGATCCAGGGCCGCCTTGGCCCGGACGGCATCAATATCTTCCTTGGTGCGGGCTTCTGCAAGCCGTTTTTCAGCCCTTTCCTGGGATGCTTTGGCGCGATCCAGGTCGATATCTTCTCTTTTTTCCGCCGATTCCGCCAAAATCGTCACCTTATTTGGCAGCGCTTCGGCAAATCCGCCGTTGACAAAGACATAGCGCTCAGTTCCCTGTGCGTCGGTATAACGGACAATCCCGGTTTTTAATGTGGTTAGAAAAGGCGTATGCCCAGTGAGTACACCGAATTCACCAAGTGACCCCGGCGCCATAATGATCTTTACCTCTTCGTCGACAACCGCCTTGTCGGGTGTAACAATTTCCAATTTAACATTTCCAGCCATGCTTACACCTATTATTTAGTCTGCTTCAGCCATCGTCTTGGCTCTTTCCACCACCTCATCAATGCCCCCGACCATATAAAATGCTTGCTCAGGCAGATCGTCGTGTTTACCCTCGACGATCTCCTTGAAACCTTTGATCGTGTCTTCTATCTTTACATAAGATCCGGGCGTATTGGTAAAAACTTCGGCAACGTGAAAGGGTTGTGACAAAAACCGCTGAATCTTTCTCGCACGGCTTACGGTAATTTTGTCTGCGTCATCCAATTCATCAATTCCCAGAATAGCGATAATATCCTGGAGTTCCGTATATTTTTGAAGGGTCTTTTGCACCTGGCGTGAGACTTGATAATGTTCATCACCAATATAGGCGGCATCCAGAATTCTGGATGTCGAATCAAGGGGGTCTACCGACGGGTAGATACCGAGTTCAACCAGCTTACGGGAAAGGACCACTGTACCGTCCAGATGTGCAAATGTCGTTGCCGGGGCAGGGTCTGTCAGGTCGTCAGCAGGGACATAGACACATTGAACGGCCGTAATCGATCCCTTGTCCGTTGAGGTAATCCGCTCCTGAAGCTCGCCAAGGTCCACAGCCAGGGTCGGCTGATACCCCACCGCAGACGGCATACGTCCCAGCAAGGCTGAAACCTCGGAACCTGCCTGAGTAAAACGGAAAATATTATCGATAAAAATAAGGACATCCTGACCTTCTTCATCCCTGTAATACTCAGCGGCTGTCAGGGCGGAAAGTGCTACCCGAGCCCTTGCACCGGGAGGTTCCGTCATTTGCCCGTAAATCAATGCTGCCTTGGGAAGTACGCCCGCATCCTTCATCTCGTGATACAGATCGTTTCCCTCACGGGTCCGTTCTCCAACGCCGGCGAATACCGAGATACCGCCGTGCTGCATGGCAATGTTGTGAACCATTTCCATCATAATAACGGTTTTACCAACGCCGGCCCCGCCGAAGAGGCCCATTTTCCCGCCTCGTGGAAACGGAACCAGCAAATCGATAACCTTAATTCCGGTTTCAAGAACCCGCACCGTCGTATCCTGCTCGGTAAATGACGGCGCTTCGCGGTGGATCGGCATCATCTTTTCCTGGCTGACGGGACCGAGCCCGTCAACCGGTCTTCCCACAACATTGAGAACACGCCCCAGGCCCGCCGCACCAACCGGCATCATGATCGGCTTGCCGGTATCCTTTACCTCTTGTCCTCTCATCAGACCGTCGGTCACATCCATGGCAATGGTTCTGACCACATTGTCCCCAAGATGCTGGGCGACTTCAACAACCAGGTTGCCCTCTTCATCACTAATAGCAGGGTTGCTGATCGTCAGCGCCGTATAGATGAAAGGCAGATTCCCCTGTTCGAATTCCACATCCACCACAGGGCCCAAGACCTGAATAATTTTACCAATGTTTTCTCCCATCGAAAAACCTCCAAATTGGTTATTTTTTATTCGTTATTTGTTATTCGTATAGGAATTACCGCATCATCCGGGAATAGACCCGATTAACAAATAACAATTAACTACGAACTATTAACTATCCCTTTAGCGCTTCGGCACCGCCGACGATGTCCATCAGTTCTGCGGTAATGGATGCTTGTCTGGCCTTGTTATATGCCAGCGTCAAATTCTCGATCAAATCATTACATGCATTGGTTGCATTGTTCATGGCGGCCATCCGGGCGGCATGTTCGCTGGTGGAAGTTTCCAGCAGCGAACTGTGCAGCGTTACATTGACACTTTTCGGCAGCAACTCCCCTAAAAGACTGTCGGCTGAGGGTTCGCAAATGTGTTCGGCCAGGTACTCTTCACTTTCCTTTTCATCTTCCGCAGTTTCAATCGGTGGTATCGGCAGCAGCTGTTTTAGGGTGGGGACCTGTCTGCCCATGCTCAAAAATTCGGAATAGACGACATAGACTTCGTCATAGTCTCCGTTCAGGTACCCTTCCACTAATTTGCGTCCTGCATTGGCAGCCACATTGAAACCAAAACTGGTTCCGACGACACCGATATGTTCGTCTACTCTCGGTATTTTCTGTTTGCGACACCAGTCTCGGCCTTTTTTCCCAAAATTGGTAAAGGATATCTCAATACCATGACCGGATTTATCCGTAATGAAGGAATTAGCCCTTTCAGTCAGGTTGACATTGAAACCGCCACACAATCCCCGGTCCGATGTACACAAGACCACATGAAGTTTCTTTACTTCCTCACGGGGTAACAGCAAAGGGCTGGCTTCCTCGCCGGACTTCTGAGCCAGACTCCCCAATACCTCGGTAAATTTTACGGCATAGGGGCGAAAATTCTCCATATTAGTCTGGGCGCCCCGCAATCTTGAGGTCGCCACCATATTCATGGCCTTGGTGATCTGCTTTGTCTTCTTAACTGCCGCAATTTTGTTCTGGACATCTTTTAGACTTGCCATATGTACCTTCTCGCGTGTTGCGTGTTTCGGGTTGCGAGTGGGCCTCTCAGAATTTTACGCGTAACACGCAACTCGTAACCCGTACCGCGCTCTATTTGATCGTATCCTTAAACTCTTGGCCGTAAGCCTCCATGGCTTCGACCATCACCTTGTCCAGATCGTCTGAAATTTCTTCTTTTTCCTTCAGTTCAGAAAAAATTTGCGGATACCTGTCTTCGACGAATGCGTAAAGCCCTGCCTCGTATTTTTCCAGGACGCCAACCGGATACTCATCGAGATGTCCCTTTGTACCGGCGTATAGGATCGTGACTTGTTTCTCCATGGACAGCGGCTGAAATTGCGGTTGTTTGAGGATTTCAACCAGCCTTGCCCCGCGGGTCAACTGCCTCTGGGTGGCCGCATCCAGATCGCTGCCAAAGGCCGCGAATGCTTCCAGTTCGCGAAACTGCGCCAGATCCAGGCGCAAGGTGCCGGCCACCTGTTTCATGGCTTTCACCTGGGCCGCACCGCCGACCCGCGAAACCGACAGTCCAACATTGATCGAAGGCCTGACACCGGCGAAAAACAAAGAGGGCTCCAGATAAATCTGGCCGTCTGTAATGGAAATAACATTGGTCGGGATAAAGGCGGAGACATCACCGGCCTGGGTTTCGATGATGGGGAGCGCTGTCAGGGACCCTGCCCCAAGCTCGTCATTCATCTTTGCCGCCCGTTCAAGCAGACGGGAATGGTTATAGAAAATATCACCGGGGTAGGCTTCTCGCCCGGGGGGGCGTCTCAGCAGAAGTGAGACCTGCCGATAGGCGGCTGCCTGTTTTGAAAGATCGTCATAGATTATCAGCGCATGCTGGCCCTTATTACGGAAGTACTCTCCCATGGCGCAGCCGGCATAGGGCGCAAGAAACTGCAGGGTGGCCGGATCACTGGCACAAGCGGCTACGATGGTTGTATATTCCATGGCCCCGTGCTTTTCCAGCACGGCATGGACCTGGGCCACCGTCGATTTTTTCTGCCCGCAGGCCACATAGATACAGTAAATGTCCGTATCTTTCTGGGCCAAAATGGCATCAACGGCAACGGCGGTTTTACCGATCTGCCGATCACCGATGATCAGTTCGCGCTGTCCGCGTCCCACCGGCGTCATGGCATCAATGGCCTTGAGACCCGTATAACAGGGCTCATGAACACCCTTGCGCTGGATAACACCCGGGGCAACCATTTCAACCCGGCTGAACTCCTTGGCGTCTATGGGGCCCTTTCCGTCCAAAGGTTCGCCGACGGTGGAGACGACCCGGCCGAGAACTGCTTCACCCACCGGAACTTCAGCAATTCTGCCGGTTCGTTTGACCATATCGCCTTCCTTGATATGGATATCCTCACCCATGACGGCAACACCCACGTTGTCCTCTTCAAGGTTCAGTACGAGCCCCAGGATGCCGCCGGGAAATTCCACAAGCTCATTTGCCATGGCTTTTTCCAGACCATACATCCGGGCAATGCCGTCTCCGACAGACAAAACGACCCCGGTTTCACTCAACTCGACTTTCTTGTCATAATCCGTAATCTGCTCTTTAATAATTTGACTGATTTCTTCTGCTCTTAGTTCCATTACACACCTTCACCCTTTTTTAATGATTCTCTCATATTGAGTAATTGTGTTTTGATACTCCCATCCAGAACAAGATCACCGATTCGAGTGACAATCCCTCCAATGAGACTCGGATCCTGTTCAACTTCCAGAACAATATCTTGAGCTGTCTTTTCTGACAGGGTTTTACGAATTTTTTCAACGGTTTCAGATGACAGTTCGGTGGCCGAAACCAGATGGGCCCGGCCGATGCCTTTTAACTCATCGGCGAGTTTCTGATAAAAGTCATTGATACCGCTCAAATGAATGAAGCGCCCCTTTTCAAACAAGAGGATTAAAAAGGATTTCATGATTGCGGAAATAGCAACCTTTTCAATAATGGTCTCCAAAACCTTTTTGCGCCCGGCAGCATTGTAAAGGGGATTGTTGATGGCCTGTTCGAGCATTGTTTCTTTCTCAATCAATTCACTAAACTCTGCAAGCTCTTCACGATAAGTTTCGGTTTGACCGTCTTCTTTTCCGATCAGTAATAGTGCTTTGGCGTAACGCCGTGCAATCGCCAAATTTTTCATCCTGCCTCCACCTTCCTCAGATATTCATCCACCAATCTGTCCTGATCTTCGCCCGAAATTTTTCCTTTTAAAATTTCCTCGGCCTTGGACAGCGATGTTTCGAAAATTTCTTCCTGCAGTTTTAATTTTGCCTGTTTGAATTCATGCTCGATATTTCGGCGAGCCTGGCTCTGGAGTTTATCAGCAGCCGATTGAGCCTCCTTTAAAATTCTCGCTTTGGCTTCATTTCCCTGCTTGATATAATCCTCAACAATCTTATCTGACTCTTTTTCCAGTTGGGATAGTTTTTCACTATATTCAGCCAGCTGTTTTTCAGCTTCGGCTTTGCGTGCTTCCAAGTCTTCCAATTGGTCTTTAATGCCCTTGATCCGGGCACCGAGTGCCTGGGACAGCGGTTTGCGTAAAAGAAAAACAAGCGCTATCGCTAAAACCGTGAAATTCATCACTCGAAACCAATCGGTTGAAGTCCACCCCTTTGCGCCGGAATCTTCACCGGATGCACTCAGGGCGGTAGGAATTGAAAAACCGAAAAGCAACAACAAAATCAACAAAATTACTGCTGAGCTTTTCTTAAAACGATGCAGGCCGCCAAAACCGGATATCTTCATTAAACAGCCCTCCCCAAAATTTTTTGACTGATTTGGTTGGCGAAATCACCGATTTGTGCTTGCAAGCTTTCTCTGGCAACCTCGGCGTCTTTTTTTATTTGGTCGCGGATTTGGGTTAACTCCGCCTGGGCTTTGCGATTGATATCATCGAGAATCGATTTTTCCTCATCCGCCGCTTGCTGCAACAAGGCATCTTTCTCCTTAAAGCCCTTGGTTCGGGCTTCCTTTATGCCCGCCGCAAAAGCGTCATCTTTTTCTCTGACATCATTGTTGGAGGTTTCGATGGCAAGCTCAAGACCGCTTACTTTTTCTTTTCGCTGGGTCAAAATTTTGCGTATCGGTTTGTACAGCAATACGTTTAGTACCCATATGGCAAAAAGGAAATTGATAATTTGAATGATAATCGATCCGTCAGGAATAACCGTTACTCCGCCGCCACCGGATTCTCCGGATGACCCGAACACGATTTTGGGAAAAACGAGGCAAATCTGGACAAGAATGATAATAAAGGTAGGAAAACCTTTCCGGTAAATACCAGAAATCTTCATAAAAAAACCTCCATCAACCTGTTCACGGCAACTACTTTATTTGTTTCACAAATTCCCCTTGGGGTCGTAGAATCAACTGCGGCGGTCTATACCATCAGCCATGATTGGTTGTCAAAGGTTTTTTGAATATTTTTCAATTCATTCTTTTTCTTTTGATTCGGCAGGCTCGGGTTGCCTTTTGGGAAAAATGGTCGGTTTGCCCGCTGAGGCCGTATTGGGCTTCATCACACAATTTCCATTGAAAATACCGCCCGGCTCGATAGAAACGATCGGAGACTGGATATCGCCGCCGAGACGTCCGGGGGGATAAACCTCAATGCGTTCCTTGGCATCAATGGATCCGTTGACCTCGCCCATCACAACGGCCACATTAACGGAAATCTCGGCGTTGACAATTCCCTTTTCACCGACCACAACCGTACCGCCGTTGCTGGAAATAGTCCCCTTCACCCGGCCATCAACCCGAATGGTGCCTTTAAACTCAATAGCTCCGTCAATGCTGGCATCCGCGCCGATAAAAGTTGAGATTCGATCCGTATTTTTTTCTTTTTTCATGGTTATTGCCTATCCTCCAAAAATTCAGATTAATGCGACCTAATTAAGGCCTGACATTGCAAAAGTCGAAGGGCAAACCCAAACCCGGACAGGCCGGAACAGTTGAACCAATCGAACCAAAAAAACGTAAGGCGAAGGGGTTGATTAGATAATTCAGGTATAAAATCCCCCAACGCCTTAAAATTTCTATTTAAGCAGAAACCGCCGCATGCTGACATTCATCAACAAACCGATACCGATGGCCGTCGTCAACACCGATGATCCTCCGTAACTGACAAAGGGTAAAGGCACACCAACGACCGGCATCAACCCCATAGTCATACCGATATTTATAATTACCTGCCAGAAAAACATGCTGGTAACCCCCACGACCAAAATGGTCCCAAAAGGCTCCCGGCAGCCTTGGGCGATGTTGAGTCCCCAAAAAATCAGCATCAAAAACAAAAGTACAACGATCACCGATCCAACAAAGCCCCATTCCTCTGCCAGAACGGAGAATATAAAATCGGTATGCTCTTCCGGTAGAAAAGACAAAGCATTCTGGGTCCCTTTTAAAAACCCTTTGCCGGAGATCATGCCCGAACCGATCGCAATTTTAGATTGAATAATATGGTAGCCGGCCCCCAATGGATCAAGGTCTGGATCGAGGAAAACCAGGATCCTGCGTTTTTGGTAATCTCTTAAGAAAAACCAAACCATAGGAACAACCGCGGCGGCGGACACTAACAGATAAATAAACGAACGCCGTTCTATTTTGACAAAAACGGTCATAGAGCCTGCAATGAGCAAAAGTAGTCCTGCCGTACCTAAATCGGGCTGTTTCAAAATCAAAATAAAAGGGATAAAGATTAGGATAGCGGGTCTGAAGAGCTCCCGCAGGGTAAAGCCTCTAATATGGGCATCCTTTGAGTAATACCGCGCCAGCGCAATCATAATTGCAATTTTGGCCAGTTCTGAAGGCTGCACGGAAATAGGGCCAAGCGCCAACCAGCGTCTGGAACCACCGGCCGATTTTCCGAAAAGAAGAACCCAGACCAGCAAAATGATACAACCGATATAAATTATCTGACCCCAGCGATCCAGCAATTTATAGTTGAAGGAAAATGTGATTACCATTGCAACCAATGCACCCGAAAACCATATGAGTTGCTTGTAAAAAATTCTCATTTGCGGGGCGGGGGTTTCGGCGGTAACCGCACTGTAGAGTATCAAAAGACCCGAGCATCCGATCAGAGTCGCCAGGCCCAGCAGGCCCCAATCAAAATATTGTAAAAGTCGTCGGTCAAACATGATTTATACCTAACCGCTCTCCCCTGCTTGAACAACCCGATCTTGACCTTTTGCTGCCCGGTCAATTGATCGCCCAGCTCTAAGGAAAGTCTTGATCAATTCTGCTGCAATCGGGGCTGCCGCGCTGGAGCCGTGCTCTCCATGTTCAACCAGCACGGCAACGGCAATTTCAGGCGCGACGGATGGCGCATAGGCGATGAACCAGGCATGGGGTCTCAGATGCGCCGGCCGTGCCGCTTCGGATCTGGTGTCGTTCTTTTTACGGCTAATGACCTGGGAGGTTCCCGTTTTACCGCTAATTTCAATATCCGCCAGACGGCTGCCCTTGGCAGTGCCTTTATCTCCGTTTACAACTTCCCACAGTCCTCTCCTCACCAATTCCAGGTTGGGTGCACTCAAAGGCACCTTGCCGATAACCTGAGGTTCGCTTTGGTAGACAATGCGGCCGTCAGCCGTGGTGATTGAATCTAAAATGATGGGTTTGTATCTCGTCCCACCGTTGGCGATCGCTGAGGTCAAGTCCACCATCTGTAGCGGGGTCGCCAGATTAAATCCCTGGCCGATGGCAACCGAAAGCGTTTCGCCTCTCTGCCATGGAATTCCGGTACGTTTTTTTTTCCAGGCCGCGGTTGGGATCAATCCCCTGCCCTCCTTACCCAGGTTGATCCCGGTGCGAGATCCCAGACCACTTGCTTTCGCATACCAGGCCAATCGATCAACTCCTAAGAGCTGACCTACCTGATAGAAATAGACATCGCAGGACTGGGCCACGGCTTTGATAATGTCGACATTTCCATGGCCGCCGCCTTTCCAGCACCGGTATATGCGATTGCCGAATCTATGATACCCCGGGCAAAAAAATTCAGTAGACGCATCGATGACACCCTCCTCCAGACCGGCCAGCGCCGTTATGATTTTATAGGTGGAACCGGGAGGATATTCACCCTGGATGGCCTTATTTTCCATGGGTCGGAATGGATTGGATTTTAACGAGTCCCATTGCTCATGGGACATACCGCTTGCAAAATAATTCTGATCAAAAGAAGGGCTGCTGGCCAACGCCAAAACACGGCCCGATCCCGGATCCATGGCTACTGCAGCCCCGGCGACGCCTTGCAAAAGCAATTCGGTTTTTTTTTGTAAATCATGATCAATGGTTAAATGAATATTTTGCCCGGGTTTGGCCTCTACCGTTTTCAATACTCGCACCACCCGGCCATTGGCGTTAACTTCTACCTGACGTCCACCGCGTGCTCCCTGGAGATATTTTTCAAAGGCTTTTTCAGCGCCGAACTTACCGATGAAATCACCTCCTCGCCGTCCCGGATATTTTCCGCCGGCAAGCTCCGTAGCATTAATTTCGCTTAAATACCCAATCAGATGTGCCGCATCTTTTACATTCAAATAATGCCTCAACAACTTCACGTTGATCGCTATGCCGGGAAGATCGTATTTGTGTGCCTCGATGGCGGCCAGTGCATTTCGACCGATATCCTGTTGTAACAGGATGGGTTTGTAGGCAGAAATACCTTTGCTGGACGACAATTTTTGCAGTATTTCCTCGGAGGGAACATCGAGATAATCAGCCAGTTTGCTGATTGTTTTTTTTACTGGACGGGCATCTTTTAAGGTAATGGTAACGTCAAAAGAGGGACGATTTTCCACCAGCACTTGGTTATTGCGATCGTAGATTAGCCCCCTTGGTGGATCAATGCTTTGCAGTCTGATTCTGTTGTTAAGGGATAAAACCAGGTAATCTTCACCCATTACGATCTGGAGATAAAGAAGACGCAGCAAAAGAACGGTAAATGCCACCATCACACATATCATGACACCGGTAATGCGCTGTTTGTACCAATCGCTATCTGCAGTTTTTAGATATTTGTCCACGGGGCTTTGATAGTCCTCGCAATCCATTGCTGAAAAATGGACTTAACTCTTTAAAAAAAATCGATTTTACAAAAATTAGACAATCATGATACTGGATGCTGGATAAAAGAGTCGCACACGCAACCCCGTCGTAGGCGCCGCGTGTCACTACTCTTCTGTTTATAAATTCGACAGTTTTCCTTAAATATTAATTCTTCAATCGTCAATCTTCAATCAATTGGCTATCCCTGCTCTTTTGTGCGGGCATAAACCCTTTTGAAACCGAC
>Ga0316196_10000444_pt1 | contig 16061 bp, 13 predicted proteins | sample Eddsed2cm_MG_FD_204938 | JGI IMG/M metagenome (GOLD analysis project Ga0316196, IMG submission 204938) | Coastal sediment microbial communities from Maine, United States - Eddy sediment 2 cm | ecosystem: Environmental > Aquatic > Marine > Coastal > Sediment | place: USA: Maine | collected... | reverse complement strand
CCAGAATGATGAGCAGGGAGCCAACGATGGTGGCAACAGCGGTTGCAGCCACCGCCACAACACGGGTTGCGGCTTGGCCGGCCGACCCCGGCGCCGCGACCACCCGGTTTCGCGCCGCCGCCCTCACCGCCGCTCCCCGATCGTGCCGGCCATGGCATGGGCCTCGCTCGACGTGCGGTTGGGATCCGGCAGTTCATATCGCACTTCGACCGAGGTCGTCCCGTTCACGAGATCGACCTTTCGAATCGTGACCCGGTGGATCTTGGCGTTGAGCAGGAGGCCGAGATACTCCACGAGCGCTTCCTCGTCGGTGTAGGGAGCATCGATGTGGATGGACTCGGTTCGGTAGCGAGCGAACAGCTGAGGGTGATCGCCGATGTACAAGGCGAAGAGGATTGCACCCATGAGGATCGGAATGGTCCAGCCAGGAGTCGTCGCGATGCCTGCGAGCAGTCCGAGGGCGAGAGCTGCGAAGTAGTAGGCCACTTCTTGCTGGTCGAGTGTGTCCGATCGAAGCCGGATGATCGACAGGATGCCGAACAGGCCGAGGCCGAGACCGGCGGCGATCGCCGAGGACGAGAGGGCGTAGGCAACGGCGACCACCCCGACGTTCGCCACGAGGTAGGCCACGACCATTGCTCTGCGGCGGTGGCGGGGAAAGTACAGACCGAAGGTCAGGAAGAGGATGGCGATGAGGTCGATGACCAAAAGCAAGGACTGTGACATGGACTACTCCCGGGTTGTTCAACGTGCTGGTCACAGTTGTACCGGGGGTTCCTGAGCAGAACCTGGGAGTCACCTCCGGAGCTCCTGTGACCGCTGGCCACCAACGTTCTCAGGGGATTCACAGAGAGTCCCAAGGGAAATCGCAACCTCGCAGGATTAACTGGCGGCACGTACCAAAGGAGTTCTCCATGCCCGGCGTTTCCAGTGCCCTTGCGATCCGACTGCGACGATTCGTCGTCGCGATCGTCACGATCATCAGCGTCGGTCTCGTTGCTTCCTCATGCGGGTTCACCGTCGATGAAGCCGCGGCCGGAGACTCCACCGCACCACCGACAGCTACGGCCGACTTGACCGTGATGGGCTCGTCGGCCGTTCAGGACATCGCGGTCTCATTCGAGGAGGACGCCTACGACGCGATGATCGATACCTACGCCGCGACCGGGGACAAGGAATGGATCGAGGCCACGGTCACGATCGACGGATTCGCCTACGAACAGGTCGGGCTCCGCCTGAAGGGCAACTCCTCCCTCCGCGGGCTCGGCGATGATCGTGCGGGCGAGGCCGGCACGATCTCAGCCGATGATCCTGCCGGTTTGCCGTGGCTCATCCGCTTCGACAAGTACGTCGAGGGACAGAACTACGAGGGCCTCTACGACTTGGTTATCCGCTCGAACAACACCGAAACATCGCTCAATGAGGCCGTCGCCCTCGATCTGCTCGAACTCGCCGGCTTGGCCTCGCAGGACGCCATTGCCGTCGCCTTCAGCGTCAACGGGAGTGGACCAACACTCCGGCTGGCGATCGAACACCCGGACGACGTTTGGATGGACGCCAACTTCGCTGACGATGGTGCGCTCTACAAGGCCGAAAGCACGGGCGACTACAGCTATCGCGGCGACGACCCTGAGGCCTACGACGAGGTGTTCGATCAAGAGGTGGGCAAGGACAACGAAGATCTCACGCCCCTGATCGAGTTCCTCGACTTCATCAACAGCAGCGACGACGCCACGTTCAACGCCGAACTCACCGACCACCTCGATATCGAATCGTTCGCCACATACCTCGCGATGCAGGATCTGATCGACAACTTCGACGATATCAACGGACCTGGGAACAACTCGTACCTCTACTACGACTCCGAGACGGGGGTATTCACCGTGGTTGCCTGGGATCACAACCTCGCGTTCGGCGTTCGCAACAACGACGGCTTTGGTCCGGGGGGAGGGCCTGCGGGCGGTCCCGGTGGGACGCCTGTTGGCGGTTCCGGTGGTGGGCAGCCCCCTGGTGCCGGTCTCCAGCCTCCTGCCGGAGGGCCGGTGGAAGCGCAACTTCCCGAGGCGGGACTCCCGGCGGGCGGACCGGGCGAACGAACAAACGTCCTCGTCGACCGGTTCCTGGCGAACCCCGAGTTCTCAGTGCTCTACGACACGGCGCTTGTCGAACTCGACGCTTCACTCTACGAAGGCGGCATTGCCGCCGAGGTGCTCGCAACATGGGTGTCGGTCTTGGAGACGTCGGATCTTGTCACGACCGGCACAATCGCCGAGGAATCCGCCCAGATCGCCGCATACTTCGGCAGTTGAATGTGATCGGAGGCGGTCGGTGTCTGTCCCGCTCGAGGTCACGCGCCGTTTTCGTGCTCAGCTTGCGTGAAGTCGTCGGGGATGTGTGCCGTCACTCGCGCCACTCCCCCGGAACGTTCGAAGATCGATCGACTGGTTTCCTGATCGATGTGCAAATCGTTGATCTCCCGCCGTGCGCCGTCTGCGAAGGTGACCTCGATTGACGGCGTGTCCGCGGCAAGGGTCACAACAACCGGGATCTGGCACACCGTCATGCCAAGAGATCGTGGTGGGACAACAACGGTCTCCCAGTTCCCGCCGAGGGTGTAGACCTCCCACTCCTCGGGCGAGGGAAGCAGTTCGTCGGGGCGGAGCAGGACCGGATCGAAGCGGATCTCCCCGTCTACGACGCGGACACCCGTTTCGAGGAGGCGGGAGAGAAGCTCTTCCTTGACTTGTCCGGTCATGCCCGGCTGCTGGGCTCCGGCGTGTGCCGGTGTGTGTGAGTAGGGGTCGGGTGGGAAGGCGCCGTATTCGGCCGCGGTTTTGTTGAATCCAAGGCCCGCTCGCACCCGCCAGTAGGCATCGACAAGGCTCCGAAGCGTGGCCGACGAAGCCCCATCATCTTGCGCTTCGAGGATCGCCTCCTGAACAGCGACCAACAGCTTGGCGACCATGTGCCAGTAGATCGAGCCGATCCCCTCGTATCCGTACATCGATCCCGATCGGCCGGTGTACTCGTGATGGTGGAACACGTCCTCGTAGGAGGTGAGCGTGATCGTTCGATGTGCCGAAACCAGAGACTGCCACTCGTATTGGCCACCGAGGTGATCCAGGGCGGTTTCGAGATCACTTCCATTCCTGAAAGCGGCGGAAAACCGGTGGCGGCCATCGACGTCGCGAGTGACGATCGACTCGTCGCCGGATTCCAGGAGAGCCAGCAGCAGCGGGTTCTTGGCAACCTCGGTATCCGGCAGCACATTCTTGTCGAGGAACGACGGAGGGCGCCTCGGCGGGTAGAGCGTGAAGCTCCCTTGATCGGGGCGGAACATCGAACTCGAGAACAACGCCTCGATCACGCCGACCTTCTCCTCGGCGGTCAAGAAGCCGGAGCTGAGGACCGCCACCTGTCCTTCGAGCATCTCGTAGAGGTGTCCGAGGTGTGCGGCAGACCCGTCGACGTCGAACTCGACCACGTTGTATGAGTGGTAGAGCCCATCGGGGCGGAGATTGCGCTGGATCGTGTTGTCGAGTTGATCAACGGCCGTCTCGCAGAACGCAACGATCCGGCGGGTCGGTACCGAGACCCGGGTGGAGTGATCCGAGGCCTCTACCCGGGTTCGGTAGTTGGCGAATGCCCGGCCGAGTTCGTCCATCACGGCTTTCCGTCGCTCATCGGTGAATTCGCCGCCGGTGGCGACTCCATTCGCACTCAGAATCTCGGAAACCGCGTCGAGCCATCCTGCGACTTCCATCGACAGTTCGACTTCGTCCAGTCCCGAGTCCCCGATGGTGTTGATCAACTGCCGCAGGTAGGAACGCAGCTGATACAACGTGACCATGGACACTCCATAACCCACGAGTGCATTGTTCGCATCGTTCCATTCGGGGCGCTGCGCGTTCATCCAGATGCCGCCGCCGGGAACGTAATTCGAGAGTTTTGAGAGGGCCGGCACGAGAAGCTTCTCGAGCAACGTGACGAGAAATACCTGCCCATCGGGCCCCCACAGCAGCTTCCCGTCCTGTCCGAATGCTTCAACGCGTTCTGCGGAGCGCCGGGCTGCAGCATCATCGAAGTGGATCGTCGACTTCGGATCGCGCACCATCTCGTCGAACGAAGCGATTCGGTATGGCACATCGGCGTAGGAGAACCACGCACGGTCGAGCAGGCGTTCAAGTTCCCCTGGGAGGTAGCGCCGGGTGGCCTCGAGCAGTCGATGGAGGTAGACGATCTGATGATCACCCCAATATCCGATGTTGCTCCAGGGGTCGTCGGGATCGGGCACCTCCCAATCGATACCCTCCCGGGAGATCCGATAGGCGTTGAAACCGTCAGGCGTTGAGGCGTTGACGAAGACGGACACGGTGTTCGGCAGATAGGCAGGGAAGCTGAGGCACAGCGCCTCCCAGTTCTGGAAGATGTCTCGCCAGTTGCCTTCGTAGTGGATGATCGGTTGACCCTCCTCGTCACGCACCCGGATCGAGAACTCGTTCCACGGCCGGCTCGGATCGCCGTGGCGCCGCGAGAAGGTGAGCGGTAGGTATTCGAGCACGAGGCGCATCAACTGAGCGTCGCCGGTTGATTCAGCCTCACGCTGGAGCGCCGCACGGTCAACGATGTCCGGGAGGGCCTGGAGTTGCGACCGATGGCGCGCGGCCACAACCCGATTCCGCAGGGCCAGGAACTCCCTGAAGTCGGCGGTATTGATGCTGTGGTCTTCGTTGAAGATGCCGCCACGCATGACGTTGTACGTCACGTTGGCGAAGTGATGGGCGGTGGCGACCCGGTCGCCGGTCCGCTGCAGGGCGTCGCTGCGCGCCATGATGGCGTCCAGCGATTCGGTGCCGTGACGGACGGAGGCCGCCACCTCTTCTCCCGGATCGGGTGACGAGTGGAGGAAGCCACGCAGGCCGGCAACCTGTGCCTGGTCCTGGGCGACGTCGGCGACGATGAGCCAGGTCTCCCCCTCGCCAGGATCAAGTGCGATGTTTCCCGAGAGGAGGTAGGCGCCCGGCCGTCCGGTCACCAGGCCGGCAGGCTCGGTTGTGTGACCCATCCGGAACGACTCGAGCAGATCACTATTCAGGGCGAGGTTGGCCTCGTCGAAGCCAACGGACCAGGCGACCGACGCGGTGAGCACTTCGGCCGGCTCCGGTTGGTCATCAACATGGGATTCGAGCGAGTACACAACGAGACGGGTATTCGGGTCGGCGACCTCGCTCCGTTTGTAGGCATTGGTGAGGCTGCTCAGGCGCTGATACAGCGACGGATCGAGTCCGAAGGGAAGCAGGTTCACGAGTCCGTCGAGAACACTTGGCGTCACCGGATGATCACCGATGTTCGAGAGCGTGCTGGTCCGTGCGAAGCCGAATTGCTCACTGTTCGACCAGCGGTAGCGGAACACGAGACCCATCTCAGAATTGGATTCCTCGAAGATGATCTGATTCCCCACCACCGACTTGTAGAGGTTCCGCTGACGGTGGGGAGATGGAGCACCCCGGAACGGCTCCCACAGTGCCGGGCCACCGGGTCCCTCAAGGCGAATGGCCGTGATCGGCCCGGTCATCCCGGCGGCGAAATGGAGCCGATCCTCCGTTTCGTAGGGAAACAGAGCCAGAGCCGAGACGCGTCTCCCGGCGGTGAGGCCTCCGCGGCTCGACACGAACATCCAGTGGTCGGCGTCGCTGACAATGCTCATCAGGAAGGGTCCGAGTCGATCAGCGTCGGGGATCACGTAGAAACCCTCACCGTCGATCTCCACGAAACCTTCCACCAGTGGACTGTCCGCCGGATGCCTTTGTGTCACGGCGGCATCGTACATCGGTTGCGTCACGCCGCTTCTGGTGGTCCGCATTGGGCGGTGAGGCGTGATCGGCGCGACCTGACGCCAACTCTTCTTTTCCGTCATCCCCGGCTGATACGTTCGAGATCGGCGGCGGCGAGGCCGGAAGGAACCGAGATGGATGCACGCACACAATCCTGGATCGATCAGGATGACGCCCGTATGGCGGATGCCGTCCGCCGCAACGGCTGGCTCATCCAATACGTCGGAGGCGAGGAGTGCAGCAGACCAGGCTGCGACTGCCCCACGAACGACGGTCCTCCGTTCGCCTACACCGTCGGGCTCTTCGGCCTGGCACACCCGGAGCTCCTGATCTTCGGTGTGCCGCCGGAAATAGCGGCCGGGGTGCTCAACGACCTCGGTGAACGCGTCCGGAAAGGAGAGGCTCTGCTGCCCGGCCAGCTCATCACATTCGACAACTGGACGCACCGCATCATCCCGGAGCCGGTCCCGAACCCGGGGGACATCGTGTTCTCGGCGAACCGGTTCTACTGCCGACCCGATCAATTCTCGGTGCCGGTGCTCCAGCTCAGCTACGACGACACGGAGGGCCGGTTCCCATGGGATGACGCCTACGCCGCACCCGAGATGCAACCCAGACCCGGAACCTTCACAGCCTGGACCGACTGATCCCTGCAATCCGCTTCGCTGGTCGGTGCGGAGCCGACGGTACGCTCTCGCATCACGCGGTATTGAGGAGCAAGCGGTGGGGTCAATCGAACTCGGTCCGTTTCCCGAGGTCGCCGGCTACGAGACGGCGACGACGCTGGACGCCGCCGATCATCTACGGCCGTTCGCCGACCGGTTCGTGCCGACCGATCCGGGCCTCATCTACCTCGACGGGAACTCGCTCGGCCGCCTACCTGTGGCCACCGTGCCACACCTCCGAGAAGTAGTCGATCGCGAGTGGGGAGCACGGCTCGTTCGATCGTGGCCCGATCGTTGGTGGGATCTTGCCGATGCGATTGGAAGCCAGATTGCGCCGTTGGTCGGTGCCGACCCCTCCGAGGTGATTGTTGCCGACTCGACAACGATCGCCATCCTCAAGCTCACCGTGGCAGCTCTCAGGGCGCGGCCCAACCGCACGCGGATCATCACCGACGACTTGAACTTCCCGACCGACGTCTATGCCACTCGGGCTGCAGCGGATCTCGTGGGTGACCGTGGGATCGTCATCGTCCCGTCGGTCGACGGGGTGCACGGGCCGGTCGACGACATCATCGCTGCACTCGATGAAGACACTGCCCTGCTCACGCTCACACATGTCTCCTTCAAGAGCGGCTATCGATATGACATGGAGCGACTCACCCGCGCAGCGCACCGTGTGGGATCACTGGTGCTGTGGGATCTCAGTCATTCGGTCGGTGCAGTGCCGATCGATCTCGACGGAGCCGGAGCGGATCTTGCCGTGGGCTGCACGTACAAGTACCTGAATGGTGGTCCCGGTTCGCCGGCGTTCCTCTATGTCAACGAGCGAATCGCGCCCGAAATCGACAACCCCTTTTCGGGATGGTGGGGCCACGAAAGCCCGTTCGCGTTCGATCTCGACTACACACCGGCCTCATCCATTCGGCGATTCCAGACCGGCACCATGCCGATTCTCTCACTCGCCGGAGTCGAGACCGGCGTCGCCCTCACCGCCGAAGCTGGTATCGAAGACCTCCGCGCGAAGTCCATCGGCCTCTCCGAGTTCTTCGTCGAGCTGAGCCGAATACACCTCGAACCACTTGGCTTTGAGCTCGCCTCCCCTCGCGACGCCGATCAGCGCGGTTCTCACATCTCGCTCCGGCACACCGACGGGTGGCGGATCGTCAGAGCCATGATCGAACACGCCGCGATCATCCCCGACTTTCGCGAGCCGGACAATCTCCGCTTCGGCTTCACCCCCCTCTCCACCAGCTACACCGACCTCCACACCGCCGTGGTGCGCATCGTGAACCTGATGGCCGCCGATCTCCCCCAGACCTACAGCAAAGCCCGCTCCCACGTGACCTAGAACCTGGTCTTCGTCTCCCCCGCCGTCACCGAAAGCGGCGAAGGCCCTCCCTCTTCGTCTCCCCCGCCGTCCAGGTGGGGGAGACGCGGCCGGACGGAAGTCCGGTCGCAGAGGGGGTGGCCTGGGAGCCCGAATCGCGGAGATGACGCCATCCCTTCCTCGTCTCCCCCACTCCGTGGGAGAGGCGAAGAGCTGCGGTGAACAAACGCTGAACAACGGCGCGATCGGGATTCAACGGTGGAACGCTCGACGTTGGAGGCGTGACGGCGCGAACCGATGCCGTCATGTCACTCAGAGGAGTTGTGATGAGACATCGATACCAGCTGGCGGCTTTGACCTTCGCCGGGGCACTCGTGATCGCTGCATGCAGCGGCACATCCGACGACGAGACGACGACCACACAAGCGTCGGCCGAAACAACAACAACGACCGAGGCGCCGGCAACAACCACCACCACAGCAGAAGAGCCGATGGACACCACCCGGTTCGTCATCGAAGTCACCAACATCAGCGACGGATTTATCGCACGCGATGCACAGGCCTTCGCAATACCGGTCGATGCCGCGGAACCGGCCCCAGCCTTGCCCGGCGAGGCGTATGCAACCTCGTTCTCGGCCGCACCCGGTGAACGGCTCTCGTTCGCCACCATGCTCGTCCAGTCGAACGACTGGTTCTTCGCCTTCAATCCGGAGGGGCTCGAGCTCTTCGACGAGGGCGGTGTCCCTATCACCGGTGACGTCACCGACCAGGTTGCCATCTGGGACGCGGGAACCGAAGTTGACCAAGAGCCGGGCGTCGGTGAAGACCAGGCGCCGCGTCAGGCAGGCCCGAACACGGGTGATGCCGACCCGGACGCCACCGTTCGTTTGGTTGAGGATCTCGATGCCGCTGCGTTCGTGTCAGTGATGTTGAGTCACGACGAAGGTGACTTCACCCTGACGGTCGAGAACACAAGCGAGACGACAGACCTGCCGACGCCGATCGCTCCAGGTGTCGCCGTCGTTCACGGTGCGGGTACTCCCCTCTTCGTTGCAGGAGTGGCCGATCCCGGCCACGGCCTCGAGGCGCTCGCCGAAGACGGTGATCCATCCGGAATCGTCGAGAGCACCATGGCCGGGTCCGGAGTGGTGACACCACTGGCACCGGGGGTCGCTGTGGTCCTCGACACCGGAACGGAACTCTTCGTATCCGGCGCCTCCGATGATGGATCGGGTCTGGAGGGTTTGGCGGAGGACGGCAATGCGGGCCCATACGGCGAGAACACGGGCGGCACGGTCTTTGCGATCCCGGCCGGCCAAAGCGAACCCGGCCCGCTCTTCCCGGGCGACACCTACGCAGTGGAGATCGAAGCGGAAGCCGGGCAGAACCTCACGTTCGCGACGATGTTCGTACAGTCGAACGACTGGTTCTTCTCACTCGGTGGAGCAGGGATTCCACTGTTCGGCGCAGACGGGACTCCGATCTCGGGCGATATCACCAGCCTCGTGACTCTGTGGGACGCCGGAACCGAGGTCGACCAGACACCAGGTACCGGCGCCGATCAGGCGCCGCGCCAGGCCGGTCCGGACACGGGTGCCGACGACACCAACGCGTCGATCAGGCCGGTCGACGGCTACGCCGTGACCGACTACGTCCAGGTGACGATCACACCCCAGTCGTAGTCCCGGAAGATCAAGGCGGGGTGGTTGCGCCCAAGTGACCACTCCGCCTCGTCGCGTGCCTCTGTGTCGCGGCCGGACGTGACGTGGCAGAATCATCGTTGTCGGGAGATCGAGCGGAGCACCAACTCAATGACCAACGAAGAGACGATCGAATCGTTCTATCGCTCGTTCCAGCAGCGAGACTACGAAGGGATGATCGCCTGCTACCACGAGTCCATCCAATTCTCAGATCCAGTGTTCCCCGACCTGCGCGGCGACGAAGCCAGTGCAATGTGGCACATGTTGTGCGAACAGGGGACCGATCTCCGCGTGACGTACACCGGCGTCGCGGCAGAGGGCGACAGCGGAAGCGCCCGTTGGGACGCCCACTACACCTTCTCTCCGACCGGCCGATTGGTTCACAACAAGGTCGACGCCCGATTCGAGTTCGAGGACGGCAAGATCGTCCGCCACATCGACAGCTTCGACCTGTGGCGGTGGACACGTATGGCCCTGGGTACGACGGGTCTGATGACCGGTTGGAGCGGCTTTGCCCAGGCCAAGGTGAGAGCGACGGCCGATCGCAGTCTGCGCCGTTTCATCGCTGCACACCCGGAGTACACCGTTCCAGATTCGGGATAGTCACAAAGGCCGTCCGGGCGAAGTCAGCGGTGGTCGACGTGCGTCCGGTGCCGGCGGGCACGGTCTCCGTAGCGAGCCTTCCCTACTGCGCGGTCCAGGCTCCGTCGACCACGAGCACATGACCCGAAACCATGCCACCTGCCGGTGACGCCAGGTAGAGCACCGCAGCGGCGACGTCAGTGGTGGTCCCCACCCGGCCGATCGGCAGACGGCTCAGGACACCTTCAAGATACTCCGGCTGGTCCAAACGTTCGGCGGTGCCCGGCGTGTAGATGAACGTCGGCGCCACTGCATTGACCGTCACACCCCGGCTCGACCACTCGAGAGCCAGCACCTTCGTCAGCAGATTCACGCCACCCTTGCTCGCGGAGTAGACAGCGTGTTCCCGGATGCCGACCACACCCGCCTGCGAGCTCATGTTGATGATCCGGCCTTGGCCTTGTTCGAGCATGATGCGGCCGGCTGCCTGGCAGGCAAAGAACAACCCGCGAAGGTTGACGTCCATCATCTCATCCCAGTCGGACTCGGTGATGTCCTCTGCCGGATGGTTAGCCCCGAGTCCCGCGTTGTTGACCAGCACATCGAGCGACCCGAGTCGCCTTCGGACGTCCTCAAAGACGGTGCTGATCTGCTCAACGTCTCTCACGTCGAGCTCCACGGCAAGCGCCGCACCACCATCGGAGCGGATCTCATCGGCAAGGCGCTCCAGGGACTCCTGGTCCCGCGCGGCGACTGCCACGGAAGCGCCGGCATGGGCCATCGCCTTGGCGAGATCCCAGCCGATTCCCTTGCTCGCTCCAGTCACAAGAGCGACCTGGCCGTCAAGGCGGAAGTCTGGATAGTCCATGGTGATCAGTGTGGCACAGGTGATCGAGGGCCGAAGCTCCCGGACCGCCTACAACCCGAACGCCTTCTTGGCAACTTCCAGGTTGATGACACCAAGCATGGCCCGGTCGCCGGTCGCCATCGAGAGGAGATACACCTCCGCCCCCGCGTCGTACGCCGTGCGCGCGACCGCAGCGAGGCCGCCGGGGTGATTCTCGACCGGGACGATCAGGACCTCGCGCTCGTCGACGACCAGCAGGCCGGCTGCCGTCAAAACGTCGCGGGTTCGTTGGGCCACCGAATCCTCGACGACCACGTGGACTACGCGGTGGTGCTCCCGGGAGAACGACACAGCAGCCTCGACGTTGATTTCGGCTGCGCCGAGCGCTTCCCAGACCTCAGGGACCGCGCCACCTCGCTGCGGGATAATGATCGTGATATCTCTCATTTCGTCTCCTTCTTCATCATCGCGTCGCTTGGCGATCGCGTCTGTTTCTGATTCGGCGCCAACTCCGCCTTCGACGACCGGATCCAATGGCCGGTAGGCTCGCCTTGTGCGTCGTATTCTCGTTCTCGCTGCGGTTGCGGCGGCAGTCGTAGCCGTGGCTTTCGCGCTCGCCCGCCCCGCTTCGGGCCCCGAACTCCACTTCGATTCCAGCGTCCCCGACGACCTCCGGGCGGTCGCCGTGGAGGCGTGGGATCGATTCCTCGCGGCGCACCCGGCGCGCGCCGACTGTATAGGGTCGATCAACATGAGCGCGGCATGGGAACTCGATGACCGTGCGGAATACCGCCCGGGTTCGGCGACGGTGGTGATCCGTGTTCCCGGGACCGCCCCCAATCTGACCAACGATCTGACCCACGAGTTCGCTCACCACGTGGAGTTCACGTGCCGGGAGCACGAGGAGCTTCGCGCAGCCTTCCTTGCTACCCAGGGATTCCCCGACTCGGCCAACTGGTTCAACGGCGCAACGTGGGAGACGACACCGTCCGAGCAGTACGCCGAAGCGACGGTCGAAGCCGTGCTCGGAAGGCGCACACACCACGGTGGCATTATCGTCTCCAATGAGTCGGTCGCCGTCGTGCGGCAGTGGGGATCTCGATCCTGAGCACACCACGTTTGGGCCCGTTCCTTCGTCTCGTGAACCGCGTCGACGGCTCCGGCACCGTGAAGGATCGGTCGGGACCGGGCTCCACCAGTACACATGCAGCTCGGACCCGACCGATCAATCCCTAGGCGTCTCCTTCGTCGTCCGGCATGCCAATCTCCTCGAGCTCCGACTTGATCTCGCTCGCCGTCTCGGCGAACACCTCGGCGTCTGCGCCTCCCTGCTCAGATGCCTGCTCCAACTCGTGCTTCAGTACCTCGAGGTCGGCACCGCCGGCCATCATCTGTACCAACTGCTCGAGGGGCAGGTCCTCTTTCGCATAGTCGCCGTAGACCTGTCCACGGCGGAGGATGACAAAGTGGTCACCCACCGGATAGGCGTGCTGGGGGTTGTGCGTGATGAAGATCACGCCAATCCCGCGGTTCTTCGCCTGGAGGATGTACTTCAGCACGACGCCGGCCTGCTTCACGCCGAGCGCCGCGGTGGGCTCGTCGAGAATCAGCACCTTCGCTCCGAAGTAGACCGCGCGGGCGATCGCTACCGACTGTCGCTCGCCACCTGAAAGGGTCCCGACCGTCTGATCCGGATCGCGGATGTCGATGCCCATCTTCGCCATCTCTTCCCTGGTCGTCTCCTTTGCGAATGAAGAGTCGAAGGTCTTGAATGGCCCCCAGCCTTTGGTCGGTTCCGATCCGAGGAAGAAGTTCCGCCAGATAGACATGAGCGGGATCATCGCCAGGTCCTGATAGACGGTCGCGATGCCCATCTCCAGTGCCTCACGCGGCGAGCTGAAGTCCTGCTGCACCCCGTCGAACAGATACTCGCCTTCCGAGGCCTTGTGGACCCCGGAGAGGACCTTGATCAACGTGGACTTGCCGGCACCGTTGTCGCCGAGCAGACACGTGACTTCTCCGGCACGCACGAACGCCGAGATATCCTGGAGCGCGATGACGCTTCCGAAGTTCTTCGATACGTTCTTGATTTCTAGGAGCGCAGTGTTGTTAGAAGTCATCGTTTCGCCGCCTGCTGTCGTACGTAGTTATTGAATATCACAGCAATCACGAGGATGCCTCCCACAAACACCTGGAACCAGTCACCGTCGACACCGGTGATGATGATCCCCTGCTGCACCATCGCGAAGATCAACGCTCCGAAACTGGCGCCAATCGCAGATCCATAGCCACCGGTCAGCAGTGTCCCGCCGACTACCACCGCGATGATCGCCTGGAACTCCAGCCCGAATCCGCGCAGTGTGTCCGCACCGTTGAACTGAACGGCCTGGATCGTCGCCACGAGGAACGCGGCAAAGGCCGTTGTCATGAAGAGGCCGATCTTCACCTTGCTCACCGGAACACCGACGTTTCGAGCAGAGTTGGCGTCGCCACCCGCAGCGAAGATCCAGTTGCCCGCGCGCGTGCGGAGAAGGACCCAGGTTGCGATCGCAGCCATTGCGAGCCACCAGAGAATCGACACCCGAAAGCTGGCCCCGAACACCGTGAATTCGGTGGCGAACAGCGTGTCGGCCAGTCCCGCTCCAGATGCTTCGTCGAAGTTGCCCAACTGCGTGCGATCAGTGAGGCTGCGAGTCAGCGCGATCGTCAGACCCCGGAAGATGAACAACGTCGCCAGAGTGATGATGAACGATGGCAGTTTGGTCGCAATCACCAGCGACCCGTTGAAGAATCCGATCAGGAGGGCAACAATGAGCGCAGCGAGGATCGCGGGCCACACCCCCCAGCCGAAACCTCCGGCCGACGATGGCGTGATCAGCACCATGATCGTCATCCCGGCGAATCCGAGTATCGAGCCGATGGAGAGGTCGAACTCGCCACCGATCATGAGGAGCGCCACCGCTACGGCAAGAATCCCGAGCGGTGCAGCCCGGTTCAAGATCGACGCCGTGGTCGCCCAACTCGCAAAGTTGTTGTCGTACGCGACGATCGCAAAGAACAGCCAGACGAGGCCGGCTCCTACGATCGCCCCGAGTTCGGGCCGTGCCAGCAGCCTGGATAGTCGGCTGGTCTTCCGGACTCGTTCGTCCGCCGGCGGCACCGACCCCGGCGGTACCGCTTCCGACGCTGTCGCGTCTGGCGGAGGTCCACTAGTGGATGTCATGTCACCTTCCTCCGTCGATCAACACGTACTGCGTTGGGGGCCCGCCGGCGGCGGGCCCCCAAACCTCCACGACTCGCTACCGGAGACCCTGCTCCGAAAAGGCGATCACATCAGCGGAGGTTTCCGCCGTCACGATCTGCGGACCGGTGAGGATGACCCTCTGGACACTGCCAAGCGGCAACGCGCCGGTCTCCTTGAACTGCGTCAGCAGCACGATCGGCAGGTAGCCCTGCAGATACTGCGCCTGATCGATGGCGAACAGCATGTCGCCGTTGCCGATGGCTTCGAGTACCTCAGGTGACATATCGAAGGTCGCGAACTTGACGGTGCCCAACTGGCCGCCCTCCGTGAGCGCCGCAAGCGTCGGCATCGCACCCGTCGGGCCGAGCGTCAGAATGCCCTCGACCGGATTGGCCTGCAACGCGCCGGCGACTGTCTCCTGTGTGCCCGTGGGGTCTGCCAAGTCGACCGGGATTACGTCGACGTTGACGCCAAGGCCATCTTCGAATCCTTGACAACGATCGTCGAGCGCCGTGTTGCCAACTTCCTGGTTGATACAAATGGCACTGCCGACGCCTTCAGCAGCAAACTGCTGTCCCGCGATCAGGCCCGCCTCGTACTCGGTCTGGCCGACGTGCACCAGAACACCGAGGTCGGCGAATGCGTCGCTTCCCGAGTTCATCGAGATCACCGGGATTCCGGCTGCAACCGCTGCCCTGATCGAGTCTCCGAGCGCATCTGCGTCGGGGATCGTCACGACGAGTCCGTCCGGCTGGGATGCGACGGCGGCGTCGATGATTTGGCTCATCTCGACCATGTCGAACGTCCCGGGGGACTGATACTCAACGGTAACGCCCATGTCGTTCGCTGCGGAATCCACTCCGTTTGCCGCAACCGACCAGAACGGATCGGATGCCTGTCCGTGTGAAACAACCACGAAGCGGAGGTCCCGCTGCGTGACCGCATCACCGGAATCGGCTGTTGTTGTGGTCTCGGCGTCGTCGCCGCCCGTCGCGGCTGCCGTCGTCGTCGTGTCGTCGCTATCGCTCGAGCACGCGGCGATGATCAGGGCAAAGGCCATCAGAAGTGCAATCAACACACTTCGTTTCATTCGGTTCCTCCTCTATCCGACAATCGGCCCACCGGCGGTGGGTCCGGTTCCCCCAAACCTACGCGGGTGCGCAGGCGCTGGGTGGACTTATGCGAATGCCTTTCGTAGATACTCGAGACTGGTCCGCGCATCCGCAATCGGACCCTCTCCTTCCGCTGGATCCTCATCGAGGACCAGATCCTGTTCAAGAACGTACCACCCGTCGTAGCCCGATGCTTCCAACTCGGCGACAAATCCAGCGATATCAACGTCGCCCTCGCCCAGAGGTTTGAAGATGCCATCGATCACGGATCGCCGGAATGGAAGCTCGCCGCTCCGCACCTGCTCCGCCATCTCGCCATCAACATCCTTCAGGTGAACGTGCGAGACGCGCCCCTTCGCCGCCTTCGCCACCGCCACAACATCCGCTCCGCCAAGGAAGAGGTGGCCGGTGTCGAGGCAGAACTCGACGTCGCTGTCGGCCAAGAGGCGGTCGATGTGCTGCGGCCGCTCGATCGCCATCCCCCAGTGCTGGTGTAGGGACGTGGCAAGACCCTCGGCATCCGCGATGTCGATGACCTTCTGGAGATTGGACAGGAAGATGGTCCACTCTTGCTCCGTCATCTCGACGCTGTTGTCGTAGCCGTCGAAGTGTGAACTCGGGCCGAGGACAATGACCTCCGAGCCGCACCCGGCAAGTGTGCGGGCTGCGCGAGCCACGTACTCGAGCTGCTCTTCGGCCGCATCTTCTCGATATAGCAGGGCCGGCACGAATCCGCCCACAAGCACCAGT
>Ga0316196_10000443_pt1 | contig 16064 bp, 16 predicted proteins | sample Eddsed2cm_MG_FD_204938 | JGI IMG/M metagenome (GOLD analysis project Ga0316196, IMG submission 204938) | Coastal sediment microbial communities from Maine, United States - Eddy sediment 2 cm | ecosystem: Environmental > Aquatic > Marine > Coastal > Sediment | place: USA: Maine | collected... | reverse complement strand
TCATCGACGACCACCGGATCTTCGCCTACCCGTTCCTCGACGCCGAAACCGGACGCCAGCCTTATTGGCGGGATGTGGGAACCGTGGACGCATTCTGGGAGGCGAACATGGAACTGGTGGCGGTGGAACCCGAGCTCAACCTGTATGACAAGGACTGGCCGATCCGCACGTATCACCTTCAACTGCCCTCGGCAAAGTTCGTGTTCAGGGACGTTGACCGGGAAGGCAAGGCCCTGGATTCCGTGGTATCCGCGGGGTGCGTTATCTCTGGATCGGCGGTAGTTGATTCGCTGCTGTTTTCTAATGTAAGGGTGCACTCTTACAGCCAGGTCGACGCGTCTGTACTGCTGCCGGAGGTCGAGGTCGGGCGTCACTGTCGCATCAGCCGTGCGGTGATCGACCGTGGTTGCCGGATACCACCGGGAACGGTCATTGGCGAGGATCCGGATGAGGATGCCAGGCGTTTCCGAGTGACTGAAAAGGGTATCGTGCTGGTGACTGCCGAGATGTTTGGCCAGGAAACCATGGTTAGCCTGTCTTGACTGTAACCACGGTCAATAGCCCACTGATTTCTGCAATTTTCGCAGCACGCCGGAGCAGTGGTTGGTGGCCAACAAGATGTTTCAGATTAAGTGTGCAAAGCGGGCCGAAGTCCGGCGATTGGCTTGGTCTGAGTTCGGGCCCCGTGGATTCGCTATACTCCCTTTCCACATGCCAGCGACTGCATGCCGCGCAAGATTAAACAAAAAAAGATGAGTGTCGATGGGGTGTGGAAGGTCGAGATGCTGGGTCCCTATGGCTGGGAAAATATCGCAACGGCATTTCTGCAGGGTGGCCGCTATCTGGCAGCCAGCGCCGACCATTATTCGATCGGCAGTTATGAGCTGGATGGCGACGCCTTCACTGCGTATATTTGGGCCACCCAATCCGGCAAGGTTCGCTCCATCTATGGCAGCAAAAAGAAACGCGTCCATATAAGCATGGAGGCGAGAATCAAATCAGGAAGAACGAAAAAGGCGGACAAAATCGTTGGCTCTTCGCTTCCATCCGTAGGAAAGGATTTCGACGTCAGAGTGCGTCTGATTCGGGTGGGCGATCTGGATTAATCAATCTCTGCTGGCGGCCTCACGCAACGTATCCGTCCGCCTGCAGGCAATTTTGCAGCCGGGCCGATTAGCCGTCGTATTCACCCATTCGCGCCCGTTCCGGATTCCAGTTGATCTCCAGCATTGCGAGCACCGCATAGGGCAGGGCCGTTAATACCAGCAGGGCGAAGATAGTGATCAGGCCGAGGTCGGCAACGCTTTGCCCCGGAGACAGCGTGCCATGCAGCAGGTAAACCAGGCAGATCAGGGGCAGGTGAAGCACCACGATCAATAATCCGACCAGCACTTTTCGTGACAAGGCGTCCGACATCTAGAGACTCCGTCGATTGCAGCTCAGTGGCTGCAGCGGTTGTTGACTGCTAACCGCCGTTAGCGTCCGACCGAGTTATTTCTTTAATTCCGAATCTGGCGTGGCGATGGTCGACGAAGGGGCTTTCAGTGGCGCAGCAGAAGCGAAACGCCGCTGACCACCAGCAGGAGGCTGACAGCGATCTGGAACGCGCGCTGACTGATGTTGGTGTGTATGTGTCCGCCCATGTAAAGGCCCAGGGCCATCATCGGCAGAGAAACCGCGGTCAGGGCAAGCCAGTCGCGATCGAAGTACCCACTGGCCATGTAACCGCTCAGACGACCCGCGCCGTCCATGAGGAAAATTGTGGCAAAAGTGGCGCGAAACTGGGTCTTGGGCAGGCCGCGGTGTTTAAGGTATGCGACGTAAAAAGGCCCGCCCGTGCCGAACAGCGTACCGATCAGGCCGCCAAGTGAACCGGCCGGGATTGCCCAGAGGGTCGATGCGCTTCCGCCGCTGTCTTTGACCAACAGTGTATAGAGTGCGTAGAAGAGGATGAATACACCAAGTCCGTGTGCCAGCATCACCGGGTCGATGGTCTTGAACAGGTAAAGACCACAAAGCACGCCAATAGCACTGAAAGGGAGTAGTGGCCAAATCTGCCGCCATTGAATCTGCGCCCTGTCTTTTAGCCCATGGCTGGCGGAAGCGACATAGTCGAGGAGCACGACCAGCGGCACCACCACCGACAGTGGCAGCATGAGCGCCAACAGCGGGATCGCAATCAGGCCTGACCCGAACCCGGCGACGCCTCGGACGAAATAGGCCGCACAGAGTGTGGCTGCGCCAAACACCCAGTAAATTGGAGGAAGTGAATCAAACAAGAATTTAGCCCTTGGTTGCCTTCATATCGGCCTATATAGCCATGAAGCCTTGTTCCCTTTGCGCATCCAGGCCGGTCAGGTACTGCGCTGATTGTTCCCCGATTTATACGAATCTAATGTCTGGGCACTTAAGTATTATATGCGGCATTTCATTTGTTTAGCTTAACTATTGCAAGCTGATTGTCGTGTATTTGTGAAGCGGATTCCGATTCTGGGAAGTTAAGGATTAAGCAGGGGCGCTCACGGCGCCTGTTTGGTCGCTTGCCCCTTTGCACGGGTTGCGAGGGGATGGATGGGGGGAGAGAGGGAGACGAACTGGTTCTGAGGATAGTTTTCAGGATGTCTTTTGCGCGCCTTGGATCATTTCGTTCGCGTGACGGCGGGTCTTCTGGGTGATGTCGATGCCGCCCAGCATGCGTGCGATTTCGTCCACCCGGGCCTTTTCATCCAGTGGTTCGATTTTCGTTTCGGTGGTTTTGCCATCGCTCAGCTTGTGCACCCGCAGCTGCTGATGGGCCTGCGAAGCGACCTGCGGAAGGTGGGTGACACATAGCACCTGTCGCTGCCCCGCGAGCCGGCGCAGCAGCTGTCCGACGATCTCGGCCACGGCCCCACCAATGCCGACATCCACCTCGTCGAAAATGAGCGTGGGTACCTCACCGCAGTCGACGGTGGCAACCTGGACGGCGAGACTGATGCGTGAGAGTTCGCCACCGGAGGCGACTTCTGCCAGGGGCGCCATGGGCTGCCCCGGATTGGCTGCCACCAGAAAATCGACCCGGTCAAGGCCATGCGCCGCGGGTCTGTCAGTGTGTGTCTCGCAGCGGATCTCGAAACGGCCGCCCTGCATGCCGAGTTCCTGCATGCTGCTACTTACCGTATCCGACAGTACCACTGCCGCCTTCAAACGCGCTTTGCCCAGTTTCCGGGCGGCTTTGAAGTAGGCCGCTTCGTGTTCCTGCGCCGCCCGTTCAAGTTCGAGCAGTCGCTTGTCAGATTGTTGCAGGCCCTCGACCTCAACGCGCAATGTGTCGAGCAGTCCCGAGAGTTCCTGTGGCGCGACCCGATGCTTACGTGCCGCATCGTGCAGACTCCCCAACTGTCGGTCCACCCGCTGCAGTCTTTCCGGATCGATTTCAACCCGCTCCTGGTAGTGGCGGAGTTCACTGGCCACCTCTTCGATCTGGATGCCGGCGGTCTCCAGCATCTCGCGCGCCTCGCCCAGCTTGGGGTCCAGCACACCTAACTCGGACAGCTTCTTTGCCGCCTGGTTGAGCGACTCCAGCAGCGAGGGATCGTTCTCACTGAGCAGGGCCAGCACGGAGCTACTGTCATTCAGCAGGCGTTCCGCATGTGCCAGGCGCGTATGCTCGGCTTCGAGCTCCCGCAGGCTTTCAGGGGTGCAGACCAGATCGTCGAGTTCATTGATTTGGAAGCGCAGATAATCGAGCCGGTTGGCCCGGTCCTCACCGGCCTTCTGCAAAGCTTCATATTCGTCACTGGCACTGCGCCAGGTCTGGAACAGCAGGGCGAGATTTCGTGCAGTTTTGCGCAGGCCCGCATATTCATCCAGCAGCTGGCGCTGCGCAGCGGGCTGCAACAGGGATTGATGGGCGTGTTGACCATGGATGTCAACCAGCATCTCGCCCAGTTCCTTTAGCAGGGCCAGCGGCGTCGGTGTGCCATTGATGTAGGCGCGACTGCGTCCGTCTCGGACCAGGACGCGGCGCAGCAGACATTCTCCATCGCTGGCCAGATCATGCTGCTCGAGCCATGCGGCTATCGCGGAATCGGGCGCAATCTCAAAATTCACGCTGATCTCGGCTTTCGAAGCGCCGGAGCGGATCATGTTGTTGTCGGCCTTGTCACCGAGGGCCAGCCCCAGCGCGTCGATCAGGATTGACTTGCCGGCGCCCGTTTCTCCGGTCAGCGCGGTCATGCCCTGAACGAGGTCCAGATCAAGGGTGCGGACGATGACCAGGTCGTGGATGTTGATTCGATTCAGCATTGTAGTGGGCCATGCCGTGGATCACGGGTGTTTAATTCTTCGGTAGCCCGCCCCACCCGAGCTTTACGCGCAGGACGTCGTAGTGGTCATGCCCAACCGGGTGCAACAGCCTGACCCTGGTTTCATGTCGGCGCACCTTGAGCTTGTCGCCGTTGGAGGTCATCAGGCTGGTTGCCCCGTCGCAGGTGATGCGCACATCATTGGGGTCCGTCTGACCGCATACCGATATTTCGATCGCGCTGGCGGCATCGATGACGATTGGGCGGTTGCTCAGCGTATGCGGGCAGATGGGGACCAGGGTGATGGCATCCAGGCTTGGCGCCAGGAGGGGGCCGCCACCGGACAGTGCATAGGCAGTCGAACCGGTCGGGGTCGAGATGATGAGGCCGTCGGAGCGCTGCGTATAGACAAAGCGACCATCGATCCAGGTTTCGAACTCGATCATGCGCGCGATGTTCCACTTGTGCAGAACCACGTCATTGAATGCGAGTACAGGCGGTTGGTCGCCAATCTGGGCACTGAGCAGGAAACGCTGTTCCTCGTCATAGTGCCCGTCGAGCACGGCGGCGACGCAGTCGCGTATGTGGGTTGGTGTTATATCGACCAGAAAACCCAGGCGACCCAGGTTGACGCCCAGCAGTGGGATATGGTGGTCGGCGAGCTGGCGGGCCGCACTCAGCAGGGTGCCGTCACCACCGACCACGACGGCCAGATCGCAGCTTTCCGCCAATGTGTCGATGGGTACTCCCTGCCCCAGGCCCAGTAGCGACGCCGTGCGCCGGTCCGGCAACATGGTCAGACGCCGCTCGGTGAGGACCTCATGCAGGCGCGTGAGGGTGGACCTCAGGTGCCCCGCATCGCCTGGTTTGGCGATGACCGCTATGCGCTGAAACTGGCTGGATGTGGTGCTCACGATGCCTGTGGGCCTGCCGATCACGGATTAAGGCTGCAAACTAGCATGCACTATGTCAGCCGCCAAGGTACCTTGGGTTCGCTTGACACCCCAAAATAAGCCTCCACATAATCCGGGCGAACCGATGGTTGTTTACCGGGTCTATCTCTAGAGGTTCCCCAATGGCAGGAATTAAGTGACAGCAAAGAGCCCGGACAATGCGATCAGCGAGCGTGCCCAGCACTTTCTCAAGGTGTTGATCGAGCGCTATATCCGGGATGGCCACCCGGTGGGTTCGCGTACGCTGGCAAAAGATGCCGGTCTGGATCTGAGTCCGGCGACCATCCGCAATGTGATGGCCGACCTAGAAGATCTAGGGTTTGTGGCATCACCGCACACCTCTGCGGGGCGGGTGCCGACGGTGTCGGGTTACCGCATGTTCGTCGACTCGTTGTTGTCGTTGAAACCACTGGACAAGGAGCAGCTGCTCGAAGTCCAGCAGCAGCTCGATACTCACGATCCGCCCGCCGGACTGGTGGATTCGGCATCGCGCCTGTTGTCCAGTCTTACCCACCTTGCCGGCATTGTCATGGTGCCCAAGCACAATCAGATCACAATCAAGCAGATCGAGTTCGTCTCCTTATCCGATGTTCGCGTGCTGACGGTGATGGTGACCTCGGCCGGTGAGGTGTTCAACCGGATTATCGAAACCTCGCGAGTGTTCAGCCGCAGCGAACTCGAACAGTTAAGCAATTACATCACCAGCCATTACGCGGGCAATGATCTCGAGACGATCCGCAAACGGGTCCTGCGCGAGATGAAGGAAACCCGACGCCATCTGGATGCGCTGATGGTGCAGGCTCTGGAGATCGCAAGCGCGGCCTTTGTAGGCGAGGGCGCCGAGAAGGAGCGGGATGGGGATTTCGTGGTCGCCGGGCAGACCAACCTGATGGATTTCGATGAGCTCTCGCAGATGGACAGTCTCAGATCACTGTTCAACGCGTTCACGGAGAAGCAGGAGATCCTCCATCTGCTCGACCGCAGTCTCGAGGCCGACGGGGTTCAGATCTTCATTGGCGAGGAGTCCGGTTACACTACCCTCAAAGACTGTTCGGTCATTACGGCACCCTACGGAGTCAATTCTGAGGTCGTCGGGGTTCTGGGTGTTATCGGGCCGACGCGGATTGCTTATGACCGCGTGATTCCGATCGTCGACATTACGGCAAAGATTCTCGGCAGCGCACTGGCTGCGCGCTGATTTTTTCAACTGATTTGCAGTTCCTGGCTTGTATTCCCGCCTTTTGCCCCCACCTTGGTGCTTGAAAACCTGGGGCGACTTGAATTCCCCGGTTAATTACTGATTTAAATCAAAAGCTTGTATGAGGTTCTGATGAGCGAGCAGCAGGATCCCTCGGTGCGCGAAAAGGGTGCCGATGAGGCAGCAACGGATACTTCCGAGACCACATTCGAACAAAGCGCCGCAGAAATGGAGATGGAAAGTGAGGTCGCGGAGAACTCCGCGGAAGGTCTTTCCCAGCTGTTGGAGCAGGCTCGCGCGAAGGCCGATGAGCATTACGAACAGATGATGCGGGCCCACGCCGAGCTGGAAAATCTCAAGCGCCGGCATGAGCGGGATCTGGAGAACGCGCACAAATATGGGCTCGACAAGTTTGTCGCTGAGTTACTCGGCGTCTGGGACAGCTTGGAACTGGGTCACAGCGCCGCGCAGGACGAGACGGCCGATGTGCAGAAGCTGCGCGAGGGAACCGAGTTGACCCTGAAGATGCTGAGCGATGCGATGGGTAAATTCGGTGTCGAGCAGATCGATCCTATCAATCAGCCCTTCGATCCCGAGCTGCATCAGGCGATGTCCATGCAGCCGCGCGCCGATGTGCCGGCCAACACCGTTGTTGCTGTGGTGCAAAAGGGCTACCGGTTGAACGGTCGCCTGGTCAGGCCCGCTATGGTGATGGTTTCCCAGGCGGCCGGTCCGGCTTAGCGACATTTTCGGGCAATGCCTTGAAAGCGCAAAAGAAAACCCCATTTAGACAACAGGTTCAAAAGAATTCCAGAATCGGAGATTAGACATCATGGGCAAGATCATCGGTATCGACCTCGGCACCACCAACTCCTGCGTCGCAGTGATGGAGGGCGATAAGGCCAAGGTCATCGAGAACAGTGAGGGTGATCGCACCACGCCATCCGTCATCGCGTTTACCGGTGATGGTGAAGTACTGGTCGGGCAGAGTGCCAAGCGCCAGGCGGTGACCAACCCGCACAACACCTTGTTTGCGATCAAGCGCCTGATTGGCCGCCGTTTTGGCGACAAGGTGGTGGAAAAGGACATCGACATGGTGCCCTACAAGATCGTCAAGGCAGATAATGGTGATGCCTGGGTGGAGGTCAACGGCAACAAGATGGCGCCGCCGGAGATCGCAGCCAAGGTCCTCCAGAAGATGAAGAAGACGGCCGAAGACTACCTGGGTGAGAAGATCACCGAGGCGGTCATCACCGTACCGGCCTACTTCAATGACTCCCAGCGTCAGGCAACCAAGGACGCGGGGCGCATCGCCGGCCTGGATGTCAAACGCATCATCAACGAGCCGACAGCAGCCGCGCTGGCCTATGGGATGGACAAATCCCACGGCGACAAGAAACTGGCTGTGTATGACCTCGGCGGCGGCACCTTCGATGTCTCGATCATCGAGATCGCTGAAGTCGACGGTGAGCACCAGTTTGAGGTGCTGTCGACCAACGGCGACACCTTCCTGGGTGGCGAAGACTTTGATATGCGGATCATCGATTTTCTGGTCGCTGAGTTCAAGAAGGACCAGACCGTCGATCTGAAGAACGATCCCCTGGCGCTGCAGCGTCTCAAGGAGACCGCCGAAAAGGCCAAGATCGAACTATCCAGCAGCCAGCAGACCGACATCAATCTGCCGTACATCACGGCTGATGCCAGCGGTCCAAAGCACATGAACATCAAGCTGACCCGCGCCAAGCTGGAGTCGCTGGTGGACGACCTGGTCCAGAGCACGCTCGAGCCCTGCAAGATCGCGCTCAAGGATGCCGGTTTGACGGCCTCCGATATTGACGACGTGATCCTGGTCGGCGGCCAGACACGTATGCCGAAGGTGCAGGAACTGGTGGAGAAGTTCTTCGGCAAGGCGCCACGCAAGGACGTCAACCCGGACGAGGCCGTCGCCGTCGGCGCAGCCATCCAGGGTGGTGTACTTGGCGGCCAGGTCAAGGACGTGCTGCTGCTGGACGTCACCCCGCTATCGCTGGGCATCGAGACCCTCGGCGGGGTTATGACCAAGCTGATAGATAAGAACACGACCATTCCGACCAACGCCTCGCAGACGTTCTCGACGGCAGACGACAATCAGACGGCGGTCACCGTGCACGTGCTGCAGGGTGAACGTGAGCAGGCGGCAGCGAACAAGTCGCTGGGTCGCTTTGATCTGGCCGATATCCCGCCGGCGCCGCGTGGCATGCCGCAGATCGAAGTCAGCTTCGACATCGACGCCAACGGTATCCTGCATGTGTCGGCCAAAGACAAGGCCACTGGCAAGGAGCAGTCGATTCGAATCACCGCGTCTTCCGGCCTTTCCGAGGACGAGATCGCCAAGATGGTGCAGGATGCCGAGTCGCATGCGGACGAGGACAAGAAGTTCCACGAGGTGGTGCAGGCACGTAACCACGCCGACGCCATGATCCATGCGACCCGGAAGTCGATGGAAGAGATCGGTGATGACAAGCTCGAGGCCGGCGAAAAAGAGTCGATCGAGAAGGCTATCGCCGAACTGGAAGAGGCAATGAAGGGTGCCGACAAGGATGCCATTGAGGCCAAGACCAAGGCCCTGACCGATGCCTCCGCCAAGATGGCCGAGCGTATGTACGCCCAGCAGGGCGGTCCGGAAGCGGCCGCTGCGGCTGGAGCCGCCGGTGGCTCTGCCGGTGCCGGTGCATCAGGTGGCGAGTCGGGCAAGGCCGATGATGATGTCGTCGATGCCGAGTTCGAAGAGGTCAAAGACGGCAAGTAAGGCTGGTAACGGGTGGTCGTACGGCCCACCCGGTTAGCGACCGTGCATCGGCTACAGCGCCGGTGCGCGGTTTTGGTTTTTTTCGGGACGCAGAGAACACAGAGTAACTCGGAGGACGCAGAGATTTTTGACATGAGATTTTGTCTCTGTGATCTCTGCGAACTCTGCGTCCTTTCTTCAAGCAGTAGCTGATTATGTCGAAACGCGATTACTACGAAGTACTGGGCGTTGCCAAGAACGCCAGTGAGGCCGAGATAAAGAAGGCCTACCGCCGGCTGGCGATGAAATACCACCCCGACCGCAACACCGGAGATAAATCCACCGAGGCCGAGAGCAGTTTCAAGGAGGCCAAGGAGGCCTATGAAGTGCTCTCCGACGACCAGAAGCGTGCGGCCTACGATCAGTTTGGGCATGCCGGGGTCGATCCGTCCATGGGCGGCCGTGGGGGCTTTGGGGGCGGTGGTGCCAACTTCAGCGACATCTTTGGCGATGTATTCGGCGATATCTTCGGCGGTGGACGAGGTGGCGGCGGTGGCTCCCGCGTGCAGCGTGGTTCTGACCTGCGTTACAACCTCGACCTGAGCCTCGAAGATGCGGTGGCCGGTACAAGCGTGAAGATCAAGGTCCCCACCTGGGTCCAGTGTGAGCCCTGCGGCGGGACCGGGGCGAAAAAAGGGTCTTCCCCCAAAACCTGTGGCACCTGTCAGGGTGCCGGTCAGGTGCGCATGCAGCAGGGCTTTTTCTCTGTGCAGCAAACCTGTCCGACCTGTCATGGCCGCGGCTCGGTGATCGATGACCCCTGCGCCAGCTGTCACGGTCAGGGACGCGTGCAGGAGGTCAAGACCTTGTCGGTCAAGGTGCCGCCAGGTGTCGATACCGGCGATCGCATCCGACTGGCCGGCGAGGGCGAGGCAGGTGATCATGGTGGCCCCCCGGGGGATCTTTATGTACAGGTGAACGTGCGCGAGCATCCGATCTTTACCCGCGACGACAGTCATCTGTATTGCGAGGTGCCGATTGCATTCACCACCGCGGCACTGGGTGGTGAACTCGAGGTGCCGACGCTGGGCGGCAAGGTCAAGCTCAAGATTCCTGAAGGGACCCAGACGGGCAAGATGTTCCGTATGCGCGGCAAGGGCGTGAAACCCGTGCGCGGTGGACCTCAGGGCGATCTGATCTGTCGTGTGGTAACGGAGACGCCGGTCAAGCTTACCGAGCAACAACGTAATCTGATGCGCGAACTGGACGAATCACTGAGGGGCGGCGGGCGGAAACACAGTCCGAATGCGCACTCCTGGGTCGACAGCGTCAAGGGTTTCTTCGAAAAGATGGGGCTTTGATGCCCTGAGCCCGAACAGGACACACGGTAACGGCGAAAACAAAGACCTAAATTAGACACGCGCCATTCGCGATGCCGTAGACCTCAGTAAGTGTGTCCGCCTTTATGCAATTTGCAGCTTATGCCCGCCCCCTCCCGGCGGGTTTTTTGATTGTGGACGCCGGGGCGCCGCGACCGCTTTCACGGTGTTACCATCGCGGATTCACAAAAAACGACCGAAAACGCAAAGGAAACGGGACCGACAATGATTCGAGTGGCTGTGGTGGGCGCTGCGGGGCGCATGGGGAAGACCTTGATCGGCGCTGTGACGGCGACCGAGGGTATGCAATTGACGGCGGCCACCGAGCTTCCGGATTCGACACTGGTGGGTGTGGATGCGGGCGAGTTGGCCGGCGTCGGGAAACTGGGGGTTTTGATATCGCACAGCCTGACGAAGGTGGTGGATGATTTCGACGTGGTGATCGACTTTACCGGTCCGGCCGCGAGCATGGTGCACCTGGATGTCTGTCGCAAGCATGGCAAGGCGATGGTGATCGGGACCACCGGCCTGGACGACGACCAGAAGGCCGCCATCGAGGCCGCCGCGGCAGAGATCGGCATCGTGTTCGCTCCGAATATGAGCGTTGGGGTCAACCTGTGTTTTCGCCTGTTGGAACTGGCGGCGCGGGTAATGGGTGATGAAGCGGACATCGAGATCATCGAGGCGCACCACCGGCACAAGGTGGACGCACCCTCCGGAACCGCGTTACGCATGGGCGAGGTGGTGGCGAATACGCTGGGACGCGATCTCAAAGCGGTTGCGGTATATGGTCGCGAGGGTCTGACAGGTGCGCGTGATGCCAACACCATCGGATTCGAGACCATCCGTGCCGGTGACGTGGTCGGTGAACATACGGTCTGGTTTGCGACCGAGGGCGAACGGGTCGAGATTACACACAAGGCCTCGAGTCGCATGACGTTTGCCAAAGGTGCAGCTCGCGCTGCCGGATGGCTGATGCAGCAGGACAAGGGCCTGTTTGATATGCAGGATGTTCTTGGGCTGCGTTGAGTCGCTTTCGCGCGCGTCTTTGCTGCTCGTTTGTCTGACGCTCGCGGCCTGCAGCGGGGATCAGTTATCCGCCGAAGACCGGGTGCGCGCGCTGATCGATGCCATGGAGCAGTCGGTCGAGGCCGGTTCGGTGCGCGAGGCAATCAGTTTCCTGCATGCAGACTATACGGACCCTCGGCATACCGGCAGGCAGGCGGCCAGTCGCACTTTGTTCGGGATCACGCAACGCCACCGCGGCATCCATCTGTTTACCCTGACCAAGACGGTAGAGTTCACGCCGCAGCAGGATTCGGCGACAGCCGTTGTATTCGTTGCGATGACCGGCATCCCGGTTGAATCGGTAGAGGCCCTGATATCAGTCAAGGCAGATCTGTATCGATTCGAGCTTGTGTTGGTCGAGGATGGTGGCGAATGGCGCATTCTCAGCAGCCGCTGGCAGCGTGTAGATCCGCGCGACCTTTAGGCGCTGATGGGACAAGGCGAAAAAGGCGGCCATCGACCGCCTTTAAACGCATGCCTCTTATTCGCTGAGCTCGCTGGTACAGTGCGGGCAGCGTGTTGCCTTGATTGGGATCGCCGTGAAGCAGTGTGGGCAATCCTTTTCGGTAGGCTCTGCCGGCGCTTCCTCTTCCTTCTTCTGCAGCGAATTCATTCCCTTGATCAGGAGAAATACGGCAAAGGCAACGATCAGGAAACTGATCATGCTGTTGATGAAAAGCCCCGCATTCAGGGTGACGGCACCGGCCTCTTTCGCGGCAGCCACAGTGACATAGGGTCCCGCGGTTGCGCCTTCTTTAAGGGTAATGAACCAGTCTGCAAAATCGACGCCACCGAGGAGCAGGCCGATCGGCGGCATGATGACATCACTGACCAGGCTCTTGACGATAGTGCCGAATGCGCCACCAATAATGATACCGACGGCCATGTCGACCACGTTGCCGCGCATGGCAAATTTCTTGAACTCTTCAAACATTTTCTTACGATCCCTGTTACTTCCAGTTGCCCGCTGGGGCAGTTGAGTGACCCCGGAACACGCTTTCAGATCCGGGGGGCATGTCCCTAAACACACGTACCTTCATACGCTGCTCTTATTGTGTGCGGCCAGGAGTGCTACCAGCCGCGGACCGGATTCTACATCGCCCGGACCTTCTTCGCTGAAATACCAGCGAACGCAAGCCCTTAGCAGCGCCAGTTGACGCCTGCGCATCAGGAGATCACCGTACTCATGTGCGTCGCAGCTTGAGGCCGTATCCAGCAGGGCCGAACGAGCCACCTGCGCGCACTCGGACCCGCCCTCGGGATAGGCAGCATCGGTATACGCGCGTATGGCCCTGGCGAGCTTGTGTGCGGTCGGGCCGTCGCACGCGATCCGGACGGTTTTTCTCTTCACGCTGCCGCCAGGTTCGGTATCAACTCTGGCCGTAAACCGGTATGGCTGCACCGGTCACACAGCGCGCGGCGTCGGATGCCAAAAACAAGACCACATCGGCGAGCGCCTGTGGTGGCACCCAGTGGCTGAATTCCGCCTCGGGCATGGCCTGGCGGTTCTGTGGCGTATCGATGGTCCCCGGCAGGATACAGTTGACATTGATGTTGTCCATCCGGTTTTCCGCGGCCAGAGATTCGGTCAGGGTGAGTACCGCTGCCTTCGAGGCGCAGTAGGGGCCCATGCGACCCTTGCCCTGGACTGCTGCACGTGCGGAGACATTGATGATCCGCCCACCGCCCTCATTTTCGAGCATCGCCGGGATTACAGGTCGGCAGGTATTGAGCACGGAGCGCGCGTTCAGGTTCATCATGAAATCCCAATCACGGTCCTCGGTGTCCTGAATCAGCGGGCCCATGGTGAAACCGCCGGCAATATTCGCCAGCACATCGATCCGGCCAAAGCTCTGCAACACCTCTTCTATCGCGCTCTCCACCGACAGCCGATCGACAAGATTGCAGGCGAACCCTTGAGCCGAGGCCTGACCCTTGCAGTCCTCGATCGTTTTTTCGATGCCTTCGGCGTTCAGGTCGAGCAATGCAAGGTGGGCGCCGTGGACTGCAAAGGCCTGCGCGACCGCCCGGCCGAGGTTCCCGGCGGCACCGGTGATAACGATCACGGTCTGATCGAATTCGCTCATCTGTTTCTATCTCTGAAGCATTGTTGTCCCGTCGCAGGCTAACCCAACTCAGGGGTGCGGCAAAACTACGCCGTGCCGGGTAATCCGGATTGGCATCAAACCTGCTTCATCCTCCCTGAACGAGAGACGATCAGGAAGACGACCATGTTTCAAATGCCATTGCTTGGCTCGGGGGTTCCGGGCCTTTTGAAGGGGTCCGGGCCAGATGCCGCCGGCGGGAACGTCCCGGATGGCTCGCCGCAGGGCATGGAGGGCTTGATGTCGGGGTTCTCCGGCGAGTTGCAGGCAATGCTGATGCAGATGTCTCCGCAGATGCTCCAGCAGCTGGAAGAACTGCTGGCCGGCGGCATGTCATTGCCGCAGGCGGCAAAATCGCTCCTCGCCGAAGCCGGCTACGATGGTGCCGGCGGGCTGTTCGACAATCTGTTCGAGGACGGGGTTTCGGCCCTGCAGGAGCAGTTGCAGTTTGACCAGACACTGCAGCGTTCCGCAACCGAAAGCGGCCTGGCAAAATTGGCCGGAGACCTTCGGTCAGGCAGCGTTGGCATCAGTCTTGCCGGACTCAGCGAAGCTATATCTTCATCCATGGCGCCGATGATGCCGGTATCTGGCCAGAATCCGGTCGGCAGCACTCTGTCCCCACAGCTGGCCGCGAGCCTGCTGGACATGGGGGTTCCGCAGCAGGTCGGGGGCAAGGGCTGGAGCGGTGCAATTGCAGACCGCCTTATGTGGATGGTCCAGGGTGACCAGCAGTTTGCCAGGTTGCAGCTCAATCCACCGCACCTGGGTCCGCTCGAAGTACGCGTCAGCGTGCACCAGGATCAGACCAGCGTCTCCTTCCTGGCCCAGCATGCAGCCGTGCGCGAGGCTTTGGAGGCGGCGCTGCCAAGATTGCGCGAGATGTTCGATCAGCAGTCTCTGCAGCTGGTACGCGCGGATGTCAGCGACCCCGGGGCGCAACGGGAGGGTGGCGCCGATGACGCGTCTGCCGGCTCGGCAAACCAGCACGGCCTGTGGGGCGATGGGGCGCAAGAGGACACGAGCGATTCCAAAACGACAACCCTGCTAGGCGCGGCTGACAGCCTGGTGGACCTGTTCGCCTGAAACGACTGTTGCACCAAGCGATGGGTGCCACCTGAGGCTGCCGGGTTCAACACTCATCAATCCCTTTCCTTGCTATGATGGGCCACCGCTGCATGACCTGTTTCGACTGCATTTGGGGGGAATCACGTTGGTCGTCATCAAGCTGCTTTTCCTGATGGTATTCATGATCGTGGGTGCCAGCTTTGCCATCATCAATGATGCACCCGTGGTTGTTGATCTCTATTTCATCACGCCGGAGATGCCGCTTTCCCTGCTGCTGTTGCTCGCGCTTGGCTCCGGCATCCTGCTCGGTGCGCTTGCCGGCATGTTTTATTTCATGCGGGTCAAGAAAGAGAATGCGGACCTCAAACGCAAGACGCGTTTGGTCAATGAAGAGGTCAAAAACCTGCGAACACTGCCCATAAAAGGGCGTTGAAAGGGTGCAGGAACTTCTGCTTCTGCTGTTGCCCCTGGCGGCGGCCTCGGGTTGGTTGGCCGCGCGAAGCAGCGCGCGCAAGCAGGAGAAGCAATGCGTGGGCGAGACCGGCCCGGTCTATTTTCGTGGACTCAATCATCTGCTGAATGAGGAGCCGGACAAGGCGATCGATGCCTTTGTCGAGATACTGGAGGTCGACAGCGACACGGTCGAAACCCATCTTGCGTTGGGCAATCTGTTTCGCCGCCGGGGTGAGGTCGAGCGAGCAATCCGTATCCATCAAAACCTCATCGCCCGGCCGGCACTTACGCGCGAGCAGAGGGCGCAGGCCCTGCTTGAACTGGGTCAGGACTACATGCGTGCCGGTCTGTTCGATCGTGCCGAGAATCTTTTTCGCGAGCTCAAGGAGACCAAGCTGCATGTGCGCCAGGCGCTCAACCAACTGCTGTTTATCTATGAGAAAGAGCGCGACTGGCAGGCCTGCCTCAAGGTGGTCGATCAGTTCGAGGCGCTGAGCGGCGAGAAAATGGGCCTGCAGAAGTCGCATTATCATTGCGAGCTCGCAATCGAGGCCAAGGCGCAGGGGAGAGGCTCCGATGCCTCTGCACATTTGAAAAAGGCGTTGAACAGCCATCGTGGATGTGTGCGTGCCAATCTTCTGCAGGCGCAGTTTGCGGCAGATCAGGGTGACTATCGTGCGGCGGTACGCGTATTGCGCGAGACCGCCGAACGGGATGCCGACTATCTGCCCGAGGTGCTGCCGGACATCGTCGCCAACTATCGTCAGCTTGGCGACCTCAAGGGCCT
>Ga0316196_10000441_pt1 | contig 16117 bp, 10 predicted proteins | sample Eddsed2cm_MG_FD_204938 | JGI IMG/M metagenome (GOLD analysis project Ga0316196, IMG submission 204938) | Coastal sediment microbial communities from Maine, United States - Eddy sediment 2 cm | ecosystem: Environmental > Aquatic > Marine > Coastal > Sediment | place: USA: Maine | collected... | reverse complement strand
GCTCATGAATGACTTGAGACACCTCAGGACCATCGGCGAGTATGGCACCGGTGTCGTACGTCCCGCCTTTTCTACCAAGGATATGGAAGCGCGTCAATGGCTCCTTGATCGGATGGGCGCAGCCGGCTTCAAGGCCTCTATGGACGGCGTCGGCAATGTGACCGGCCGATCTCCAAGCCCGGGCAAGGGTATCCTTATCGGGTCCCATACCGACACCCAGCCCCAGGGAGGATGGCTGGACGGGTCTCTTGGTGTCCTTTACGGATTGGAGATCATGAGAGCTTTTGCCGAAGACCGGCGCACGGCTCATTTTGCCGTGGATGTAGCATCATGGAGTGATGAGGAAGGCACTTACATGAGCATGCTGGGAAGTCGTTCTTTTTGCGATATGCTTACCCGGGACGACATGGAAAGGGCCCAAAACCATCAGACCGCCCTACCCCTCTCAGCCGCCCTCGAGCAGGCCGGACTCACGGGAATTCCGACAACCGCACTGGATCCCCAACGATATGTTGCCTATCTGGAGGCTCACGTGGAGCAGGGGCCCCATCTTGAGGCCCGGGGAAATCTTCTGGGGGTGGTCACTGCCATCGTAGGCATCCGCACGTTTAGACTTACATTTAAAGGTCAACAGAACCACGCCGGCACCACCCCGATGGAATACCGTAAGGACGCAGGCATCGCCCTCATGGATCTTGTGCAGGTCATCAATCGTGAATTCCCCACCCTGGCAGGCCCCCGGACGGTGTGGACCATCGGATATGTGCACCTGGAACCCGGCTCACCGAGCGTCGTTCCGGGCCGGGCTGAAATGCTCCTGCAGTTCCGCGATACGGACGACAAAATCCTCGATGCCCTCGAGTCGAAAACAGCTCGAATCGTAAAAAAAGCCCACAAACAGGGTCCTGTCGACATCGACCTGGTGGGCGTACCCCCCCGGTGCGAACCCGCCGGCATGGACGAGACTGTACAGGAGTGCCTGGCTGCGGCTGCTGAGACCCATGCCCCCGGCAGGTGGATCCGCATGCCCAGCGGTGCCGGCCACGACGCCCAGATTCTCGCCCAGCGCCTCCCTGCCGGCATGCTGTTTGTTCCAAGTATCGGTGGTATCAGCCATGATATCGCTGAAGACACGGCCGAAGAAGACATCGTCAGAGGCTGCCGGGCCCTGGCGACAGCCACCGAGGCACTGCTGCACCAGGCGAATCCGGTCTGACGTGGTCTCCCGGCTGCGCCCAGGCCACCGTCATCTAAAAAACCAGGACACTAATTTTATAAAAATTACCTGTAATTTGGTGCTTGAGATTTGGGATTTCATTGTCCTACAAAATCTTTTAGGCAACTAGTTTGGAGTTTACTTTGACGCTACACTGCGGCTCCGGCCTTTTCACTTGACACACCAGGTGAATTTCCCTATTAATTTCAAGTTTAATAGCAGCTTTCCATCACTGGTTTGGGCCATTGCCGTCGATCGAACCGGCCGCCTATGATCTCAGCGCCATGCTACACCGGGTTCATAGGGGATAATCTCAGAAAGCTGTGCATGCCGAGTTTCACCACATCTTTGTTAAGAAGTGGCACCTATCGCCTAATTTCTCGGAGGTGAGAAGAAACTAATTAACAAACCAAAAGGAGGGATTTCAATGCGTAAAAAAACATTATTATTAGTCTTACTGTTGTCGGTTGCAATTGCATTACCTGCCGGAGCAAAAACACTTAGATTCGCCTTTCAGGGGGATGTTCAATCCATGGATCCTTACAATTTGAATGAAACGTTCCATTTGGGATTTTGGGGCAACATCTATGAAGGGTTGATCCGTCGCGGGCCCAATCTTGAGATCGAGCCGGCTCTGGCTGAACGCTGGGAAGTGATGGAGCCAACCCGCTGGCGTTTTTATCTCCGCAAAGGCGTCAAATTCCATGACGGCACCCCTTTTACCGCCGATGACGTGGTATTTTCCGCCACCCGCGTGCGCCATCCGGATTCCGATTTAAGGGTCAGAATATCGGCCGACGTCAAAGTCGTCAAAGTGGACGACCATACGGTGGATTTTATCACCGATGCGCCCAATCCCATTCTCCCGAATGAATGGTCCACCTGGTACATCATGTCCAAAAGCTGGACGGAAAAAAACAATGCCGTCACGCCACAATCTGCAACCAAGAAGGAGGAAAATTATGCAACCCGCCATGCCAACGGCACGGGGCCTTTTATATTGGTCAGTCAGGAACCGGGTGTGAAAACCGTCTGCAAAGTCAATCCGGACTGGTGGGATAATCCGAACAAAATACACAACGTCACGGAAGTCGTCTTCACCCAGATCAGCAATGACGCCACCCGGGTGGCGGCCCTTTTATCCGGCCAGGTTGATATGGCTTACCCGATTCCGGTGCAGGACATGAAGCGCGTCGATAGTAATGCCGGCACCCGCATGATGGTCGGACCGGAATTGCGCACGATTTTTCTGGGTATGGATCAGTTCCGTGATGAGTTGTTGTATTCCAATGTCAAAGGCAAAAATCCGTTCAAAGATAAAAGAGTCCGCCAGGCCTTTTATCAGGCCATTGATATTGAAGCCATTAAAAAGAAAGTCATGCGCGGATTGTCGGAACCGTCTGCCATGATGGTAGCGCCGGGCGTGCACGGCGGTGGAAATCCGAAGTTCAAACGGCTGGAGTATGATCCGGCCGCTTCTAAAAAACTTCTAACCGAAGCCGGTTACCCCGACGGATTTGAAGTCGGCATGGATTGTCCCAACAATCGTTATGTTAATGACGAGCAAATTTGTCTGGCCGCGGTATCCATGCTGGCAAAAGTGGGAATCAAAGTAAACCTGCTGGCCCAACCCAAATCCAAATATTTCGGAAAAATATTGGCGCCCAAGCTCGATACCAGCTTCTACCTGCTGGGTTGGACGCCAAGCAGCTTCGACTCGTACAATCCCCTTAATTTCCTACATCATTGCCCCAAAGATACCGGCGAAGGCAAATTTAATCTGGGCGGCTACTGCAATCCCGAAGTGGATAAGCTGACCGCACAAATCAATAGCGAAACCGATCAGGCCAAACGCGATGCGCTCATTGAACAAGCCTGGACGATGACCATCGACGACGTCGCACACATTCCCCTGCATCAACAGGCCTTGGCCTGGGGAGTCAACAACAAAGTGCAGCTCAAACAACGCCCGGACAATGAGTTTAAGTGGCGTCACGTTAAAATCGAGTAGGAAAGCGTGATTCAGCAAGCCCGGAATCCGGCTCGGCTGAGCCCGATTCCGGGCTTCTTTACTTGATATTTGGTTAACTAAACTCGAAATGATAGCACTTATCATCCGCCGCATATTCCAGTCGATTATCGTCATGCTCACGGTCGCGCTGGTGGCGTTTACCCTGTTTCGTTATGTGGGCGATCCCGTTTCCCAAATGGTCGGACAGGAAACGAGCATTGCTGATATGGAACGGCTGCGGCAAGAGCTGGGACTTAACGACCCGGTCATTGTCCAGTTTGCTCGCTTTGCCTGGAACACGCTCCAGGGAGAGTTTGGCATCTCCTACCACCTCGGTCGCCCGGTTAACGAGTTGTTTGTCGAACGGCTTCCGGCCACGCTGGAATTGAGCTTGGTCGCCGCCCTGTTCTCGTTGGTAATCGGGATCCCAATGGGAGTTTACACGGGACTGTATCCGGACCGTATTCTAAGCAAGGTTTTCCAAGCGGTATCCCTCATCGGCATTGCCTTGCCGACATTTTTAATCGGAATTTTACTCATACTTTTCTTCGGCGTCCTTTTGGGGTGGTTGCCGACCTTTGGCCGCGGCGAGGTGGTCCAACTCGGCTGGTGGTCGACCGGACTGTTGACCCCAAGCGGTTTGAAAGCCATTATTATGCCGGCTTTTACCCTGGGTATGTTCCAGCTGACCTTGATCATGCGATTGGTTCGCTCCGAAATGATGGAAGTGCTGCGCACCGATTATATCAAATTTGCAAGGGCCCGCGGTCTGACCGACCGTGCGGTCAATTTCGGCCATGCCTTAAAAAACACCTTGGTGCCGGTCATCACCATCACCGGCCTCCAGATCGGGTCGATTATCGCCTTTGCCATTATCACGGAGACCGTTTTTCAATGGCCCGGCATGGGGCTGTTGTTTTTGCAGGCAATTCAATTTGCAGATATCCCGGTGATGTCAACATATCTGATATTAATTGCGTTTTTCTTTGTCGTAATCAATTTGATTGTCGACATTCTGTATCACGTGGTGGATCCCCGATTGAGATTTGATACGGGCCTGGTGGCAGGTTAGGCCATCAGACCGTTTTTGTGACAACATGTTGTAAAAAAATGGAGGTTTCAGCAAGTCACAAATACCGTTGATTGAATATTGTCGATTGAAGAATGAATAATTAAGGTCCGCCTTCGGCGGGGTCTATTATGGAAAACAAATCATAAAATGACAGAGCGAAGCGATATCCACAAATCTTCAATCTTCAATCTTCAATCTTCATTTCCCCGATAAATCGGGATTTACGTTCCGCTTCAACCGGCTTAACCAGGTTAGGCACATGAAAAGTGTAGCACGTATACTGGATACCTTTCATCGGTTTTTCGACAGTGATATCTGGTATAGTTTTAAAAAATCCAAAGTCACGGTTTTGGCTGCCTGCGTCACCGCTGTGTTGATGTTGTCCGCAATTGCGGCCCCTCTGATCGCACCCCATACGCCATTTGATCCGGCCTCCCTTGATCTAATGGACGCCTTCACGCCGCCGGTCTGGTATGAAGACGGATCGACAAAGTTTCTGCTGGGGACCGATGATCAAGGAAGAGATCTTTTTTCAACAATCCTGTATGGATCGAGAATCTCTATTTTCGTGGGATTTGCTTCCATGCTGCTGGCGATGATTATTGGAATAACGCTGGGGTTGATTTCCGGCTACATCGGCGGAGCAATCGAAGCCTTTATCATGAGAATTGCGGATGTGCAGATCAGTTTTCCGGCCATTCTGATCGCATTGTTGATCGACGGGGTTGTCCGCAGCCTGTTACCCAATGAACGTCATGACGAATTGGCCGTTTGGGTGCTTATTCTTGCCATCGGTGTTTCCAACTGGGTCCACTTCGCACGCACGGTGCGAGGGTCGACCATGGTGGAAAAAAACAAGGAATATGTCCAGGCCGCTCGGGTCATTGGACGCAAGCGCTCCACCATCATGTTTCGCCACGTACTGCCCAATGTGATGGGACCGGTCCTGGTTATTGCAACGATCGGACTGGCCATCGCAATTCTCACCGAAGCAACCTTGTCTTTTCTCGGTGTCGGGGCGCCACCGACGAAACCGTCGCTGGGAACGTTGATTCGCATCGGCCAGGACTTCCTGTTTGCCGGTGAATGGTGGATCGTAATTTTTCCGGGTATTGCGCTGGCGATTCTCGTACTTGCTGTCAATCTTCTCGGTGATTGGATGCGTGATGCGCTAAATCCGAAACTCAGATGAAAAAGGCTTAAAGGTCCGGGGCACAGGGCGAAAGGCACAAGGCACAAAGGTTGCAAGTATAGGGCTGAACCCTGCGCCTTAAGCCTTGAACCGTGAGCCTTGAGCGCTTGAACCCTTGAACCCCGAACCCCGAACCCTGAACCTTAGAACCCTTGACCCAGAACCTTAAACTAATGACAGAGCCGTTACTTAAAGTCGAACACCTCCGCATCGAATTTGATACCCGACGTGGAATCCTGGTGGCTGTAGACGATATATCGTTTAATGTCATGCCCGGCGAGGTCTTTGGAATTGTGGGAGAGTCAGGTGCCGGTAAATCCCTCACCGGTCAAGCCATTATCGGTCTGCTGGAGCCCCCCGGTCGCATTGGTGCGGGACAAATCCATTTAAGCGGTGAGCGAATCGATCAACTGCCATACCAAGAAATACGGCGCCTGCGGGGCAAAAAAATCGGCATGATATTTCAGGATCCGTTGACCAGCTTGAATCCCTTGTACACCATTGGCAAGCAGCTGACGGAAACCATATTGACCCACACTGATATGACCTCACATCAGGCGCGCCGGCATGCCATCAAACTATTAGATGACGTCGGCATCCCGGCCGCCGATAAACGAGTCGACCATTATCCCCATCAATTTTCGGGTGGCATGCGCCAGCGGGTGGTCATTGCCTTGGCCCTGTGCGTCAATCCCAGCTTGATTATCGCCGACGAACCTACCACAGCGTTGGATGTATCGATTCAGGCTCAGATTATCGCCCTGCTAAAGCGTCTATGCAAAGAACACGATACGGCCGTTATCCTGATCACCCACGACATGGGCGTTATTGCCGAAATTTCAGATCGCGTCGCAGTGATGTATGCCGGGAGATTGGCAGAGGTGGGAAATGTTCGGGATGTCGTCAAAAACCCAAAACATCCTTATTCTCAGGGATTGATGGGCTCGATCCCGTCCCTGCATCACAGGGCCGAACAACTCACACAGATTGATGGTACCATGCCGCGCCTGACGGAAATACCGCCCGGTTGCCCCTTTAATCCCCGGTGCCCGCATGCATTTGATCGTTGCCGTAGACAGAGGCCGGATTTATTGAACACCGAACCGACAAGAGCCGCCTGCTGGCTCTACAGTGATGAATCCGGGCCAGGAGGAAAATAAACTTGGGATCGCTTCCAGAGGTTGCGGGGAATAAGCCTCGGGTGTAATGGAGTGATGGAGTGATGGAGTGATGGAGTGATGGAGTGATGGTAAAAATATTCGAACTGGATCGCATGGTCAACAAGAATTATAAAAATAGCTCGGGATTGTTTTTATCCAACTACATATACCAAGCAAATCGCCATTTTGTTGAATTTCCAGAATCCGTGCGTAAACAACTCAATTGTAATCGAGTCCAACACTCCAATACTCCGGCATTTGGCATAAAGAGGACGAAAATGGCCAATAAAGTTCAGCCAAATATCCAGACTCCCCCTCTGCTTCGAGTCAGCGGTCTGAAGCGTTATTTTGATGTTTCCAAGCCACTGCTTAACCGGTTGCTGGAAGGCAAACCCCGCATGATTTTAAAAGCTGTCAGCGGCATTGATTTTGAAATCATTAAAGGACAGACGTTTGCCCTGGTAGGAGAGTCGGGCTGTGGAAAATCAACTGTGGCCAATCTGGTCGTGGGTCTTCACCCCCCGACGTCCGGTAAGATCGAGTTCGAGGGCGTCGACATGGCAGCCGTCACTAACCGAACCCAAATGGAACAGCTGCGCCGGCGCATGGCAATGATTTTTCAGGACCCCTACGCCAGCCTGAATCCGCGTTGGCGGGTGTTGCCTATTGTCAGCGAGCCTATCCGGGCCTTTGGCCTGTTGAAAGGCGCCCGCAAAATTTCACAACGCACTGCAGAGTTGCTTACCCAGGTCGGTCTTTCACCGGCTGACGGTGAAAAATACCCCCATGAGTTCTCCGGCGGACAGCGTCAGCGCATTTCAATTGCCAGGGCGCTGGCCAGCGAACCCGAATTTATCGTCTGTGATGAACCGACATCAGCGCTGGATGTTTCGGTACAGGCCCAAATATTGAATTTGATGAAAAGCCTGCAAAACAAATTCGATTTAACCTACCTTTTCATTTCTCATGATTTGGCCGTCGTCCGTCACATGGCCGACAAGGTCGGTGTGATGTACTTGGGCCGACTGTGTGAAGTCGCTCCGGTGGACAACATCTTTGACAATCCCCTCCATCCCTATACGCAACTGCTGCTGGAAACCATCCCGGATGTGGAAATGACCGGCCGCAAAAAGGCACCTGTTGCCGGCGAAATCCCCAATCCCATTGATCCACCAAGTGGCTGCCCATTTCACCCGCGCTGCCCCCTGATGGCTGCTGACTGTTGCACAATACGTCCGAAACTGACAACCTTGGACAGCGGCGTCCAGGTGGCCTGCCATGCAGTGATTCAGGGAAAGAATTGGCGGCCTGAACGGTGACTAAGCAATTATCTACCTAATTGTATAACTTTAATTGCATAATCGAATTTTGATACCATCAGGAGCTTTATTCTAACAGGCTGATATTCATTTGTATATTAATCGATTTTATAACTGAATATTTTTTGCATGAATTTTGCTAATGATTTACTAATGATCAGATCAGCTCAATAAACTCTTAAATCAGCGTGTTGAAGGGAGATAACCTAAAATTCCAAGGGGGTATTGCAATGTTTAAAAAATACTTAGTACTTTTATTTCTAATAAGCCTAATAGCCCAGGCGAACTTGAGTTGGGGTGATACATATAACTTCAGGTATACAAAATGGGGGATGACTCCGGAAGAAGTCATTGCCTCTGAAGCCATGGCGCCGACTGAAAAAGATGAGAAACTAATTAAGTACAAAACTCGAATTTTAAATAAAAATGTTGAGTTGCTATATTTATTCGCCCAAAACAAATTAATCGGCGCATCTTACAAGTTGGATGAAAATTATATAAATTCCGAACGATTTTTAAAAACGTACGATCGGTTTAAAGAGGAACTGATAAAGAAATATGGGCCGCCAAAAAAAGATATTACCCATTGGAAAAATGACGCTTTTAAATCTGATCGCAGCAAATGGGGGATGGCGCTTAGTTTTGGATACGTGGAATATTTTACATATTGGGAATCACCAGGCACCACCGTAAGCTGTGGGCTAAAAGAAAAAAACTATTATGTGCTGTGTTCAATAGATTACTGGAGCATGGAATTGTCAAATTTATTGGATAAAAATAAAAAGGAGGATAAACCGAACCCCTTTTAAGAAGAAAAAAGGAGGCCGCTAAGGAAAGAAGACACCAAAAAATCATAATAGAATGAAGAATTAAGGGATTCAGGAATTTAAAAACCGATATGTCCATAATTAATTCCTAAATCCCTTAAGCCCGGCAACATCAACTGTTGTTTTTGCTACAGGTCTTCGACCCACTCAAGCCCGAGTTCCAGCAACTTGCCGCGCAAGGGTCTGCCGCTGACGGGATCAAGGCCGAGGATTTGATAATACTGCTTGACGGCATCATTAAATTCTTCTTCGGTAAAGATCTGCTTCCCGGCTTCGGGGCCATCCGGCTTCGGATCAAACAGTCTCTTCGGCAGTTTGTCGTCTTTGATGCTAAAACCTTCCCGGCTGTTGAATACGCGGGCCATTGCAACGCTGCGCTCGCCGGCATTCATCAATTCCAACAGGCTCGTATCCCAGCCGGTGACGGCATTGATACATTGGACCATTTGATTTATGGGCATGACACCGCGGGGCGCATAGCCGAAGACACACAACCCAAGTGCATCTAAGACCTTCCAGAATCTCTCCAGTATGACGGTGTTGCGGATTTTTGCCGGGCTGATTTCGGTGGCGGGCACCGGTTCATATATGCCCAGGGGCTTCGCAGAGTTGAATGAGAACGATTGTGGATCCACAAAAGCCGGATCATGGACTGCATTCATATGATCCGCACCGTAAGTACAGACGGCATAACCGAGTCCGACACCGACTTTTACGCGCGGATCGTGCATGGCCGGCTCCATCCCCTTGACCGAAAGATTCAGCGGCTGGTCGGCAACCCTCCATTTTGCCGCCAGTCGGGCGGAGCCCTCGGCCAGATCATCGCCGAAGCCTTCACGATGGGCAATCATTTCCAGCAATTTCAGCATGAGGTCGGCATCACCGAATTTCAATTCCAGCCCCCCGGTATCCGATTTCGTGATAATACCCGTTTCATAACACTCGCAGGCAAAAGCAATCGTCATACCGGCAGTGACGGTATCCATGCAGTATCGGTTGCAGATCTCGTTACCCTTGGCGATTGCCTTTAAGTTCGTGATGTTGAGGTTGCTCCCCAGCGCCGCAATGGTTTCATATTCAGGTCCGCCATAGCGCGAATCGATGCCGTATTTGGGGTCATCCAGTGCGACGCCGCGTTTGCACTGAATCGGACAGGCGTGGCATCCTTTACGTTTGTTCAAAAGAATCTCGTTATAGGTGTCGCCGCCAATCAAGGCCGCCTCGTCCAAAGCACTGCGGCGGAAGTTGTTGACCGGCAGGGCCCCTGCGGCCGATAAAATCTCCGGAAAAGCGGTGGTCCCGTATACATGCAGGGCCTCACCGGCCGGATTATTTCTGAAGGTTTTGGCATATTCTTTAGCAGTCTGGCGTAAATAATCAAGGTCGGCGAATTCGATTTTTTGCGAGCCCAGCGCTGCCACCGCCCGGACATTTTTCGACCCCATCAGCGCTCCCATGCCGTTGCGCCCATTGAAGTTACCCAGATTGTTGGTGATGTTGGCGTAAATGACGCCGTTCATCCCGGCCAGGCCCGTCTGAGCAACCCTTATTTTTTGGCTTCCCATCTCATCGCGGATGGCATCTTCCAACGCACGGGCTCCCAGGGTCGCCAGCTCGGTGGCATCTTTCAGCTCTGCCTTGCCGTCACTGACCCATAAATAAACCGGTTTCTCCGACTTACCTTGAAAGACAATGGCGTCAAACCCGGCCTTTTTGAGTTCCGGTCCGAAAAACCCGGCCGCCTCCGATTCCCCTGCCGCCCCGGTCAGCGGCGATTTGCCCACAGCGGCAAACCGGCAGGAGGCGGCCAGCGGAGATCCGGTCATAACTCCGGTAGCCAGCACCAGTATATTTTCCGGTGCGAAAGGATCTGTTCCTGCCGGAACCTGCTTCAATAAATAACGATAACCGACACCCCGTCCCCCCAGGTAATTGCGGTAGAAAGTTTCGTCATTTTCTTCGACCTCAATTTTACGGTTTGACAAGTCAACCTGCAATGTTTTTCCGGTATATCCGTAAGGCATAATCGTCAGTCTCCCTCCAAGTTTTGATTTCGTTTTCTATCAGCAATAATGACGAGATTTATAGATTGCTAATTATAATAAATGATACCCAAATGCAATCTTTGTTTGCTATTTTCCCGATTGAATTCAAAGCCCCTCCTAACGTTGCAACATTATGGATCACTAGCGGGTGTGAATCAGGACTGTTGGTTATTGAAATATCCGTGGCAATTCGCAGCATATCAACATGCAAGATGAAGGAGTGCTGATGCTATTAACAGCCTCCTTTAATAAAGAGTGGATGACTGCCGTTCAGCAACGGCCGTGATTTACACCCATCACTAGCCTGAGCCGCCATAGCTGCCTCACCGTTTGAAGGCCATGAGGCGATTGAAAATACCTTTGACGGTCGGTGTCAAACGCCCTCGATTGTAAGCGTCGCCGCATTGACGAATGGCTTCGGCTGCTGTCGGATAAGGGTGAATCACATTGGCCAGCTTGCCAAGTCCCATCCCGCCTTGCATCGCCACAGTGATTTCGCTGATCATGTCGCCGGCATGGCTGCCGACAATCGTGGCACCCAGGATTTGGTCCGTGCCCTTCTTGACGTGAATCTTCACGAAGCCTTCGGTCTCACCGTCGACAATGCCCCGGTCGACGTCCGAAAACTCACGGGTGTACGTCGCAAACCCAAGATCGCGATCGTGCAGGTCTTTTTCGTAGAGCCCAACGTGTGCCACTTCAGGGTCTGTGTAGGTCGCCCAGGGAATGAGTAAGTTTGAGAATTTGTCACGTCCAAAGAACAGGGCGTTGCGGATCACCAGGCGCGCCCCAAAGTCGGCCATATGCGTAAACTGATATTTGCTGGCCACATCGCCCACAGCATACACATCCGGGTTGGTCGTCTGCATCCGGTCGTTGACCTTGACCCCCATGCGTTCATCAAATTCAATCCCGGCATTTTCTAATCCGAGGCCCCTGATGGCAGGTTTACGTCCGGCTGCAACCAATAGCGCATCAAATTCCAACATACGCTCTCCAGCGCCGTCTTCCAGTACCATGGTCACCGGTGGCTTTCCCCCCCGGCTCTCCACGCCCTTGTAATTGACGTTGTAGGCGAAGGTGACACCGTCTCGGCGCAGCGAGTTTTCCACAATCTTGGCCGCATCCGGATCCTCCTTAGACAGAATCTTGTCGCTGCGCGAAAACACCGTCACCTGCGATCCGAAGCGCTGAAACGCCTGGGCCAGTTCAAGCCCAATGGGACCGGCGCCGATAACACCCAGGCGCGCCGGCAACTCCGTTAAGTTGAATATCGAGGCATTGGTGAGATACGGCACTTGTCGGAGGCCCGGAATGTTGGGAACCGCCGCCGTACCCCCGGTGGCCACCACCGCTTTGGCAAAGTTAAGGGTCTTACCGTTGACTTCGATCGTATTCTTGCCGCTAAATTTGCCCTTGCCGATAAAGACGTCCACCCCGAGCTTCTCCGTGTAGCGCTTGGCCGAGTCGACCGGTGCAATGCTTGCGCGCAGACGGCGCATCCGTTCCATGACAAAGCCAAAATCAACCGAGACCTCGCCATTGACGTTAACGCCGAAGGCGGATGCGTTGCGCACAGCCGCAGCCGCTTTGGCGCAGCGCAGCAGCGCTTTGGACGGCACACATCCCACCGTGAGGCAGTCCCCGCCCAGCAGGTGCGACTCGATGAGGGCCACCCGCGCACCAATGCCCGCCGCGCCCGCCGCTGAAACCAATCCGCCGGCGCCGGCGCCGATCACCACCAGGTTGTATGAAGATTTGGGAGCTGGATCCACCCATTCCTTTGGATGCAGAAAATCGAGAAACTCGGTGTTGTGCCTATCGAGCGGTGACACGCCGCAAACTTCGAGGTCAACTTGTTCAAATGAGGCCAGTTCCGGATCGCGTTCAGGAAGTTCGGGTTGGAGGGTTAGGCTTTTGTCTTCAGCCGATGTGAGGGGTGCGATAAAATCACCCCAGCTGACAGCGCTGCCATCGGGTTTGCGCGCCAAGCTGCCGTGGTCCTCATCCGACAAAAAGCGGTAGAACAAATCCTCGTTTTTAAAGGGATGTGCATCCAGGACATGATGAAACACGCCTGCATTCAGCATCATATTGCCGATGTGCACGGCGTCTTCTTCGTCGTTGGCAATCCCCTCTTCTACAAGTTGTGCAACCGCCTCCCTGCCGACAAAACATTGCGGGTATGTCTTTGATGGGAATCCGTATTTGCGGTCACGGATGTCGAGGACCTGCTTCACACGTGCGGTCAGCGCTTCGAGATCGGTTGTGTCGAAGGACGCCTCAACGTCCGGATGTTCTTCTGTTGTCATTTTATCCTCCCTGTTGACGATTCCTGATTGAGTTCTAATAGGAAATTAGAACTTTAAGCTCATCCATGACTCAATGACCGTCATTAGTCTAATCCACCCCATCCGATTTCCTCCACCCGGGAACCCGGGGCTATTTTTATATTGGTTAGCACTCAGAAAAAAATAGCTCTTTCCATGGCTACGCACTACGACAATTATTTCCTCTAATCCTGCAAATCTTCAATATACGCCCGCAAAATTTCAGCCACGCTCCAGGCCTGGGCAATACAGCCGCGCGGCGCATGCGGCGCTTCAGCATCAAAAATTTCGGAAATGGACCCGATGCCGGCATCTTTCAGATGTGGCTTTATTTCTTTGAAATATCTTTGGGCAGTTGATTTACCATCCTGTCCCTTCACCCTGACCATGGCGGTTAACCACGGACCCAGCAGCCATCCCCACACAGTGCCCTGGTGGTAAGCGCTGTCTCGTTCTGAGCTATTTCCACTGTAGACGGAGCGATAGTGAGGATCTTCCGGCGCCAAGCTGCGCAATCCAAACGGTGTGTAAAGCTTATCCGTGACGGTCTCCAGCACCTTACTTGCCTGTTGTTCTTCCAAAAGAGGATAGGGTAGACTCAAAGCAAATATCTGGTTCGGCCGGATGCTGGTATCTCGCCTTTCACCATCCACAACATCATACAAATAGCCGCCTTCTTCGTACCAGAATACCTCTCGAAACCGGTCCCTTGTCCGCACGGTTCGCTGCGCAGAGCGTTTGGCCGACGCTTTTTGACCGACTAAATTGTATAGTGACGACAGTATTGCCAGGGCGTTGCACCACAGGGCGTTGATTTCAACAGCTTTGCCGATTCTGGGTGTCACCACCCAGTCACCGATTTTGGCATCCATCCAGGTCAGTTGAACACCCGGTTCACCGGAGTACAGCAACCCGTCTTCATCGACATGAATGTTGTAACGGGTGCCGCGATCATGCCAGGCAATAATGTCTTCCAGAACCGGCAAAAGCTCAATCTTTAGGAACTCTTTGTCACCGGTGTATTTCAGGTATTTATATATTGATACAAAAAACCATAAGGTGGCATCGACGGTATTGTAGTCGGGCTCTACCCCTTCATCTGGAAAGCGGTTTGGCAGCAGTCCCTGGCTGACGCTTCGAGCAAAGGTGTGAATTATTTTTTTTGCATCTTCGAAACGGCCGGTTGCCAGTGTTAATCCGGGAAGCGCTATCATCGTATCCCGCCCCCAGTCGGTAAACCAGTGATACCCGGCAATAATTGTTTTTAAATCGTTGTCTCGCTGAACAATAAATTGATCGGCGGCCAACCCCAAAGCCTGTGTGGTATCATCAACTACCGGCATTTCGGAAATCAATTTTTTCCGCCGTTCTTTTTCTTCTGCGAATAGCGCGAATGCATCACGCCCGGTGGGATTATGGGTTGAGGCAATCACGCCGAGTTTGTCACCGGCTTTCAGCCGGCATTTGAACACGCCGGGTGTAAACAAATCTTCCTGAAAATCCTGACCGCGAGCCTTTTCGACAAGATACTCAAAATTGTAGAACCAGTCCGGCTGAGCTTTAAAGGTTGCATCGGGTATCAATAAATAAAGCTCCGGAAGTCTTTCATATGGGCGTGCGGCGAACACATCCTTTTCAAATGCAAAGTTCTTGGTAATCTGCTCATTGGCATGGGACAGACTGTGATAATCGCGACCCGCCATAAACGGCCGCAGCTCTAAAGTGAAAGCCGGTGACGCTTCTGAAACTTCATAGAGAATAAGCGTGGTGTTTTCTCCATTGACAGCCGCAATAGTCTTCTGCAAGCGAACACCGGCGGCTTCATAAGTAAATACCGGGAAGAAGTCCTTTGTAAAATTTTGAAGGTATCGATACCCGTTGGGATGAACGGCACCCGAATAGACGTTGGTGGTCATTTCAAGGCGTTGACCTTCAATCTCTATAGTTTCATCGAGTTTCGAAAGCATGACCATTCGACCCACGGGCGGGCGGGTAGCGGCCACCAGCAACCCATGATAGCGCCGGCTGTGCGCCCCCGAAATAGTTGAGCCGGCCCATCCGCCCAGTCCATTGGTTTCCAGCCATTCCCGTCGGATCGCTTCGGTAAAATTCTGAGTGATGCTTTGATCAAATGTAATCGTCATCATAGTGGATCCTGCTTCCGTCCTGTCCTATTGTTTATGTAAGCGCTGCTGTCTTAGGGTCGGAGAGTAAACTACTACCTGAATTTTGCAAGATTCAGGTATTAACCGCCGGTTGCGAAACCCGGATACAACGTCATGCCGCCGTCGACGAACAGACTGATGCCGTTGACGTAATCGGCATTATCGGAAGCCAACCACACCGCCGCCCGGGCGATGTCTTCCGGCTCGCCGATGCGTTTATAGGGCACAAGCTCCATCAGCTTATCGTAGGCTCCCGGTGTTTCCCAGGCTTCCCGGTTTATCGGAGTCCGAATAGCACCCGGTGCGATGCTGTTGACCCGAATCCGAAATGGAGCGACTTCTTGCGCAATGCTTTTCATCATCAGCATCACGCCGCCTTTTGCCCTTCTAATATTTTCTCCGCCGGACACTCCGGCATGACAACATCCGGATATTGTTCTGCGCTCATGATTGCGTCTCCTTTTTAGATTCCAGCAAATTCGATCTGAGAGTTAATCCCTCACTGTAATCAAACAGCATATGAATTCGGTTGATTCGGAATTCCAATTATGAATTCTTAATTTCTAATTTTGAATGAAGGCATGCAATCGTTTTTAAGAATAGACAGAATACATTAATTCATAATTCAACATTAAAAATTACAAATATGTGTGGTCAATCCATTTCCTCACGCCATCCGCCGGACTGTTGGATCAACTTCGCCACCAGGCCGGTCCAGCCGGTTTGGTGACTGGCACCCAGTCCGGCACCATTGTCGCCATGAAAGTATTCATTGAACAA
>Ga0316196_10000440_pt1 | contig 16117 bp, 18 predicted proteins | sample Eddsed2cm_MG_FD_204938 | JGI IMG/M metagenome (GOLD analysis project Ga0316196, IMG submission 204938) | Coastal sediment microbial communities from Maine, United States - Eddy sediment 2 cm | ecosystem: Environmental > Aquatic > Marine > Coastal > Sediment | place: USA: Maine | collected... | reverse complement strand
CCGCGTCTACGGCGCTGGCGAACTCCACCAACAGGCCGTCGCCCATCAGCTTGAACGTTCGCCCACGATACTCGCGGAATTGCGGCTCGATCAGAGTGGTCCGGACCCCCCCAAAGGCGGCAATGGTCCCTTCTTCGTCAGCCCTGATAAGCCGCGAATAGCCGACCACGTCGGCGGCGAGAATCGCGGCGAGACGGCGCTTCATCGGTTTCCCCTATGTAGAGATGCATTGTTCGTTCAGATGCCCTGGCCAGGCCCCATCGCGCCGGTGTTCGCCTTGCCCGATACACTGAGACCGAACCGCTCCGGCGAGTTTAGACTTTCGGCGGCGCAACCCGAAACGCCCTGGTTCAAGCGAGGAACAATCTCGCGCCGCTGACTTCGAACACATTCGATCTCCGACGTTGTGTAACTAATGGTAATACGACAATCTGGCGGGCACTTCAGGATGCAGCACGATGCGTCGGCGGCCCATGTCCGAGGTGTGGACTCGTTGATGGATGGCATTGCCTTGCAGTTGAATCGATTGGATCGGGACCGACTCGATGGCAGATTGGGCGAAGCCATGCGGTTTGCCATGGAGGCCATCGTCACAGCGGCACGGATCGACCGGGCCGATTCGCTGATCGACATCGGTTTTGCCCATATCGACGCCTGTTTTTACAACGGCCGCGCCCACCTCGATTTCGTAAACTACATGCTCGAGCACGGCGCCACACTGGCGGTGCCCACCTGGACCAATACCGGTCTGGTGTCGCTGAAAGATCTGTCTGTCCGCGATCCGCTTGCCAGCCCTGAAATGGATGAAGCCAGACAATTGATGCAGGCCTATGTCAGGCTCGGATGTAATCCGGTGTGGACCTGCGCACCTTATCAGTTGCCCGGCAGACCGGGTCTGGGAGAGCACATCGTCGGTTCGGAGTCCAATGCGGTCAGCTTCTACAACTCGGTGATCGGCGCGCGCACCAATAAGTACGGCGATTTTCTCGATGTGTGCGCGGCGATTACCGGACGCGTCCCCTACAGCAAACTGCACCGTGACGAAGCTCGGGCAGCCCAGCTTATGTTCGATGTCAGCGCGATTCCGAAATCCATCCGGGACAACGATCTCTTTTACCACTTGCTGGGTCATGTAATCGGCCGCAGGAGTGATGGTCGCGTGCCGGCAATCGTCGGATTGCCCGATGCCTGCCATGAAGACGATCTGAAAGCCATCAGTGCGGCGGGCAGCTCCTCTGGGAGCGTACCCTTGTTTCACGCGATTGGAATCACTCCCGAGGCGGCAACCGTGGAAGCGGCCTTTCGAGGTAAACCGGTGCAGGAAACCATCGAAATCGGCATCGATGACCTGCAGAAGGCCCGGAACGAACTCGGCGAGAACACCGATCGGCCGTTGGCCGGTATCGCGCTGGGTACCCCGCATTTTTCCTATACCGAGTTCCAGCGTCTGGTCGAACTGCTCGACGGCCGTAGCATCGATCGTCGGTTGATATGCTACCTGACCACCAGTCGGCATGTTTTTCTGCTGGCCCTTGAGCGCGGCTGGATCGAGTCCCTGGAGCAGTCCGGAATCCGCATCATCACCGACACCTGCACCTACTTCTCGCCCGCGGTCAATGGTCTGCAGGGTAAGATCATGACCAACTCGGCAAAATGGGCCTATTACGCACCGGGCATGCTGCCGGTTGAAGTCCTAATCGGCAGTCTGAGCGAATGTGTTGAATCGGCGGTCAACGGTGAGGTCGTGCTGGACGACTGGGGCAGCGCATGAATTCGGGCCATATTGATGTTCCGGCCTCGGTATTGATCCCGGGTCAGGCTCAGGGCGTCGCCCTGGTGCTTGAGGATACCCTGAGTTTCTGGGGTGGTTTCAATCCGGCCAATGGAGAGATCATCGACGTGCATCACCCGCAATACCGGCAACGCGTTGGCGGCAAGATACTGTGCATCCCGCGCAGCAGGGGATCGGCCGGCACGCCTGGCGGCATCGCCGAAACTTTGCGCAACGGCAGCGGACCGATTGCATTCCTGCTTGGCGAGCGCGATGTCAACATTGGGGTAGGCGTTCTGGTCGCCAACCGTCTCTATGATCTCATCATCCCGGCCCTTGAAATTTCCCCGGCCGACATGGCCCGCATCCACAGCGGCGATCGCGTGGTGATCGATCAGACGGGGAAAGTATCCGTTCACAGCCCAGCTCGATAAAGCCGGGCTATGAGCGCGGGGAAAGCCTGCACCTCAAGGGCGATCCCTCGCGGTGCAAACCCGTTGAATGGCGCCCTTACGATCAGTCAAACACGATCTCGTCCACCGTGCAGGTCTCGCCATTCCCACCGGAGCGACAGCGGAACTGGAGCAAGTCCCCACCCGACACCGATACCGTGTCGCTGGCGCAATTGGCGCCCGATCCGGTTTCATAAGCCTTGATGACGGCTCCGTTGACCATGACATGGAAATCGTCACCGCGATCGAGCGCGGAGGGATAGCTGTACTTGTAGCTGGCCGACGTCGCGCCCGATGGCACATCGATACTGATGAAGCTGTCGGAATCGACTCCGCCGTTGTAACCGGCGCGAGCCCCATGGGAGCCGACACATGCCACAGCAGAATCGGCAGACCAGGGGCGGGCAGCGGAGCCGCTGAGCGCAAACAATCCCAGGTTCCCGTTGTCGAAGCTGGTGTCACCATTGCCACCACCACCATCACCGCCGTCCCCACCGTCATTCCCGTCGGCTATGACGGGTGCGCTTTGATACGCCAGACCCCCTGGGAACAGGTTGGCTGTCTCCTTGACCTCACCGAAACGGGCGCTGCTGCAACTGGCGTCGTATTCCGGCGTGGCGAACCCCAAACTGAGTTCAGACTCCATCTTCTTCACCATGTAGGTGTAGTTGTTGTACTGCTGGCACTCCGTCATCCCGCCATCGTCGAAAGCCGAGGTGGTGTGAAACAGCGACGCTTCGAGATGGGCGCTGCTGATAATGATCTTTCCGCCGTTGCCGGTTGCGGCACTCTTGAGGGCCCACAAATTGCCGGATTGAGGGAAGTCGAGGTCATTGTTTGAGACTGGATCCGCTGCGAAGTGGGCGTGAGGCGTGCCCCATCCGGTACCGTCGGTGTACAGGTAGTTCTCCGTGGAGCCGCCCCAGTAGAGCACCCGCAGCTCGGGCATGACGGCGTCGTCGGTGGTGATCAAGTGTGAATCGTAGGGATGATTGGGGTTGCTATCGATGTGCCAGGGCCCGGCGATCTCTTCGATAGGGCCTTCCACATAGACGTTGGCCAGCGGGCCGTAGCCAAGCAGGTTTGAGTGATACGAGGTGCCGCCCCATTCGTGCACCGTGAAGTCCTGGGTGCCGGTGTCGTACGAAAACGTACCGGCGATTTCGTACCGGCAGAACTGATTCTTGCAGTTGTCGGTTGGGGCGCCGTCATCGCCTTTCCAGTAATACCCCTTTGCGGCGTAATATCCACCCGCGCAGATTCCAACGTAGTTTCCACCGCCGTCCAGGAACGAGGTCAGCTTCGTTTTTCCGTCCGCGCCCAGACTGTCCTGGATCTCGTAAGCGCTGCCGCCCGGCATGAAGAACAGCTTTAGATTGGCAAAGTCCGAGGCGCTGCAAGCGTTGAACTCGGACAGGGTCAAGGTGACGTAGTCGAGGCTGTTGTCACCCATCCAAACGCTCTGTCCGGATGCGTTGAGTTGGCCCGGCACACCGGGCTCGCGCAAGCCGGTTTTCCAGAACTCGATCAGCGCCTCAGCCCACAGTTGACTGTTTGCTCCGGTGCCCGAGCCAACATAAATCCCAACATCGGTACTTGCCGTGACCTTGCATGAGGCGCCACCGCCGCCACCCCCCTTTCGTGGTTTCGCAGCCACCTCCGAGGCAAGCGACATGACCAAGAGAGCGCCTAATAGACCGCAGGTAAAATGGGACGGCGATTTTTGATTCTGCATTCTATTGCGTGCCTGATATGTGAAAGGAGCGAGATCGAACTCGTCTGAGCATAGGCAACCCGACCCGGGGTTTCCACGTGGGGGAACGCGCGCCTGCAAACCGCAGCGGCGAGTGCAAGCCCAGGACATTCGCTTGGGCACAATGCAGAGACATTTCTAGATAACTTGACGTACCGGCCGGCTAATACCGGCACAATGCGGGCCATGTTCCTCTGCGTAGGTGCACGAATCTATGGTGTGCACTCCGCTTGGGTTAGGCTTGTTGCGGGATTGATAGCCGGGACGTGACACTCAACCACGATTGACTTCGATCTGATGCGCGAGCAGGGCATTCTTGTTGTGAGCCCCAAGGGACCGCTGGAGCAACGGGATTTCGTGTCGCTCGCGGAGTCCGTGGACCCTTACCTCGCTGCTGAGGGACAGCTGATCGGGCTTATGATTTACACCGAATCTTTCCCCGGGTGGGAAGACTTTGCTGCTCTGGTCAGTCACTTGAAATTCGTCAGGAATCATCATCGGCAGATAAGGCGGGTGGCGGCGGTGACCGACAGCGGATTTCTGTCCGTGCTGCCGAGATTCGCCGCGCATTTCGTCCGTGCCGAGATTAAGCACTTTCCTTACAGCGACAAACAGCAGGCCCTCGACTGGCTGCTGGCGGCTAAAGTCTGTAGGTAAATTGCTGAAAGCGCGTGCAGATCAATTCCCAAGGCGGGGTGGTGTCACCTCGGTTCGATCACCAGCAGCCCGGTAGGGTGTTGAGGTAACTCATCACCATGGACGCGGATCCATAGCGAGGCAGGCTGTAGCCAATGGCCAGGCCCGCCAGCAACAGCGCCAAACCCACCAGGACGCCCCGCACTGCCTGGGGTTTCATGCGCTCCCCGAGGCGAGTCTCGCCACCGGCACCTCGCGTATGGGCAAATTGAGTACGGCGGCCATCACGCTGAGCCCGATACAGACCAGCCAGACGCTGTCGTAATTGCCGAAGGCGTCGTACACGTAGCCACCCAACCAACCGCCCAGGAATGCCCCGATCTGGTGGAACAAAAATACCACGCCCCCCAGCATCGACATGTTCTCCACGCCGAATATGGTGGCCACGATACCGTTGGTCAAGGGTATCGTGCTCAGCCAAAGCAGACCCATGGCCATGCCAAACGCCAGGGCCGACCACTCTGTAACCGGCAGCAGCAGAAAAATGGAGATCACCACCATGCGTCCGGCATAGATACCGCTGAGCAATAGGGGTTTGCTGTATCGACCGCCGCCCAGGCCGGCGAGATAGGATCCGGCGATATTGAACAGCCCCACCAGGGCCAGCACGGTGGCGCCGATCCCCGGCGAAAGCCCGCTGTCGGAGAGAAACGCGGGCAGGTGTATGGCGATGAACACCACCTGGAAACCGCACACGAAAAAGCCCAGAGACAGAAGCCAGAATCCGCGGTGGCGGAAGGCCTCGTTCAGCAGCATGCCAAGGGGCAGGGCCGGGCGTCTTTCACTCTGCCCGGATTCCATCAGGGGTGCGGCCAACAAAACGATCGTCAGGCACAGCCCCCCCAACAGCATCAAGGTTTGGCTCCAGCCCACCGACTGGATCAAGGCGTTGCTTCCCGGCAGCAGGAAGAATTGCCCCAATGACCCCACCGACATGGAAATGCCCAGCGCCAGGCTGCGCTTCTCCGCCGGCACCGCCCGGCCGATGGCCCCGAACACAACCGGAAAGGTCGTGCCGCTGCAACCGACGCCGATCAGCAGGCCGCCGCCGATCAGAAGCTCAAGCTCGGTGGTGGACTGGCTCATTAAGTACAGGCCCAGCGCGTACAGCACGGCGCCTCCGCACACCACCCAGCCGGCGCCGAATCGATCCGCGATTCGCCCCGCGATGGGTTGGGTCAGGCCCCAGACCAGATTCTGTACCGCGATGGTCAGGGCAAAGGTTTCCCGGCCCCAGCCCAGTTCCGCGCTCATCGGCGTCAGGAAAAGGCCAAACGCGTGGCGTATGCCCAGGGATATGCACAGAACCAGTGCACCGCAGTACAGCACGACCGCCGGTGTTCGCCAGGAGGGGGCGTTCATGGGTTGCGACTCCTTGGATTGAGCCCGTCCTCAACCAAGGTATCCAACAGTTGCTCCAATTGGGTCCGCCCCTCGGTGCCGAGGGTCGCTTCGAATCGGGCCTGTGCCTCGGCCCAATAGTGTGCGCCCTCGGCGAGTTTGCTGCGGCCCCGGTCGGTCAGTTCGACCCGTCTCATACGCAGGTCTTCACTCCCGGACAGGGTGATCAGCTCCAGTTTTTCCAGTGGTCGGAGATTCCGCCCCAAGGTGCTGCGTTCCAACCCGGTGGCAGACGCCAGGCTGCTGATGCTGGGCTGCTTCAGGCGGGCCACGGTGCGCAGCAGCGAGAACTGGGTGACTTTCAGACCAACCGGGGCCAGGGCCTGGTCATACAGGCGCGTCGCCGTGCGCGCGGCACGGCGCAACCGGATGCAGTGGCATGGGGTGGGTAGCATATTTGTAGCATATACCCGCACCTGATGAACGCAAGCGGCCCAGGCGGATACGCTGGCTCTTCAAAGACCGACGTGCTTGGCGCATCATTTCAAGAGTGCGGCGCACCGTGCTCGACACGCCGGAACTGTCCGACGCGTCTTGTGCACCCCTGATGGAGCTTTGTCATGAACACCGCCCCCGACTACCTGAATCCCGATTTGCCCACCGACCTCAAGCGCGTCTCCATTCCCGTGGTCGAAGCCACCGACGAGACGCTGAAGGGATTCGGATTTCTGGTGGATGACCCGGAGCAGGTCAAGGTTGAGATTGTGCGCTGGCCGGCCCAGGGTTGGCGTCCGGTCGACACAGACAGCGGCGATGAGGGTGGCACCACCGAGGGCACATTCGTCGCCGATTGGCGCGGCGATGTGCTCTATGGCCGCAATTCCGCCGTCGGCGGGCACTACATCCTGGGCTATGGGCTGGATCCCGGACAGGCCCGTGAGGATCATGGCAAAGACCCGGAGCGACTTTTGCTGTGGCACGCCAACTACCATCCCGACGGAGGCCAACTGTTTTTCCCCATGGACCGGGCGCCGTTCGTGGTGCCGCTGGCCAAACCCGGGGATGACATCAAGCCCGAGGATTTTGTGTGCTTCTGGTTTGGCGGCGATCGCGGCCTTTATATCCATCCCAACGTCTGGCACGAAGGCGTGTTTGCGACACGTGGCAGGCAACGCTTCTTCGACCGGCAGGGGGCAGTTCATGCCCGGGTGTCGGTGGATTTCGCCCGGGAATTCCATTGTCTGGTGGAGATGACCCTGGCGGCACCCTAAACCGCCCCGAATTCCCGAACCGGCCAGGAGACAACCCGATGTCCACCGCGACGCCGATCTCGATTGCCGATTCCCTGGCGCGACTCACCTTTCTGGCCGACCGAACGCCGGCCACCAACGATGCGGAGTCCCAAGACGCCTTTGCCATGCTCTGCCCATATCGAGACGGCGGGATCTTTATCGGGCATTATGCCGGATGCAGCCAATGGGAACGCCACGGCGTCGGTGACGAGCTCGTATACGTAGTGGAAGGTCGGACCACCTTGAATTGCCTGGAGCAGGGACAGGAAGTGGCCAACACGCTGGGCTCAGGTGAACTGATGGTGGTGCCCCAGGGCACCTGGCACCGGTTCGAGACGCCCGATGGGGTCAAGATCATGACCGTGACGCCGCAGCCTACCGACCACAGCAAAGCGCTACCGGCTAGTGGGCCATACGGGCCATAGAATTCGTTCAGCTTGCGTTCAGTCACGCTCCACTAGATTGGCGTCCAGAGCCCGGACATGGGCTCCCGATGTGAATCAAGAGGACATGACATGAACAAGCACATAACGGCATTGATCGGCGCGGCGATGGCGGTAACGACGCTAACCGGTGCGGCGTATGCACAGGAGTCCGGGCGGGGTGACGGGATGCGCCGGGGCGGCGACCCCGCTGCACAAGGGGTCGAGTCGCCCAGGCGCTCCGGTCGTGGCGAGGGCGTTAGAGGTGGCGGCCGCGCCGATGTTCGTTCCGGCGGCCGCGCCGGGGCGTTTGACGAGCGGGTCGACCGGCGTCAGGCGAGGCAAACCGGCCGGATCCGGGATGGTCGTCACAGTGGCGAGCTGACCCGTCGGGAGCTGGAGCGCCTGCGCCAGGACCAGCGGCGTATTTCCCGGCTGGAGCGTCGATTCGAGGCCGATGGCCGCTATACCCGGGGCGAACGCAGAACCCTGGAACGTGCCCTGGACCGCAGCAGCCAGCGCATCAGTCGGGCCAAGAACAACGATCGCACCCGCAACGCCGGTGCCCACCGCGGTGGTGATCGACGGGACCGGCGTGTGGATCACCACCGTGGTTGGGGCAAGTGGTACCACCGTTCGTCCCACGAGACCCACAACCCAGTGGAGCAGAACACGGTGTATCTGCCCAGCGGCAGCATGAGCCGAGGCGTCGATCTGGATATCGGCGGCATGCGGGTGACCTGGAACGAAACCACGCAGTTCTGAGGCCCGGTCCGGGTGATGGATGCGATGGCCATCCTCACCCGGACGCCGTCCCGCGACCTTCTCGCCGGCTTGTCGACCTGATACCGTCTGCTGCCGTGTTCGTAACCCTACCGTGGGGCCTCCAGTGTCGGGTGTTCCAATCAGCAGCCGTCGTCGGGCGTTGACCGCCGTCATTGCCTGTATCTGCATCTATGGTGTCACTACTGGTCTGTCCTTGCCGCTGCTGTCGCTGATCCTCGAGGCGCGCGGTTATGACCGCACCCTGATCGGTCTCAATGCGGCCATGACCGCGTTGGGAACCCTGCTGGCATCGCCGTTTATTCCCAGTTGGGTGCGCCGCCTGGGTATGCGCCGTTTTCTGCTGACCTGCCTGTTCGTGGACTTGTTTCTGTTCCTGAGTCTGAGGCTGTTCGACACGTTATCGGCCTGGTTCGCCATTCGCTTTTTGATCGGTGGGACCGTGGCGGGTCTGTTTGTTGTCAGCGAGACCTGGATGAACGAACTGGCCACGGAAGCCACCCGCGGTCGGTTGATGGGCGCCTACGCGGCGCTGATCGCGCTCAGTTTCGCGATCGGACCTGCCATCATCCCCGTCACCGGCATCGAAGGTTGGGCGCCGTTTCTGGTGGGTGGTGCGTTTATCGCCGTGGCCGGGGTGCCGTTGCTCCTGGCCCGTGACCCGGAGCCACGTATGGATGGCGACAGCTCGTTCAACGCCCTGTCGTTTATCTGGCTTGCCCCGACCCTGGCGGCCGCTGTGCTCCTGGCCTCGTTCAAGGACACGGCCACCATGTCACTGCTGCCCATCTACGGCGTGCGCAGTGGGCTCAGCGATGGCGAGGCCGCCCTGATGCTGACCGTGTTTGGACTGGGCGCGGCGGTGCTGCAGGTCGGCATCGGCTGGATCGCCGATCATTTCGACCGACGTCGGGTAATGATGGTCTGCGCCGCCGCGGGGGGTGCAGGCGCGATTTCCTTACCCATGGTGGTCAGCCAGGGGCCCTGGCTTTGGGTCATGCTGCTGCTTTGGGGCGCCCTGTTTGCCGGTGTCTACACGGTTTCTTTGACCCTTGTGGGTGAGCGTTTCCGGGGCGCGGAACTGGCCACAGCAAACGCGGCCATCGGTGTTTGCTGGGGCATCGGGAGCCTGGCGGGACCCGCCACCGCGGGTGCGGCCATGGACAAGTGGGATCCCAACGGGCTGCCCCTGGTGCTTTCCCTGGCGGTCGCCGCTTTTCTGATCCTGGCCGCCTGGCGGGGCCGTCCTGGCGCCCGGGCGTCGCGGATCGGGACGCCGGGACGCTGAACTCGCACCGAATTACCCACGGCTGAGCAGTACCCCACCCGTGGCCATCATCACACCGCCGGCGCCGTGGTTGAGTCGGCGCAGAGCGCGTTCGCTGGTGAACAGGGTGCGCGCCCGGGTCGCGGCGACGGAGTAGGTGGCCAGCACGCCGCCCACCACCAGGGACACAGTACCGGCGACAATCAGCACATCCCGGTTGCTGAGTTCGGTCAGGTCCACGAAGGTGGGCAGAAACCCCACATAAAACAGAATGACCTTGGGATTGCTCAGGGTGATGCCGAGTCCGCTCAAAAAGTGGGACGAATTCGAGCCGCCCACCGGTGCGCCCAGCCCGGCCGGATCAGGTTTCGAGGTGAAAATCCGGTATCCCAGCCAGATCAGATAGGCGCCACCGGCGAACTTTACCAGCGTGAAAAGCCCCGCAGTCCACTGCGCCAGCGCGGCCATGCCGTACACTGCCAGCAACAGAAATACCAGATCGCCGGTGACGATGCCGATGGACATGACCAGAGCCGGTCCCAGGCCTGAGGCCAGTGCCCGTGCCAGCGTAGCAAACACGCCGGGTCCCGGCGTTGCCGCCAGTGCGAACGTGGCGCCCGCCAGGGCGGCGACGCTGAGCCAGGTCATTTGTGGCATTCCGAACATTGGGATGACCACGAATGTTCCGGCCATAGTCGTCCCGGGTCAAGCAAGTAGCGTGGGCACGCGGCGGACCGAGTGTTACCGTGCCATCCGTCAATTGCCCAATCCTCCCGCTAAGGTTGACCTTGCAGTTCGAAACCATGGCCGAAAAAGCATCGACCACCGAAGCCACCAGTAAGCGTTTCATTCCGTTTCGTCGGCCCGACGTGGTGCGCATGTGTCTTGCCGAGGGCCGGCTGGACGGACCGGATCGCCAGGTTTTCGAAGATTTTTGCAGGCTGCTCAGCGCCACTTTTCACTATGAGTTTCACGCTCGTCTGGAAAGGCTGAAAGAGGACTACGCGCCGTTCAATCCCGATCTTGACACGCGACCCATTGCCCAACCCTCACCGGCTGAGCGCAAGACCCGCCATCGGGACCTGGTGCGCGCCCTCAACGAGATACTCGACGCGGCTAACTTCGATCCCATTACCGAAGTGGATCTACGCCAATCACTGGTGGCGGAGTCGCTGTTCCGCATTCGGGTGGAGGTGGATTTCGAGGAGTTCGAAGACGTGCTGTTTTTTCGGCGCGGCGAGTCCCGGCAGCGCGAGACCGTCACCTCCTGGTTTGGTCTGCGTCGTCGGGAGATCGAGTTCACCAACTATGATCGGGTACTGGTTTACATCCGTTTCAAGCCTGCGACCTGGTTTGCCGATCGGAACCGGGCGCCCGAGACCTTCCAGCCCGGCTCCACGGTCATCAAGCTGTTTCAGAACGTGCCCCGGTCGGATCTGGAGATGCTGTTTCCCAATACCAAGATCCGGATGAAGCCGGTGGATAAGCTGCGGATCGGGATTCCAGCGGTGGTCAGCGGCGCCATGATTGTCTCCACCAAGCTGGGCGGCACTTTATTGCTCTGCGGCGCCCTGATCGCGTTCTGGCTGGGGCTGCGCAGCGAACCCGTGGTGCTGGACCAGGCCGCCCTGGTGGCCCTGGGGCTGGGTCTGGCGGCGCTGGCCGGCTATCTCTGGAAGCAGCTGAACAAGTTCAAGGACCACAAGATCCGGTTTATGAAGACACTGACAGAGAATCTGTATTTCAAGAACCTGGACAACAACGCCGGAGTGTTTCGTTATCTGATCGATGCGGCCGAGGACGAGGAATGCAAGGAGGCCATTCTGGCCTACTTTTTTCTTCTGACCGGAGGGCCCGTCGACAACCCCCAGGCGCTGGATCGACGGATCGAAAGCTGGTTCCGGACGCGCTGGCACTGTGAGTTGGACTTCGACATCGGAGACGCCCTCACCAAGCTTGAACGCCTCGATCTGCTGGAACGCGAGGGCGAGGGATACCGCGCACGTTCCCTGCGTCAGGCCCGTGTAGGTCTGGACCGGGCCTGGGACGGCGTGTTTGAGTATGCCGGAATACAGCGTGCGACCGCGGATGCTTAAACACCCAGGAGCGCGACAGGGCGCACGGTCTGGCCCGTGACAGTCATCCACGACCCGTTTTTCTATCTTATGGCAGTGCCCGCGATTCTGATCGCCGGTGTCTCAAAAGGCGGTTTCGGCGGTGGTCTGGGGGTGGTGGCCGTGCCGCTGCTGACGCTGGCGGTATCGCCGGTGCAAGCGGCGGCGGTGATGCTGCCGATCCTCTGTTTTATGGATCTGTTCGGGGTGTGGGCCTACCGCGGCAAGTGGGACCGGGCCAATCTGCGCATCATGTTGCCGGCGTCCATCGTCGGAATTGTCATCGGCGCCCTGTTGTTCCGTCACCTGACCGCAGCGCACATTCGCCTCATTGTGGGTGTCATCGCGGTTGGCTTCACGTTGCGCTACTGGCTTGGCGCCTCCGGCCGCACCCCTGAGCCCAGGCCCAGGAGCTGGCTGCGCGGCGGTTTCTGGAGCGCGACGGCCGGGTTTACCAGTTTTGTCTCCCACGCGGGTGGTCCGCCGGTGGGGGTCTACCTCCTGCCTCAGCGTCTGGACAAGACGGTCTACCAGGCCACCACGGTGATTTTTTTCATCACCGTCAACTATGTGAAGCTGGTGCCCTACTCCCTGTTGGGCCAGTTCACACCCGGCAATCTCGGCACATCCCTGGCGCTGCTGCCCCTGGCCTTCGCCGGCATGGCCCTGGGCATATGGTTGCATCACCGTGTTTCGGAGCGCCGCTTTTTCCAGGTCTGCTACGTGCTGCTGTTCCTGACCGGTCTCAAATTGCTTTACGACGGTTTGAGTTCCCTAGGGAGCCTCTGATTTATTCTGGGCGAAGCAGAGTGGAGGCTGAAATGCGCAGATTCAAGGCGCAGATCGCGGGTAATAGTTGTTCTATTGCCAAGATCTGCAACGATGAAGCTGTGTATCTGAGTCCCAAGATGCACGTTCACGAATAGATAAGAGGCTCCCTAGTGTAGTGTCTCCCACACACTTAACACCTGCGCTGGCCCTCGCGGTCCCTGACGGCGTTGCGGATCGTCGCAATAGCGCTGGCTACTCCTCCTCACCGCGCCTTGTCAGGAACCACGATGCGCGTTGCCTAACCACAACCCTCAAGTGTGTGGAAGACACTACACTAGTCTGATCCGCTCATGGATACGCTCCTGCTGATCTGGGCCCGCTCGGGGTAGCGCGACCACAGACCCTGACGGGCTCAGGTCGCCCGGCCGACAGAATGGCTTCGATACCGATAGGTGGCATCGCCAAAGCCGATCATTTCTCCCTGATCGTCCAGCACCTCGGCGCTGGCGAAGAAGATCCGATTGCCGCCCCGGCGCTTGCGGGCCACGGCGCGCACAACCCCGTCCCGAACCTGGCCGGTGAAACTGGTGGTCAGGTTCAGGGTGACGGCGGTAATCGGGTGTTCCGGGTCTTCGGAGTGGCAGCCGGAGAAGCCGCAGGCCACGTCGATCAGCGTGGTGACCACGCCGCCATGCAATACGCCGGTCCGATTCAGGTGATGGGGTCGCAGTTGCAGTTCCAGGACCGCGTGGTCTTTGCGCCATTCCACCAGTCGATAGCCGACCAGTTGCTGAAATCCAGTGGGCAGTGCGTCCAGATGGTCGCGGTGCCCATCGCTGCCGGTCCCGTCCTGATCGGAGCTCGTGTTCACGCGCTGACACTCAGGATGACTTTGCCGAAGTTGAGATTGGCCGCCACCAGTTCGTGGGCGGCGGCGGCCTCGGCCAGGGGCATCACCTGATGGATCACCGGGCGCAAACGCCCGTCTTCCAGCAATGGGATGACCCGCTCGGTCATCTCCGCGGCCAATCGGGCCTTCTCCGCCACCGGCCGTGCCCGTAACACCGAGCCGATGATTCTTTGCCGGCGCACCATCAAACGGCCGATGTTCAATTCCGCGGTGCCCCCACCCATTTGGCCGATGATCACCAGTCGGCCATACAGTGCAAGACTGCGTAGGTTGGCATTCAGGTAGCCTCCGCCGATGTGATCGAGGATCAGGTTGACGCCATCGTCTCCGGTCAGTTCGAGGATGCGATCGGCGAACGCCTCGGATTTGTACAGTATGGCGTGGTCGGCCCCCAGCGCCCGACAGCGCGTCGCCTTGTCCTCATTCCCCACGGTTACGAATACTTCCGCCGAGGCCAGGGCTTTGGCCATCTGGATCGCCGAAGTGCCGATCCCCGAACCGCCGCCGTGCACCAGGACCCGCTCGCCGGTTTTCAGGCCGCCCTCGTGAAACAGGTTGAGATAGACCGTGGTGAACACTTCCGGGATGGCCGCCGCGGTGACCAGATCCATATCGGCAGGCACCGGCAACAGCGTGGCCGCCGGCGCGACGCAGTACTCCGCATAGCCGCCGCCCCCCAGGATGCACATCACCCGGTCTCCAACCGACCACCCCTTTGCCCCCGGCCCCAGCGCTTCGATGACCCCAGCCGCCTCCAGCCCCAGAATCGCCGATGCGCCGGGGGGTGGTGGATACTTGCCTTCCCGCTGCAGCAGATCGGCCCGGTTAACCGCGGTTGCCGCGACCCGGATCAGGACCTCGTCGCCACTGGGTTGAGGCCGCTCCGTGGTGCCGATCTTCATCACCTCGGGACCGCCAGGCGCGTCCATCAGGATGGCTTGCATGTTCATGTAGTGACTCCGCTGAATCGGTTCGGAACAGTTTTTACGCCGACGAAATGATCTTGCCGGGGTTGAGGAGGTTCTGCGGATCAAGCCCCTGCTTGAGGGTCCGCATCAAAGCGATCTCTGCCGGACCGCGGCTGATTGACAGGTAGTCCCGACGCTCGATTCCGATCCCGTGCTCGGCTGAGATGGCACCTTGGAACGGGGCCAGGCCCTCGTATACCACGCGTTCCGCCGCGTGCAGCGCAGCCGGGTCCGGCGAGCCGGTGGATATCACCACGTGCAGATTGCCATCGCCCATATGGCCGAATACAAAGCAGCGGTGATCCGGCCAGCGGCGTCGCAACTCGCTTTGAAGCGACGTCACATAGGCCGGCATGTCGCCGATCGGCAGGCTCACATCCAGATTGACGATGGGTGCGAACCGCCAGAGTTGTTCCACGTCCTCGCGCAGCGCCCAGAACGCATTGCGCTCGGCCCGGGACTGGGCCACCGCGGCGTCCTCGATCATGCCCGTCTCGCTGCACTCCATCAGCAGCGTTTCGAACTGCGCCATGTCGGATACCTGATCCGAGCCTTGGGCCTCTGTCAGAACATACAGTGGATGACCCTGTGCCAACGGGGGACGCCCCCGGGCCGGCTCCGTGGTAACCAGAGCATAAAACTCCGGCCACATGACTTCGAATGTGCTCAGCATCCCGCCCAGTCCCTTTTCCAGGACACTCAGCAACTGTGCTGCCGAATCAAAATCCGGGCAGGCGATCAGTGCCGTGCACTGACTGACCGGTGCCTGGCGCAGGCGCAACACGGCCCGAGTCACCACCCCTAAAGTGCCTTCCGACCCGATGAACAACTGCTTCAGGTCATACCCCGTGTTGTTCTTTATGTATCGGCTCATGGAGGAGACCGTGCTGCCGTCCGCCAGTACCGCCTCAAGTCCCAGCACGTTCTCCCGCATCATCCCGTAGCGAATCACCCTGAGGCCGCCGGCGTTGGTGGCGATGTTCCCGCCTATGGTGGCGGAGCCCCGGGCCCCCAGATCCACCGCGAACATCAAACCGGCGGCTTCGGCTGCCTGCTGAACACGCTCCAGCGGCACGCCGGCCTGCACCGTCATGGTTCGATTGACCGGGTCCACGTCCTCGATCTGGTCCAATCGCTGAAGCGAGAGAATCACGTCGTCTGCGTGGGTTACGGCGCCGTCCACCAGTCCGGTCAGGCCGCCGTGGGGAACCACGGTTTGGCCGTGCTCGTGGCACAGGCGCAGGATTTCCGAAACCTGCTTGGGTGTCTTGGGTCGCAACAGAGCCCTGGCCTCACAGCCCTGCTCATGGCCCCAGATCATGCTGTTCGGAGCCACTGCTTCCCCGGTCAGGACCGCGCCTTCTCCGAGCAGGGTGCGGAAACGATCGATCAGGTCAGACATAAGATGAAAACCTCCAAATGCGACCTGACCTGAAGGGTCGGTCCGATTGGGTCGTCCAGGGGTGTTTGTGGCTGCACCATACCGAAGCGTTGGTGCGATCGACAGTCGTTGTGTCAGGTCTGATCTTCGATCTCTCGTCGTATCAGATCGAAACTGGCGCGCAGGGCGCTGAACA
>Ga0316196_10000439_pt1 | contig 16119 bp, 14 predicted proteins | sample Eddsed2cm_MG_FD_204938 | JGI IMG/M metagenome (GOLD analysis project Ga0316196, IMG submission 204938) | Coastal sediment microbial communities from Maine, United States - Eddy sediment 2 cm | ecosystem: Environmental > Aquatic > Marine > Coastal > Sediment | place: USA: Maine | collected... | reverse complement strand
TCTGTCAATAACCCGGACTCCTGTGGCTTTTTTGGTATTATCGTCGTAAATAATTTCATGAACGATAGAATTTGGCCGCAATGTCATGTTTCCAGTTCGCTCTGCTGCGGGAAGTGTAGAAGAATTACTACTGAAATATCCTCCGAAAGGACATCCGCGCCAACATCTGTTTCTATACTGACAAGGCGTTCTTCCTTCTATATTACCTTCTTTATCTGTAATATTTGCTACACGCCCTATAGTGAGTAATCGACCATCATCGAACTTATCAGATAATACATTTTTTAAGTCCTCTTCCGGGCACATAAGGTCCATCGGGGGATGAAATTTACCATCAGGCAGATGTCTTAAACCCAGTTTTTCTCCACTAACCCCTATATATTCTTCCACCTTATCATACCATGGAGCGATATCCTTATAACGTACCGGCCAGTCTACCCCAATGTTTTCTTTTAGGTTGGCTTCGAAGTCAAGATCACTCCATCGGTAACTCTGACGGCCCCATGTTAATGATCGTCCTCCTACATGGTAACCACGAATCCAGTCAAAACGTTTTGTCTCCACATAAGGGTGCTCCAAATCGTTCACAAAAAAATGTTTTACATCTTCTTTAGGCGCCCAGTTTACCCTTCGTTGTTTGTGGTATTTTTTCTGGTCTTCTCTGGATAGTTCATTGTTATTAGGAAGATCCCATGTATCCATATTCATTGTAGGATAATCTTCAATATGCTTTACCATACGTCCTCGTTCGAGAACCAGGGTTTTCAGACCATTTTCACATAATTCCTTGGCAGCCCATCCACCACTTATTCCGGTGCCTACAACTATGGCGTCATATTTCTCCTTCTGATTCATGCTATATTGTTATTTTAATTCTGATGTAATTGCTATATTTAACACTTCCCAAGTGAAGAAATAAAAGTTGAATTTTTACCCATTAAATATAGGATTTAATTCTTAAAACGTAACAAAATACAAATTTGATTAACTAAGCAGAACCGTATCATGAAAACAATTAAAGGACCCGCCGTTTTTTTAGCCCAATTCGTAGATAGTAAAGCCCCGTTTAATTCGCTTGATGGCATGTGCAAATGGGCATCTGACTTAGGGTATAAAGGGATTCAAATACCCACTTGGGAAAACTTTTTAATTGATTTGGACAAGGCAGCTGAAAGTCAGACCTATTGCGATGAATTAAAGGGGACCATTAACTCGTACGGATTGGAGATCACTGAACTATCTACTCACCTGCAAGGGCAGTTGGTGGCTGTTAACCCGGCTTATGACCTTATGTTTGATAATTTTGCTCCTGATGCTGTAAAAAACAATCCGAAAGCGCGTACGGAATGGGCAATAGATGTTGTTAAAAAAGCCGCTACAGCAAGCAGAAGATTGGGAATAAGTGCTCATGCCACATTTTCCGGAGCGTTATTATGGCACACATGGCATCCATGGCCTCAGAGGCCACCCGGATTGGTAGAAATGGGCTTTGAAGAACTGGCAAAAAGATGGCTGCCAATATTGAATCATTATGACGAGGAAGGGGTTGATGTATGTTATGAAATTCACCCTGGAGAAGACCTCCATGACGGGGATACATTTGAGCGGTTCCTGAAGGCAACAGGAAATCATAAGCGGGTAAACATACTTTATGACCCCAGCCATTTTGTTTTACAACAATTAGATTATATTACTTATATAGACCATTATCATGAATTTATTAAATCTTTTCATGTTAAGGATTCTGAATTTAACCCCACTGGCAAAAAAGGTGCTTTTGGCGGCTATAATGACTGGGGCGACCGTGCAGGCCGGTACCGTTCCCTTGGAGACGGACAGATCGATTTCAAAACCATTTTTTCAAAGCTAACCCAATACGGTTGTGATGTGTGGGCAGTGATGGAATGGGAATGCTGTATTAAAAGCCCGGAACAAGGAGCCCGTGAAGGAGCTGTCTTTATACAGGATCATATCATTGAAGCTACCGAAAAAACATTCGATGATTTTGCCGGGGGTGCCATTGATAAAGAAATACTCAAAAAAATCCTGGGAATCTAAACAATACAACTATGAAAAATATACTGAGTATTATGCTATTTGCCGGCCTTTTAATCGGTTGTAAGGAAAAATCAAAGAATCAGGACGCGGAAAATACCGTCTCATCCGATATTGAATCGACGATGAACGCTGGTGAAGAAAACGAATGGACCGTCCTTTTTGACGGGACTTCCTTTGATGGCTGGCATGTTTATCCAGGAAAGGAAGTGCCTGATGCATGGAAATTGGAAGATGGGGCTATGAGGTTACGAACAGAAGAAGCCAGGACGGATGGCAACAGGTTTAATCTGGTGACGGATAAAGAATATACAGATTTTGTATTATCGATAGAATGGATGGTTACAGAAGGAGCAAACAGTGGTATCATGTGGGGTGTTTTTGAAGATCCTAAACACTTGGAACCTTACTATACTGGACCTGAAATTCAAGTTTTAGATAATATAAATCACCCCGATGCCAAAAACGGAACAACACACCAGGCAGGCGCTCTTTACGATATGATTGCACCATCTGAGGATGTTGTTAAACCCATTGGAGAGTGGAATACTTATGAGATTACAATTAATCATAAGACCAATGAAGGGATTGTAGTACTCAATGGAACAAAAATCGTGGAGTTCCCGGTCACCGGGGAAGGATGGGATACCATGGTGGCCAATTCTAAATTTGCGGACTGGGAGGATTTTGGAAAATACCAAACGGGGAAGATCGCATTGCAGGATCATGGCGAAGTGATAAGTATAGGATATAGAAATATTAAGATAAAAGAACTGTAACCATGAATCGATATTATTTGTTGTCAGTTATACTTTTGATAATAGGTTGTAAACAGGGATCTCAGGATAGGCCCATGCTTCATGAAGATACTTCTGATGAGGTAATAGTTTATAAGGAATATATGGGGGAAGAACCTACAGAACCTGAACAGACGGAATTCTATGAACCCGTTCCACCCATAGTAAACCCAACAGGAAATAACGGTGCACCAAGCGATGCTATTGTTCTTTTTGATGGTAGCGATTTTGAAAAATGGGAGATGGTAAATGATAGTTCTTCCGTGGTTTGGCATCTGAATGATGATGGTAGTATGACAGTAAAAGATTTAGCAGGTAATATACAGACCAAACAGAAATTTGGGGACGTACAGTTACATATTGAATGGAGGTCTCCTGCGGAGGTGCAAAGGGATGGCCAGAATAGGGGGAATAGCGGAATATTTTTATCAGGCCTGTATGAAGTTCAGGTTTTAGATAATAATGATAATGACACCTATGTAAATGGCCAGGTGGCTTCTATTTACAAACAGCACGTTCCGTTAGCGAAAGCTTCGGTGCCTACCGGAGAATGGAATACCTATGATATTATTTATCACGCTCCTGAGTTCAATTCTGAAGGCGGTAAAACCAAATCAGGAACTTTAACGGTAATTCATAATGGGGTTCTGGTACAGGATCATGTGGAACTAAAAGGAACTACTCCTTATATAGGATGGCCGAAAAACCCACCTCATGGCAAAGGACCTTTGATGCTTCAGGATCATGGCGATAATAGCCGTGTTAGCTATAGAAATATATGGATTAGGGAATTATAGTAAAATTCCCCGGGAGCCAAAAATTCACTTTGAGATTTTAGTACCTTTACGAAAATTAAAGACAATTTATGATCCAATCCATGACAGGGTTCGGGAAGCATATGGTGCAGCTTCCATCTAAAAAGATCACCATCGAATTAAAATCCCTAAACAGTAAAAGCCTGGATATCAATGCCCGTATGCCTTCGGCCTATCGGGAAAAAGAATTGCAGCTGAGAAAGACTATTGCAAGCTCATTGATCAGAGGGAAAATAGATTTTGGTTTATATGTGGAAATGACTGGAAACGAAACTTCATCAGTAGTAAATGAGGGAGTGCTTAGACAATATATGGAACAGCTTAAGTCAATCGCAGATGGGGAAGACATAAGGCTAATGGAAATGGCACTAAGATTGCCGGATGCTCTTAAAACCGATCGGGAGGATATTGATGAGTCTGAATTTAAGATCATACAGGATACCTTGGAGAATGCTTTAAAAGAGATAAATAATTTTCGAACCGAAGAAGGCGTAGTGCTTGAAAAGGATTTTATAGAGAGAATCTCTTCCATTAAGAACCTTTTAAAAAACGTGGCTCAAATGGACCCGGATAGGTTGGCCACAATTCGCGAGCGATTAGAAAAGGCGGTAGCAGATCTAAAGACCGAAGTAGACGCTAACCGATTTGAACAGGAACTGATTTATTACCTGGAAAAATATGATATTACGGAAGAGAAAGTGCGATTGGATAACCATTTAGATTATTTTATTGAGACCATGAAATCTGCCGATTCCAATGGAAAAAAACTGGGTTTTATCAGTCAGGAAATTGGACGAGAAATCAATACTATAGGATCTAAGGCCAATTTTGCGCCCATGCAACAGTTAGTTGTACAAATGAAGGATGAGTTGGAAAAAGTTAAGGAACAAATGCTCAATGTACTTTAATGAAGGGAGGTAAACTTATTATTTTTGCAGCTCCCTCGGGAAGCGGTAAAACAACGATAGTGGAACATTTATTGAAGCAGGAGGAGCTAAATCTGGCATTTTCCGTTTCCGCTACTTCAAGGCCAAGAAGAGGGAAAGAAAAACATGGGGTAAATTATTATTTTATGTCCACTAATGAATTTAAAGGACATATAAAAAATGATGATTTTTTGGAATGGGAGGAAGTCTACAGAGATAATTTTTATGGGACGTTAAAAAGTGAAGTTGAGCGCTTGTGGTCGGAAGGTAAGAATGTAATATTTGACATTGATGTTGCAGGAGGCTTGCGTATCAAAAAAAAATATCCCAATAAGACGCTGTCAGTATTTGTAAAACCACCAAGTGTAGACGAATTAAAAATCAGACTAAAAAAGCGAAGTACTGAGAGTGACGATAAGATTAATATGCGTATTGCAAAAGCTTCTGTGGAATTGGCTACTGCTCCGCAATTTGATAAAGTGATTAAAAACTACGATTTGGATACCGCACTAGATGAGGCACATGAGTTGGTTGCAAATTTTATTGGGGTAGAGAGAAAATAGTTCTTAAAGCGGACGAGCCTTATCATGTCTGAGACAAATTCTATTGAAATAATATAATGGGTATAGGATATAGCAATTCTTTATGAAAAAAATTGGTCTGTATTTTGGGACATTCAACCCTATTCATATCGGGCATTTGATAATTGCCAATTATTTGGTAGAGTTTTCTGATTTGGATGAAGTATGGTTTGTGATTACTCCGCAGAGTCCTTTTAAAGTAAAAAAGACGCTACTGGATAATAACCATCGCTATCAAATGGTGTTTGAAGCTGTCAAGGATTATCCCAAGCTTAAGGCAAGTAGAATTGAATTTGATTTACCGCAACCAAATTATACTATAAATACTTTGGTTCATTTAGGAGAGAAGTATGGCAAAGTCAACCAATTTTGCCTCATAATGGGCGAGGATAATTTAAAAGGATTCCATAAGTGGAAGAATTATAAGGTGATATTGGAAAATCATGACATTTATGTATATCCGCGTATTTCTGATGGTTCTTCGGATCACCAATTTAGGGGACATCCAAGAGTACATTGGGTAAATGCTCCTGTTATGGAAATCTCGTCCACGTTTATTCGCAAACAACACAAGTTGGGTAAAAATATAAGGGCGATGCTGCCAGATGCGGTATGGACCTATTTGGATGAGATGAATTTTTATAGATAGAACAATGACTTAAAAAGGCCTGGTGCTTAATACACCAGGCCCTTCCAAATTAGCAACATCAGGGGTAAACTTTAACTGTTAATGCAGCTAAAATTATAGAAATTCTCCTTCTTCACTCATCATCACCTTCATTGTTTTTTCCCCATTTTGTAATTTAATCTTATAGTTTTTTAAGGCACCTTTTCTATCCTCATATCTAATTCGATAAACATCCTGGACGATTTCCCAATTAGGGAATCTGTCCTGAAGCGCTTTACTTACCGCATCCGGCAATTGAATGTCTTTGAATTTTTCAATGGTTCTTAGAATTTTACCATCAGGATCATAAACAGCCACTAATTTCCCATCGGGAATTACAAAAGAGACTGAGTAATAATCATAATTGTCCTGATAATAATCCTTGGTAGTTACATCATAAGCCGCGGCTTTCCGCTCCAGCATTTTAACTGGCACTGCAGCTTCTTTGTTATCTGTTGTGCTTAAATACTTGTAATTTACGGCTTCAACTACAACTTCTGATAGTTCCTCTAATTTGGCTTCTTGAGCATATGCAATGCCCGTTATACCGATAGCCAATAGACTGATAATTAATTTTTTCATGATATTCGATTTTAGATGTTAATATATAATCATTTTATTTTTGGTTGTATTGGAAGAAAGTTATGCTTCCTCATACTTTCTTAAAATCATTTGGATCGGTTAGAATTTAATCTGGTATTGGAATAACTAAAGGAACAAGCTATAATAAAAGGTTCTGCCGCTAGTCGGGACAGAACCTTTTTATTTTAGTCTTGAAGCTACCTAATAATGGTAACTGCAATCGGATTAAGTGAAGCTGCGTCCTAAAGAAACTCGCCATCTTCGTTCATCTTAACCTTCATTGTTCTCTCCCCATTCTGTAATTTGAGCTTAAATTGTTTTTTGGCGCCCATTTTATCTGTATAAGTAACGCGATAAATATCGCTTACTATATCCCAGTTTGGGAAACGCTCTAATAATGCTTTAGAAACGGCGTCTGGTAATTTAATGTCTTTGAATTTTTCAATAGTTCTTAAAATCTTGCCGTCAGCATCATAAGCGGCTACTATTTTGCCGTCGGGAATATAGAATTCCACGGTATAGTAGTCATAATCATCCTGATAATAGTCTTTAGTGGTTACGTCATAAGCGGCAACTTTACGTTGCAGCATTTGAACAGGAACTGCGGCCTCTTTATTATCTGTTTGATTTAGGTATTTGTAATTCACAGCTGTAACTACAACTTCAGATAATTCTTCCACTTTGGTAATTTGTGAATATACCTGGCTAACCAGGCCAATAGCCAATAAACTAAGAATAAATTTTTTCATAATTCCAGATTTTAGATGTTGATAAATTTTACGCTTTGTAGCGTAACTTAGGTTAAAAGTATAAAAAGAAATATTCCAACGAAATGATCTTGGTCAGTTCAAATATGAGGGTCCAATAAGTTAGCCCGGCAGATATTATTCTTAAACCCACCACTAATCCGGACTTCTTTATTGATAATTTAATATATAGGCAGCCATTACCAAAAGGGTATTTATTTTTTGATGAAAGGATCAGGTATGCTTCTTAGTCTGTTAATGCAGATGTTTTGGTAAGCGTATCCGTACCTAAATATTTGTCATCTTTATTGTAGTACCATGCTCTTATTTTTGGCATTTTAATCCCGTTAATTTCTTCCAGACCATTGAGAATTATGTATTCACCATCATTTTTTTCTTCATCGTGGTAAAACTGATAAACTTCGAGGGCATAAGTTGCGGGATCAAAATAGAAATACCAGGTATCTTTTCCTACAGCTTCATCATAGGTAACCTTAAGCACATCATAAATTTTGCCCTTAAATGTTTTCTGATATACTTTTCGATCTAACAAGGTTCCCGGATTTTTTAACTTCATTGGCAGCCCGTATAAATAGGTGTAATAGTTTCTCATGGTTTGGGTCCGGTCGCATGTTAATCGATGTTTCGCAATTTCATCCTCAGAAACTGTTTCAGAACCATTGAGCAGAAGTTTACAACTACCCTTATTTATAATTTGCTCTGTAATTATGTTGTCTTTTTTAGTAACTAACTTAAAATATTGTTGAGGAAGATCAATGGTTATCTCACTTAACCTATCGCTACTATTAGGAGTCTCCATGGTAATGAATAGTTGCCCTTTAAAATCCACCCAATTTCCTTGCGGATCGTGATAGGCTATCGATTTGTTGAGCAATTGATTAGGAGAAAGGTCCTGCCCAAATAGGATAGTAGTACTCAACGTGCAAAATAACAGTAAGAAAGCTTTTGTCATGATTTGATTATTTTCTTATTCCAAGGAATTACAATATCTTAAATTTACTTAGAATTAGCTATTTGTTTACTTAAATTTAAAAAATAGACTAAAGTAGATACATGGAATACGGCTTTACAGATATTTTACAATTGATCGGCTCCCTGGGGTTATTCCTCTTTGGGATGAAAGTTATGAGCGATGCCTTGTTAAGGCTGGCAGGGAATAAAATGCGTTCTATTCTTGCAACCATGACTTCTAACCGGTTTTTGGGCATAGCAACCGGGTTTCTTATTACATCTGTAATACAATCTTCCTCCGCCACAACGCTTATGGTGGTAAGCTTTTCAAATGCATCTTTACTAACCTTGCCGGAAGCCATAAGTGTAATCATGGGTGCTAATATAGGTACTACCATTACCGCATGGCTGATTACGATTTTGGGCTTTAAGATAAGCATGAGCTCTATAGCCCTCCCTTTGGTTGGCTTTGGCTTTTTATTTACGTTTTCAAAGAAAGAGAATACAAAAAATTGGGGAGGATTTATCATAGGATTTGCAATTCTGTTTATAGGATTACAATTTTTAAAAGATGCTATGCCCAATATTGATGAGAATCCGCAAATTCTTGAATTTCTTAAGCAGTATACTAATGCAGGATTTTGGTCTGTGCTTCTTTTTTTGTTAATAGGTACCATTCTTACACTGATCATTCAATCTTCGAGTGCTACTATGGCGCTTACCTTAATAATGACAGCACAGGGCTGGATTCCATTTGAGTTGGCCGCCGCTATGGTCTTGGGAGAGAATATTGGCACCACTATTACGGCCAATATTGCGGCCATTGTGGCCAATTTCCAGGCAAAAAGGACAGCAAGGGCCCATCTTATTTTTAATATTTTGGGTGTAATCTGGATGCTGGCTTTGTTTTATCCATTTTTAAGGATGATAAGTTGGACAGTGCAGGAATTGGGGTCTTCATCCCCCTTTGTTAGTGCCGCGGCTATACCAGTCGCTATTTCGTTATTCCATACGGTTTTTAATATTCTGAATACATTCATCTTGGTTTGGTTTATTAAGCCTATCTCCCGCTTAGTTGAAAAAATAATACCTGAAGTTGTGGCCCCGGAAATGGCCATAGAAGTACCCAAATATTTAGACAAGGAAATGTTGAAATATCCGGAGACCGCAATTGCCTCTTTAATAAAAGAAACCAAATATTTATATAAAAATGCCATTTTTGAAATTGTTTCTCATGCATTAAACATTCACCGGGAAGATATAATATCAGATATTAAACCGAAAACTGTAGTCAAAAAATCGACAAAGGATTTTAAAACGGATGTACGGGCATTGTATTTAAGAAAAGTAAAAACTATTTATGGAGAAATCATAAAGTTTGCAGTACACGCACAGAGTAGCCTTAAGTTAAATGATAACCAAAACAATCAAATAATGGAATTAAAAGTGGCTAACAGGAAAATGGTTGAAATAATTCGCAATGTGCTTGATTTGGGAAATAATGTTTCAAAATATTTAGCTTCGGATAATAAACATATTAAAAAAGTATATGATACGTTCAGGCAAAAAATAGTTAAAGTATTACGGGTTATTTATTTATTCCGTACGGAAAAGGACAAAGAACAATATCATCAAAAACTTATATTACTAAGGCAACAAGCTAAGGAGAGTATACATAAAAGCAATCTGGAAATTGACCGTTTAATTAGAAAAGACTTAATAACAACTGATATGGCTTCTTCTCTTGTGAATGATACTGATAACCTTAACAGTCTAATAAAAGAACTTATCGCAGTTGCCGAAATACTTTATGGCCTTTCTGGCACACCTTTTAATGAGACAATGGTTACGGATAAAAACGAGAAGGACACCTTAGTTCTAACAAAGTAAAATGCACCTTAAACCAGACCTCAAGGGATCAAAATAAGGTGCATACCTTAATATTAAAAGTGATGCTATTCTGTTCTTGCAAGATCAACACTGCGATCGTGCATATCATGATATAATTCGAGCAAATTGATAGTTGCCGTCATCAAATCCTTCGTTTCTAACAGAAGTGAAAAATATAATGTAGTATTTTTTGGACTGGATTCTTCCGAACGGGTTCTTTGTACTTGTTTTTCAACTTTAAGAGAAACCATTTTGTATAATTCTTCCTTCTGTTGTAAAACCTTTCCAATTTCTTCAAAAGAGCGATTATCAAATGCCAGTTTGGAACGGCCAAGAAGGGATTCCATTTCTTGATTTATTTCGGTGAGTTCTTTAACCTGATTATACTTTAATTTTTTGTGATTATTGTTTACATGCTTATGGGTAATTTTTGTAATGTATTCAAGAGATTGTGCAATATCTGTTAAATAGCCCAAAATATTTATATAAAAATTACTTGCCTCTATACTACTATCATCAAGATTTTTAATAAAGTAAAATAAATTGTCTCTTAGATCATCTATTTCATCCGATAATTTAACCACATTTTTCTTATTCTTTTTAAGTGTATCCAAGTCTTGCTTCGCCAAACCGTCTATGCTATTTCTATATAGTTTACTACTCCTTTTAAGTACTTTAGAAATATTATGGGCACTTTCTTCTATTACACCCTGTATGGAAGTACTTTCCGATCTAATTAACATATCCTCGGCACGTATAGCCTTGGCTTTCCGGTTATAGGAAATGTAATTTCTTGCCAACAATAAAATAGCAACAAATAGTAATACCGCAATTGCAGCTCCTTTCCCGAAACTAATAATAGCTAAAATAATACCTGCAGCAAGGAATGCAATAATTGCAGTTGCAAACCAACCTCCAATCACATTCAATACACCGGCCACCCTATACACCGCACTTTCGCTGCCCCATGCACGATCAGCCAGTGAAGTTCCCATAGCGACCATAAATGTAACATAGGTTGTAGATAAAGGCAATTTATAAGAGGTTGCAATTGAGATCAGTATACCTGCTACCATAAGATTTACAGCAGCTCTAACCATATCAAAAGCTGCATATTCATGTATTTTTCCTTTTGATAAGGCAAGTGTAGGTTTTTTAAATTGCCTGTTAATTCTTTCAAGCAGCGAATTTGGCAATACCGTTTCAGTATATCTGGAGGCTAAAATAGATAGCCTTACTAAACCTCTAGACAAGTTATTTGGTTTAAAACGTTCTTTTGCATCTCCCTCTCTTGCAAGATTAATCTCAGTATCTGCTACATATCGCGCTTTTTTTGAAAACCATAATGTAGCTACCATGACCATTCCTGAAATGAACAGTAATATTGTTGGTGTAGGCACTTTTGTGGCCAATACATCCATACTAAATTCTGTGGCGGCCACACCAGAAACTGTCCACGCCTCATAAGACTGATATGCTGCAATAGGGACGCCAATAAAGTTTACAAGATCATTTCCTGCAAAGGCCAGAGCCAAAGCAAACGTTCCTACCCCAATAATCAATTTATAAATATTAGTTTTAGTAAGTTTTACCAATATATATGACAATAAAGACCAGAATACAAAACTGACCAGAATAATGGGTAATACCTGATTTTCCAGGAAGGTACTAATGTTTACCCCTCCAATTAAATCGTAACTTTCACCGGCATAAGGAGTTCCTTTAATGCCCTTCATGAATATAAAATAGGTGATTGCAGATAATGCCACACCACCAAAAAGAGCACCTACCCACTTCGATTTTTTTTCAAAATCATATGACAATAAAATACGGGATATCCATTGTACAATAGCTCCTATTGAAAATGCTACCACTACAGACAGTAAAATTCCCATGATTATCTGAAACGCCTTTGAAGTGTTGATGTAATTTACAACCTCCGAAAAGCTCCCTCCTTCGGCCCCTATTTTTATAAGTGACATAGCAACCGCTGCACCCAACAATTCAAATACAATAGAAACTGTGGTTGATGTCGGCATACCTAGGGTGTTAAAGAAATCCAATAACAGGATATCCGTAATCATTACGGCCATGAAAATGAACATAATCTCATCGAAGTAAAATTCTCCCGGGTTGAAGATCCCTTTTCTGGCAACTTCCATCATCCCACTGGAAAAAATTGCCCCACAGGCAATACCCAAACTGGCCACTATCATAATTGTTCTAAAAGATATTGCCTTAGAACCAACAGCAGAATTCAAAAAATTTACTGCGTCATTACTTACGCCTACCACCAAATCTGCAATGGCAAGAGTAGCCAGTGCTATTAGCATTATAAAATAAATATTATCCATTATACAAAGAGGATTAATTTGTAAATATCTAAAGTATGCATTTTTAATATATTACCTTAAGGTTATTTTTATGTCAAAAATGGAGATCCATTTGTAATCTGTATAGTAAAACGTCTGTTTCTCCCAGAATATCTAAAAAACTGACATCCGTTTGTACTTTCAATTTATGACCTACTATAAATTTAGAAACACCAAATGTATATTGATCTGATTTGTTGTTACCTGTAATTTGCAGATCGGGGGTTACATTAGAATATCTTACAGCCAAAGCCCAATTACTTTTAAATACATACCCCGTTGCAAGGTTTAAACCAGTACCAACCCTAACAATATCTCCCGTCTCGGTGCCATCAGAATTTTTAGCTACAGGGTCATCGGCAGTCCTGTTTGCATATTCGCCCATAAACGAGAAACCTCTGTATTTGAACATGGCATCCACAAAAAGTGTTTCTATTGTAGTTTCATAAAGACCTACATCATTGAACATATAATCACCCAGGTTACTTCGGGTTCTTACCGCATTGGAATTAATATCATAAGTGGCTGACAACATTAATTTAGGCTTTTCTTCCCTTTCAAGATCACTGCCAAAGTAATCACCTTTATTTTTGAATTTCCCAAAAGGCAAAAGTTCCAGACGTCCGGTATATTGATGGCCCCCTAAATTTCCAAGAACCACATTCCTCCCTTCTCCCTGCGAAAATGCAATTTTCTCTCTTACCAAGAATTTATCTGTAAGATTAAAATGATGTCTTAATTGTAACCCGATATCGCGATCTATATTATAGGCAGCGTTTAATATGGAACGATCCACTAATTGCATATTTCCAGAAGAAATAACCCGCTCAATATTGCCAGGTAATTTTGTCTGCCCTGCCCATAAAACAAAATTTCCATAGAAATTCCACATGATTACAGCATCCATTATCATTCTCGGGGAATTTCGTGTAAACTCGGATTGCCCTGCCTGATCTCTGTTAGACAACCCTAATTCAATTTTATATTTCAGTCTGGGAGAAAGTACAAATCCATCGAATTTGAGACGAGCCCGACGAACAAGCATATTAGAAGCGGGATCTACTAAACCACCATCTGGTTCTTTTTCCCATGCAGCCGTTCCTAATAATTGCATACGCGCAGCAATCTTCATGCTCCAGGTGCTATCCTTTCCCATCAAATTAAATATTCCTTTGCCAAAGACTCCTGGCGAATTGGTTTCCTGTGAAATTAAAGAAGAAAAAAAAGTTAAAATAAATGCCAGAGTTAGAAGTTTAGCCTTCATGAGTTATTAGTTTTTGTCTAATACAAAGAACCAACATAGTTGTTAATGCAACGTTAACGAAACATTAATTTATAGAACAAAAAAACTGCCTTGGCCAAAGGCAGTCATTAGAATTCATAAATGATAGTCGACAAAAACTAATATTCAATATGAATTTGCTAATTGTTGTGTTTAAACACAGTAACAAATCTCAAGAAAAGTTATGATGTATATGTAATGTAAAGATTAAATAATCATTAAAGTCACTTGAAAATGAAAGTATGTAAAATACTATAAATCATTACTTATCGTTTTTAATGTAAAATTAACGTTATGTAAAAGTTGATTTAAGGTTAAAAATATTTATCTTTATAGTATTAATAAATTACAAAATAAACTGAATATGAAGAAAGCAGTCATATTAATAGCGTTGACCTTTGTCACAGTATTGGCCTATGGACAGGAAAACAAAGAACAGAAACTAAATAAAGAGACCAACTTAATAGAAGTTACCGACTATCATGATAATGGTATGATTAGCCAGGAAGGCACTTTTAATTTAAAAGGGCAATTACATGGTGAGTGGATTAGTTATGATGCTTTAGGAAATAAAATATCTCAGGGCAGTTATGAAAATGGATATAAGTCCGGCAAATGGTTTTTTTGGTCTAATAATACAATGAAGGAGGTTGAATACAGTAAAAATGAAATTGCCAGTATTAACGGAGTAAAGAATTCCTCAAGAGTAGCCGACAATCATTAATATTTTATGGTATTAATCATAAATAAAACATCCCGCTTTCGGCGGGATGTTTTATTTTAAAATACATTTCAATTTTTTTCTATCGAGGACTTTTTTCAGAATTGGCAGCAATGTATACAGGCTCTTCTGATACGCTTAGCATACTGGCAATATCCTGAAGGCTTATTTTTTTGGCTTCGAGTTCATTAATGACCTGCGTAATCTTATTTTCCTCGATTGATATTGGTATTTCTAAAGTCTCGTATCCCAAATAACTGACTAATAAGGTGTAATTCCCGGGATCAATACCGGCTATTTCAAATTGTCCATGAAAATTAGTCTGAACACTTATAGGTGTATTTTTGATTTGTACATGGGCAAATAACATGGGTTCATTATTCATCTCTTTGTCGAGGATAGTACCCATAACAGAGCCCTGTTCCTGTGAAAACAAGAGTGCTGAAAACAATAAGGAAAAGACTAATGCTAAATATTTCATTGACTTAATTTTTCTACTGCAAAAGAAAGACGTCAATGTAAAGCTAAGGTTACTTCTATATTAAAGTTTGGTAACAAAAAGGTTATCAATATTTTGGTTAGGTGAAGAAAATTTGGGGAAATACAGATAAATGATAACATGTTACATGATAATCAGGGCCATTAATTATTGCATTTTCCATAAAAAGGGCCCCTTATAAACCGGGACCACGTCTACACAAAAAAATCACACAGCGCTATAACAATAAAAAGCCCGGCAATGCCGGGCTTTTTATGAAGTGTATACTATTTTATGGATTAATTGACACCTACAGTCCAACCTGTTCCCCATGCAGAAACATCTGTTCCGGTACCATTACCATCACCTGAAATAAAGTCGGCCTCTGTAAACGAATATCCGGTATCATTTTTTAGCTTGGTAGTGACATTGTTAAAAGTAACGTCAATAACACCTAGATTTCCATCTAAAACCCCCTGGCCTGTTGGATTACTTCCTGTATCACCATCAAGATCAAAACCTTCATCAAAATCATTAAGTACAACATTGGTGAAAATACCCTGAGTACCGGCCCTAAGCCGTATTGCTTCACTGGCATCGTTAGCGCCAACAACAGTTACATTAGTTACATTTGGAGCTGAAAAATACCCACCTTCGTTGCTAAAGTCTGTATTATATCCATCACATTCAAAGGCTTTATCATGTGACACACCGTGCTGTATATAAACATCCGTTAGTGTTCCGGTATAACCTTCAGTCCAATCCATAGAATCATCTTCTGCATTGACAATAACTATATGACTTGCATTTACGGTTCCACCGAAAAACTCTATGCCGTCGTCAGATCCTTCATAAATCTCAACATAGTCTATGGTAGTGCCATTTCCAACCGCATATAAAGACAAGCCATTTAGTTCCGCATTTCCGTCAATAGCTCCACCGGCATATTCAATTCTTAGATATTGAATGTTACCAGAATTATCTGTTGGAGTATTCCCCCCATAAGATAAACCTCCTACCTCTGAAGTTGCAGTATCTTCTGAACCATCTGCAGTAGAATTGATAGGTGCCTTCCCGCAAATGACAAGTCCACCCCAATCCCCTGAAGATGGACTGCTGGCGTTTGATGTCATTATTATTGGGTTACTGGCTGTGCCTAACGCATTTATTTGAGCTCCTTGTTGTATAGCTATATAGGCATTTACCCCAACTGGCTGTGCTTTAATAGTAATACC
>Ga0316196_10000438_pt1 | contig 16132 bp, 11 predicted proteins | sample Eddsed2cm_MG_FD_204938 | JGI IMG/M metagenome (GOLD analysis project Ga0316196, IMG submission 204938) | Coastal sediment microbial communities from Maine, United States - Eddy sediment 2 cm | ecosystem: Environmental > Aquatic > Marine > Coastal > Sediment | place: USA: Maine | collected... | reverse complement strand
CAACCCCGAAACTTTTTGTGGAAAAAAGAGGATCAAAAATCTTGTCTTTAACCTCGCTGGACATACCAACACCGTTGTCAGTTATTTTTATTTCGTAAATACCATTTAGGAACTCTGATGAAACCCTGAGAATTTTGTCCTGAGAAGAATTTTGTTCAAGTGCTTGTACAGCATTGTTGAGCAGGTTCACGATAACTTGTCGAAGCTTGTTCACGTCAAACTGGGCTCGGGCACTACTTTTCAGATCAAGTTCAATCAAAATCCCATCCGGAATCGTCTGCTCTCTAACGACACTTTTCAACCAGCCATCTAAAGTTATTTCAGACAGGACCAACTCCTTTACTCTCGCATAGTTGGTCAACTCCTCGATGATCTTAACGCACCTAACAATGCTGCGATTAGCCAACTCAAGGGAGCGATTTGCCCGTTGAGGTTTTTTGCTTTCTAAACACTCCTCTACAGAAAATATTGCGTTCTGTATTGTCCCTAGAGGGTTACGAAGTTCGTGGCTAACTGTGGCCGTCAGTTGTCCGAGAGTCGCTAGCCTCTCTTTTTGCAGCAGCTTTGCTTGAGTCTGTTCAAGTTCATGTGTACGGTTCTTGACCAGTATCTCAAGCTGCTCTCTATACTTTTCCAACTCCTCTTCGGCCTTCTGCGCTTTTAGTAGAGAAGGAATCATTTTATAGAAGCCTACAAGAACCAAGACAAAACCAAGAAGATACCCTGGGACCTTTTCCAAGAAAGCCTCAGTAGGTGTGTCGCCTATGAAGATGAATTTTTCAATTCCAGGAATTTCGTCTGTGATATCTAGAATAGTTGCAAGAGTGATCAGAATGAATCCGGTAAGGATCTGCTTCCAGCCTGGATGACTGGCAAGAGAGGTTAGGTTGCCCCGCAAAAAAAGAACCGCGAGCAATGCGATCAGGACTGATGCCCTCACACATTCAAGGAAAAGATCGTTTGTACTCATCAAATCCATATATGGAATCACCTAAAGAAAATTTGATAGTTAATCAGCCTCCTTAAGTTACCTCTAATTAATGGTGTAGTCAAAAGCAATTGGGCAAAACAATTGGGCGGCATTGTCTCGGTATAGAGGAGTTTCTAGAGGAAAAGTTCTTCAAACGCCCCAGAGAAGCCCCGGAGACAAAACCCCGAACCGGAACATTCATGCTCTACATTCCTGAACACTCAAATTGTCACTTTGAAGATGACTTCGGGCCGGAATAGGACCGGAGAACAAAAAGAAAAGAGCGACCTTGGGAAGGGCGCTCCTTGTAAATACTGGTCGAGATGACAAAATTTGAACTTGCACCCACTGCTCACGAAGCTGGTGCGCTATTCTTAAAAGTCACGACTTCTGAGAAGAAAACCGGCTTCTTATTGATAGAGGTATCAGTAAGCTCTTTAATCTACAGAATCAAGGCCAGCTGGATCAATTATAGGGCCAATGTCTACAAAAGACACTGGCCTTATAGTTTTTTCTCCCGAGGCAGTTGACACGCTTTGTCCCCCCACGCGTAACTGACTAAGGATGTTCTCGTATGTCAGTTTTACTATGACCTCGGCGAAAGCTGTTTACAAGGTTACTCTCCCCTGTAAGTCGTCGGTGTTTTTTAGTCCATTGTGTTGTAGTCGTCTGACTCAACTAAATCGCCCGTTGAATCTAGAAACGAACCTTTTTGAGGATCTTTTACAACCTCCACCTTGTCATGTGCGACCGAGCATACCGTTCCACAAGCGTCACATTCATAAAGCTCTTCGTGGAATTGGAATGCATTCAAAACTGTTTCATGGCTGACCATGTGTCTGCAAGTAGGGCAGACAAAGTTTGTGTTGACTGTTTGTCGCTTTTGGACGCGCCCCTTGATGATCTTGATGGCATCTCCTGAGAAAGTCCAAATGCCACCACAATCACCGCATTCTCGAGAATCTTGGGAGAACCCTTCTGCGTGTAAGTTCAATTCAACGTGCTCTCTACTCTTACATAACGGACATTTCATTTGCTAACCCCCTAAAAGTTCAGATAAACACAAAGAACAATTATGTATTTAATTCTAACATAAATTCCGTTTGGTTTTTAGGGCTCGGGCAGGAATGACTAGATTTGAATCAGCAGTTTCCAGCTCCCGAAGCAGGTTCGCTAATCGACTGAACAATATTCTTATAAGCCACGACTTGTGAGAGGGGTTGTGAGAAATCCGCAATTCAGCCAACCTGAGAATCCAAAAACAATGCGAGATGATTTATAAGACACTCCCCTATCTACTAAAGCGTATCGCTACTTCAAGCTAAATTCCGGAAGGCCCCTTCTTTAAGGCATGATCCGTTCAACCTGAAGCACAATCCCTCCTGCAAGATGAGGTATACTTGTCCTGTCTTCGTCTAATTATTGTCATTTTTTTCTTGGTACAGGAGATTGCTACATGAAACGGATAATGTTGAAACTAACGTTGGCGTTTTCTTTTGGCTTTTGCCTGTTGCCGGTCTCTGGCAGGGCGGTTCAGGTGGAAAAAGCCGGTCCATTTGTTCAGAGCGAACCGGCCATAGCCGGCCTTGGTGGAAAAGTTCCAATCATTGTTCGGATGAAAAACCCGGTGGAGATTCAACCTCTCGCCACTCAATCCAGCAAGGAGGGGCCTCTCCGGAAGCAGGCCAGGGCGATTCTGATCCATACGCTTAAGGCGCGTGCCGAGCAGAGTCAGAGGCCCTTGCAAAGGTTGCTGGACCGCCACGGGATTACCAAATTCCGACAGCTCTGGCTGATCAACGGTTTGGCGCTCCAGGCGACCCCAGCTCAGATCGAGGAAATTTCCAGAATGCCTGAGGTGGCATCAATTGTTGTCGATCAAGCAATAGAACTTCCAGAGATTATACCTTCCCAGACCTCGGGGCCGGTCGAACCGAACATCGATCTGGTCTCTGCTCCGAGCCTCTGGGCGCTTGGCTATGTTGGCCAAGGAGTCACGGTGGCCATCGTGGATAGCGGCGTCGACATCAACCATCCGGATCTCGGGCCGCGATGGCGCGGCGGCACAAACAGCTGGTTCGACCCTAATGACGAACATCCTTTTGTGCCCACCGATCTTGATGGTCACGGAACTCAAGTGACAGGTCTGATCCTCGGTGGCAACAACAGCGGATCCTACATTGGTGTTGCGCCTGACGCTGAATGGATCGGGGTGAAAATATTCAATGACGACGGCAGGGCCACTAGCAGCGGAATCCACGCCGGCTTCCAATGGATACTTGACCCTGATAGAAATCCGGAGACCGATGATGCCCCGGACATTGTGAACAGCTCCTGGGGATTTGAAGATTTTCCTGACTTGTGTGACGATTTGTCAAAAGAGTTCCAAGGAGACGTTCAGGCAATGAAAGCGGCAGGTATTGCCGTACTGTTTGCTGCTGGCAATACCGGGCCGGAAGCAGGCAGCAGTATTGCCCCGGCCAATTATCCGGAAAGTTTTGCCGTTGGCTCGATAGGAACTTTCTCGTCGCCTACCCTGATCAGTTCTTTCAGCGCACGCGGGCCTTCTGCCTGCGACGATTCGCTCTATCCCGACGTGGTGGCGCCCGGGTTTCTGACCAGGACGAGCGACCTGACGTCCAGCGTGGTTAACCTCGACTCCTATATCACAGTCACCGGCACGTCTTTTTCAACACCACATGCCAGCGGCGTAATGGCACTGTTGCTCAGTGCGTTTCCCGGAATCCCTATCAGCGCTCTTGAAACAGCACTCAAACAATCGGCGACAGATCTCGGGTCACTTGGGGCAGACAATGCCTATGGATACGGTCTGATCAATTCCCTGGCAGCTTTCAACTATCTGGGCGGTCTGGAGGACATCGAAGTGACAGACTCGATCAGTCCGGAAACCGACAATCAAGTTGTATTCGGCAGCGTGGCCCCAGGTGCAAGCGACTCGGCCAGTGTCTGGGTGCGGAACCCCAGCAGCGTGCCCTTGATTTTGGGTGCCACTGATATCAGCAATGTTCGTGAACCATTCAGCATCAACAGCGACGCATGCAGCAACCAGATCCTTCTCGCAGGAGAAACTTGTAACATCGGCCTGCGGTTCGCGCCAACCCTTCCAGGGAGTTTCTCCGGAAGTCTCGTAATTCTCTCTAACGTCATCGGTGAAGAGCGTGTGTCGGTTACCATTTCTGGCGCTGGAAATACGCTGCCGATTGCTCCACAACCGCTTGATCCTCCCAGCGGAGCAACGGTGGATACCAATGTGAAGTTCACTTGGCTGCCGGCCAGTGATGCTGATGGGGATGCTGTTTCGCAATTTCTGGTTTATTCACCCCATGCGGATTTCTCTTTCTCGAACATACAACAGGTTGAGACGATTCCTGCTGTCGTGCTGGCGGCCGGGGGCCTATTGCTTGGAGCACTACTCGCCGGCCTGGTCCGCCGGCGTGATCTAACACTGGCACTGATCCTCATGGTCCTGTTTCTCGGGATGGCCTCTTGCGGCGGTGGAGGCGGTGGTGGTGGAGAGAATGACAACCTTGCTGATGCCCAATCGACAATGGTGAGCGGACTGATCCCAGGGGTGACATACTACTGGAAGATGATTGCCGTCGACAGCCATGACGCCGAGACGCAAAGTGCTGTCAGGACTATACTAGTGCAACAGTTGAGTCCGATAGACCACTGAAGCCTGATCGCTCAGCAGTTATTCTTACGTACCTGGGAGGTTATTTACTTTTTAATGATGAGCAACAGTCCCATAAATAGCGACTTCTGAGAAGAAAACCGGCTTCTTATTGATAGAGGTATTCAGTAAGCGCTTTAATACACGAAATTATGACCACATGGATCAACTCCGAGTGGCCATTTATTATTTATCAGGGTCAGTAAGAATTTCGCAAACCTGCCAATTTCACACCAACCAAACAATGTAAGAATATAAATAAGACCCCTCTTCTTTGACCTCACCCTTTTATCGGATATAATTGGCCGCGTCTTTTCTATAGTGTCCACATTTGAGAATTTAGGGTGGCAGAAGAAGGGGGGACGAACGATGAGCGCTTTACCATTGGCCTTTGCGGTCTCATGATCGACATGTACCACTTAAGCCGAGGGCGACGGCCGAACGGCTTGCATCTATAAAGTTCTCTGCCATTATTTGTTAAGGAGATTAAGTTTATGACGGAGAGAAAAACGCAAGATAAAAAACCGGTTGTTTTTTGTTGTAAGCGAATCCATTCAACCGGCTTCGGGCTCTGCGTCGTCTTGGGACTGGCTCTGATCCAGCTTTTGCTCTCCGGTTGCACAGTGGGGAACAAGGCTGCCGACTTTGTGCTTGTGCCGGTAAGCGACTCTCCCACTGGGATACATTACCCAGGGAAATTTGTTTGGAATGACCTGCTCACGGACAATGTTCCCGCTGCCAAAGATTTTTATGGTCAGCTTTTCGGCTGGACTTTTGAGACATCCGGCAATTACACGGTGATTAAAAACAATGGTCAGAGTATTGCTGGAATTGCGCATATCAAGGGAGACGCCAAGAACCCCAGTGCATCGCGTTGGCTTTGTACTCTTTCTGTCGCCGACATAGACAAGGCCACCGCCCTGATCATCGAAGAGGGGGGGGTCCTCAACGAAGGGCCTGTTGATTTGGTGAATCGCGGCAGAGGCTCCTTGGTCCGTGACCCCCAAGGAGCCCAACTGATGCTTCTGTATGCCAAAGACGGTGATCCTGAGGATGAAGAACCGGCTCTTGGTGCATGGCTCTGGCATGAACTATGGAGCAATCAAGCCAATGCATCGCTGGCCTTTTACCAGAAACTTGCCGGGTATGAGTTTGAAGGAGACCCTGCTGACTACCTGATTCTGATCAAAGATGAGCAGTGGCGTGCCGGCATCCGCTCAGTGGACGACAGTGAGCTTGAGATGCGCTGGGTGCCAGTTGTTCGGGTTGCAGATACAGAAGAAATTGCTGAACGTGCAAAGCAGTTGGGCGGGAAGGTGCTTGTAGACCCACGGCCCACACAAGACGGTGGCAGCGTGGCATTATTGGCTGACTCGACGAATGCTCTCCTGATCATCCAGCGGTGGACGGCACCCACCTCTGGGCAGGAGAATTAATCATGGCGAAAAGTATCGGGTTGCTACTCATTGGTTTTGCTCTCCTCACTATCCTGTTTATATCGGGTTGTGGTGGTTCAGGTGGCTCTTACTCTACGACCGTTTACCGTGGCTACAATGATCCTTATCCTGGCTGGGGATATCGGCCTGTTTATGTCGATCGTAGACATGACTACCCGCACTCCAGACCTCCAGGTTACAGACCTCCTCCAGGGCACAGACCTCCGGGGATGGGGCGTCCCCCTGGCGGCAGACCTCCGGGCACGAATCGGCCGCCACGACCTACTCAGTTGCCGGCTAGAAGAGCTAGATAGTGAAGAATTTTGAAGCATAAGATTCGCAAGAGAAAAGCTTCGTTTCACTAAAAGATTATGACTACCAAGTCTCCTTTGACACGGCCTCTAGTGATTGTCTCTAGGGGGAATATCTGTTAGTTCTCATAAATCACGACTTCTGAGAAGGAAAACGGCTTCTTATTGATCGACATATTTGAGAGACTCTTTAATCCATACGAAAATAGCCATACGGATCTCTTGTTATTTTTCTTGCCATTGAACCAAATTTTTGTGGGCGGTCAGTTTTTGATATGTTGTAGCTTTTAATATAGTAGCAAATACATCCAAAATTCAGCCTAAACTGACCAGCCTTAGAATAACTCCAGTAATTATAGGTGTTTATCATGTATAAAATGTGGTTGAATGCTCTTGTTGTTTTAACTCTAAGCTTGTTCCCCTCAACAGCAATCGCTGAAGAGAAACAGCAAGAGCTTGTGAATAAATTGGCCGAACGTACATATACAGGCGATCTAGATGAAATTCGACAGCGCAAAGTCTTACGTGCACTGGTTGTTTACAGTAAGACAGATTTCTTCTTTACCGATGAGCTTCATCCTAAAGGGTTACAGGCAGACTTACTTCAACAACTCGATAAATCACTGAACGCCGGAATCAAGCAGCAAGAGCTCAAGACCATCATCAATTATATCCCTACAACATTTGATAACTTACTGAATGACTTGGAAGCCGGTCGTGGTGACATTGCTGCCCATTTGTTAACCATAACACCGGAAAGAAAGAAGAGAGTGAACTTCGCTACTAGTGGAGCCTTGAAGGTAAATGAACTGGTCGTCGCTCATAAAGATGTGCTCGACATCAACAAACCTGAAGATCTGGCTGGACGGACTGTCTATGTATTGAAAGGTAGTAGTTATGAGGAACATTTGCGTGAACTCAATGCTAATTTGAATAAAATGGGGCTAGTGCCAGTCACAATAATAGCAGCAGATCCACGCCTTCGCTCAGAAGATATTATGGAGCTTGTAAATGCGGGTGCAGTTAAGTTGACTATCATTGATGACTATAAAGCCAAACTCTGGTCAAGAGTTTTACCTGATATACAAGTTTTGGAGAATGTCATAATTAAGGCTGATACGACAGTTGGCTGGGCCATAAGAAAAAACAACCCCAAGTTGTTAGAAAGCTTGATGGCACTAACAAAAACTGTAAAAAAAGGCTCATTGATAGGGAACATGTTTTTCAAAAGCTATTATCATTCGACCAAATGGATAGACAATCCTTTATCGGATGAAAAGCGAGCAAAGCTTCTTGATTTGATCGATTTATTTAAGAAATATGCTGGGAAATACAGTTTTGATTATTTAGCGCTTGCCGCTCAAGCCTACCAAGAGTCTCAACTGGATCATTCACGAATCAGCCCTGCAGGAGCTTTAGGGATAATGCAATTGTTACCAAGTACAGCTGCAGACCCCAATATCAACATCGCCGATATCAAAGAACTGGAAAACAACATTCATGCCGGGGTGAAGTATATGGATTATATTCGTAATCGCTATTATTCAGACCCTGAAATAGCCGAAGAGGATAAACTTGCTTTCTCATGGGCATCATATAATGCAGGACCTGCCAACGTTCGGAGAATGCGACAACTTGCAGCTGAAATGGGTCTAAACTCCAATATTTGGTTTAATAATGTGGAGATGGCTGCCGGAAAGATCGTTGGCCGTGAAACAGTCCAGTACGTTAGTAATATTTTCAAATATTACATTGCCTACAATTTAATTCGTGACCGCATAGATGCATTGTAAGAGAGGAACTTCTCAGAGAAGAAAATTCCAGATAATTTTTCATCATGAAAAAGAACCACTTGTAACAAGCGCTATTATTTTTTTTCAGGGTTCGTAAGAATTTCGCAATTCAGACAATCTGAACACACTAAACAATGCAGTAGGATTTATAAGAACTCTGATTCTTCCATCTGTAGCAACCTTCTGCACCTAAACCCATACTTAAAAATCAGGCTCAGCGAGAATTTTGCATATCCTTGCAGTGAATTACTAAAATTCAGAAATCTGGAGATTTGACATTGAAAAGTTTCCATTAAGCTATATTGTTAACATTCTAAAATGTGCAGTTCGATTTAAACATCAATTGAAAAGGAGGAAGGTCATGCTAAAGAAACTCATGCGTCCGGTAAGTCTTCTTTTGGTTGTTTCATTCTGTTTACTTAACTTTAATGTTCCCAATGCACAGGCGAAGATGGTCGGTACTGATACCATTATCGCAGAGCAGCAGGCATTAGACCAACAGGCTCAGGTTGCTGACTTCATGGCACGAGAAGATGTAAAGCAGATACTGACTCAGTATGGGGTTGATCCTGTCGAAGCCCAACAGCGAGTTGACAGCCTTTCGGGTGAAGAATTAGCTAGCCTTGCTAGTTCCATAGATCAATTGCCTGCAGGTGCCGGTGGTGTTGGTGCAGTCGTTGGTGCGGTAGTATTAATCTTTTTGGTCTTACTTATTACTGACCTTGTTGGTTTAACACATGTTTTTCCTTTCGTTAACCACTCACGGTAAGTGTAAGCAGGGTATGCCTTTGAGTCAGGTCGGCAATCGGTTGATTGCCGGCCTGTTGTTTTTGGCTCTATGTAACGTCCTTGCAGGATGTAGCCTTACCCCGCCGGGTTACTTGTCCCAGAGTTCTGGAAGACCAACTAAGGCCATGGTTGAAGATGTGCCTTTTTTTGCCCAGGATGAATTGCAGTGCGGTCCGGCAGCTCTTGCGATGGTTTTAAACTGGAGCGGGGTTACTGTTAAGCCATCCGATCTATCTTCCGAGGTCTATACTCCCGGTCTCAAAGGCAGCCTACAGAACTCCCTGATTGGATCGGCCCGCAGGCATGGTCGGGTTGCATACCCCATTGACGGCATTGACGCACTGATGTCTGAAATATCAGCCGGTCACCCAGTTATTGTTCTGGTCAATCTCGGTTTATTCTGGTATCCGCAATGGCACTATGCCGTGGTGATTGGCTATGATCAAGAGAAGGAAGACGTTGTTCTCCATTCAGGTCCCACAGCCAGGGAAGCCATTAGTTTTGGGACTTTCAATAATATCTGGAAGCGTAGTGACTACTGGGGGCTTTTGGTTCAGCCTCCAAACCAACTGCCAGCGATTGCCGAAGAAGATAAGTGGCTTAGTGCCGTTTCGGGGTTAGAGAATACAGGGCAGTGGCAGGCTGCCGCAACCGGGTATACTACCGCTTTGAAAAGATGGAATAAAAGTTTCATCGCCTGGATGGGCATTGGTAATAGCAAATACAAATTGCATGAACTCGACTCCTCTGCGGATGCTTTCTATCAAGCGACGCAGCTTCAACCGGAAAACGGTTTAGCCTATAACAATTTAGCTTATGCCTTAGCGGAGCAGGGTAAGCGGAATGAAGCTTTGAGCGCTGCACAGCGTGCTGTAGATCTTGGTGGCCCATTTCAAGATACATTTCGCCAAACATTAAATGAAATCAAAGGGATGGAAACGAATAAAAAGGAATAGGAGTAAATCCATATTAACCCTTGCACAAATTGAAGGCCACCTGGAAACGGGTGGCCATTACTGTTTATCAGGGGTAGTAATAATTTCGCAGTTTTGTCGAGTTCAAACGCGCCAAGCAATACAGTAGGTTTATAAAAACTCTGCCCTTCCAACTTTAGCCCCCTCCCGCTGTACTCAAAATTCATTCTTATAAATCAGTCGTTCACCTCTACCAAATTCTAGCATTCCAAATAATTTAGGAGGACAAAGAAGACACGAGCTCCTCTCTTCGGATCAGAGTTTGGGAGTTTTTTTGAAAGCGCTATTTAAAGAAAGGTATCAGCACGCAGTCGTGGCTGGTGCCTTATTTTTTGGTCATGTTGTTCCTCCGTGTTTAAGGATTACCGTCGATTTTCCTATCACTCTAAGTTGTAACTACCTGAAAGCGATGTAAGGTTTGCATTGAAAGCTGCTTACTATAAAAGAGGGTCTCCCTTGTCATTTGGATTATTTAAATCCGAGCAATAATTTAAATAGAGAGAGAGGGATTATGTCTATCAATAATTCAACTGATCGAGAGAGGTTTCCCCTATTTCCTACGCTCGACCGCGGGGGCCGTATTGAGTTAGTCCAGCATTTCGAGAAGAGTGCGTGTTGGAACATCGACTTTATTATAATGATGGGCTTAGCCACAGCACTCGCTGCTCTTGGCTTGATGCAGGATTCAATTCCGGTAGTGATCGGCGCGATGCTAGTCGCACCTTTAATGTCTCCGCTGATCGGAGCTGGTTTCGCTCTAGTGCAAGGAAATATTAGCCTGTTCAGGGACTCAATGAAAGCTATGTCATTTGGAGTTTCTGGCGGGTTATTGATCTCCCTAATCCTTGGTTTTCTTACCCCGGAATATGAACCAACCTTGGAGATCATGGCTAGAGGCAATGTCAATTTGCTTGACCTCGGAGTCGCAGTGCTATCAGGAATGGCCGCCGCTTACTCTATGGGCCGACCAGACTTATTTGCCACAGTTGCCGGTGTTGCCATAGCTGCCGCGTTGGTTCCGCCATTGGCTGTTGTCGGGATAGCAATAGCGGCTGGTGTCTACTGGTTGGCTGGAGCAGCAACTGTGCTGTTGATCACTAACCTTATCGCGATCATTTTGGGCGCGGCGTTGATTTTTCGGTTTTTGGGTGTCCAGGGATCTTTAGCAGGTGCTCAGCTTCCAATCTGGGCGCGTCGGATGTTCCTAACACTGGTTCTAGCTGTTGGTTTGCTTATTTTACCTCTCGGAGATCGTGCCCTCAAGCAGGCACGGGAAGGGCAAACTCGCCCTCTTACGTATCCGGCCTCTTTGAAGGTTCGTAGTGCAGTCCAAGAGCGCATTGGCACAGAAAAGGACGTCGAGGTGATGATGGTTGCCAGAATTGGAGTTGAGCCGAATATGGGTATCCACGTCTTTTTGGTGAGCCCAAGTAATATTCCCGAAAAACTTTCGTCAGACCTTGTTGACATTATAAGTAATATCGTGGGAGATGATGCCCCGGTGAGGGTAATTAGACTAAAAGGCAAAATCAAGGACTACCTCCTTGCAACTAAGTAACATATTTATTCGACAGCATTAATTGACACCACGTTGCATTGACTCAGGAGAGATTTCTTACAAGTCACGACTTCTAAGAAGAAAACCGGCTTCTTATTGATAGAGGTATTTAGTAAGCTCTTTAATACACAAAATTAAGGACAGAGCCCCCTCTTGACTTCCTGATGACGAAATAGGTAATATTTAGTTGTAGCAAGGTAGTGAACTTGCTGTAACGTCAAACCTGCCCCACAGTCTTTCCCCCCTCCTGGACTGTGGGGCTTTTTTATTACAAATCAGGCTTAGTAAGAATTTTTCGTTTCGGTCAATCTAACCCCCCGGACAATTTAGGAGGATTTATAAGAAGCTCGTCTCTTTGACTTTATCTCCTGATTGGATAAAGTTCCTACGTTGTCTCTAGGGTAAGGTCACTGCGGTACAGGAGAGGCCGTTCCATTTAAACGCAACAGCACAATATATGAGGAGGAAAAGGAATGAGATGTTTCGTCAATTCATTAAAACTCAATATTGTCCTCGCTCTTGGTCTCTCAGTTTTGATATTTGGGTGTGCAACGAGCGATTCTGCATTACGTGAGAGTGGCCATGTTGAAGGCTATCTTCAGGGATTCCACGATGGTAGACACAGTGGAATGAGAGAGGCAGGAAATTATTTTGAGCATATCGTTAAGGATGCTGAGCGATTTGAAATTGACACCGAATACAGGGATGGATGGCTCGCCGGAGAAGAGGAAGGGGTTCGCATACAGCAACAGGCAAATTTAGTTGGTGGCACTTATAGTGGATATAAAGTTGGAAAAGAAGTAGAAAAATCGAAATTTGATGCGGATGCTATAGGAAAAGACGTCCTGAAGGGTGTTGATACTGATTCGTTGAAAAACCTAAAATAGGCACGGTCGGATTTTAAACTGTTTTCTCACATTGCACGACTTATAGAATGAATAATGGCCACCTGAAAAGGGTGGTCTTTTTATTGGATTGCAGGGTATCCAGTAGTTCTTCATTTCGGCTAATTTCACACCCTCCAAAGAATGCAGGAGGATTAATAATAAAGTCATCTCTTTGATCTTGTCTTCCGATTGTTGTAGATTGGCAAGTCCTTACTTATACAGGTGTCTGAGAATACAGGAGGAATGACGAGAAATGAACATAGACCATTCGTAAGACAACGGGTGGCTTTTTGTGTTTATGATCGGTGAACTTTCGCTCGTATTTTGTTCTTCAATATTTGGCTGTTTTAGCCTGAAGGGTATTATCTGTCAAAGGGCTGAAGCACGAACTTTAACTATCTGCCTGTGGGGCGATATCTGCCGTGCTAGTTGAATCACATGTTATATGAAAGGAAGCCCAATATGAAAAAGAAAGATAAAAAAATCATTTTAGTTGCACAGTGTTTGATCAATCCATACTGTCGTGTCCATGTGCTTGGACAAAACTTCCCCTTGTCACATGAATTAATGGATTATTTAATGAAGTTACGGGTCGGTATTATCCAATACGCCTGCCCTGAAACAACCGCCATGGGATTACAGCGCAACCCCCAAGGCAGAAAGCAATATGACAATATGTTTTTTCGTAATCATTGCAAAGAACTTCTACAAACCCCATTTCTGATGGTCGAGGAATTCCTGCGAAACGGCTACCGCCTGGTTGCCTATATCGGCCTGTATAACAGTCCGACCTGCGGGATTCACTGGGGCAAGCACAAGGTGAACAGATATAATACAGAATCGCCCATGCCGGTTGACAAGCCTAGCGATGAAGACCCCGAACTAATGGGTATTATGGCAGAAATCCTATCTGAAAAATTTCATGCCTTGAATATGGATGTTCCTTTTCTTGAATTACCGGTTCAACAGCCACCGGAATCGGAACAGCGGGCCAAATTCTGGCTTGATCTGAAGCATTTGGTTGAACCCCGCAATCCTCAATATATGACAGAAAATAAAAAATAAAATAGGTCGAGCCAAGACAAGTAACTGATTTAAAATCATAAAGGGTAAAAAAAGTCTCATTGGACGTGCAGATGGTTCTTTACAGGTTGAACCTAGGTTTTTATTTAACTGTTGACATGCCTGACCAAATCAGTAAGACATCAATCAACAGAACATACTTCTTCATGTTCTACCTCCTAAAAACCCATAGAAACCCGTTGCCCCACAGTCACCCTCCTGGACTGTGGGGCTTTTTTTCTTATAAGTCAGGGGTAGCGAGAATTTGGTATTTCGTCCAAACTGAGGACTCCAGAACAATGCAGTAGTATAAATAAGACTAACTCATAAAATAATGGCCACCTGGGTCTCCGCAGGTGGCCATTTATTATTTATCAAGATCAGCGAGAATTTCACATTGCAGCCAATATTTTGGTTTAGCTCATTTCATGGTAGTTCTGTCAGGTAGATCCCGGCCATGCCATCCTCTTCCGAACCCCCTTCGACGCCGATCTTGGCATTAACGGTCAACCATTTGCCGCGCAGCCCTTCACGCTCAAGCCCGAGTTCACTGATGACCGAATCGGCAGGAGCATCCGGGTCGAGGCTTTGCCCGGCCATGCTGGTATCCAGAACGGTTTCGATCGACAGGCCCCGCCCCGGGCCCCGCAGGAGATAGATGCCGTCGACCGGATCGGCATAGACGCCATCGACCAAGTCGCCCGTCCGGGCCTTGAAGACAACCCGGTAAGCCGCACCCGCACGGCCTGGGCCGGCCACCGCAAGGAACGCCGAGGAGCGCCAGCGCACAAACTCGCCGTCATCTTCACCGCCTTCCTCGGCATGACCTTTGCCAGTGCAGGGCGTCCTTCCGGAATAATTCCAGAACAGGAAATCATCGAAGTCTTCATCGGTCTTGGCGATCGCCCAGGTTCTGCCGGTTCGGGTGTCGTGGACAAAGATGCCCTGGTATGTTGGCACCTCCTTCTCCTTGTAGCAACCGGTGCCATCGCAGGTCATATTCAGGTCTCCTATGGGATCTTCCGAGCCGTTACAGACCAGGTTCTGGTTGCAGTAGGCGATCCGGTCCCGGTTCCCTTCCGTCGGGCAGTCCAAGCGCAGTGTTCGGGTCTCTTCGCCCCAGGCGCCCCAGAAGCCAACCAGTCGGCCGTCGAAAGCGCCGCCTTCGCCGAGATTATTGAAGGTGTTATTTGCAGGCTCGCCGGGGACCTTCCCTCCGATACTTACCAACGTTGTAAGCGGCGGTTCAGGTTGCAGTGGCGCCAGGTAGATACCGCCCAGGGTCGGGGCGTCTTCGTTGTCGAAGCCGGCGAACACGACCCTCTCTTTCGCAGCGCTGGGTGGAGCGGTGGAGCCAAATATTGTATCGGTCCCCGGGATCAAGGTATCTGTATTGTTGGCGATCAGCACCACGGGCGAGGTGCCTCCGGCTGCTTCATTATCCAGCTGCCGGTAGTACACCCCGGTCTCGCCGCCCCGGTCTCCTGTGTAGTTGCCCTTGAAAACGATGGTGGTGCCATCCGCCACCGACGGCGCACCGGGGAAGACCTCGAAGGGTGTGTTCGGCCATTCTGGATAGGGGACCTCGTAAACGTAGAAGTCTTCGAGAAGGCCCAATTTGCTCGCCCCGGTGATCAGTTCGCCGAAGGGGTTGGTGTAGATGCCCGTTGTTCCGGCCCGGGTCTCATCCCCTTCCTCACCATAGCGCCAGACCGGTTGATGGTTCCCCCGGGTGGCGATGGTGGCCGAGTTTTTGTCGATGCGCGGGAAGGATGGGGTCTCGACGAACGTGGTACCCAGGTTGTTGGGATCAGGCACCTCGGTCTTACGGTCGAGGATGCGGATTATCGGGCTGCCGTACACCGACATGTCGCGGGTGTAGATGCCATGCACCGGCTGGTTGCCATGCTCCGTGCCGCTGCCCCCGTTGCCTTTTTGGTCGTCATCAGCCGCGCCGTTATGGCCGTTGGTTTCTCCTTGACCGCCGCGACTGCGGGCGCGGAAGACGACCAGCCCGTCCTCGTTGACCGACGGCGGGTTGTAGCTGTTAAACGGGCGGCACTTTTCGGGATCCAGCTCACAGCCCCTGGTCGGCATGGAGTCGTTGTTGTTGACCACCGTGGTCCAGTCGAAGGCAACCGTGCGTTTCGCTTGAACGTTGCCGGCGAACAGGAGCATCCCCACCAGCCCGATACTGACAATCCCTGCAAATTGCATTGTCTTCATGATCTCCTCCTGTCAGGCGTTATGCTCATGGCATCATCCGTGAAAGAAAGAAGGGCGAAACGCCACCCTTCCGAAAACATTTGGCGGTGCTCTTCCCGGCCACCAGGGACCGGGAAGGGGCAACCGCTTTTTCATGCTACAGGCTGAGTTGATGACACACTTAGTGCTCACCACCTCCGCCACCGCCGGCCGCCCTGACGGTGCTGGAAGCAGTGACGTAGTTGTTACCCAGGTTCGGGTCTGCTGTTGGCGGGTCGGCCACAACCGTCGCGCTCCAGTTGATGCGGTTGCTGGTCGTGGTGATCGTGAAGTGCTGGGTAAAGGAAGCCGTCTGGCCCGCAAGGAGATCGGTGATAGTGAATGTCCAACTCCCGAGTTCTACGCCATTGGTGGCGACCACCGTAACGGTGCCGTTGGCTGGATCCGGACCCA
>Ga0316196_10000437_pt1 | contig 16152 bp, 15 predicted proteins | sample Eddsed2cm_MG_FD_204938 | JGI IMG/M metagenome (GOLD analysis project Ga0316196, IMG submission 204938) | Coastal sediment microbial communities from Maine, United States - Eddy sediment 2 cm | ecosystem: Environmental > Aquatic > Marine > Coastal > Sediment | place: USA: Maine | collected... | reverse complement strand
CCATGGCATCATCAGCCTCACCAATACCTTCATCATAGCTGCCAGCACTGTCACCAACGCCCCTGAAATTAAACCTCACCGCCGTGTATTTGCACTCTGCAAGCGATTTCGCCAGTGTATGCACCACCTTGTTGTGCATACTGCCACCGTATAGCGGATGCGGATGGCAGATGACGGCAATACCCAGGACTTCACCGCCAACAGCACAATCGACCTTACCTTCAAGCACGCCAGCTGGCCCCGGGATGGTTACAGGGTATGAAGAGAGTCCTTCATTACAAGGATTGAATGAATCAGGCATGTTAATTAAAGATGCTTTTCAGTTTTTAGACTTCAGGTTGTGGATAATAAAACCCAGCTAACAGATTGTTTTATTTAAGCACCTGATACCGAAAACTGAAAACTGAACGCCGAAAACTGATTTCATGTTTACTCCGACATGCCGCCGCGCGTAAGCTGATACGGATCTAGTAAGCGGTCGATATCTGCCTCATCAAGGTCCGTCATTTCCAGTGTGACGTCCTTGACCGCCCGATTTTCCGCATAGGCCCGCTTGGCGATTTTGGCACCAAGTTCATAACCGATGACTGGGTTTAATGCCGTTACCAGTATCGGGTTGCGTTCCAGTGACTGGTTCAGCACCGCTTCGTTGACAACAAAACCATCAATGGCTTTCTCTGCCAGCACTTCACAGGCATTCGACAATAATCGAATACTTGAAATCAGGTTGTTCGCCAGTACCGGCAGCATGACATTGAGCTGGAAGCTTCCTGATTGTCCGGCAATGGTCACTGTCGTGTCATTGCCGATCACCTGGGCGCAGACCATCGCTACCGCTTCCGGGATAACCGGGTTGATCTTGCCCGGCATGATGCTGCTGCCCGGCTGCAGGGCCGGCAGGGTAATTTCAGCGAGACCAGCCAGCGGACCCGAGTTCATCCAGCGCAGATCATTAGCAATTTTCATCATGGAGACCGCTAGCGTCTTCAACTGGCCACTGAGGGCGACGGCATCGTCCTGGCTGGATAGCCCGGAGAAAAAGTTGTCGCGCGCCTTAAAGTTAAGCCCGGTTGCATCACTCAGTGCCTGCGCAGATTGTTCGGCAAATCCCTCTGGTGCATTGATACCGGTACCCACCGCTGTTCCTCCCAATGGAAGATCGAGCAATGCCAGGGCCGCATGCTGAATCTGTCCTTTTGCACGATGTATCTGATCGTGCCAGCCGCTAATCTCCTGCCCCATGGTGACCGGCATCGCATCCATCAGGTGCGTTCGGCCAGTTTTTACCGTGCGATCGAGTTCCTTGCTTCTGCGGTCGAGGCTCGCCTCCAGCTTTTCCATCGCCGGGATAAGAGACTCATTGACCAGCAAGGAAGACGCTACGTGAATTGCTGTCGGAAACACATCATTTGAGCTTTGTCCCATATTGACATGATCATTGGGGTGAACCTCCATGCCGGATTCACGTGACGCCAGTGTCGCAATCACCTCATTGGTATTCATATTTGAACTGGTGCCGGAGCCTGTCTGAAAAATATCTATCGGGAAGTTCGCATCATGCCTGCCCTCAGCAACCTCTGTTGCAGCCAGGGTAATTGCTCGTGCCCTAGGTTCATTCAGCAGACCCAGATGGTGGTTGCTGGCTGCACAGGCCTGCTTGATCAATCCCAGTGCACGGATAATGGCACGTGGCTGCGTTATGCCGCTTATTGGAAAATTATCGACGGCTCGTTGAGTCTGTGCACCATAGAGCGCTTCCTCCGGCACCTCAACCGAGCCCATAGAATCATGTTCGATGCGATTTTTTTTTGTATTTGCCATGCTGCCCTACCTGTGAAGTATTGGCTGTAGCTGATATGATGAACAGTTATTATATAGCACAGCATACCTTCTGTAGATGATCAATCCTGAAACCACTGCACGTTTATTAATCAGTTGCGATGACAAGCCCGGCATTGTTGCGACGGTGTCGAATTTTCTATTTCACCATGGCGCCAATATAACCGCGCTAGATCAGCATTCCAGTGATTCTGAAGATGGAACATTTCTGATGCGCCTGGAATTCCAGACTCCGCATCTAAACACAAGTCAGAGCATACTTGAACAATCGTTTGCTGAAAATGTTGCCCGGCCTTACAAAATGGACTGGCAGATCAGCTATGCAGCCCACCGCAAACGCACAGCGATACTTGTATCCAAACAGGACCACGCCCTGCTTGAACTTCTCTGGCGCTGGTCACGAGGTCAACTCCCGATTGATGTGACACAGGTAATCAGCAACCACAGGGATACCGAAGCCGCCGTCAAATCATTCGGCGCAAAATTTCACTATGTTCCGGTTGAGCCTGATAACAAAGCCGCCTCTGAGAAAAAGATTCTCGAGCTGCTGTCCGACGATACCGACCTGGTGGTGCTCGCCCGCTACATGCAGATCCTGTCTGCCGACTTTGTCAGACATTTTCCACAGAAGATAATCAACATCCACCATTCCTTCTTGCCTGCTTTCATAGGCGCTGACCCATACCGGCGTGCCGCTGAACGCGGAGTAAAACTGATTGGAGCAACCGCCCATTACGTCACCGAAGACCTTGATGAAGGCCCTATCATCGAGCAGGACGTCAAACGTGTTTCACACCGCCATAATGTCGCTGAGTTAAAAGAATTCGGACGCGATGTTGAACGTAATGTGTTGGCACGCGCTGTACGGTGGCATGCGGAGGACAGGATCATCCTGCATGAGAACCGGACAGTTGTATTTGCTGAGTGGTAAAGTGAATGTGGTTTGTGCTGGCGCACGGCTGATTTGTATTCTTTTTATAATACTTACTCAATCTAAGTTGAGAGTTTCGCCCTTCATGGGCGAGTGACTGTTCTTTTTTTAATCTTCGATTGAAATTACATTCGTTTTTCGCCCTTTATGGGCGAGCATCTTTTCTTTGCGTGGCCAAAGAAAAGGGTCCAAAAGAAAGGCCACCCTACTGTGTTGGCCTTCGGCTGCTCTGTGCGCTTCAGCCTAGAGCGGGCGCTGCGGAACTCGCTATCGCTCAGACAGTCCTCGCGCTATTCCGCTCTAAGCCTGCAGTGCTCGACAACACAAAAGGGGCTTTAAGATCAAAAAACCAGGTCAAAATCGGGATTGGTGGCGCCTGATATCCAAATGTACTCATCCTGAGTACGCATCCGTCATACCGGCGCAGGCCGGTATCCACAGTCTTTACAGAATGGATTCCGGCTAGAACCATGCCGGAATGACATAAGTGTTAGTGTTTTGACTTAAGCTTTTGATCCTTAGTCTTTTGTCCTTCGTCCTTGATCTCCAACCTCCCCCGTTCAAGCTCGCCGAGAAGCACAGGATGGGCCGGGGAGTTCGGGATGCGTCTGTCTGAGCGATAGCGAGTTCAGCATCCCGCCGACCCATTCGAGCATCGCAGGGAACCTGCAGGGCGAGCATGTTGGGTATCCTTTCTTTTGGTGACTTTTCTTTGGATAAGCAAAGAAAAGCCACTCGCCCATGAAGGGCGAAAAACACAACTTAAGAATGAGCAAACAATAAAAAAAGAAAACGACTCAGCCGTGCGCAAGCACAAAAAAGAAAAACCTACTTACTATCAGCCGAAACCTTCGGCACAGCGAACCGCCCGAGCTCACGCAAAACCGCGGTAGCATAGCTGCCCGGCGGTAGCGAAAATGCCAGCATCAGCTGGTCATCCCCATCCCACTGCCAGGTCAAATCAGGAACCCCCACTCGCATAGCACGGCGGGCGGCATCCATTCGAGCCTTTTCAAGCCCTTTAATCCAGCCTTGCCAGTCGTCTAATGTGGCGACCTCTATCTCGGCCGCTTCTGCGGATACCATGGGTTCCCCCCTGCCGCAGAGGGGGGCGGTTGGGTTGATGTCGAATTCGTTTACTCTGCGGGTTGTTTCCTCGTCAACGGCTTCGACAGTGAAACAGGATCTTGAGCCACTGAGCATCATGCTGTCGCCGGCTATGGCTTTGTCCCAGGTCTGCTGGCGAATTCTTTCTGCCACCACCAGGTTAAATAACCATGAGCGTGCTGCTGAATAATAGATGTTGCGTTTAAAACGGTCATTTACCCGTTTTCCTTTTTGCAGCATCTGATCTGCATAAAGCAGGTTATTGGCATTATGCCCAAAGCGTTGCGCGGTGAAATAATTCGGCACCCCCTGTTGTGTTATCTGCTGCAGACGCTGCTCAGCAATCTCATTATCGCCGCTAAATCCACGGATTCGTATACGAAAGCTGTTTCGGTTTATGGCACCTCGTCTGAGCTTTTTCTGATGTCTGTTGACAGAAATCAGTTCAAAATAAGAATCAACCAGCTGTTGCCAGTCAGGATCCTGTTGTCCTGGCAGATGAACACTAAAAAACTGCGAGGTGACGGCGTTTCTGTCTTTCAGGCCGGCATAACTGACGGACTTGCGGGTGACACCGGCATGACTGGCAAGAATCCGGGCTATATCTTCAGTATTTTTTCCTGTTTTTCTAACCTGAAGAAAAACATGCTCACCTTCGCCTGTCGGTGAAAAACTCAGTTCTTCATCGACAATAAAATCCTCAGGAAGGCTGCGGATATAGCCAGCAATTGGCAATTCCGCATAGGCTCGTGGTATGTCATCGAGTTGATATGGCTGGTTCATGTTGAATAGATGCGTTGTTCGGGCACAAAAAAAGCCGCTGATTATTTCAGCGGCTCATGTTCATGTAATGTTTCCTGTACTGTTGCTTCAGGCTGCGTCGTTTTGTTTAGCAGACTTTTCCTTAAGATCGGCGATAGCAGCAGTAATTGCATCTTCTGCAAGTACAGAGCAATGGATTTTGACTGGAGGTAGTGCCAGTTCTTCGGCAATAGCCGTGTTCTTAATCTTACCCGCTTCGTCAAGGGTCTTGCCTTTCATCCATTCTGTGACCAGTGAGCTTGAAGCAATTGCTGAACCACAACCGTAGGTTTTGAATTTTGCGTCTTCAATGACACCGTTGTCATCAACCTGAATCTGCAATCGCATTACATCACCACAAGCTGGTGCACCTACCATTCCAGTACCTACATTTGGAGCATCTTTATCCAGGGTTCCTACATTCCTGGGATGTTCGTAATGATCCAGTACTTTTTCGCTATAGGCCATATTTCTCTCCGATTTCTCTATATACAGTAATGTTTATAAGATTTTGCTTATTATAGCAGTATTTATAATAATTTCTCAGCTGGCTTCTCTAAAATCAGCATAATTTGCTGTAATGCCAGTCTGCAGCAAGCTGGCAGGTATATCTGCAATTGATTCGCCTTTTTGTTCCCGCTCGATGCATTCCTGCAGGCTAATTTCGTGTAGAAACTTATAAATCTTGCGACTTAAAGAACTCCACATCAACTGACTCAGATAACGAACCTTGTCGCCGTAATTAGGGATAACAGTTTCGCGCAATGCATAGGTCCGGTCATCAACGGAGGTTACGATGTCGGCGACAGAGATTTCTGCAGCAGGTAATGCAAGGCGGTAACCGCCACCGGGTCCACGTACACCTTCAATGAGGTCACTTTCTCTTAAATTAGCGAATAGCTGTTCAATATAAGACACGGAAATATCCTGATCTGAAGCGATTTGCGCCGCAGTCATCGCACGCCCTTTGCCATGTATGGCAAGAAACATCATTCCTGATATTGCAATCTGACCTTTTGATGATAATCTCATGTTAATTCTCCTATATGCCCTGCAGGCATTCTATTCCTGACTGTTTCGGTTGGTTATTCTATTGGAAGCTCAAACCGTTGTCAATTACCCGAAGATGTTAATGGTCATATTTCTTGACTTCTGAGCAATACAGGTGAATTTAACCGGGGTATATTTCATTACTATTCATAGAGTTAGAAAGCACCTATCCAGAAATAAATAACTTATATCAGTTGGAAAATAAAATGAATCTGAACCGTTTATAAAATTAATTTCAGAATATCTGTTTCCCTATTATGTTTGACCTCAAGCCTGGTGAAGTAGATGAACCTGTCCTCGCCAACTCAAATAATCACCACCAGCAGTGAATTTCAGCTCGCCAAAGCGAGTCACTGCATGATTCAAAAGCCCCGTTTAACTTAAACGCGGCGACTAACTGGGCCGTTTCCTTGCTGACCAGGGTCAACATTGTTGAATAGTCTGAGCTAGTCAGGAGTATGCCAGTAATACCATTTTCAGTATTTCCATTGCCTCAGCGCCAGCGTGATTTCTGTAATAAGGCGAGCAGGCTGATCCAGCATAATGTGATGAAAAGCATCTGCGATTTCTACGAGATCATTCGACACTTTTAACTCAGACTGCATAGCAAGAGCAGTATCTCTATCGAGTATTCGGCTGCCCTGCCCGCGTATTATCAGTGTCGGGCAGGAGATCTTTTTCAACAGGCCGAATATCGAGGCAGGCTGCAGGTCACGAAATGCATGCGGATCGTATTTCCACGTCCAGCGATCATCCAGCGGTCTGATTGATTCAGCAGCAATATATTGGAGGATGTTTGTATTCTTACAATCCTGCGGAGGAACCAGGCGAAAGCGGGAGAGAATTTGCTGGCGACTCTCATAGGTTCTCTGTTTACCCAGCAGGTTCACGCTTTTCCTGCGCCTGTCATGGTTTGGAAAATCAGGCCGTACAGCCGAATCAATAATTACCAGCCCGGGTAAAGCAGCACCGAGTACCGCAGCAGCCCTGATACCAATCAAGCCACCCATGCTGTGGCCGATAATGACAGGTATCGAATGAAATAATGCGTCAGAATTGGCCAGCTGAAATACCTCCTGATGCCAGAGCTCGGGAGCATATTCTGACCTTCTTGCACTGTCACCATGGCCGCTCAGGTCAATGGCTATGCAATGATAATCCGGCAGAAAAAATGGCGCGATAAAACTCCACCAGTGTGCATGCGCCGCGCCACCATGGACAAACAGCAAGCCGGGTTTTTCCTGATCACCCCATTCGAGAATATTCAGCTCAACATGCGACAACATGATGGTGCTTCGCTTTGGAGGAATAGATAAAGCCTTTTGAAGCAAATCTGCATCAGACAGGCGTATTAAGTCTTTCATTGACTGTGTACCCGGGGGGGAACTAAAAAAATTATTGCACTGTCTTAGCACATTAAAGCAGGATAAGTGAGGCGCCCAATAAGTTATAATTGAATAATTAGCCTATCACAATGATATGACCGCAAGTGAAGACAGTATATGAATGCCTTAATCTCTGCTAGAGGATTGACAAAAAACTACGGCCGATTTCGTGCCGTAGACCATATAGACTTCGACATTAGACCCGGGCGTGTTGTCGGTCTCGTCGGTCCCAATGGCGCAGGTAAATCAACCACACTCAAAGCAATACTGGGACTGATTAAATACCGCGGCAGTCTCGAGGTGTTCGGGCGTAACCCGCGCGTTGACCGTGCAGACCTGATGCACGATATTAGTTACATTTCTGATGTTGCTTCATTGCCTGACTGGATTCGTGTCGACCAGCTGCTTGACCTTATGGAATCAACACATCCTTCCTACGACCTGAGAAAATCACTTAACTTTCTGGCGCGCACAGATATCAGTAAATCCCACCGCGTAAAACAGCTCTCCAAAGGCATGAAAACACAGTTGCACCTTGCCATTGTTATGGGCATCCATGCCCGCATGCTGGTGCTCGATGAGCCCACCCTGGGACTGGACATTATCTACCGCACAGAATTTTACGATCAGTTAATGAATGAATATTTTAATGAACAGCGGACGATACTGATCACAACTCACCAGATAGAAGAAGTGGAACAGATCCTCACTGACATCATCGTTATTAACAAGGGCAAGATCGTCATCAACATGCCTATTGAAGATATCGGCAAGCACTACGCACAGCTAAAAACTACCAAAGATCATGCCGAACAGGCAAGGAAATTACATCCCGTATTCGAAAAAGATATGCTTGATGAGGCAGTGATGATCTTTGAGAATATCGGCACCGAGCGCCTGATAGAATTTGGCGAAGTCTCTACCCCGCATCTTGCTGACCTGTTTGTTGCCGCCGTTAAAGGTACTCATGATGATTAGCTTCATCACATTATTGCGTCGTGAGTTGTGGGAGCATACCAGCCTGAAAGCCATTCCGCTGACGCTGCTTGTATTTATCCTGTTGGCCAACCTGGCATTTTTCTTTTTCGTCAGTACTTCCAACTTCACCTTTACCATCAACACAGATACAGAGACCCGCCAGGTCGTCAATACACTTGACTACTTTGCCCAGATGGAGGCCAGCAAGCAGGCCGTCATTATCAATGGCATCATGATAACCACCGGCATGATCATCAATTCCATCATGCTGATTGTGATGTTCTTCTATCTGCTGGACAGTCTCTATGGAGAAAGAAAGGATCGTACTATTCTTTTCTGGAAATCCCTTCCTGTAACCAACAGGATGACAGTTCTATCTAAACTCTCCATCGCCGTATTCATCATCCCGGTGATCATTTTTATAACCACCGGGCTGGCTAACCTGCTCACCATGGCATTACAAAGTTATACCTTTTACCATCATCAGTATGAGGCAGGTTTACTTTGGCAGCAGGTCGACATAACCGGTCTGTCGATGTTTTCGATATTTCTACTGCTCCAGCAGACCATCTGGTATTTTCCGGTCATGGGCTGGTTGCTTTTCTGCTCTGCCTGGTGCCGAAAATCTCCCATCGTCGTTGCCGTGCTGATTCCTGCAATACTCGTTTTTATCGACAGCAGTTTCATGCTTGGCACCGGCTTCTCCGAAATTATAGTTGAACGGCTGCCATTGGGAATTATGTCCATGCAGATGGGTAATGAGAGCAACCTGATGACATACCCCTACAATATCAGCAGCCAGCAACTGCCCGGTTTTAATATGGTTGCGGGAATAAGACTGCCTTCTGTTGAAGATATCCTGCAGTTCCTGATGAATATCAAAGTCTGGATGGGCATTATTATTGGTATCTTCTTTACCGGCCTGGCCATATCACTGCGCAGGTGGAGAGATGATAGTCTCTAAAGCATCGACTCTGCCTTAAAACACGCCACTGAACGTCCAGCCAGGCTGATCATTGGCGGCTCAGATTTTACACATTGTTCATCCGCAAGCAGGCACCGGTGCCGGTATGCACAGCCGGTATATTCCATCGCCTGTGCTTCTGCGGCAGGTATCATTTGTTCCACAGCAACCAGGCTGTCGGAATCACATGCTCCGGGCACACTCTGCAGCAGCCGTTGGGTATACGGGTGGGCCGGATTTTCAAGCACTTCTTTCACAGAACCGCTTTCCATTACCCTGCCGGCATAGAGCACCAGCACCCTGTCGGCGATGACATTGACGACACTGATATCATGCGTAATAAATAGCCATGACATACCGAGCTGATCGCGTAGATCCATCACCAGGTTGAGGATTTGTGCCTGCACAGAAACATCAAGTGCTGAGACTGCTTCATCCGATACGATCACCTGGGGATTTAAGATTAATGCCCTGGCAATGGCAATACGCTGACGCTGCCCACCGGAAAACATATGCGGATAACGTGATGCCTGGTCTCTGTTTAGACCAACCTGGTCCAGGGTACGGTAAATCAGCTCCTCACGCTCTAATGCGGATAAACCGGTAAGGTTTAGCAACGGCTGTTCAAGCAATTGGTAAACACGTTTACGTGGATCTAGTGAGGCAGCGGGGTTCTGAAAAATCATTCTCACCTGGCGGTGTATAGCAGTGACAGACTGGAAAGGTTTGCCATCAAGTAAAATTTCTCCCGAATCCGGTTGTTCAAGCATCACCAGCTGCCTTGCCAGGGTCGATTTTCCCGAACCGGATTCGCCGACAATGGCAAGGATTTCTCCTGCCTGCAGCTGCAGGCTGACATCATGCAGCACTTTAATTGAACTGCCGCCGAACAGCCTGTTTTTACCCTGGTAAGATTTAGATATGTTTTTTGCTTGCAGCAGAACAGGCATCAGCGTCTCCCTGCCGAAGTTTTACTGTTGGCGGCAAGCGGATAAAAGCAGCGCACCAGTCGCGATTCATCCGGCAGCGCGGCGATCAGTTCCGGTGCAGACTCTTTGCAGCGCTCACTGCCGTAGCTGCAGCGGGCATGGAAGTGGCAGCCGGTAATCGTTTCACCTGCTCTCGGCGGCGTCCCAGTAATTGTGCTCAGACGTTCACCTTTCTTATGATGATGTGCAGGCAAACTTTTCAGCAGGGCTTCGGTATAGGGGTGCAGCGGTCCCGTGAACAGATCATCGATGCTGCAGCTTTCAACGATCTGGCCGGCATACATGACAAGCACTCTATGCGCGATGTCCGGCACCAGCGAAAGATCATGCGTAATAAAAATCATCCCCATGCCGTTGTTCTTTTGCAGCTGCCGCAGCAAGGCCAGTATCTGCGCCTGCACAGTCACATCCAGTGCGGTTGTCGGTTCGTCTGCAATCAATAACGACGGCTTGCATGAAATGGCCATGGCAATCATGACGCGCTGGTTCATGCCGCCCGACAGTTGATGCGGATACGACTTGAAACATGTCAGAGGATCAGAGATGCCCACCTCATGCAGCAGTTTCAGGGCACGCTTCCTGCATTCTGTGCGTTTCATTTTCAAATGCAGTTTGAGTACTTCTGATATCTGGTAGCCAACTGTATAAGAAGGATTCAGACTGACCGTCGGTTCCTGAAAAATCATTGTGATGTCTCGGCCCAGGTATTGCCTACGCTGATAGGAGGACAGGGCGAGCAGATCCATGCCATTGAAATTGACCTTGCCTGAACGAATAACACCGGGTTTTCTAATCAGCCCCATGATGGCCAGCGATGTGACGCTTTTTCCAGATCCTGATTCACCGACGATTGCCACTGTCTCACCGGCATGAACATCCAGGCAGACCGATTCAATCGCAGTATGGCTGCCGCTGCGAGTTTCAAAATCTACACTCAAGCCTTCAACTGCCAGCAAACAATCCTGATCGGCCATTACCGATCAATCCTTGGGTCCAGCGCATCACGCAGTCCGTCACCGAGCAGGTTGCTGGCAAGGACCGTGATAAGAATGGCCAGACCCGGCAAAGTCACTGTCCATGGCGCTGTCTCAATAAACTCCCGCGAGGTGGATAACAGCGTGCCCCATTCCGGCGTTGGTGGCTGTGCACCGAGGCCGAGAAAACCCAGCGCCGCGATATCAAGAATGGCATTGGAAAAAGACAGTGTCGCCTGAACAATCAGAGGTGCTGAGATATTCGGCAACAGCGTTCTGAATAGCAGCTTCCATCCCCTGGTTCCATCGAGTCTTGACGCCAGAACATAATCCTTATTGATTTCGCTGATCACTGCAGCACGGGTAATACGAACAAAATGCGGCAACAGCACGATACTGACCGCCATCGCGGCATTGACCAGGCTGGCACCGAGAATGGCGACAATGACAATCGCCAGTAGAATTGCCGGGATGGCGAGCATGATATCCATCAGGCGCAGTATTACTGTTTCGGTTATCCCTCGCTTCATCCCGGCAAGCGCACCAATGGCGACGCCGGTGACAAGCGAAATCAAAACTATGGCAAAACCGAGAAACAGTGAATACCGTGCACCATAGAGCAGGCGCGACAACATATCCCTACCGAGGTCATCGGTACCGAGGACAAACCCGGCCTTGCTGCCTTCAGACCAGAAAGGCGGGGCAAGCAAGGTATCGGTAAACTGCTCGTTGGGGGCATGCGATGCAATCAATGGAGCGAAGATGGCACTAGTGATCAACATCATCAGCACTATAAGACCCGCTATAGCAATCTTATTCGCCCGCAGCTTGTACCAGTTTTCCTGCCACGGCGTCAGTTCATCAACATCCTCAACTGAGGTCGCATTACTCATTTTTGCTGACGCAAACTGGGGTTAATGACGAGATACAGAACATCAACGGCCATGTTGACCAGGATCACCAGGCCGGCAATCAACAGCACGCCGCCCTGAACAACCGGATAATCTCGCCGGTAAACGGCCTCCAGCAGCCATTTGCCAATTCCCGGCCAGGAAAATATCGTTTCGGTAAGAATAGCACCGGTCATCAGGATACTTGTCTGCAGTCCGATGACGGTAATAACCGGTATCAGGGCATTTCGTAAAGCATGCTTGAAAATCACCGAACTCTCAGACATTCCCTTCGCTCTCGCTGTGCGAATGTAATCCTGTTTTAGCACCTCCAGCATCGATGAGCGTGTCATCCGCGTAATCACAGCCAGCGGTATAGTGGCGAGGACAACTGCCGGCAGGGTGAGATGATACAACGCATCGATAAAGGCTTCCCGATCACCGGCAATCAGCGTATCAATCAGCATAAAGCCAGTCACAGAGTCTATGTCGTAAATAAAATTGAGACGTCCTGCTACCGGCATCCAGCCTAAATTGACAGAAAACAGCAAAATCAACAGCAGTGCCCACCAGAAAATAGGCATCGAGTAACCGACCAGGGATATCGCCGTGATACTGTGATCAATCAAGGTATTGCGTTTGACAGCTGCCAGCACACCGGCTGGAATTGCGATCACGACCGCGAGGATGATGGCGAGGATTGCCAGTTCCAGTGTCGCAGGAAACAGTTTGCCAAATTCTTCCAGAACCGGGGTCTGAGTCACCACCGATATCCCGAGGTTGCCATTCAGCACCTGCCACAGGTAATCAGCAAACTGGATAAATATCGGCCTGTCGAATCCAAGCTGCTGCTGCAATTCTGCATAACGCTCGGCGGAGACACCATGTTCACCGGCAATCAGCAGTATCGGATCACCGGGAGCCAGGCGGATTAAAAAAAACGTAAGGGCGACAATGCCTATAAAGGTCGGGATGACGAGCAGTAAACGACGTAACAGCAGCTGCGGCATACCAGTCTGTATGCCTATTTCAGGCTAACACCGGTGAAATATATACCGCCAAAGGGATCTATTTTCAGATCCTGCACATTTTTCAGATAGGGCTGATAGCGAACGGAATGGGCAATCGTCAGCCAGGGTGCTTGCTGCTTGAAAATCACCTCGGCGAGCCTGTAGAGTTTTTTTCTTTTCACCTGGTCCAGCTCGATGCGTGCCAGAGATATCAAGTCATCAAAGCGCTGGTTGCACCAGAATGAACGGTTGTTGCCGGTTTCCGTGGCTGCACAGCTGAGCAGTGGCGTAAAGAAGTTGTCCGGATCACCGTTATCACCCGTCCAGCCGAGCAATATGGTCTGGTGTTCACCCTCGCGCGACTTTTTCAGATAGGTTCCCCATTCATAGGTCACAATATTGGCTTTAATACCTATTTTGCTTAAATCCTGCTGCATCAGTACCGCCATTTTTCGCGCATTCGGATTATAAGGTCGTTGTACCGGCATCGCCCATAAATCTATTTCAAACCCATCGGCATAACCGGCCTCGGCCAACAGTGTTTTTGCCCTGTCAGGATTAAAGGTATAGGTACTATCCGGCCCCTGCCATGACCAGATGCTGGGTGGAATCACTGAGGTGGCGATCTTCGCCGTACCCTGAAAAATGACATCACGAATGGCATGACGATTGATCGCATAGTTCATTGCCTGTCTGACTTTGACCTGGTCAAACGGCGGTTTTCGTATATTAAAGGCCCAGTACGCCGTATTCAGTCCGGGCTGCTCGTCAACGATTATCGATGGGTTCTGTTTCATGGACTTGATGTCCGTCGGCAATGGATAGGCCATGACGTGGCATTCTCCAGCCCGCAATCGAGCATAGCGCACAGACGGATCGACAGTGATAGCAAACACCAGTTTGTCGATTTTTTCCTTCCCTCTCCAGTACTGAGGATGTGCCTGGTAGCGGATGAAGGCATCCTTTTCATACTTAACAAACTTGAAAGGGCCGGTACCAACTGGCTTCAGGTCAAGCTGCTCCGGAGTGCCTGCTTTCATCATTGTGTCGGCATATTCTTTTGACAAAATTGAAGAAAAATCCATCGCCATATTGGAAAGGAATGGACTGTCCGGCTTGCTGAGGATGATCTTAACTTTGTAGTCACCAAGCTTGATCACATCCTTAATCAGGCTGTTAAATTCCATATCGTTGTAATATTTGTAGACACCGCCAGAAACGCTGTACCAGGGATCAGAGGCATTTCGCTGACGGTTAAAGCTGAACAGAACATCATCTGCGTTGAAAGCTCTGCGCGGTGTAAAGTAGGCAGTGTTATGAAACCTGACGTTCTGGCGCAGATTAAAGGTGTATTCAAGACCGTCTTTACTGACTTCCCAACTCACTGCCAGCCCGGGCACAATTTCAGTTGTTCCCGGTTTGAACTCAACCAGGCGGTTATAGATCTGCCTTGAGGACGCGTCGAACGTGGTCCCCGATGTACTTAGCTGGGGATTAAATGTCTCCGGGCTGCCTTCCGAGCAATAAACCAGGGTGCTGGCCATCGCGACCGGCAACCCGGTTAATCCGAAGAGCAGAAAAAGTACTGCGTATATTTGTGCTTTAATACTCATACCTGTCAAAAATCTCACGTGGTCAACCAGGCTGGAAATTTTATGCCAGACTCAGTTTGATAAACAGGGGCTAATGAGAAGAAGTATTGGAATGTTGTCATTGCACCCTTCGGGCATTGCCTGCGGTCACAAGCACCGAAGCGCGGTAATCTCTTTGTTGAGTATAACTTGGATAGAGATTGCTTCGTCACTAGGTTCCTCGCAATGACGGCCAAATCGGCTTCCTAAAGTATTCCCCGAATATTACTAGTACCGACTAAATCACCAGCCCATAAACAGATTAAAAGCTCCTGAGTATTGTTGAACAGTATAAAGCCCAGTAAAATCAGCTGTCCGGAATTGATATTCAGGCAACCACCCTACCAATGAAATTCCTTGAACTTTATAGCGTCCCCGGTGAAGGGCTTATAGCCGCCTTCGAAGACCTCGGTGATACCCTGCTGTTTGACAGGCAGGGCCTGCAATCACGCATCATTGCTTTAAGAAATCAGGGCAGAGACAGCACGCAGGAAGAGCTTGGACTTTCAAGAATGTCGGCGATCAGTCAGCAGCAACAGGAGAATATATTTTAGAATAGTTTGTTAGTTTTAGTCCGTAATGTCCTTGTCAGGGCCTTTGTATATACATCCAGCAGTGCAGGTTTCTCTAACAATAATGGACGACAACAGCGGCAGATCAGGCTTTAATCGCTGCCAGATCCATTTCGCCAGGTTTTCGCTAGTCGGATTTCCCAGCCCTTCGATTTCATTTAAATAGTGGTGGTCCAGCTGCTCATAAATCGGTTTGAATACTCGTTTGATATCACCAAAATCCTGAACCCAGCCATATTCATCATCCACTTCTCCGGTGACACGCAGTTCCACCTGGAAAGAATGGCCATGCAGGCGCGAGCATTTATGCTCAGGCGGCAAATTTGTCAGCCGGTGAGCTGCCTCAATACTGAATTTCTTGTAAATTTCCACGTTATCTCCTGGATACCTCTTTTACACCGCCATTGTCGATAATTGGGGCAAACCCGTCACCTATCCGTCATTGCACCCTTCTGGCATTTCCTGCGGTCACGAGCACCGCAGCGCGGCAATCTTTTTGTTAAGTTAATACTCGTTTAGAGATTGCTTCGTCACTACGTTCCTCGCAATGACATCTTTTTTCGCATTGACGAATGAATCACAACACCCTGCAATCATGAATCGCCGAATTATATCACGCAGAATACAACACAGCCCTGCAGCTAGCATGAAGTTATGCAACAATACCGCGCTCAAACTATAGTGCCTGGAACTATCCGAAAAAAGCAAAAATGAACTCACCTGAAATCTTTTCATCCCCGGAATCATTTCGCACTGCCTTCGAAAAAGGCCTCGACCGGCAGCTGGAAGAAGATGCACTCGGCACCTTCATCCTGGTGCTCGCGAATGCCCTGTTTGATGAACAGATTTTCGTAAAATTAAAAGATCGCCTGCAGCAGAACTACGAACAGAAAAAACAGGACTATGCCATCAAGCTGCAGCAGGGCAAACCGCTGCATGATGCACCTGATGACATGCTGGTATTCCTGAAGCTGATCGTGATGGGATTCGATAACCTCAGCACGACAGTATATCGACAGACAAGCAACTGG
>Ga0316196_10000436_pt1 | contig 16154 bp, 13 predicted proteins | sample Eddsed2cm_MG_FD_204938 | JGI IMG/M metagenome (GOLD analysis project Ga0316196, IMG submission 204938) | Coastal sediment microbial communities from Maine, United States - Eddy sediment 2 cm | ecosystem: Environmental > Aquatic > Marine > Coastal > Sediment | place: USA: Maine | collected... | reverse complement strand
ACGGTACCGGTCTGGGGCTTGCATCCGCATACGGAATTATCCAAAACCATCAGGGGACAATTGATGTCGTCAGTCAGGTAGGAGAGGGGGCAACATTTCATATTTATCTGCCGGCATCGGATAAAGCGATAAAGGACGAAAAGCCACTTATTAATAATAATCATAACGGCCCTGAGACCGTATTGCTGGTGGATGATGAAGATTTCATACTCAAGGTTGGATCGCAAATCCTGCAAGAATTAGGATACGCGGTGTTGACTGCCTGCAGCGGCAAGGAGGCTCTGGAAATTTATTCCGAAAAGAAAGATGAGATCGACATCGTCGTTCTGGACATGATTATGCCCGGTATGGGCGGCGGAGAAACTTTCGACAGCATCAAAGCGCTCAAGCTGGATGCGAAAGTTCTTCTCTCCAGCGGCTATAGCATCATGGGTGAAGCAAGTGATATATTGAGTCGGGGCTGCCAAGGATTCATACAGAAACCATTTACCATGAAAAGCTTTTCCGAAAAATTGAGACAAATATTGGATGGCGAGAATAATACAGTCCATGAAAATCTTCAGGTCTAATAATTAGCTTAATAGACCCTTCATAGCCCAAGATCTTAGATCTTAGATTTCATATCAAATTTCAAAATGTGGTGCATATAATATAAAGATACTGGATACTGGTCTCTGGATACTGGATGGACTAAGGAACTTTTTTCTTTATCCGGCATCGATCATCCAGCAACCAGCATCTCTGCGCTTTGAGCAGTAAATTTGATAAATGCAGACAAACTCCTCTGTTGTATGCGAAGCGTCGTTAGATAATTTTTACATATGATTTTAATGGACAGCGACACCCATCACGCCATGTGTCTCGGGCACACGGTCGTGGTGACCGAGACCGACTGCGAGGTGCTGTCCAAGCGCTCGCTGGATTTGATTGTTAAATAAATAATATTGACAAACAGATAATTAGTATGATTATTATAGCTTAAGAATCTTATAGATTAGGATATTAATTATGGGACATTCCAAAATCAGTGTAACGATTCCAGATGAAATTTATAATGATATAAATGAGATGGCTTCAAGAGAAAAAGTCAAATTGAGCCATCTTGTTACCGAGGCGCTTATTGATAAGCTCAGAAAAAAAAGGGAACAAGCCTATATACAACAGGTAAACAAGGCTTTTGAAGATAACGAGGTTGCAGAAGAGCAGCAACAGATGGCCGAACTCATAGCCGACAATACCGATGTTGAAGAATTGCCATGGTAACGCCATGTCAAGGTGATATCTACTGGGTTAGGTTTGGACGTTCAGGCGATTCAGGACCATCTGGTATGAGACCGGCGGTGATCATTCAGAATGACATGCTAAATAAAAGCAAAATTCGAACCACAGTAGTGGCTTTGTTAACTTCTAAGCTAAAACTTGCTCGAATACCAGGTAATATTCGCTTAAATAAAGGCGTCGCGAATTTGCCAAAACCCAGCGTTGTCGTGGTAAGCCAGATCGCCACAGTCGATAAATCCAGATTGCTGGAAAAAATCGGCACGCTCGGCAAAGAAAAGCTCGCACAAGTAATTGACGGAAGCCGCCAGGTCATTAGCCAAAAGGTTTTCGATTAATTTACAAGGTGAAACTACCCCCTTTCAAAGTTTGATACTCTCAAATTCGGTCATACTAGGGCGGTAAAGTCCAGCAGCTTGAACAACATCCGCATAATTGCGAGTAAAGCAAGCTGTGCCACTTTTGTAAAGAATGCTCCTTGCGGACTGGGAGAATAGGCGTGACCGGCGAAGGCTATATGTCGTCCCACATTGCCACAAATGGCGAAGGACACACTCGCCGCCGGTCATTTACCCGCATCCGCCGCTGTGACATGACCGATGATTTAAGATACCGATACGGGACTGATGAATGAGAATTCAACTTATAGAACATGATCCGGAAGATTTTTCACGCACCAACATTTCCTTCTGGGCAGCTAAGAATGGTTACCCGGTTAATCAAATCTACGTTTGCAACAACGAAGATTTGCCGTCGATAGATTCCTTCGATTGGCTGATGGTGATGGGTGGATCACAACATGCCTGGGACGAGCAGGGAAATTCATGGCTGCAGGAAGAAAAAGCATTTGTTGGCGAGGCTCTGGCTAAAGGCAAACCGTTTCTGGGTATTTGTTTTGGGGCCCAATTACTGGCGGAATCCCTGGGAGGACGGATTTTCCCTAATACATATAAAGAAATCGGCTGGCATAAGGTGTCCGTCAACCCGGCGGGTCAGGCCTCCTTTCTTTTCCAGAATGTGCCACAATCCCTTGTTTCCTTTCACTGGCATAGCGATCACTTCTCCCTTCCCCAAGACTGCACCAGACTGGCCGACAGCAAAGCCTCCGAAAATCAGGCCTTTGTTGGTAACAACCGGCCGTTGGTGGGACTTCAATTTCATCCCGAGTACACTCGGGAAATGGTTATGTATTTCGCTCGGAAAAACGGTCAGGATTGGGTGCCGGATGAGTTTATCAGCGATAAAAACAAGGTCATTGCACAGACGAAAGAGATTGCTGATACGTATTGGCTGATGGAAATCCTGCTGAATAACATGGCACTGGAATTCGCGAAATATACAAATCACTGACCACCAGCAGAGAGTGGCCCGACCCCTTCCAGGGGCCTTCCTCATATCCCCGGAATAAGGAAAAGGTAGAACGATGAAAATTGCTTCAGCCGAGCAGGGCGCCGAAAGGTACGTCGTGGGCAAGGTAGGAACATTTGATCAAAAAAATGAGATGTTCCGCCGGCCCTTCTGGGACCCGGAAATGTTGGCGTTGGGCAAGAAATTTTATATGACGGAAGTGCCCCCCAAAAACAAACCAGGTTTCCGGTTAACAGACCAGGCTCTGGTGAATGCCGCCTGGCATCTGGAAAATACCTTTGCTCAGGGCGTGGCCGGCGGAAGGATGGGAATGTATGCCTGGGAATGGGACCGGATTTTTGAATACCCCCGGGTGCCGCCGGGATTAAGAATTGATACGGATAATCCGGTCGGCGTAACCCGTACCCTGAAAAAGGCGGCGACCTTCTTTGGCGCCGCCCTGGTTGGCGTCTGCAAGTTGGATAAACGCTGGGTTTATTCTTCCATCTATTCGCGCAGAGAACAAACGTCCCTGCCGGTCGCACTACCCGACGAATATCAATATGCCGTTGCCCTCGCCATCGAGATGGATTACACGGCCATACGATACTCCCCAACAAGTTCAGCCTCGGCGGCTACCGGTTTGGGATACTCAAAGATGGCGTTTATAGCAGGTCTGCTCGCACATTATATCAGAGGATTGGGATATAAAGCCATCGCGTGCGGCAATGATACGGCCTGCAGCATTCCCATCGCGATTGATGCCGGCCTGGGAGAGCTTGCCCGCAACGGCCTGCTGATCACACCGACCTTCGGGCCGCGGGTCCGATTGGCCAAGGTCTTTACGGATTTACCCCTGATTCCGGATAAACCGGTCGAATTCGGGGTTTGGGACTTTTGCATGCGATGTCAGAAGTGTGCCAAAAAATGCCCCAGCCAGTCTATCATGTTTGGAAAACCAACGGTAAAGCCCCATAATATATCCAACCGGGAAGGCTTTCTCCGGTGGCCGGTCAATGCCGAGACGTGCCTTGCCTTCTGGGCGGCAAACGGCACGGATTGCTCCAACTGTATCAGAACCTGCCCCTTTAATAAGCCCGCCGGTTGGCTTCACGATTCGGTCAGATGGGGTATCAAGAATTTCCCTGTTTTAAACCCGCTATTTCTCTGGGGTGATGACCTTTTGGGCTATGGCAGACGGGGAAAAGCCGATAACTTTTGGAATTGAATATGAAAGAGAAAGATGTTAATAAGAAGGTGGCTTTAGAGATAAGTATTAGCGGGTCGACATGAACGATCGGTTTGAGAAGGACCGAGACGCCATCGAGATTCATCGATATCAAAGCATGGGCGCATCATGATATGGAAATGGCGCCCGATCAGTCGGTCGCAATGTGTTATTAGCCAAATAGGAAGGAACAGTCCATATGAATTCATCCGAAGCGCAAAGTGATGAGAGAAGGCCGATCCTGTCGATTCGTGGCGGCACCAAACGATTTGGCGGATTACAGGCGCTGGACGATATCGATATCGATATATATGACCGGGAAATTTTGGCTTTGCTTGGAGATAACGGTGCCGGTAAATCCACCTTGATCAAAGCCATCTCCGGCGCACATACGCTGGATAAAGGCGACATCTTTTTCGACGGGAAAAAGGTTCAGATTCAGATACCCGAAGATGCTAATCGATTGGGCATCAAGACCGTCTATCAGGACCTGGCCCTTTTGGGACCCTTGGATGTGACCTCCAATCTTTTTATCGGTTCGGAATATACCCGGTGGGGATTTCTCCAGAAAAAGAAAATGGAGCAGGAGGCACAGTCCGTCCTCGCTCAAATGAAAACGACGATCAGATCTTTGCGGCAGGAGGTGCAATCGTTGTCCGGAGGGCAGCAACATTCACTGGCCATCGGCCGCGGTGTTTTTGTCGGCAGTGAGCCCCGGTTGATCATCATGGATGAGCCCACCGCAGGCCTGGGCGTCAAGCAGAGCAGGGAAGTCCTCGAATTGCTAAAGGAATTGGGTCGAAAATTTGCGATCATATTCATTACACATAATCTTGAATATGCTTTCGAAGTGACCCAAAGAGCGGTGGTTCTGTGCAACGGGAGAGTCGTCGGGGAGATGAAAATGGACGAAGTCAACCACAATCAGATCGTCAGCCTGATGATGGGAGTGGAGCAGGTGGCCTGATCTTTTTTGCGTTGTGCCGGAAAATAAAAGGTTCAGGACACTGGGCGGGAACTGGGATGGTGAAAATCATGCTCTCCTTCGTTTTGTTACTTTTAAAAGGTGATCCCGCTTTTGTACCTCATAAATTTTAGATTTTGGATTTTAGAATTCGGATTTAAGGTATTCTGTCAATTTAATAGAAAATGACAGAGCAAAGCGATACAACAAATCCGCAATCCAAAATCCTAAATCTAAAATTACCCCAAAAAGATGATTTAACGGAACAAAAATGGGATGAAAGCTAAGAGTCACGTTATGCACGATTGACACCACCTCAGGCGGGAACCCGTAACACACGAGTAGAACAGGATTCCCGCCCTCGACGCTATGCAATATTTACGTTTTTGACCCCTATCGGCCTTTCGGCCGGTGGCATCATGGTTCTTCGGGGAAGTAATAAGCTTCCGCGTTTGCCTTTGTCACGAGTTCTGCCGAAAGAATGATTCGAATCGGTAATTTTTTCTGATACAACCCTTCGAAATTCTTACCCTGGGCGCCCATTACGGCCAGCGAAACGGCTGTGGCGCACTGATCCGGCGGATAGGTGACATTGGCCTTTACCAGCGGGTGGCTGTCATCCATAATCCATTTAATGACATTTTTATCACATCCGCCGCCGAGGAAATGTTTGATGTCCTTGCGGCCGGACTCCCGGTAGGCCTGCAGGGCACCCAGCATCATGTCGTCATCGGCTGTATAGACGGCATCGATTTTTTTGTATTTTTGTAGATAGTTTTCCATGACGGCCAGGGCTTTTTGCTTGTTCCAATCACCCGGCTGGGAGTCTAAAATCTTCACGCCGGGATACTGGGCGGCAACCTTTTTGATCGAATCGACTCGTATCGTATTGATGGGGGTGGGGATTCCTTCGATGATCACGACATTTCCCTGGTAGTCCAGTTGCTTACTCAGCCATTCCATGCCGGTTCTCGTGTAGCCTTCGTCATCATTCGAAAGATACATGTCGTATACCGGTTTGGATGTTCCCCGGTCCATCACGAGGACATAAATGCCCGCCTTGTAAGCCTTTTCAACCACTGAGGTTACCGATGCGTCAAAGGGAAAAACGATCAGTGCATTGATCCCCTTTTGGATCAGGTCTTCGATGTCGTTGGCCTGCTTGGTCACATTGTCTGCTGTGACAAACAGAAATTCCAGGCTCGGGTCCTTTGCTTTCCAGTCTGCCATCCCTTTCTTGGCCCAGTAAATGGCCCGGGCCATGTACCCGTGGGTTGCGGCCGGCATTGAATAGCCGATTTTGAGTGAATCAGCAGTCGCATCCGATGTCCATCCCATGCAGAATATGCCAAGAATGAATGCCGCCAATAATACAATTCCGAATTTTTTCATAATGACCTCCTGTTTGTTTGGGGGTTAGTAAAAAATCCAGGCTCATCGTAGATCCCGCGTTAGTTTGCGGGGAAGGACCTGGCTTTGGTTTGCTCAATGGCATGGGGCTCTCCATGATACTGCTCTTTTCAACATACTTATGGAGTGTTGTAGTAATTGAGTATTGGAAAAACAAAACCCATCTCCGATCTTTTGGAACTTTAAACAGTGATATTGGGATCCTCTGATGCATGGAGTTTACGAGCGATAGACCATCACTCCAGTACTCCAATATTCCATCACTCCTTGAAACTGTTACAGGCAGAGTCGATTATCTCTGACCTGGCTCTCCGAGCCGCAGGTTCTGCGCGCCGGAGGCCAAAGGACCTGGTTTTAGATACTAAAACAAAAGAGAGTACTACCTTCGATTTAAGGCTTTGTTTTTTTGAATATAAACGGCTCCAATGATGACGATGCCCTTGACGGTCCCTTGCAGATAGGGGGAAACGCCAAGCATGTTTAACATGTTGTTGATGATTCCCAAAATGATGGCGCCGAATATCGTACCCCAGACCGACCCCTTGCCTCCGGTCATCGGTGTCCCGCCGATAATGACAGCGGCAATGGCATCCAGTTCAAAAGCCATACCGGTGTTGGAGGTGCTCACCGCGTTGAATCTGGACGACAGGAGCACAGCGGAAACCGCGACCAAAAAACCGGTGATGGCGTAACTCATCAGCTCGATCCGCTTGACGTTGATGGCTGCGAATTTGGCGACTCTGCGGTCGATACCCACCGCACAAAGGTATTTTCCATATTTGGTGTTGTTCAGGATGATGCTCAGGATGGTCGCCAAAAGGAGCATGATAAAAACGGGAACAGGAATGAATAAGACGGCGTTCATGCCGAATTCCCCGTAAAGAAAACTCGACGATCGAATCTCACCTGCGTCTCCGATAAACAGGGCCAGGGACCGGAAAATGGCCATGGTGCCGAGGGTCGCGATAAACGGTGCAATCTTGCCGCGGGTGATCATCAACCCGTTGAGCGCTCCGGTGAGCGTGCCCAAAATCAGGGCCGCTGTAATGGCGATCACAATGACGACAAGCTGGTTGTCGATGATCGGCAGCAGATAATTGAGCAGAATGATGGTTACGCCGCCGACAAAGGGGACAAGGGATCCCACCGACAGATCGATTCCGCCCCCGATGATTACAAAACACATACCGAGCGCGATAATCCCCGTATAGGACACCTGCCTGAGAATATTCAGGATGTTCTGGAACTGCAAAAAATAAGGGCTCAAAAAGGATGAAATGATGAACAGCACGACCAGTGCAATGAGCGAAGCATATTTATCGTAATTTATTTTTTTCAGATTCTCGGTGAAAGCATTACTCATGGTATGGAAATCTCCGATCTTGTTTGCTAATTAATGTTAGATAGTTCCTAAAGTCAAGCGATTTCCTGCTGAGGGAGCCCCGGAAGGGTCTGCCGTAGTGACGCATCATGTCCCGTCGATCCAATCCATCCTTGATGGTTACCGGTCGGACCCGGTGAGCGTCGCTTTCGCCTCGAACCTGGACGAACTCGTTCTGGAGTACCAACGGCGGGTCTGGATTGACGGCCACACTCACGAAGGTTTTGATTACCGGATCGGTAAGACAAGGATGGTGGGTAACCCGCGGGGCTGCGCTTCAACAGAAGAAAACAAAATTACTTCTGAGCTTCCTAACCAGCTTAAATCCCCTAAAAGCAGCCTATAACGAGAACAGAAAAGTGAGCAATTCGACTGGACGGTTCTCTCTTAATAGCCATTGAGTATCCTCTTCCAAAAGACTTTCATCTGCCAATCTGACCACTGTGGGCCAACGCACCGATGAAATTGATGATCAACTGGGCGCCTGTTGAGGCGGTTAAATTGTTGATATCCAGCTCCGGCCTAACCTCGAAAAAGTTAATACCCGCGATTGACCCTCTTCGGGCAATTCCTCGTACCAGATCCGTGGTTTCATCAAAAGTGAGTCCGCCGGGACTGGTGAAGAGCACGCCCGGTGCGATGGCAGTGTCCAATGCATCGGTATCAATGGTTATCAAATAATAGTCTGCCGCCGGAATCTTTTCGATACAGGCATCGATCCCCTCCCGATGTACTTCACGGGCGCGGATAAAGACGCTACCGAATGCGAGGGCATCCTCGACCTCCCGCTGTCGAGCACTGCCGATACCTCGTAAACCGATTTGCGCCATCCCTTTAACCCAAGGCATCTCCGAAGCCCGTCGCATAACGCTGCTGTAGCCTTCCCGCACCCCGTCGCGCTCATCCCGCCAATCAATATGGGCATCGATATGCACTACGCAAAGGGCACCGCAGACATCATAGGCTCGTATGGCCGGAATAAACCCTCCCTCATCAGTGCCCAATGCAATAGGTATTGCACCGCGGCCCAAAATGTTGCGAATGGCAGCGGTAATACAATCCGGATTTTGTTGACCGCCGGCCGGTTGCTTGTCTATATCCCCGCAATCAACTATCCGGACTTCCCGGCCGGCTAAAAGAACATCATTGAAATCAAAACTATAATGATCCAAATGATCAACAAAAATCGACGATTGCCGGCGGATGGCATCCGGAGCCGTTTCCACCGCGGACTTGGCCGTGGCTGCTCGAAATCTCGAAGGATAGGGGCTGACGTAATGGAGCCCAATGATTGCGATTTCCGCGTCTAATTCGTTGAGTTGTGTGCATACCGGTACTCCCGCGAAACTTTGGGTCGGCGCAGTCATGTATTTCCAGTTATCAGACATGTACTTATCCTCTCATACTAATAAGTTCATTTCCATTCAGACATATTTAATTTTTTAACGGTCCTCTAAATGCGAATTTCAAGTAAATTCCGATTACTTAATGCATACGCAAATCTTTTGTATTTTGCAACACTTCGGATTTGGATATTATTTACAAATCAGCGATCACCAGCAGAGCGTGGACCGGTCCTTTCCAGGGGTCCCCAGCCCCGCTGGTGGTCGCTGATTTAATCAGTTTATTGTGACATTGACGTTCAGCTGCCTGGGGCATTTTTCCGCTTGACACCCAAACATCACTTTCTCTATAGTCAAGGCTTGGTGCTTCGAATCGCAATTACAGTGACATATAATTATTGACCAATCCGACATAATTGCTTACTCAGCACTAAGTCCTGAGTGAATAAATACGTCGTCGCATTTATGAATCGATGGACTTAGGAAACAAGTTCCCACACTGCTCACTCAATTCTCAGCTTGATCTACCCTGACGCTGCAAAAGCTGGAGGGCTTCAGAGCCAAGGCGTCAAGGTTGAAATTGTAGTCGGTTACATTGATCCCTTGACAACACAGGATCTTAAGTTCTCCGGCTTTCCCGCAGGGTAAAGAACATCGCAAAATCGGCCCCATGCTTTGAATTCACCAAGGGGGATATCCGGAAAATGGTGCTTTCACTGCGATAACGGCTTCTATAATAACGGACCATTAGCTACTTTTTGCCAGGTTGTTTATGCAACATTGGGGTTTATCATAACAGCCGATCCACCAGACACAACAACGTATTTCACAATTTCGTATTAGTCCTGAACAAAACAATTGGAGGTCTAAAAATGAAAAAAAGACATGGGTTGAGACACAGGGGTATCACGACGCTAGCGGCTATGGTGTTTTTGGTGTGTTTCCTACTGACAGGGGGAGTGTGGGCAGGTGATTGGCCTAAAGATGTAAATGTCATTACACCGGCCCCGGGAGCATCGGTCCATATGATCGCAGTGGGTATCGGCAAATCCGTACAGGACCATACACCTATTGAGAACTGGATTGTCCAGCCGCTGGGCGGTCCCAAACTCTGGTTGCCCATGATGAGCCAAGGCAAATGTGACTTTGCCAATCACAATGCCGCCGACATTCTGAATGCCTTTCTGGGACGCGGGTTGTACGCCAAACTGGGACCACAGCAGATTCGTACAGTCATTGCGGGGCATGAGTATATGTTTATGTTCTGGACGACGCCTGGTAAAGGCATAAACTCCATCGCCGACTTGAAGGGAAAAGTTGCCTATATAAAATTCAAGGCCAATCCGATGTTTACCGAAATGGCCCAGAACCAGCTTGCCTCTGCTGGTTTGACGTTCAAGGATTTAAAGGCGGTGCTGGCATTTTCAAATATCAAGGAAGCCATCAGCGGCCTAATTGAGGGACGTGTAGATGCCATTCTCTACCCTGTTGTTCCCGGAGCCGTCATGCAGGTAAATGAGGCCAAAGGCGAATGTAAATTCATCAATCTTACCAAACAGCAGGCTGAATTTGTTGCGAAACGGATGGAAGGATACTACATCCAGGATATCGCGGCGGCTGATGCACGCTTCCGCAACATAAGCGCTGTGCCCAATGCAGTATGTTATCAAAGTGCCATGTTCACCTGGTACAATCAGAATACGGACGTCGTCTATGGCGTGACCAAGGCTATTCTGGAAAATTCCGATGAATTCGCTGATTCGCATCCCTCTGCCAAATACTGGTCTCTGTCACATCGGCCGATTAATCTGGCAGTTCCCTATCATGACGGTGCTGTGCAATATTTTAAGGAAAAGGGTCTCTGGACGGCAGAAGCGCAGGCATACCAGGAGAAATTATTGAAAAGACAGGATGAATTGTTGAAAAATAAATAGTTGTATCGGAATCTCTACAGTTTATTGGCCTCCGGCTCGTAGAGCCCACGTCTCGGAGAGCCTACGCCTCGGAGAGAATAACGGTGCTTTCTGCGGATGCTTTATTAGTAAGCCACATGGAATGATGGAACATTGGAATTTTGGAAGATTGGGTATGAAAAGCGGAAAATGGTGTATTCTACAAAAAACAAGGTTACAATCGATGGATACTGCTCCTGATCTTAATCAAAATTTGGAATACTTTTCATACCCTTTTAAGTGATACGGATTAATAAAAAGATGAAGACTCGATCCCATTGATACGAGCTGTCTGGGTTTTTCAACCCTGAACGTTGAACCCTGAACCGCTTAACCTAACCCCAAAAAAAGAATTCTGATATGGATCAGCCCGAAGTCGACAGGCCTTTGCGTGACAGGAATTTAAGATCAAAGCTGGCCCTTGTTGTAGCGGTTCTCTGGTCTGTATACACGCTTTCCTATCTCTGCAATCTTTTCTTTTATCTGGGCCTTGTGATTTACCCCATAACCCACCGGGCCACCAGCGCTGCGCTGATCTGTACACTGGTATTTCTTCTCCTTCCCCCAAAAAAAGGCATGTCAAGGGAAAAACTAAGATGGTATGATGTCCTGCCGATTCTGATTGTCCTTATCGGCTGCGCTTATATCGCTGTAAACGCCAACAATCTGGTTGCTGAAGGGCGGCTGATTACCTATCCCTACGAGATGGTACTGGCCTCCCTCCTTTTTCTGGCCGTCATTGAAGCCGCCCGGCGTGCCATTGGCTGGACTCTGGCGGTCTTGATTATTTTATCCTTTTTTTATGCGGTTTACAGTAACCATTTCCCCGGTTTTCTGCGCAGCACGGGCTTCTCCTACCCGATGGCCTTGGGGTGGATGTACCTCAGTGCCGAAGGATTTTGGGGAATGATCATCGGCATTGTCTCCACAATTGTGGCCGGATTCATTATATTCGGGGGTTTTCTCAAGGCCTTGGGGGCCAGCCAATTCTTCAGTGATCTTGCCCTTGCCTCAGCAGGCTACCTGAGAGGCGGCGCGGCCAAAGCCGCTGTTATTGCCAGCACCTTTTTCGGAACCATTTCGGGTTCTACGGCGGCGAATGTGGCCACCACCGGTCAGATCACGATCCCCCTGATGAAAAGAACTGGTTATGGAAAAAATTTCGCGGGGGCAGTGGAAGCCACCGCCTCTCTTGGTGGGATGTTCATGCCGCCGGTTATGGGAGCAACGGCATTTCTGATCGCTGAATTTCTTCAGATGTCCTATTGGAGTGTCTGTGTTGCTGCCTTTCTGCCTGCCATCGCATATTATACTACCCTGCTTACCCAGGTCGATCTGGAGGCAGCCAAGAAAGGCCTTGAGGGCTTGCCCCAGGAAAGTTTGCCATCCTTGAAAAAAACACTTATGGGCGGCTGGCAGTATCTCTTGCCTTTCGCGCTGCTGCTATTCTTCCTGGGAATTCTGCGCTATTCGGCTCAAACGGCGATCGTCTATACATTGGCGGCTTTGATCCTGGTCAGTTCCTTTAAGAAAGAAAGCCGATTAACCCCCAAAAAATTACTCAATGCCCTGGAGGATTCAGGCAGGGCAATGATGCCGATTATCCCCCTGTGTGCTTCTATCGGTATTCTCATCGGTGCCATCCAAATGACCGGAGCCGGGACCAGATTTACCTCGGAACTGCTTACTATCAGCGGCGGGAATCTGATTGTTATCTTATTGATGACCGGGCTGGCTGCCTTTATATTGGGCATGGGAATGACCGCGGTGGGGGTCTATATTTTAACGGTTGTCCTGCTGGCCCCCGCCTTGATAAAAGCAGGCGTGGTACCGATCGCGGCCCATATGTTTTTATTCTACTTCGGCTGCCTTTCGTTTATCACACCGCCCGTATGCGTTGATGCATTTATCGCTGCCGGCATCTCCGGAGGCCATCCATTCAGGACAGGTTTTCGTGCGATGCGCTTGGGCTTTGCTGCTTATCTGGTTCCCTGGGCCTTTATATTTAACCCCGGCATCCTGATGGTTGGTTCCCCCCAACAAATCATAACCACCTTTTTCTTCGTCACCTTGGGTTCCGTGGCCGTCGGCAGTGCCTTTGAAGGCTTTCTGCTCACAAATCTCAAATGGTGGGAGCGCATCCTGTTGGCACTCAGCGGTATTTGTATATTTATCCCGAATATCGTTTCAAGGGGCTTCGGGTTGGCCTGTCAGGCCGTACTTCTGCTCAGCCAGATCCGGCAAGCAAAAAAGTCTAAGGATTTAAAAGCGAATACAGAACGGGAACAGTTACAAGGAGTATAACATGAAAATCGATATCCATAATCATTTCTATCCTACCAAATTTCTGAAACAACTTGAAAGAGACGGCTCAACCGTTGGACTCAGCGTGGAAACCGATGAATGGGGAAGACAAATCCTTGTTCAGCACGGAAACCGGGTGGTTACGATCACGCCACCCATGAACGACATCGACATGCGTCTGGAGGATATGCACCAGGCCGGGTTTGACATGCAGGTTCTCACGCTGTCGGCTCCCAGTGTAGATATCTTTCCCGAAGAAATAGGTGAAAGCCTGGCCCAGGTCGTTAATGACGAAATTGCCGAGATTTGCCAAAAACACCCGGACCGTTTCATGGCGTTTGCAACCCTGCCCTTCATTGATCCGGATCGAACCGTAAAGGAATTGAAACGCTGCATCGATGAGTTGAAATTCAAAGGTGCCTGTATCGGTACCAACATAAACGGGATGGGGCTGGACGATCAACGTCTGTACCCCTTTTATGAGAGCATGTCCGAATATGATCTGCCGATCCACATACATCCGCGGGCGCCGGTGGATAAGGAAACCTATAAGGATTACCGACTGCTACCGATGATAGGTTTTGAAATGGATATTTGTGTGGCGGTGGTGCGTCTGGTGATGGGCGGCGTGATGGACAAATTCCCGAATCTGAAGTTCATCGTTTCCCATCTGGGCGGTGCCATTCCTTACCTGGCGGAACGGATCCAAAATTGTTACGAAGCCTACCCCGATTGTCAGGAAAATATCTCGGGACCGGCCAGGGATTATCTCAAACGATTTTATTACGATACCGTCAGTTTTTTCGAACCTGCTCTTATGTGTGCCTACGCCTTTGTCGGCGCCGGTCGCATGGTCCTGGGCTCTGACTACCCCCATGTCATCGGAGATATCAAGGAGGCGATTACTTCCATCGAGCAGCTGGATATCCCTCAAACCGACAAAGAGATGATTTATTCCGGCAATATACTGAGATTGATCCATCAGGATGGATAGGAACGTAAATTAAAAAACTTGAACCCTTTTTGACCAATTTATTTTATGCCCGTTCCATGGCCGGGAGAAACGCAATGGAAATTATTCATCTGACAACAGACGTACTCATTGTCGGCGGCGGGTTGGCGGGCACCAATGCCGCCATGGGGGCCGCCGAAAATGGCGCCGGTGTCGTTATCGCCGATAAGGGAAATATAAACCGCAGCGGTGACATCGGCGGCGGTGTGGACCACTTTTTAGCGTTTCTGAATGAAGGCCGGGCGTGGGACACCCAGGATGCCTTCCTGGGCTATGTGGAAAAAATCGGGCGCGGCACAGGCCACCTTTCCATCATCGAATCGGTTTACTGTGCGGAACTGCCCGACGCCATCGAGCGGATGGCGCGGATCGGCAACCCCCTGACCCGGACGGACGGTTCCTTTTACCGAACCGGATCGATGGGCCAGCCCGGCACCTACTGGATCAATTTTAACGGGAAAAAGCTGAAGCCCCGTCTGGGAAAAGCAGTGCGCAAGCTGGGATGCACCGTGCTTGATAAAGTCATGATGGTCGATCTTATCAGTCATCAGGGAGCCGTGGTGGGAGGCCTCGGTTTTCACATCCGCAGTGGGATCTTTTATGTCATTCAGGCCAAAGCCACCATCATCGCCACCGGTAATACCAATCGTTTGTATGAAAATCCCCGTATCAATCCTTTCAACACCTGGCTTTGCCCTTTCGATACCGGCGACGGACAAATCATGGCACTCAGGGCCGGGGCGGCTCTCACCAATATGGAATATATGCGCATGACGCTGCTCCCCAAGGGTTTTGCAGCCCCGGGTTTCAATGCCCTGGTGGGAATGGGCGGTCGCTTTCTCAACAGCCTTGGAGAGTATTATATGGAGAAAAGCCACGCCATGGGCAACCGCGCCCCGCGCTACGACGTGGTATTTCATACGTTAGAAGAAATCCGCAAAGGACACGGCCCCATCTACATCGATTGCCGTCATCTGAACGAAAAGGATTTGACCCACCTGGTGACCACCCTGGGCTATGACAAGGATACCCTGCCGGATTATTTCGAGCAACGGGGAGAAGATTTGGGGACCAGGCCGGTTGAAATTACGGTATCGGAAGGCATGCAGGCGGGTCCGACTGAAGTGACCGGAAGCGGGATAAAGATAGACAAAAATTCTGCCGCAACCATTGCGGGCCTTTTTGCATGCGGTGACGCCTGCGACCATAACCGCTGCGTACATGGGGCCGTTGCCGGCGGGTATAAAGCCGGGAAATCGGCTGCGGCTTTTGCTCAGACCTTCCAGCATGGATATCAGGCACCCGGCTCCATGACCCGGGAACAGATCGATCGGTTTATGGAACCGCTGCATCGCTCATCCGGATATCCCTACCGCCAGATTGAAGATACCATCCGAAAAATTATGGCCGAGCATGTGGGTCCGAGACGGACTGAACACGCTTTGACCCGCGGATTGGAGAAACTCCGACGAGTCGAGCACTATCTGGATGAAATCAGGGCCGATGATCTTCATGAACTTATGCGAACCCACGAAACGCGTTCGATCCTGGCGGTCGGCAAGTTGATGGTCACCACCGCTCTTTATCGAAAGGAGAGTCGCAATAAACCCTACCATCATCGTCTCGATTTCCCGGACAGCGATGATGCCAACTGGTGTGGTCTGGTGGTTGTTCAAAAGGAAGGAGATGAACTATCCTGTGATTTTGAACCAATCAGTTACAAGTGATGCGGCGCTGTCGAATGATGCGCCTGGTTGGAGGATGAAAATGCCCCCCGTTTTTGACATGAAGAAGTGTACCGGCTGCGGCCTGTGTGATGCTATCTGCCCGGCAGACGCGATTTACATGCAGACATCTGAAGTTAACAAAACCCCTTATCTTAAATATCCCGAAGAATGCTGGCACTGTGGGTCTTGCCGACAGGACTGTCCGGAT
>Ga0316196_10000433_pt1 | contig 16167 bp, 14 predicted proteins | sample Eddsed2cm_MG_FD_204938 | JGI IMG/M metagenome (GOLD analysis project Ga0316196, IMG submission 204938) | Coastal sediment microbial communities from Maine, United States - Eddy sediment 2 cm | ecosystem: Environmental > Aquatic > Marine > Coastal > Sediment | place: USA: Maine | collected... | reverse complement strand
TTCAAAACCTGGTTTCGCTTAGCGCTGGTCTTGGACTCGCAATATGCGCCGGTGTTGATTTCCACTAGATTTGCGCTGCACTGATGGGCCAGTTTTAACTGATCGGGATCCGGTTCAATGAATATACCGACCGGAATTCCGCTGTTGACGAGGTTGTCGATCGTTTCGGCCGCACTTGATCCGTGCACCATCAGATCGAGCCCACCTCTGGGTGAATTTTCTTCCCGCATTTCCGGCAGCAGGATGACAATGTCCGGTTTGATGTTCAGCGCCACCCCGAGCATCTCCGAGGTCGGCGCCATTTTGAAAACGAACCGGGTGTGCACGACTTTTCTCAAGACGCGCAGATCGCGATCTTGAATAAAACGCCGGTCTTCGCGCAGATGGACGGCAATGCCGTCAACACCGCCTAATTCCGCCAGAATGGCTGCCGCAGCCGGGTCGGGAACGGCTGACTTGCCGGCTTCCCTGAGTGTGGCCACCGGATCCAGTTGCACGATCAGTTTCGCCATCAACCCTCCTTGGTTAACCGGTTGGCCCGTTGGGTCCGTTTAGCCCGTTGAGCCCGTTTAGACCGTTGACCGGTTAGCTGTCTTCAGCACACTTGATACTCTGTGGGCGAGACGTCAAATGGTGACACAAAATGTCACATGAACCGAATAACGGCATTGACAAGACAACCGACACCATCGGCGCTGATGGTTGAATACACCCTTCAGGTCTGGTTTTCTATAAAAGAAAAGCACCCCTTCTGAAAAAGTGCTCAACTGGCAGATAGGCCAATTGCCTGCAGGCCAACCCGGTTTATCGGCCGGCTGTCCGAATCAGCTCCATCAGCGCCGTACTCTTTTCCGCCATCACCCGGGCGTCAGCGGTGTTTTTCTCGTGGTCATAGCCGAACAGGTGCAGAATGCCGTGCACCAGGAGTCCGTCCAAACGGCTTTCCAACGCCATTCCCGACTCGTTGCCTTCCCGTTCAGCCGTGTCGACCGAGATCACGACATCGCCGAGCAGATAGGGCGAGACATCGGCGAATTCGCCTTCGCGCATCGGAAAGGCGATGACATTGGTCGGTCCCGGCCGGTTCAGATACTGTCGGTTCAATTGAGCGATTGCGGCATCATCGACGAGCAGGATGGAAAGCTCCGCCTCAGGACTGCCCAAGGCGTCTAAGATGACCCGGGCTTTTCTCCGGATTTTCGCAAGGGAAATCCGGTGGTTGTTTTGGCGGTTGTCGATCAGAATTCCCATTTTTGCCTCTTTCGCCGGTGGCCGGTCGCTTTTCGGGATATTCGATGCGGTGGTGATGAATGGCGTTGAGTATTTTGTTGAAGCTCTTGGCGATGTTGTGCAGGTCCTTGAGGGTGAGCTCACAGTTGTCGAGTTGTCCGTCGGAAAAAACCTTGTTGATCAAATTCTGCACAAGGCCCTGGATTCTGGAAGGCGTGGGGTTGGCCAGAGTCCGGGAGGCCGCTTCGACGACATCGGCCAGCATCACAAGCGCCACCTCCCGGGTCTGGGGTTTCGGTCCGGGATATCTGAAATCTTCGATCTTGACGGCGTCTTCGCCCTTTTGCTGCTTGGCCTTGTCATAAAAATAGGTGATCAGACTGGTGCCGTGGTGTTGCTGAATCGTCTCGATAATGGCGGTCCCCAACCGGTTGCGCCGCGCAATTTCGATGCCGTTTTTCACGTGGGCCACCAGAATCAGGCTCGACATGGATGGTGCCAGTTTGTCGTGCCTGTTTTTAACGTTTTGCTGATTTTCGATGAAGTAGAGCGGCTTTTGGATTTTTCCGATATCGTGATAGTAGCCGCAAACCTTGGCCAAAAGTGAGTTGGCACCGATCTCAGAGGCTGCTGCTTCTACCATCGAGCCGACGATCACCGAGTGATGGTAGGTGCCCGGTGCTTCCATGAGCAGTTGTCTGAGGATCGGGCGATCGAGATTGGCCAGTTCGAGCAGTTTGATGTCGGTGGTGTAGTCAAAGGCAATTTCCACTATCGGGATGATTCCCGCGGCCACGATCCCGGAGCCTAAGCCTCCTGAAAATGCGAATATCCAGTCCCACAACAGTTTTGGCCCCGAAATGCTGGACAGATAAATGTCGATGGCGGTGACCAGAATCAGATTCAATAGGCCGAGCGCTGTGCCGGCCTTGATGAAGACCTTCCGTTCTCGGCAGTTGCGTATCCAGTAAGCGGCCATCGTACCGTTTATCAGGAAATAGATAAAAAGGGTGAAATCGGCCTGGAAGATGATGGTCGTCAAAACCGCCATGAGCGCGGCGCAGGGCAGGGCGAGCTCGAAGCCGAGGAACAGGCAGATGATCATCGATCCCGAGGCCAGCGGTGTGCCGTATAGGATAGAGGCTGCGTTCATTTCGGCGGGACCTCTTTCGGCCAGCGATTCGGACAGGAAGACCGACAGCTGCGCCACCAGGAAAAAACCTGCCAGCACAAAGGCGATGAACAACAGGCGCTTGTTCTGCTCGGTATTGGTTCGCCCGAAGTTCGGTCGAAATAACACAAAGGTGGTGCTGAACAGGCACATGACGAGCAGGGCCAAGCCGATGCTGCTCGTAATGACGTTGTCGTTTTTCATGTGCGCTTGAAGTGCGTTGAGTTTCAAGAGCTGGACTTCCGTCACCCGCTCGCCTTCGCGCAAGAGCATCTCTCCGGCTTTAATTTTATACATAACCGGCTTGACGCCTTCGGCGGCCAGATTCCTGCGCTCCTCGGTTTCGCTGCGGTTCAATGTGATGTTGGGTTGGAGCAGGCGTTGGGTGAAATCGATGACGAGACTCCTGAGCGCGTAGTTCTGTTCTTTGAGCAGCGGTTCGCCGACAAAACGGACCATCGATTTCGCCTGGTCCAGATCGTAGAATTGTTTAAGGTCCGTTATCACCCGCTCATTTTTAGTGCCCAGGTCCCTCAAGGCGATGCCTTTGTTGGCGTCTTTGAGCAGCATGGCTCGGTTCGGCACCACCCCTTTGCCCAATACCACCGTTAGGATCTGATTGACGGCCGAGACCACCTGATGTTGAAACCCTTCTTCTACAAGGATCTTAAACGCGTCATCTTTGACGTCGATGCCGATTTTCTGTGCAAAAGCATCCCTGTACTGCCAGATCGGTTTGGTTCCGGTCGGACTCTCGCGTTCCTCCCGGGGCAAGACCGACCGGCCATAGACAGCGACGGTCCGTCGGAGTTCCGGAGCGGCGGCGGCTTGTGCCACGACGGTCTGCAAATCGTCGAATGCGCTGGCGACGCGGGCATCCAGGGCCGGCAGCAGTGCGCTGTCGTAATCGTAGACCGTCAGAACTTCAGTTGCTGTCCGTCGCCGGTTGGCCTCGGTGGCGGTATAATCCTCGATAAAAAAATCCTGCGGGGCTTTGACATCCCGTTCGGCGACATCTCCCAGTTTGTAGGACGGCTGGGTCACAATCAGATGGGGGTAGAGCAGGACGATGAAGAAAACCGTCAGGGCCGGAAGAAGGATCCATCGAAAACTGCGACTTTCGTAAAACAACTTGCGAACCGATTCCGTGTGTTTTTCGATCCCGGTCTGTCGATCTCTGGCGGCAGATTTGGTTGAAGGGGTCGGATTCACTGAACGCCGTCCTCCGTGGATGGCTTTTTACCGTCGTCCAGGTCCTCGTAGGCCTTGATGATATCCTGCACGAGTCGGTGCCTGACGACATCGAACTTCGAAAAAAAGACAAACCGGATGCCTTTGATCCCCTTGAGGATATTCTTCGCCTGCACGAGCCCCGAGGGTCTGTCTGTCGGCAAGTCGATCTGAGTTATGTCCCCGGTGATGACCGCCTTGGAATTGAATCCGATGCGGGTCAGAAACATTTTCATCTGTTCGGAGGTCGTGTTTTGGGCCTCATCCAGAATGATAAAGGCGTCATTCAACGTTCTCCCGCGCATGAAGGCGATCGGGGCCACCTCTATGATGCCCTGATGCATCAGGCTGTTAACCTTCTCAAAGCGCATCATATCGTGAAGGGCATCATAGAGCGGTCGCAGGTATGGGTCGACTTTTTCGGCCAGATCTCCGGGCAGAAATCCCAAAGCTTCCCCGGCCTCGACCGCCGGGCGTGTCAGGACGATACGGCTGAGCCGCCCTTTGTTGAGCGCCTCTACGGCCATGGCCATTGCTAGATAGGTCTTGCCGGTGCCGGCAGGTCCGATACCGAACACGATGTCATGGTTTCGTATGGCATCGATATATTCTTTCTGGGCCGGACTCTTGGGTGCGATGAAGCTTTGTTTGGATTTGACCAGGACCGTGTCCAGGAAGATGTCTTTCAGTTTGGCCCTGTCATTGCCGCTCAACACGTTGATGGCATAGTCCACATCATTGGGGTGGACAGGAAAGTTGGCCTCCAGAAGTCCGTATAACTGATTCAACAGGTTTTCGGCCAGGCGGGCGGCAATCACCTCGCCTTCGATAAAAACGGTGTTGCCCCTTGCGTTGATGCGCACCTCGAGAGCGCCGGCAATTTTTTGGAGGTTGCCGTTGTGTTCACCGAACAGCTGACGGGCCAGACCGATTTCGGGAAAGGTCAGTTTGGCGCTGTAAGACTCGACGTCGGCATCGACGTCTCCGGCAGTATGCGGTTTCATTCAATATATCCCAATTATGGTATCAATAAAGCAGTCGATATAGGCCCGACATCCGGTCGTCTGAGACCACCGGCGTCTTCGGGCTCCCGTTACCGGTCATTCGCCGGTTAAGCTGATTTTTTATCACACCTACTCATTCAAATGCAACGATCATTCAATTACGACACAAGCCGGCCGAAAAACACCTTGACTCAAAACGACAGTCGATGCTAATTTCAACGGTTACTATCGATTTATAAACGGAAATTCACTTATCGGCTGCCTTAGGGTTCGCGAAAAAACAAGTTGGCAATTTCGGGCGTTGAGGCGCCCGGCCGGCAAGGCGCGAAAACGAAGGAATATCTATATATTCCTTCGTTTTCGTACCGGCAGCCGGACGGGGTGCATCGGCGTCTGAAATGTAACCTTATTTTTAAGCGAAACCTTAGCTCGCGGCTTAAAGGATGCCATGAATCCTTTTGACATACTGACCATCGTGATCCTTGCCTACAGTGTCATCAGGGGCATCTTTCGGGGTCTCATCAAAGAGATGTCGTCGATCGTCGGGGTCCTGGCGGGTTATTATGCCGCCTATTCCTACTACGCCGACATCGCCGCAGTTTTGTCCCGCTGGATAACGAACACGGCGTATGACAACATCGTGAGTTTCCTGGTTTTGTTCAGTGTGGTTTTTCTCATTGTCAGCGCCCTTGGCGTGATCCTCAAATACGTCCTCCGCATTGCCTTCATGGGCTGGCTCGACCGCATCTGCGGAGCCGCCTTCGGATTGGCCAAGGCAATACTGATTGTGGCCGTACTGTTGATCGTGTTGACCACTTTTCTGCCGCAGAACGCACCTATCGTAACCAATTCCGTATTGGCACCGCACGTGACCACCGTGTCTGAAATAATGGTCAAAGTCGTTTCCAAGGACATGAAACAAAAATTTTACACCAAGATGGAGGCCTTGAAAAAGTCCTGGAAGCTCAGCCCGTGACATCGAAGCCACAACCAGAGATGACCTCCGAACGGTTCCGGGATTTGATACAGCTGATTCAGACGCTCAGGGGGCCTGACGGGTGCCCGTGGGACAAAAAGCAGACACCCCGATCGATCGCCCTGTATCTGATCGAAGAGATTTATGAACTGGTGGAAGCGATCGAATCAGGAAATTCCGATAACATTCGTGAAGAACTCGGAGACGTTTTGTTCCAGGTTTTCTTCATCGCCGAACTGTTTCGTGAAGGGGGTCGGTTCGACATCGGTGAGGTTGCGCTTCGAACGACCAAGAAAATGATCGGGCGACATCCACATGTTTTCGGTGCCGACCGGTTGGACAGTAGCGAAGCCGTCCGCGAACGATGGCATAAAATCAAACGGCACGAGAAAAAAAGCACAGAAACGAAATCGGTGCTCGATTCCATACCGGTGCAGTTGCCGGCGCTGATGAGAGCCTACAGGATTTCCGAACGTGTCGCCCGCGAAGGGTTCGACTGGGAGGATATTGCCGGGGTCATGGAAAAAGTCGAAGAGGAGTGGGCCGAGTTCAAAAACGCTCAAAGGGCTGATCGGCGGGAACAGGCGGCCATGGAACTCGGCGATGTTTTTTTCTCGCTGGTAAATGTCGCCCGTTTTGCCCATATCCATCCGGAAACCGTCCTGACGGGTGCGATCAAAAAGTTCGAGTGTCGCTTTAAAGAATTGGAGAAGCGCGCCGCCGAACGTGGAGTGACAATGGAGAGCCGGTCCCAAGCAGAATTAGATAGAATTTGGGAGCAAATCAAAACGGAAGAAGACATAAACCGGGATGTTTAGCCGCTGTTTTTCCCAAGGCCTTTGCCGCGGGCTCGTCTTTGCGGCATCCTTTAAGCACTATAGGCTTTAAGATAATGGTTTGGACTGCGTATCGGTCGTTGGCGTATTACAATACAGCCTTCTCCCTCCGGCCTTGCCCAAACCATTATCTTAAAGCCTATAGGCCATCGCGGCGGCCGGTCTCGGATCAAAAGCGGTCTATAGTGGTCCGATCCCCGAGTTTTTGCAGGGCGGTTGAAAATAGACTACGACCGCAGCCCTTATAGGCCCCAGAAATAGACGACTTTTAACTTCCCAGAATAAACCGGTCAAGCAATTTCGCTCAAAGGAACGTACCCCGGCGGAATTGCCTTAACGAGTTTACCCCTGCGATCATATTTTTCGAGGACTATTTTTCCTTCCTCGAAACGTTGCCGGGTGGTGGTGTCGGTTTTTTCATCATCTGACGGCTGACGTCCTAAGCTCCGGCTTTCATCGGTCTTTTCGACCGGACGCTTTTGCCTGTCCTGCATTTCTTTTTGTACCGCAACCTCTCTGTCATTGACCGCGCTGCTGAGACTCGCACGCGTGGTCTGTTGCACGATGGCTTCTCCAATGGCATTGATCATGTCTTGCTACCTCCTGTACTGCGCGCTCGATATTCGGACTCAAGGCGTATCGGCCCCAGACGATAAAGGGCCGATTTTGTCCCTGATTTATCGCCTCGTGGCACATCCCTGAAACCCGGTTAAAAGGCAGCGGTCTATGGTTCCCCTGTCGTTTGCTTTATATCAACCGCTGCCGCTTCAAACGGAAGATGAGTGCGCGCTGCGATCCATTATCTTTCTGACCAACTCCTCGAACCGCCGGGCCAGAAAATCGGCATCTTCAACCGATAATGTATTCGTTTTCTTCTCTGCTTCACCCCGGATGACATTGTAAATAAATTTGGCATTGCGGCTATTCGGGGCTCTGCTTGGACCTTTCGATTCTTCTTTAAGGTTTTCGCTTATTCTCGTCTCACTTTTGTCCTTGCTGCCGCCGTTTCTGATGCGGGCAACGATGTCCGACGCAATTCGTTCAATAAGGTTCTGGCGCTTGCCTTCGATCGATATGTCAATGGCGTCCGACACCGGTTTGCGACCGGCCAGGTTGTCGGGAGCCGGCGCCCTGCACTTGCTCAGTTGGTTGGTGTAAACTTTCAAGACATTGTGCATCTGATAATTCGTTATGTACATGTCGCATCACCGCTGTTTTGCTGTGGTCTGAAAAAAATTCCAGCCGGCTGTGATTGCCTGAGTTTGTTATCGGCCCTATGGTTTGAAACCTTGAACAATAAATTTCCAATCGTCTCCAGAAAAATTGATGATTCCATAAGGATTCAAGGGGTCCAGGGTTCAAGGATCCAAAAATACTTATAAATTACATATAGTTAAAAGATGGGCCAAAGTTTTATTGATTGTATTTAAACGTTTATTGGGAAACCGAGAAACAGAAAGGGTGTCGGAACTTCAACGGGATTTTGGGGAGGTTGACAGGATGTTTAAGGAATTAATAAAAAAACAAATAGTTGAATACAAAAAATCTGCAAGCAATTAATGATCAAGGTTGGTGTGTTGCGAATTTATGAAGAGAATCAGATGGTATCGGGTTTGATTCAAGAATTCTTAGATAATAGAATTGCTGGTAATCCAGCGGTGTTAACAAAAATCAGAAACAACATCAAAGCAATCAAATAGAATAGTTTTGAGTTCAAGTATAATGGGAAACCATTAGCAAACTTTTTCCTCCTCTCTACTATATGTTTAGGCCTCTCTAAGATATTGATTCTCCTATTAATTTTAATCCATGCGGAGAATCCGGCCCGTATTTTTTCGCCTGCGTAAATGAAAGTTGCTATTCCAACTGCAACAATAACTGGGTAAATTTCGACGAAAATAAATGAGTCAACGATGTATCTCATGACCTCGATTGATTTTTGTATTATTTCCATCTCTTATATCTCCGAAAAAAAGCATTTTTACGAGATCATCACGTTTAATCCTCGAAGTTTCCTTCCGGCCCCTTGGTCGATTGGATGGATCGGGCCCGGTGGACGATTTTTTCCGGTGTCCAATCAACCGAATCTTCGATTCTCTCGGCCTTGGGACCTGGATCATAACTCGCGGACGATAGAATCGTTTGAACGGCCAAAGGGGCCGTATCAGACGCATTGAAAACATTGACCATAAGATGGTACGCAAAGTCTTCGACCCGCCGAACCATGCGCTCCCGGATATCCAGGGGCTGGCCGAGGAGCTTGTTTTCGAAAGGCAGGTTGAGCTTTTTATAGTTGCCGGCTTTGAGGCCGTTGGCCTGCGCATAGGCGACCATCTGCCGCCACATGTCTTCAGTGACTCCCTGGCCTTCAACTTTTACAAAATTGCCCTGCTCATCGAGCAGGGCGTTTCCGTAGTCATTGACCTCCAGTCCCCAGGAAATCATTTGCAGGGCGGTGGCCACGTTGGCCTTGGTGGTCCGGGTATTGTCGGCAATCTGCTTGAGCCGCTCCGTGCTGTTGCCGGAGGTGCCGTGCTGGGCGCCGGACACGTTGAATTTGGCGAGCGCAGTATGAATCTGCCGGGTCAAATCGACTTGAATACCCTGTGCGCTGGCCTCGATTCCATGAGTGGTGCCGTTGTTCAAGGCGATCCAGTCCGGGAAGATGTCATGAGCATTCAGACCCTGCATGAGAAAAAGGGCTTCCGACACGGTGGATAGGCCTTCTTTCCCCTTAATTTCACCTACTTCGGTTTCGAGCCCCGCCCAATCCGGTATGCATCGATTGAGCGCGATGCTCGCAAGCAGGTTTTGGTCGTCGGGCAGGTGGGAGGCATCGATGGCGATCGATGTAACCCCGGCTTCGAAAAGCGTCGGGATCTCGATTTCTGCCGCTGCAATATCGGTATCGCTTTTAATACCGTAATGGTCAGCGTGGACGGCAACCGGTATCGTAATGCCAAGTTCATTGCAGGCGGCATCTACCTGACGGGCGATGTTCCAATAGTTAACGGCGCAATAGGCGCTGGCGCCGCCTTCTGATTTTGCGATTTCGACGATGAGGGCCGCGTTGGCTCTTTGAGCGGCGCGCAGCACTCCTCGGATGATAATATTGCTTCGACCATTGGCGGCCATGGCGATTGCCCGGCCCTTGGCCAGCATTGCACGGTCGACGAATTTGCCACTCACGATAAGGGCTCTCGAGTTGGGAAAAAGACGCTCAATGGTGGGGGGACGACCGATGCGCAGGGCTTCTTCGAATTCTTTGGCGGAAAAATTTGTCATTTAAAAAATCCTTTATTATCGATTAGATATTTATATTAGCTCAACAATTACAACAAGAATTTAGGGGGAGAGCCAGCGCCGTCTTGTTTGATGTCCGATCGGAATGGGGGGATCGCGTCACGGTTCCGGAGACGTCGATTGGGTACGGATGCCGGTCAGGATTTCTGTAATTTCCGATTCATATGATGCCGGTGCGTAAAGGTCACCCCATCCCTTTTGAAGTTGAAACAGCCCATCATAAGCCGTGTCGTGAAACGAGCGTATCCGATGGGGAATGTGTTGTTCCGTGAGGATGGATTCCACAACCTGGGCTTCCACGAGGCTCTCCAGGGTCGCTATTTTGACAAATTCATTGGTGATGTGAGGTGACATGGCGGCAAGATTCTCAGGAGTCCTCCGCCGGAGAGATCCGACGGGTAATCCGGTTTATTGGGTGGCGCCGCCCAGCGGCGGCGACCTTTAGGGGGTCGTCGATTTCGATTTTTGTCTGGCCTTGTTTTCCTGGCCGACTCTGGCGTTGTAATTCTCTACATCAGTAAAAAATTCTTTTCGCTTCCGGTCGTGCTCTTGTAATTTTGCGTTCAACTTCCGGACGCTTTCGTTATACTGGTCCGCAGCGGCCCTGTTCTTGACGGTCTTTTTCATTTCGTTCAGATGGGCATTTTCCTTCAAGAGCGCTTCGTACTCGCCGGCCAATTCGGCTTTTCTTTGATCCAGCGCTTTTAACTGTTTGTCGAAATCGAGTGATTCGCCGTCATCACGCGTTTTGCTCGACGCGGTTTTGTCTACACCCGGTTCGCCGGCAGGGTCAATTTTGGCCTGAGACGTTTTTGCGGGCGCCGGCTGCCGATATTCTTCGTATCCTCGGACCTGTTTCCTCTGATCGGCGGGCACTTGATTAAAATCGTCCGTAAAATGGACATTGCCCTTTTCATCCACGTATTTGTAAAATTCTGCCGAAGCTGCGCCCGTGAATACGAGAAAAACAAGCGGAATGATGATTTTCAGCAAGTACATAAAAAATAACCTCCTTTCAGGAGCTTATGAAATAAACATCAAGTTATGATTTAAAAATTTGTCAAGTCGTGCTCGAGTTCGCTCGGCAATAAACAGGTAGACTTTCGAATACAATATAATTTAGCATATCGGCGCCTGTTTTGCAAATATTCTCGGGTGCATGAGGCCGGCAGCCCTTCATTTTCGGTTATGCCTGCTATTCAATTTTACTACGGCCTGTGATATGTTCCTATCTCTGGCGAAGTGAGGATAGGGGGTCGTTTTCCCCGGCCCGTTCACCCGTTAAATTGGAGCTCGGCAGGCCGGCACATCTACCGTGACGGACTTCGATTCGGGGAGATGCAACGATGTTGACCGAAAAAGAAAAGATGGAGACGTTGAGTCGATTGGTCATTCAATTGAATCGGGTCAGTGACCTCGACATCCTCATGGAGCATATTCTTACCCAGGCCAGGCGCTTTGTGAATGCGGATGCAGGGTCGATTTACATTGCCGAAGATAAGATCCTGCAGTTTACTTATACCCAGAATGACACCCTCCAGAAACGGCTCTCGAAAGGCGAAAAACTGATCTATTCGACCTTTTCCCTGCCAGTCAACGAGCAGAGTATTGCCGGGTACGTCGCCTCAACGGGAAAGCCTCTGAATATCGCTCATGTTTATGAAATCGAAGCGACCGCGCCGTACAACTTCAGCAAAGAATTCGATGAGGCGTCTCGCTACGCCACCCGCAGCGCGCTGACCATTCCCTTGAAATCCGCCAATGGGTCAATCCTGGGTATCCTGCAAATCATCAATGCTCAGGATGACGATAAGAACGTCATCTCATTTTCCGAAAAAGACGAAAAAATGATGCTGCAATTCGCCAGTATTGCCGCTGTGGCGTTGGAGCGTGCCCAGATGACGCGTGCCATCATCCTGAGGATGATCCGCATGGCTGAACTGCGGGATCCGAAGGAAACCGGCGCCCATGTCAATCGCGTCGGTGGTTTCGCGGTTGAAATTTATGAAAAATGGGCCAACCTGCGCAATTTACCGCAGAGAGAAATCGATTTGAATCGTGATCTGCTCCGCATGGCGGCCATGCTTCACGATGTCGGCAAGGTTGCCATTTCGGATTTGATTCTCAAAAAACCGGGTCGTTTCAACAGCGATGAATACGAGATAATGAAACAGCACACGGTGCTGGGGGCGCAATTGTTCTTGGGACGGCAATCTGAATTCGATGACGCCGCTTCACAGGTTGCCCTGACACACCATGAAAAGTGGGATGGATCGGGATATCCCGGCCATATCGATCTGGTCAACGGCTTGCCGCTCAACGGTCATACCGATCCTGCCGGCCGGCCCCGGGGCAAGAAGGGGACCGAAATTCCCCTTTTTGGCAGAATCGTTGCCCTGGCCGATGTCTACGATGCCCTCTCCTCGGCCCGAATTTACAAGGAAGCCTGGAACGAATCCGATGTTCTGACCACTTTGGAAAATGATGCCGGTTCACACTTCGACCCTGAACTTGTTGACATATTCTTTTCAATCATCGACATCATCCGTTCGATACAAAACCGTTATGCGGACGATGCATGACCGCGAAAACGAGCCGGTGGTGACAGGGGGCAACGCGATTCAACTTGCACTGCGCCGAGGGAGCAGGCGCATTTTCGTGAATGCCCCGGCATCGTGATATTTCAGCTCTGGAAGTCAATCCAATCCTTGAACCGCATGCCGGAATCCGGTATGCAGTCAACGGGCTTTCGGTCTTGATCATCAGCTGACATGCACCGTTGACCGAAAGGTTTCTGGGGATATTTTCGCGGTGTGTATCAGTAAACGGATCATCACAATCGACGAGATTAAGATTCTCATGAAAACAGGCGCAAAGAAACTCATCATCCTGCTGTTCGGCGGCCTCCTGTTCGTATGGGCCTGTGCCCCGCGACCCGTTGTGGTGTCAGAACCGGTTCCGACGGCGGTTTACCCCGGACAAAACACAGTGCTCGAAGCCGATGGGTTTTTCGAAGCTCGGAACTACGAAAAAGCCCTCGACTATTACCGGCAATACCTGGACCAGTATCCGGACGGACCGGCCGCAGCTGCGGTACTGCTGCGCATCGGCACCGTTCAGAACGCTCTGGGCCAATACGAGTCGGCCCGGGATTCGTTCAACCGCTTGCTGGCCGATTACCCCCTTAACGAGCTTGCGGGTGATGCCAAAGTCGGAATTTTGGCGTCGTATTACGGAGAAGGCTTATACGACAATGCCGTTCGGCTGGGCGCGATGATGCTCGAGCAGCCCTTGACCAAAAGCCAGGAGGCCCGCACACACGAAATTCTGGGCGATACTTATCTTGCGCTGCAGTCTCCCGAGGATGCCGTTTATTTTTATACCATGGCCTACCGTTCAGCAGAGGCGCCGCGGTCGATGTTGATCCAGGACAAGCTGAAGACCGCCATCAACCTGTTGAATACCAGCGACATTGTTGCCTTGCTGGGACATGTGCAAGACGATCTGCCCCGGAGCTATCTGATGTATCAGCTCGGGGTCAACCTGGCCGCAGAAAGCAATTACGATCAAGCCGCTCAGGCCCTCTCGGATTTTCTGGCGGCCTATCCGGCGCACGAATACAACCAGCAGGCCCGCCAGATGTTGGAAGAGCTCTCCGGTCGAACCGTTTACAACCGGACCACCATCGGGTGCTTGCTGCCGCTCAGCGGTCGGTATAAAGTGTACGGCGACAGGGCGATGAAGGGCGTTGAAATTGCACTGGCCCGATTCAACCAGCAGAACATCGGTGGCCAGCCCGTTCAGTTGGTTGTAAAGGACAGCGGTTCCGATCCCGGTATGTTGACCGTGGCGATCGAGGAGCTCGTCCAGGCAAGGGTTGCCGCAATCATCGGTCCGCTCGTCGATGCCGAATATGCGGCCGAGATCGCCCAGAAAAACGGCATCCCCATTGTCACTTTCACCCAGAAAGAGAATATTACGGAGATCGGGGACTGGGTTTTCCGCAATTTTATAACCCCGGAAATGCAAGTAAAGCAGATTGTTGGCTATGCCGCAGACGTTCTTGGGGCGCGCAACTTCGTCATCCTTTACCCTGAAGAAAAATACGGCGCCACGTTCATGAATCTTTTCTGGGATGAGGTCATTCAGCATGGGGGGCGCGTCGTCGGTGTCGAGTCCTACGATCCGTCTCAGACCGATTTTGCAGAACCGATCAAAAAGCTCGTCGGTCAGTTCTACGATACGCCCTGGGATTTAAAGGACATCGTTCGCCCCCCGCAGGATTCCGATACCACAACCAACGAGGAGCAGGAAATAAGTCGCGGCGACAGGGGGCGAAGGGAAGATGAAGGGCCCGAGGCGATCGTCGATTTCGATGCGATTTTCATCCCCGATGCCCCGGCGAAAGCCGGACTGATCGTTCCCCAACTGGCCTATTACGATATCGAGGATGTGTATCTATTGGGAACGAACTTATGGCATTCGCCTAAAATGATCGAAATGGCAAGGGATTATGTTCAGGGGGCCATCATGCCCGACGGCTTTTTCCCTGATAGCCAGAATTTGCGGGTCCGGGAGTTCGTCAAGCTGTTTGAGGACACTTACGCTGAGACGCCGGGCGTCATTGAGGCCACGGCCTATGATACCGCCATGATGCTCTTTCAGATTTGTCAGCACCCCGATGTACAATCGAGGACCGCCATCAAAGAGGAACTCCTTAGATTGAGAGACTTTCCCGGCGTTACCGGCTTAACCTCATTCGACGGTCAGCGTGATGCGCTAAAAGAGCTCAGCATGCTCAGAATCGAAGGTGACGGGTTCGTGGAATTGAAATAAAGGGTCGCTTGCAGGCGGCCTATTCGACGCTGTTTCGCAGCGATCCTTGTCCGGTGGCTTCCAGCACTGTGCGCCACAGCTTGCCGCAGGCTGTGACCCGTTTGCGCTTGCCGGCCGAGAGACTCATCGGCACGTGCACAAAGAAATTGTTCCAGTGGCTGACCAGCATTCTCGTTTTTCCCGCTATGCCGGCATGCACGGCATCACGCCCCAAAAAACCGCAGAAAACACTGTCGTTGGCGTTGGCCGGCAGGCTTCGGATCATGTAGCTGGGGTCGATGTACTTCAGTGAAATCTCGGCCCCACGGGATGCGAAATGTGCCTTGATGCTGTCGCGTAGAAAAATTCCGATGTCCTTTAATTTCACGTTTCCGGAGGCATCCCGTTCTTCCTCGGATCCCTCGAACAATTTTTGGCCGAAGCCCTCGGCCACGACGACGACGGCATGGCCTCTGAGTTTCAACCGTTCTTCGAGGCTTCGCAGAAAGCCTTTATCACCGTCCAGGTCGACCTCGATTTCCGGGATCAGGACAAAATTGACATCTTGTTGAGCAATAGCGGCCGTTGCCGCAATGAATCCGGAATGACGGCCCATCAATTTGATCAACCCTATCCCGTTCGGATAGCCCTTGGCTTCGTTGTGAGCCCCCTGAATAGCCCGGGTGGCCACATCAACGGCCGTGTCGAAACCAAATGAACGCGAGACCATGATAATGTCGTTGTCGATGGTCTTGGGGATACCGATGATGCTGATTTTCAGGCTGCGCTCCTTGATCGCGTCGGCCAGTGCCGAGGCGGCCCTCAGAGTTCCATCACCGCCGATCATAAACAGGATGCCGATGTTCATCCGCTCCAAGCTGTCCACGATTTCATCGACCGACTGCGGTCCGCGTGACGAGCCGAGGATCGAACCGCCGGTGTCCAAAATGTTGGCGACGACCTCCGGTTTCAGGGCGATCACGTCGTGGCCGTATTTGGGGATGAACCCCTGGAGGCCGTAACGTATTCCAAAAATATTGCGGACACCGTATCCATAGTAGAGTTGCAACACGATCGATCGGATGATGTCGTTGAGACCCGGACAGAGACCGCCGCAGGTCACCATCGCACACTTGAGCTTGCTGGGATCGAAATAGATTTTTTCCCTGGGGCCGGCCAGTTCGAAAGAGGGGGGGTCGATTCCGGCTTCAATCAGCTGCTTTATTTTGTCGATATCGACGTCCAGTGACACTCGGTCTGTGTCTGCAACGAAACTGTTGCAGCGTGAATCGTCGAGCGGCGGTTTGACCGGTGACGGTATTTTCGAGGGCCCCAGAGTGGGTATCCTGGTGTCGATGATGTCGAACTCTTCCATAAATTGCCTCTCTATATAGGTATTTTTAACCTTAAATCATATCTCTTTTTCAGTGAAAAGCCAAACATGCTTTGGCACTGATTTTTAATAAAGACGGAAAAACATCAAGGCGCAGGGCCTGCGGACCGACGGCACGTCGTATAGACGACCAGCGGCTCCGTGTCAACCCGTGTTCGATCGGGCCATATTCGACCAGTCTTTACATTATAATAACCCGATGAACACTT
>Ga0316196_10000431_pt1 | contig 16183 bp, 11 predicted proteins | sample Eddsed2cm_MG_FD_204938 | JGI IMG/M metagenome (GOLD analysis project Ga0316196, IMG submission 204938) | Coastal sediment microbial communities from Maine, United States - Eddy sediment 2 cm | ecosystem: Environmental > Aquatic > Marine > Coastal > Sediment | place: USA: Maine | collected... | reverse complement strand
TAACTGGGACTATGACCGTCGTGGAATCTGGGTAGATGATGGCTGTAGTGGAAAGTTTCATGTTGAAACACACGAGGAAAATAATAGCCATGACAGCAGTTCAAATGCTGCTGCCGCTGCCGGCGTAGTAATAGGGGCGGCCATACTTGGAGCCCTGATTAGCAATAGCAATCATGATGACAAATATAAGTATAACGATGAGAACTACCAGGGTAGCCGCCATACATCCTATGTTCCTGGCTGGATGGTCGGAAAATTCAGAGGCTACAACCCTGATTACGGGGCTGATGTTGTCATGAAAATCTCGTCAGATGGACGTGTAAAAGCCCACATAAATGATCAGAAAATCACTGGGTGGATAAACGATGAACGCCTGCATGTCGGCAATACTGTTTTTGATATCGACCGCACCAATCACGGCTTTGTCACCAGCCAGGTAGGCGACCGACATAATGAAGTTCGTTACCACAGGGTCAATTGATACCTGGTTACTAAAAATCGTAACAAGTTGCTAGCCCATATAAACTCAGGCCGGGTACTGATGCATCTCCCTTCTGCATGCCATCAGCTTCGAAGCAAGTGGTGATCATTCGCCTCCTGTTTATTTTTTTCTTTTTACTGCGCCCGTAAACGCGGAGGATAGCTATACCTCACTATGGCAAAGAGGTGATCCGGAATTACAGTCCCGGCTCGATGCAATGGTAAAGATTAAGGGCTAGTGCCTCATGTGGCGGCGAGACGTCTGTCGCTGGTGCTGGCAGAGTTATCTGATATCCACCACTCGAGCGCGTAGAACGTGAGGATTTCCTGCAAATACTAATATGTTAGAAATTAACGCGGTATCGCTTGCATCATGAGGATCACGGTGGTGGTATGGGTCGGTAAGGATTATGCAGAACAAGGCACTTACCAGCGTGACTCACTGTACAATCTTTCACATGGTGCGACTGCAATGCAGGTGGTGCGCTTCTCCTATCTGCTGGATACCACAATCAACTGGTCAATCCGAAACTGACCCGTAAGATGAAGCAGACCCTGTCTAAACCGGGCATTACACAAGTTTGTACTGGGGCTAAAATCACTTCCCGGTGTAGAGGTTTACCGCAAGTCGGTAACGTGGCGCGAGTATCATGCCGATAGTGCACTGGTGGAAGCACCTGAGCATAAATATATCATCATAGGACTGGCCAGGCATAAGAATGGTAACCGCTAGCTTACCGTCCTGGTCGCGCCGCTGCATGATCTGACAGTGAAGCACCGAATCTTACCGGGGGAATGACTGACCAGATCAAGCGGCGCCCATGCGCGCTGGGTGATTATCCGTTCTCGTCAGTTCCTATTCTCGTAGACGAGTTTCCAGTTGTTCCAAACGAAGATATTTTTGGATCGTCCTTCTGAACGATGCCTGGCCTTTACGGTTCCACCTTCACGACTCGATATGTAGTAACCATCACCCGTGTCCTTGAAGACAAACTTACGACCACTGTCCATCTTGAGTACATACTTGTCCACACGTGATGATGAATTCTGCTTCATCCTGCAGCCCTGAGTAAAAATCACACTATCTCTGTCGCGATCGACCAGCTTGCATCTACCGTTTCTTTCCTTGTTATCGACTTTGTCATCATGACCCCAGTAGTCATCGTCGCGTGAAAGGATTTTGAAGAAACCTCGGCAGCCATTATCGACCCAGATTGCTCCATCTTCATAACCCCAGCTCTTGCCGCGTCGGCAGCTGGCGTTGGAGATTTTGTGATCCAGTTCGGCTTTGCCTCTCGTATGAGATTCACACCGAGTGTAGTTGCCGTGGCGGCTCTCGCATCTGACGATTTCACCGGGCTCTGCGTAGGCAGCAGATACCGGGATAGCCAGCATGCACAGGGAAATAGTGAATGCCAGGGATAATTCTGATTTGAACGACATAATTTCTCACTCCTTTGGTTTATTGGATTTGGTCTTGTCATGCTGAGGCTTCTTAGTTGGCCTTGACCGGGGTGCTGCTCGCTTCACCTGCATGATATTTCTCCATCATGCGCTGAATCCATGTCCCCAGAGACTGGTGTGCAACTGCAGAGTTTACACGTAAAACATTTGAGATTAGCGTCACGATATAATGTAAATCTCTTGACTGGGCAGGGCTTTCAACGATGGCGACTGAGTTCATGTAGTTGACTTTATTGCCTTTGTATTTACCACAGCTGAAGCCTTCTTCTTTCATGCAGCTATACAGGGAGCCTGATTTAAAATACACCGCTGCTTCACTTAGCGCCGGACTTGACGCATAACGAATCCGTCGTTCTGTCATATAAATGAGGCGCTTTAGCTGTCGGCTGCTGAACTCGTCTACCAGTCGGCCCTGCTCCATGCGCAGCATGAATTCCATCAATGCGCGTGATGTTGCATAGCTGTTGCCACCGCCGTTGACTATGTGCTTACCCTGACGGGTAAAAAAACTGCCCTGCCGGATTTGAGTCAGATCGAAGCCGTTGCGAGTTAACGGTTCGAAAAATGTGCGCTGGAACAACGCCGTAAGCTCTTTACCTGGAGTTTGTTTAAAAAAGCGCTGAATTTCCTCTTCTGAGGGAGGGTAAGCCTTGCCATACTGACGCATTAACATCGCCTCGCGCATCACCATTGCAGCCGCTGAATTTGAACTGACTGAAAGCATCCAGTCCAGGTAGTTCCAGAGTGTTGCCTGTTGCCCGACATGTATCACATGGCGGCTGAGTTCTCGTGTTTCGACATTGAAATCACGCACTTTGTGATGATCGGACACTGAAAACTCATCCGCAGTAACAATAGTGTTCTTCAGTATTTGCCGTCTTTTTTCCAGGTCATCAGGCCAGTTGTCCGCCAGTGCCTGAAACAGGCCTAATGCGCCGATCAATTTCCCAATACTGCCAACATTCTGACGATAGTCACCTCGGTATTCCGCAAACCGTGGTTTGTCGGGGTTAGTCAGATCCAGTACTGAAATACCGTAACGATCAGCTTCCTTACCTAGCAGGCTTTTGATCTCCTGGGTAAATTCAGGATCCGGTTGCGGTAAATTCATATCACGATGGTTTAACAGGCGAAGGTCAACTTGTTGAGTGCTGAGCAAGGCACCGGGCGGCTGCTTGCTGCCTTTGATAACACCTTCATGAGCCAGGCGTGCCGCTTCCACGCGACGGATCCCAGTTTCCTCATAGCCATCCAGTGGATAGCCGTACACAACGACAGGACTCAGTAATAATGAAGCAGCGATAAACCATATAAATATATTTTTCATTTGCCGGGGACTCCTGTCATGTCAACAGACTGATTCATATGGCCCTGCAGTGACTTATCCATGTTGGCGAGGTAATTACTGCCCTGGGCTTTGCGGCTCTGCAGGAATGGCCGCAACTGGAACAGGTGAAGTTCACCATCAAGGAATCCAAACTCGATATCGGCAGGTGAACTGTTGCCTTCATCGTCAGTGATGGGTGGGAATTTCTCAGGAAGTTCCCTGGCAAACTTAACCAGCAGCTGGATTTCATCTGGTTTCAACACCCATTCTGACCCGCTGACAGGAAATTTAGCTATACCGCCCTGCGCCACAGGCAATCTGCGCCAGGGTGCCGTTGCTGTCGCCAGCAATCGCACTGAACCATCGGCAGTGCTAATGCGTAGAGATTCAGCCGACTGGCCATCAACGGCTCCACCGACACCTTCATTTACTGCTACGGATAGTGTATTACGATCACCTGTATCAATATCAGCAGTCACCATAACACCGGATTTATCATTCGCCACTGAACGCAGCAGTAATACGGCGGGATAGACATGCTGTGGTTCTTCCATGTGCGACTGACGCCAGGCAAAAGCACGTGCTGTAAAAGGTGAAGCCCATACACTATTAATGGCTTTGACAACACCATCGAAACCAATCACATTCGGCAAGGTCAGGTTGAGGCCTGCTCCAGTGAAACCCGCGAGGTCTTCGACATTGGTATCAGAGCGGACAAACACACCCAGGTCAGTTGTACCAAATGTGTTGATAATGGCTGCTTTCAGCTTATTTCGGAATTTATCACCCAGGTCAGCATGCATAATAATGTCATACAATTCAGCACGAAACGCCTCAGCCGTCTGCGCCCGCTGATCGGAACCCTCTGGCAATGCATGTATCGCCGCATATTGCTCAACCATCCAGTCAAATACGGTCTTCTGACTGCCCTTATAAGGTTTATCCAGCACTACCTCGCGAAAGACACCGAAAGGAATTGCCACGCCTTTTGATACCTTGTCAGGAAACGCATGGTGTAGCTCACCAAGTTTCGCAGCCTTGGGACCCACAATACGCCCTGAATCAGCTGCTCTTAGTTCATTCAGGTCAATAAAATCACGCACTGTCAGATCCAGCTTGGCAAGGTCAGGGCGTATTACTGCATCACCCGGTCCCTTATTATCTTGCAGCATTTTTTCCCATTGTGGACTGTTATTTTCCAGCTCAACCAGACCTGCCGGACTGACCGCCATGACAACAGTTTCGCCATTATGCTTTTTTAATTCAGGTAGAAGAGCTGAATCTACAGTCACGTTTGGAATACCCAGGTTACGTGCAAGAAGCTGTACATGAGACAGTGGGTTTCCTTCTCCTGCAGTGATAATGCCTGCTAAAGGCGGCAAATCGGAAACAGTCTCGGGCAGCACATATATGCCATCCGGTTTTATCTCTGATACATTTTCAACATCAATTCCAGTATGCAGAACCCCCCTGGCCAGACCGGGGTTTAATGCATGGAAACCAACGCCGATCTCTTTCCCAAACAGTTTGTGCTTAACACCGGCCAACTGGTTGCCATCCCTGACCAGGCCGTCGAGCACCTGTGAGAAAAATAGCAAAGGACTACCTCGAAGCTGGTCCTGGATAAAGTGCATGCTTAGTGGCTCTATCTGTGCCAGCTTTTCCATAGATTCATAAAACTGGAAACGCATGCCCTGTGTTCCCCAGCCTGGAACACGGGTCAGGTAGCCAAGCTGCTGCAGGTAATCATCCAGCGTCACATTCTTTGAATCAAGGGTTGCCAGTGACTGATTAACTGCATCAAGACTGCGCTCGTTAATGACACCACTTCCATATGCTGCTTCAGCTGCCTGGGCCAACCATACAACACGCTGTGCGCGACTTGCCTGTGGCATGATATTGCGTAATTCAGTGCTGGCACGAAAATTTGCCGCCTCTACGGCGAGGCTCAGATCCAGTACGCGCAATCTGGCTGAAGGACTTTTTACTTTAGTCAAAGACCGGCGTAAATCAGCCAGCAATTTTGCTGTTACTCTATAATGGTTGGCAGCCGTATCTACCTCTGCATAGGACTTTGCTGCATCGCGGAGAATCTCTTGCAGCCACGGCCCTCCGCTGAATACGGCTGCATTTTGTTCCAGCAAATCGGTTAATGGTGCAGCCCGGTATACCTGATCTATCTCGTCAGCCAGTTGCAGGTATTTGGACTGCTTTTCTTTGTTTGTTATATTGCTGGCATATTCACGTACATCTGCAGCATCACCGGCATCGGGCGAGCCATGTATTTTGACACGCAGAGGCTTAAATCCTTTATCAGATTCTGCAAGCGAAGCGGCCAGCTGGCGAACTTTTTGTACAGAAGCAGTGTCCTGACCATGTGGAAGTAAACGTGCCCCCATACGCAAGGCGGGAAAACGTAAACCTGTCCATTCCGGCTGTGCAATCATTGTAATTAGCAAATCACGGGCACCTTCACGTTCATCTTCTTCCTGAATGGCTCCACGGTAGAACTGTGCTTTGCGCATAATCCAGCCATCATCAACAGTGATCAGGAACTTCTCGATCAGTAGCTGGTTGTAATGGTCCTGAAAATCGTCACCACCGACAGTTTTCTTTGCATCGATCCCAGCCAGAATATTTGCAATCCAGTAACCATTGCTGCGTAAAGTTTGTGTATGCTTGCTAAGCTCGCCATGCTGATGGCCACCGCCGTGCTGACTGCATGCGTAGGCTTTCGGAGGCAGCACAGTACCATCACTACAGAACCACCGGATACGGTCAAAGGGCCCCTGTTCACTGGATTTCATTTTATGAATCCAGTTTTTGTATTCATCTGCAGAATCTGTATTTTTAGCAAAAGAAACTGGAGCAAACAGAATTAACACCGTAAGAAAATACAGAATGCGGTACTGCATAGTGAAACTACCTCAGGAAAATATTTATAGTTGTCATTTATAGGAAAGACATAAGCCTATGACCAGGCCTTTAATCTTCAAATCTAATGAACCTTAAATTACGATTTGTATCATTGTAGTTCGATAATAGCAATCGATCAAAGTGACTGGAACGATACCAATAATTTCAGTTCAGGCTATATCAGAAATCAATGCTCTGGTTGGATAAATGAATCAACTTTGCTTGCCCGTCAGAATGTAATAACATGACTTTACATAGAAATTTCATGGTTATCGGAAGAAAAATTGACGTAACCATGGGAGCATTGATATCAGGGGTATTCATGAAATTAGCATTACTCATGCTGGCAATCGGACTGGCCATGCTTTCCTTTCCGGGATACGCAGAAGATGTACGCGACGAGAAGGTGCAATTTGCACCCGGCAGCAACGGTGTGACGATAAAAGATACAATATCCGGTTACCAGTCTATTAACTACACGCTCAGTGCCAGGGCCGGACAATCCATGACGATTGCGTTGAATAGCAGCAACACCGCCAATTACTTCAATATCTTTGCACCAGGAAAGGCACCTGGCGGTGAAGCGATGTACATTGGGTCAGTAAATGGCAACCAATACAGCGACACGCTCCCGCTTGATGGCGTTTACACGGTACAGGTCTATATGATGCGTAGCGCGGCACGACGAAACGAAAAGGCAAATTACACTCTGGATATCAGGATAGACGGGACAGCAGAAGATCCAGCGTCGCAACCGCCAGGTGGCTTTGACAGTAAACTTGAGCTTCAGGGTATTTCGTTTCACATCACAAGCCCAAACCAGGGGTCAATAAATCAGCTGGTTATTGTCCCGGCTGGACTGAGTATTGATAACTCAGTCATACAGCGGGAAATTGATGGAACGGTAACGAACGCGGAGATAGCCGACTTGAATGTCGATGGATCACCGGAGATCTATGTTTATATAAACTCTGCAGGAAGCGGGTCGTATGGTGAGTTAATCGCATACGCCGTTAATAATAAAAAGTCTATGAGTGAAATTTATTTACCGCCAATTGAAAATGATACGAAAAATTCACGTGGCTACATGGGACACGATGAGTTCGCTGTCGTTGAGAATATTCTCGGGCGACGATTTCCTGTCTATAGAGAAGGTGATACTAATGCAATGCCAACCGGGCTTACACGTCAGCTGCAATACAAATTGACCCAGGGTGAGGCCTCGTGGGTTCTTGTACTGGACAAAAGCATTGAATATTAGCCAGGTATCATTTTGAAACTGTATAATTCTTTATGCTGGACAGATTTTTCACTATTGTCTTTTTCCTCAAAATGAAGCCTTTCATACCTGGTCAGCAGATTTTTTAATCTTACTCATATAAATCCATTATATGATGCCGAATATCCCTCCGCACAAGTACAAACTCAGTCTGTCCTCTATGATTTTTCTGTCCATGGGGCTGGGTCTTATCACCGGTTTGTTTTTTGGCGAAATGGTCGGCTTCCTCGAAGTAGTTGGCGAAGTCTGGATCAAGCTATTACAGATGACTGTACTGCCTTATGTAATGCTGTCCCTGGTTCTAGGTCTTGGAAGTTTAAGTTATCACGACGCATTGCTACTGGCCAAAAAAGGCGGTTTGATTCTGCTTCTATTATGGGCAATCACGATAGCAGTAACCTTTCTCTTCCCCTATACATTTCCAGACTGGGACAGCTCTACATTTTATAGTGCTGCAATGGTCGAGTCACAGATAGAGGTTGATTTCCTTGGCCTATACATCCCCGCAAACCCATTCCATGCCCTGGCCAATAATCTTGTCCCCGCTGTCGTGTTGTTTAGTATTGCACTCGGCGTTGCTCTCATTGGAGTCAAAAAAAAGGACTCTTTGCTGGACGGCATGTCACTGATCATCGATTTACTGACACGTATCGCCAACTTTGTTGTGGACCTGACCCCGATTGGTGTATTTGCCATCATGGCCAGCGCCTCGGGTACTCTCAGCTTCGCTGACTTCATTAGTCTGGAAGTCTATATCTATTCATATATCGCGCTATCCCTGGTAATGGCATTGTGGGTACTGCCAGGACTGGTAACAGCACTAACACCTCTAAGTTACCGGGACGTCGTCGGCTCGACAAAAGATGCGCTGGTGACCGCATTTGCCACCGGCAGCCTTTTCGTAGTGCTGCCTCTCCTGATGGAGAAGAGCAAAGACTTGATTGGCCGTTATGCAGAAGACAAGGCTGCAGCCGATTCATCAGTAGAGGTCATTGTACCGGCGTCGTTCAATTTCCCGCATGCCGGCAAGTTGTTTACCCTGAGTTTTGTACTGTTTGCAGGCTGGTTTTCAGGTTATGCCGTCGAAGTGAAAGATTACCCGTTGCTGGTAGGAACCGGTATAGCGAGTCTATTTGCCAATGTGAACCTCGCCATACCCTTTTTGCTCGATATCATGCGTATACCCGGTGACCTTTACCAGCTATTTATCACTACGGGGGTCATCAACGGACGTTTTGCTACATTGTTGGCGGCCATGTTCACGCTTACTCTGACACTGCTGGGCGCTTTTTCCATGAGCGGGCTGCTGAAACTAAACTTGGCTAAATTATTGCGTTACATAGCCCTGACAATTTTACTGCTTGGAATTACGGTCATTGGCGTACGCACTGTATTGTTGAAGAGCATTGATAATACATATGATAAGGACAAACTTATCGCCAATATGGCCCTGATGCATGATCGGGTTCCTGAGAAAGTGCATCACAGGTCCCAGGGTGCACCTTCTGTTCGTATGGATATGACTTCATCGCTGGATGAAAAATTGACAAAATCAGTTTCTGGCGACAACAGAAAAGCAAACAGGCTGCGTATGCTTTACGGACATGTGCCGTCAAATATCCTCCGTTCGCAAGCTGCTTCAAAATCTACAACTGTAGTTGGAAAGCGCCTTGAGTCTATCCTCGAGCGAGGTGTTATGCGGGCTTGCTATAACGAGGATGATGTACCGTTTTCCTATTTCAATCATGGCGGCGAACTGGTAGGCCTCGATATTGAACTGTTTCATATTCTTGCCCACGATATGAAAGTGGCCCTGGAGATGGTGCCTTCAAGCTGGAAGACGGTGGTCAAGCAGCTAAACAACGGTGAGTGTGACATCGGGACTGCCCTGGGAATGACTCCGGGACTTGCGTTGAATGGTGCCTTTACCATATCGGTCATGGACCGTACTGTCGCCTTCCTGGTAAAGGATTACAAACGCGCAGATTTCAGCACCAGCGAAGCATTGCATCATCTTAAAGCTCCCACGCTAGGGGCAGTGAATGAGCCTTATGTCGTCGAATTACTTCAGACCTGGCTGCCACACGCTATATTACATGATGTGAATACGCCAAAGGAATTTATCGAAGAATATGGTGACAAACTCGATGCCTATGTGGCCACGGTTGAAAAGGCAGGTGCCTGGAGCCTGTTGCATCCTGAGTATTCTGTTGTTATCCCAGTTCCTGATGTAATAAAGATTCCCGCTGCATTCCCAATCCCGCATGGCGAAGAAAGCCTGAAGGATTTCATGCGTATCTGGATCAGCATGAAGGAAAAGGACGGGACAATTCAGAAGGCTTATGACTACTGGGTACTGGGAAAACAGTTCAAAAAGAAGCAGCCGAGGTGGTCGGTTATTCGTGATGTACTGCATTGGGTCGAATAGAGGTGGGTCTAATCTATGCACTTAATTAGTAGAGTTTTCTTTCCAATTTGTTTGTCTGCAGCGATGCAACTGGCATATGCTTCATCAGATGTAAAAGGCCAGATCTTCAGTTTTGACTCGCCCAATGGGATCAAGGAAGAATGCATAATTCTGGACAAAATGCCTGGTGCAGAATATTCGGATGAAGATGCACACATTGAGCAGTCATTCTGCGGCATTAATTTGTACGATGAATCAATAGCCGTCTGCCCAAAAACATGGAGCACCAGCCCTGGCATGGAGGTATTTCATCTTACAGGGAAAAAAACATCCCCGGCTGTATTTGAGCAAAGCATCTGCGGTACCAGTCTGCACAAGGAAATAAACGCCTCGGGACTGCCGATCACATTCAAGACCACGATGAACAGCCGAACGACCAGTGGCACCTTCTCTACTGCCTCGTTGCTTTACTATCATTTTTCCCGCTATCTTGATGCAGCCATCCATGTTCCTGTGGCGGTATACAGGAGTATCGACAAGGACGTACACCTGCAAAGGGTCACGCGTCGGGGGCTCGAACTAACAGCTGGCAGCAAGGCGCGCCACATGAACCATGAAGCCTGGCTTATCTTGCAGAAGGCGGAAAGACTTCCTGATGCCTACCAGCCGATTGATGAACTTTTCACTCGCGATCGAACACAGATCTATGGAGTTTTTATTCAGCCGGCAGGTGAACGCTATAACAGCACGTTGAATGGCACCCGGAAATCCGGCTGGGGCGAGGGACAGAACCGTGACTTCCAGAACACGGCTCCGTTTCTGGCCTTACGCAGTGAGCAACCACTGCAAGCGGCAATTGACCTTGGCCTGACCCAGGCAAGAAAAGATAAAACACTTCGCCATGACATGGGTCGTGACATCTCAAGGCAACAAATGCTCTACTGGATGCAGGAACTGACTGAAATTACGCTGCTGGATTACATTTTCAGCCAGCAGGACAGGATTGGCAACATTGACTATCGAAATTTCTGGTACTGGATAGAACAGGGCCAGCTGCAAAGCAGGCACGCTGAAAACAAACTTCCACCGCGTGAAATATCCGGATTCAACCCGGTAAGATTAATGAGAACACAACTCAATGACAACGACGCCGGAGGTAAACGCTCCTATGCCAATTTCACTAAAAAGACACAAATGCTGGAGAAGATCAGGCATTACAATCCAGACACATATAAACGTCTGCTGTTGCTCGACAGAGACTTCAGAAATCAGGGCGAATTATATAATTATGTCGCCACGACCTTCGGTCTGACTGCTCAGCAACTGGAGCAGATCCTAAACAATACGTCCCAGGCTGCAGCCATTCTGAGGAACAGCTGCAGGCAGGGAAGGCTGCGTTTTGATCTTGACCCGGATGCTTATTTTTTAACTGGTGAGACCGTGGGACAGACCATGAATTGCGACGCTTCCTGATTACAGACTCATGCAGACAATTTCACGAGTTCATCAAGCCTACTTAATATTAATTGTTCTGCTAATTACCTGCTCCCCGGTGCAGGCCAGCAGCATCCGTATCGCGATAATCTCCGACCTCAACGAGAGCTATGGCTCGACCGAATATCGCACCAATGTCACAACAGCTATCCAGCGAATCATTGAGCTTAAGCCTGACCTGGTACTCAGCACCGGCGACATGGTCGCAGGCCAGCGACTTCACCCTCTGCTGACACGCCCTAAGCTCGATGCCATGTGGAAATCATTCCACCATAGTGTCAGCAACCCATTGGCAAGTGCCAATATACCGTTAGCAGTAACGCCAGGTAATCACGATGCTTCGGCCTATGCATCATTTACACTTGAACGTGAGATATACAATGAACAATGGCAGGCCAGGAAGCCAGAGCTTCAATATATCGATGATGATCACTATCCTTTTTATTATGCTTTCTCAGCTGGTGAAACTCTGTTTGTATCACTTGATGCCACCAGGGTCGGACATTTACCTGTTGAACAGAAAAGCTGGCTGGAAAAGTTACTGAAGGTCAACGGAGAACAATATAAACAGCGAGTCGTGTTTGGTCATCTTCCTCTGTGGCCATATGCTATCGGTCGCGAAAAGGACATTCTCGGTGATCATGAACTGGAAGACATACTGCAACAGGGTAATGTTGATATTTTTCTCAATGGACACCATCACGCCTACTATCCCGGATATAAACAGGGCATCAGCTACATCAGCCAGGCCTGCCTCGGTGCAGGACCTCGTAGGCTACTGGGGGTGCAGAAAAAGTCGAAGAGAAGTATAACAATTATAGAATTTGTTTCAGATGGCAGTTACAAAATCGAAGCATTAAGTGAACCGAATTTCACCACTGCTGTTGATATCAAAGAATTACCTGAGCGTATAAATACAAAATGGGCTGAAATTATTAGACATGACCTCGCTACTGATCAATGATAATTCATCATATCGCAACATTGAAATTATTTGAAAAATGCACAACCACTGATATGTTACTTGAATAATTCACTTTTTCTCTTATTTTATTTATAGTGGTTTTACTGACATGGAGAACTACTATGAAAAGCATACTATTCTTATTAATTCTCACGCTCTCATTTATAGCTTACGGCGACACCGTCAGGAAATGGGTCGATGAGAAAGGTGTCGTCCATTACAGTGATGGCGAAGCTGCAGAAAACATCAAGGGCGCGGAAACCCTCAAGTTTGAGAACACCTTCGACCAGGAAGCCTATGAGGAAGGTATAAAAAGACACGAAGAAACAGAAAAGTTTGCTGAAGAGTATGAAAAAGAGCGCTTAAGAGAAGAAGAGGAACGGGAAAAGTTTGAACAGGAAACAGTAAAACCTATGGCTCCTGCAACAGGTGGAACATCAGTAGCTCCAGTTAGAAACCGCCCAATACAGAATAAATCACTTGTACCGGGTAATAGCATTGGTAACAGGCCTGTTACCTTGCCGGCAAAACCACAATAGTGGAGAAACTTACATGTATAGATCTTGACTTGAGCGGAGATTTTTTAAATCTGGATAAGTCTCGAGCTTACAGAACTATACGTACAATGACTACTATCGACCCATAGCAAGAGATAGCTTTTGATGGTGCGTCGGATGTCTGAACCCATTAGGTTACCTATAGTTAATATCGCGAGGGAAAATGTTATTGTTTTTAGCAACTAACCTCTTGTATTTATAATATTGATGACGAGACCATATTACTGTAATTTGTATCCAAGACAATGATTGCGAATCAATATTAGACTTTGTTATAAGTTTAACAGAACCCGTGCGGGTCTCCTTAACAACTGTTAGAAGGCAGATGCACTTTTTACACACCACACACAGCAACCGCACGCTAGATTTTCCAAGACTGTCCCGGAGGTTCGCACCATGATCCGCATTGGCGTTTTCTTTGTAGCTATTGGCTTTTCATGCCTGCTAGCATTTCGCCTGATTGGTTCCTCTATTGACTCGAATGGATTTATTCAAGAACCTTTCGGTCTGCTGCCAATCGGCTATCTACTTTTATTTACCGGAGTCCTGCTGGCTCTAATTGGTTACATCAGATTGCTCATTTCAAGGAGGCGGGCGCAGAGTCGCGGACCTGCCGACAAATAATTCATTCATGCTGACGCCGCTTCACGGCGGGGATTAATTCATAGGTTAAATGACCACAGCCCAAAAAGGTTCATATTCATGAACCGCTTACGGGTGATTTTTTGTGGATGTAATTCGCGTAATCAAGATGACTGCAATTGACCGAGGCCACTTTGCATTCCCCCTGGTGTAACACTTAATATAAGCCTCTAGTATTACCGGCCGAGAATTGACCTAACTCTCATGAGAGCATTAATATATGATCAACCAAGCCGTAAATGACTCTAATCCATCACCTCAGGTAGAGGTGCCGATATTGTTAGGTAATCTCATCTGAACTAATACAAATTTGGACTTTCTAATCTTGTTCTATCAGCTTAAGCAACGGTAGCCCGAAGTCTCTCAAGCCACTCGTCTGTACCATATAGGTGTCTCTTCTCCTGACCTGGCTTTTGCAGAAAATTTGAAGCCTGGAGGGCTTCTACTAGTGGAAGGCTTCCATACAAATCATCCCGCAGGCGATGAATCAGCTTCAATGTTCTAAAGCTATCAAACCAGTCATCGAATTGCTGTAAAGCACCTTCTGATGATCTTGAACGTTTCTCTGCAGCGTGCAGGTTTTTAAAAACCTGTAGTTCTATTAGCAAATTCTGAAGCCATTCAGATCGGTCAATTTCTTTCTGTCCTCGTGCAGGCAAAAGCTTTTCCAGTGCGCTATAAAAAACCGCCTCCTTCTCATCAGTTGTTTTTTCTGGTGCCAATAACCAGTCGCCTGCCGCTGCCAGAAAGCCTTTCAGGAAATCAAACACCATTGGATGATAGACCTCATATTGATCGCCTGCCTGATTCAGCTGGCTTATCTTTATTGTCCCCTGACCGGTACCGAAAGGTACTCTTGATGATGGCCTGGTAAGCAGTCTTATCGGCTCGCCCTTGAGGTTAACCATGCTGCCCATCTTGGCCAGCTTATTCTGAAAGTAAAAATCTTCTCCAGCCATCTTTTTTGGAAAGCCGCGTGTTCGGGCATAGGCAAGACTATGGCATGCCAGCAGGCTGCCAATGGATGGATATGCATAACTGGAGCCCGCCCATTGCAGACCCGCTACGTAGTAGCGAAGCCAGAGTTCATAGTCTCTCACTGCAGGCCAGTATATTTTATGCTGTTTCTTTTGCATATCGGTATCAGGGATATGTTGATAAGGATATATAAAACAGCTCGTGACTATTGATTTGCTGCCTGATGCTGTGGGCTGTTCAGGCGTTCTCAGAAAATAATCAGAGGGGACCCTGGCATCAGCATCGGTGTTATGAATCCACGGGCTAGTTATTTTCCCTGCAGAAATGAGCAAAAGAGCGATGTCTGCACCGATTTTCCGCACCATGCCTACACCCTGGTCAGAAGGGATCAGCCAGGGGTCCTGTGAGCGGTCGACGATCAGAATTTCTATACCCTGCCATGAGACGAGTGACTGTGGGGAGGTACCATCAGGATTCAGACCGGAGACAATGGGTATAGTGTGTTTTGCTAACCAGTCGCGCATCTTTTGATTGGATGCTTTGAATTCCACCTCTCTTGCCTGATTACCATTGAGTACGACTATACACAGTACCCGGGACTTGTTGCTGACTACCTGGCAATTTGCAATGGAATGCAGAGCACCGGGAAGGTATTCATACTCGCCGCAGGCGGGAATAGTAACCACATAGTCCCATTTTGCTGATGGAAACTGCTCAAGGTCTGCAGCCCGCCATTTTGATTCAGGCTCAGCATATTTTTGCAGGTACTTGTCTATCGTGCGTTGATTCTTTACTTCGTCAACTGTCGATGATGCTTGTTTGATCACTGCAATGACTTCAATTGTTATCCAGAGTCCGCAACTAGCACCAGCTCAGCTGGTTATCATCATGCTCAAGCAGCTCAGTTACATTTGCTTCTATGACACGGTATCCAACATTTCCATAAAGCTTTTGACGACCATCATTGAGAATATAGGAAGGACTGCCTTCGAGCTTTAATAATTCCTTCTTTTCCGTATCACTCATCAGGGCAGCCAGGGCTGATCCATCATTCAGGGATTTCTCGATAGAAGCCATTGGCAACTGAAGTTCTTCTGCTATATTTTTCAGAACTGAAATGTTGCTGATATCCTGAGCGCCTTCAAAAAAGGCACATCGTACTCTCCATAATGACTCTTCAAAAAATGTTTTACCAAATTCTGTATTTATATCTGCAGAGATCACTCCGTTCTTCTCTAGAAGTTGAATGGCCTTCAAAAAGCAATGGCTCATTGCTGATGTTTTAGGTGAACTTCGCAACCAGATTTCGGGATTCACCTGGATCTGCGGAAAGCTTTTAGCTGCATCAAGTACATGATCAGCAAAACCACGATAGCCGCCGCGGTCTTTCCAGCCTTCTCCAATACGCTGTTGCGTGTTCCCAAACACTGAAATGAAATGATGTTCAATTTCGACTCTTTTTCCGAACTTGTTCTTTAATTCATCAAGACGAACCTGTGCGGCATAGGCCCAGAAACAGAGAACATCAGAAAAATATGAAAGCTTGATTGCCTTTACCTTTTCCATTTTCTTTTCATTTACCAGCATGTGAATGATGGCCTTATTCTAATCTAAGAGAATATATAAAATAAGGTAAACATGATGCAGACACTTAGTAGTGACTTGTTACCAGACA